>Ga0209062_1000877_pt1 | contig 67689 bp, 68 predicted proteins | sample Coa_R2_2_FD_187158 | JGI IMG/M metagenome (GOLD analysis project Ga0209062, IMG submission 187158) | Surface soil microbial communities from Centralia Pennsylvania, which are recovering from an underground coalmine fire - Coalmine... | ecosystem: Environmental > Terrestrial > Soil > Unclassified... | reverse complement strand
ACTCTTGCCGGACCGCGCCCGGCGAGGAGGCCGAGTGACTCCACGAGCTGCCCGACGGAGGAGTCCGCAGCTTCATAGACGCGCTGCCGTCCGACCCGCGTGACGGTCACCAGCCGCTGCGCCCGCAACACGGCGAGGTGGTTGGAGACGTTCGACTGCGCCTGTCCCGTGAGCAGGACGAGTTCGGAGACGGCGGCCGGCCCGTCGGTCAGGCGCTCCATAATGCGGAACCGCACCGGATCCGCGAGGGCCTGGGCGATGGTGGTCGGGCGGAGACTCGGCATGGGATCACCCGGTCCGATAGGGATGCATCGCACAAATCACGAACTAGTGATATGTTAGTGGGACATCGGGGCCGTGTCAACCACGCGCGACGGGCAAGCCGGTCCACGCCCGCGACATCCTCGACGGCATGTCCATCCGCCGGATCCGGTGGGGGCGGGCGGTGTCACTACACGATGGACCACGCGACGTCGCGTCGAGCCCAAGCGCTCACGTTTGACGTTCCTCCGCGATCGGCCGCACCTCCACGCATCCGAACCGCGCGCCCGGAATGCGCGAAGCCACCTGAATCGCTTCATTCAAATCTGCCGCCTGGATGACGTAATAGCCGCCGAGGTGCTCCTTCGTCTCCGCAAAGGGCCCGTCGGTGACGGACACCCGACCGTTCCGGACTCGAACCGTCACGGCCGTGTCGGGCGGCTGCAATCGATTGGCGCCGGCGAAGTGGCCGCTGGCCTTAATGCTGTTCGTGAATTCTGCGTATTCTTGGAAGTGTTGCTCCCGATCCGCCTCGGACATTCCTTCCGTCAACGTCTCGGCGCAGATAAGGCACAGGTACTTCATCGGCCCTCCCCCCATCTCGCTTCCGCGGTATGCTCATCCCCAGTGGTTAGTCGTTCGGGACGCCCCCGAATCGACAGGTCACCGCTCACGGGATCGGCTCGGCACGCCGGGGGACGGCACAGCGGCACCCGGCCCCCTGGTCGTTTGCACAGGCTGGCCCGCCGGTCGCCCTGGCGGTGCGGGCAAGCGCAGGCAGGTCGACCGCGCTCGGGCCGCGGGACCTCTCGCAACTGGTCAAGGGGCCCTCCGCGTCACGAGCCGGCGGCATTGCGCACTATACAGTAGGCGCCATGGCGTTTCCGCGCCCGTGGCCGCCGACACCAGCGACAAAGGATGCCTGCGATGGCAAAGAGCGGATGCCGGGAGCCCGCTCCCGTCACGCAAGGATGGTACCGGTACGCTATCAGCATCGCCTGCAGCCCGACCGGCGGGTACGAGTGGCGCGTCCTCCGGAAGCCGGAGTGCACGGGGAAGCGCGTGCCGGAGCCGGAGGCCGTGGTGGTCAGCCGCGGCACCGCGGTCAACTGCGACGAGGCGCAGCGGCGCGGAGCGGCCGCGCGGGCGACCGTGATGGCGCAGTACCGGGGCCGTGACGCGCTCTGGCCGGGGGCGGACGCCGCCCCGGGGGCGTGATCACGCGGCCGCCACGCGGACGCCGCAGGAGTTCATCAACCGGCCGCCCGAATACTCCGGCGACTTGACTTCGTGACGCCGCGGGGGGGGGGAGGCCACCATGCTGCGAGAGTTTCGCGACTTCGTGATGCGCGGCAACGTGCTGGACATGGCCGTGGGCATCGTCATCGGCGTGGCGTTTGGCCGGATCGTGACTTCGCTCGTCAACGACATCATCATGCCGCCGATCGGACTGGTCCTCAAGGGCGTCGACTTCACGAATCTCTTCGTCGCGCTGCGCGGCGGGCCGTACGCGTCGCTGGCCGCGGCCCGGACCGCCGGCGCGCCGACGATCAACTACGGCACGTTCTTCAACACCATCATCGAGTTCATCATCATCGCCTTCGTGATCTTCCTGATGCTCCGCGGCCTGACCCGGCTGCAGCGGCCCGCGGCGCCGGCGCCCGCGACGACGCGGGAGTGTCCGTACTGCCTGTCCGCGATTCCGCTCAAGGCGACCCGGTGCGCCTACTGCACCGCGGAGGTGCGGCCCGCCGGGACGGCCTAGCGTGGCGCTCAAGGTCGGTATCCTGGGCGCCGGGTTCATCGGGCGTGTCCACGCGCTGAACCTTCGCCGCGACGAGCGGGTGGCGCTCGTCGGCGTGGCGGATGCCGTGCCCGAGGCGGCTGCGCGGCTCGCCGCGGAGGTGGGCGCGACGCCGCTCGATGGCCTCGATAAGCTCCTGGATCTCGGCGTGGACGCCGTCTACGTCACGACGCCCAACACGCATCACGTCGAGCCCGTGGTGCGCGCGCTGCAGCACGGCGCCCACGTGTTTTCGGAAAAGCCGATGGCCACGTCCCTCGAAGGCGCGTGGACGATTCGGGAAGCCGCCGGCCGTGCCCGCGGCGTCTATCAGATCGGGTTCAACCGCCGGTTTGCCAACGTGTACCGGTTCGCCAAGGACCTCATCGACGGCGGCCGCCTCACGCCGCTGGCGGCGCAACTCAAGCACAACCGCGGCGAACTCCAGCATCCGGCATGGACGGCGGACGCCGGGGTGACGGGCGGCTATCTCTACGAGACCCCGGTCCACTTGTTCGATATGGCCCGGTTTCTGTTCGGCGACGTCGCGGTGATTCAGGGGGTCGCCCGCCAGGTCGTCTACCCGGAACTCGATGAGTTTGCCATGGTGCTCACGTGCCGCAGCGGGGTGATCGCCACCGTGACGAGCGTGGCGCACGCCACGTGGTTGTTTCCGTCCGAGCGGGTCGAGGTGTACGGCGCCCACGCCGCCGTCGTGACGGAGGAGTTGGAGCGCGCGACATTCAGCCCCGGACCGCGCGAGGCGGCCGACGGCGTGGACTGTGCGGCCATGCCGTTCGAGCGCAAGTGGGGATACGTCATGGAAGACCGCGTGTTCGTCGACGCCGCGCTCGGCGAACGCCCGCCGGCCGTGACCGCGGACGACGGGTATCGTGCCACCGAGCTCGTGGAGGCCTGCTACCAGGCCGTCCGGGAGCGCCGGCCCATCACGCTCCCGCTGCCGGCGCCGGCCGGACCTGGATAGTCCTGTGGCGGGGACGCCGGCCTACGGCGCGGACGCGCCCCGACCCGTAGGTTCCACCTCGTAGACGACCACGCCGAGCGTGGTCGGGTTCCAGCCGTTGCACGGGTTGCGCTCCTGCGGGCAGTTGGAGATCGCGACGAGCAGATCGGTGTTGGCCCGCAGGTCGAGGTAGTCGCCCGGCTTCGAGGCCGGCTCCTGGATCGCGGTCCGGCCGTCCGCCGAGACCGGCGTGTTCATGAAGATATTGAACGAATACGGGATCTCGGCGAGGCCGATGCCGTACGGCCGGAGCGCGCGTTCGAAATTGCTGAGGCAGTTCGGCGTGCCGCGCACCCCGTAGCGAAACGCGTTCGTATATTCGCTGCACGAGCCGCTGATGAGGTCGTGCACGCCGCAGGTGTCCGTGCCGAGGGTCATCAGCGGCGCCGCCTTGGTGGAGAAGAGGTGGTGGCCGGTCCGCAAGAACAGCGTACCGTTGAGCAGCTGGGTGTTCTCGGGCGAGAGCTTGTCCGTGTAGTCGCGCAGGTTGAAGCAGATGAAGTCGGCCACCTGCTTGCCCTCGAGATCGATGACGCGGCACACCTGACCGGCCCGCATCGTGAACGCCATGCCGCCGCGCGGCGCGATGACCTCCTCCCAGGCGATCAGGGACGGGTCGATCCCGGGATGCTCGGCTCGTGCGGGACGTTCCATGGGCGCACCACCCGCTCGTTGGTATCACCGACCGTGCACACCCTGCACGGCGCGTTTTCGGCGGTTCCGGCGGCGCTTCCTGCCGTCCCGGGCGTTGCGCGCCGGTGCACACGGGCACACGCGGGCACACGGGACGGTTTGAAACTCACCGCGCTTGGGCATAAACTGGAGGAGTTCTCGGGGGGTTCTCAGGCCGAGAGGAACAATCGGGAAGGGAGGAGAGCAGCATGCGCAAGGTTGCAATCGTCGCGGTAGGCGCGTTGCTAGCGTCGGCGGTATTGACCGGGGTCGCGTCCGCTCAGCAGTATCCGAGCGTGGCGAATCTCCAGGCGTTCAGCGCTCAGACCAACTACATGTCGTTGCCCGGGTACCTCCGCTACCTCGTGAACCAGCAGTCGGGCCAGTGGCTCACCTACCAGGAGGCCAGCCGGGTCGTTCAGCAGCAAAAGGGCCAGTAGCGCGCGTACGCGACCGGGAGCGGCACGGGGAGGGCGCAAGCCCTCCCCGTTGTTTTGTCGGCGGCGCGGGCCGCGCGCGTCCGCCGGTGAGACACCGCCCGGGGCCGGCGCCAGGGAAGTCAGGATATGGAAAGAATACTTGACACATGGCGCGCACGGGGCTCCACAACGAGGTGCAGCGGTGGCGGAGACGGGCCGGCTTGTCTCAACGCGAGCTGGCGGCGCACGTGGGCACGTCGCGCCAGACGCTCAACGCCATCGAGGCGGGGCGGACCGTGCCCGGGACGGCGCTTGCGCTTCGCCTGGCCGGCGCGCTCGGGGCCCGCGTTGAAGATCTGTTCCAGGTGCCGGGCCGCGCGGTCGAGGTGCCCGCGCGGCTGGCGGGTCCGCGCGTGCACGGCCCAGGGCCGTTGCGGGTCACGCTCGCGGCCCACAACGGACGGCTGACCGCGCTGCCGCTGGCCGGAGCGCAGGCGCCGGGGGCGTGGTTGCAGGGTGCGGACGGCGTGGTGTGCTCGCGGCGGGGCCGCCGGGTTCGCGTGCGGTTGTTCGAACCCGCGTCGCCGCTCGCCGAAACGCTGGTCGTCGCCGGGTGCGATCCGACCCTGCCGTTGGTCGCGCGACACTTCGAGCGGGCGCATCCACAGTACCGCGTGGCGTGGCTCCCGGCCGGCAGCCACCGCGCGCTGGAGTGGTTGCGGGACGGAACCGCCCAGATCGCCGGCGTGCACCTCCGCGATGCCAGGACCGGGCAGGACAACATCCCGCTCGTGCGACGGACGCTCGGGGAGCGGCGCGTTGTGGTGATGGCGTTTGTGAGCTGGGAGCAGGGATTGATCGTGGCGCCCGGCAACCCGCGCGGCGTGCGCGACGTCGCCGATCTCGCGCGCGCGGGGGTGACCATCATCAACCGCGAGCGCGGGAGCGGCGCCCGCGCCGTGCTCGACGCCGCGCTCTCGGCGCGCGGCATCGCGCCCGAGACGATCCGGGGGTACGCGCGCCTCGCGCCGTCGCATCTCGCCGTGGCGCAGGCGGTGGCGCTCGGCTTGGTCGATGCCGGCATTGGGGTGCGCGCGGCCGCCCGGGCGTTTGGGCTCGGCTTCATCCCGCTGCAGCAGGAGCGGTACGATCTCGTGATGCCGGCCGCCGTGGCCTCGGGCCCCGCCGTGCATGCCTTTCTCGACATTCTCCGGCGCCGGGGCGTGCGCGCCGAGCTTGCCGCGGTCGGCGAGTACGACACGGCACGGCTGGGGACGACGCTGGCCGTCCTGCCGTGAGCGAACGCGGGTGGCAGTCCGGCGCCCCGGGCGTGCGCCGCCGTCCCGGCGCCCCGTGGCCGCTCTCGCTCGCGGGCGTGCTGCTCGTCGCCTATCTTGTCGTCCCGTTCGTGTTCGGCCTCGCGTCGCTCGATCCGACGGCGATCGCGGGCGCCATCCGCGGCGCAGCGGCGGCCGGCGCCGTCGGCGTCTCCGTGATGACCGCAACCGCGGCGACCCTGATCGTCGTCGTCCTCGGTGTGCCGCTGGCGTACGTGCTGGCGCGCGCCGAGTTCGTGGGAAAGCCCATCGTCAACGCGCTCGTCTATCTGCCGCTGGTCATTCCGCCGCTGGTCGGCGGCGTGTTGTTGCTCGACACCTTCGGGCCATACACGCCGCTGGGCGCCTGGCTCGGCGCTCGCGGCGTGACGATCACCGACGCGCCCGCGGGCATCGTGCTCGCGCAGGTTTTTGTCGCGGCGCCGTACCTCGTCGTGGCGTCGCGCGTCGCGTTTGAGGCCGTCGAGCCGTCGTTCGAGCAGGTATCGTACGCGCTGGGGAGGCCGCCGCTCGTGACGTTTCTGCGCGTCTCCCTGCCGCTGGCCTGGCCGGGCATTCTCGCCGGCGTGCCGCTGGCGTGGCTGCGCGCGCTCGGCGAGTTCGGCGCGACGATCATGGTAGCCTACCACCCCACAACCTTGCCCGTCTACCTCTTCGTGCAGTTCGGCGCTCAGGGGCTCCGCGAAGCGCTCCCGGTCGCCCTCGTGCTCGTCGTGCTGGGCGCGGCCGTGGTGGCCGTGGCGCAGGCCGCGGGCCTGGGCGGGCACCGCCCGGGAGTGTCCTGATGCTGGCCGTGGACCTGCGCGCGCGCCGGGGCAGTTTTCGCCTGGAGGTGGCGTTTGCGACGGAGCGGCGCCGGCTCGTGCTCGTCGGACCGTCGGGGGCGGGCAAGACCATGACGCTGATGTGCCTGGCGGGATTCCACACGCCGGAGCGGGGACGGGTCGCGGTCGGGGAGACCGTGCTCTACGACGATCGCCGTCGCATCAACCTGCCCCCGTGGCGGCGGCGCGTGGGGCTCGTGCTGCAGTCGTACACCCTGCTGCCGCACCTGTCTGTCGGCGGCAACGTTGCCTACGGCCTCGCGCGGGTGTGGCGGGGCCGCGAGCGCGTGCGCGTGGAAACGCTGCTGGCGGCCGTGGGGCTCAGCGGGTACGCGGAGCGCTCGCCCGGCGGGCTGTCAGGCGGACAACGGCAGCGGGTGGCGCTGGCCCAGGCGCTGGCCAGCGATCCCAGGCTCCTGCTCCTGGATGAGCCGTTTTCGGCGGTGGACGCGCCCGTGCGCGAGCGCCTGCGCCGGGACCTCCTCGCGCTCGTCGACGCGTTTCAGGTGCCCCTGGTGTTCGTGACCCACGACTTCGGCGAAGCCTACCTGCTTGCGGAAACGCTCGTGGTGCTCGCCGGCGGCCGCGTCATCCAGGCGGGGACGCCCGCGGACGTGGCGGCGCGGCCGCGGACGGCGCTCGTCGCGCAACTCGTCGGGGCGTCCAACATCATCGCGGGGACGGTCGCCGGGCTCGCCGGTACCGCCACGGTGGTGCGGGCGGGGCCGCTGCGCGTGCGGGCGCGTGGAGATCCGCCGGGCGGCGGCGGGCCCGCGACGTTCTGCGTGCGGCCGGCGGATGTGCGGCTCGGGGCGCCGACGAACGGCCGGCCGATCGGCACGGTGACCCGCGTCCTGCCGCGCGACGGCGCGACGAGCGTCGTGCTCTCCGTCGGCGAGCTCACGCTGGAGGCGGCCGTGCGGGGACGGCCGCCGGCTGTCGGCGACCTCGTCGGGGTGGACATTCCTGACGGCGCCGCGCGGCTCGTCGTCCAGGACGCCGCCATCGAGTGAAGGCCGGCAGCAACCCCCCCGCCGCGCGCCGGATACGCTACGCGCGCGGGGACGCCCGCTGCGGGTCGGTCAGGACTTGGATGACGAAGAGGGCCACGATCAAGGCGTGCGCGGCCGTACACCACACGCAAACCGCGCCGATGACCGCGAGTTCCGTGTAGATGAGCCAGACGACGGCCGCGGCCCCCGCCGTGACCCACACGAGGGCCGTCGACCGAAGCCACGCGGGTTCGGGCGCGTCCCCGCACGCGAGGGAGCGGACCGCGAGCCCAATCGCCACGATGAACCAGGCGATGCCCCATACCGCCACGGGAATCCCGGCCCAGAGGGCCTCGGGGCGGGTGAGCACGCGCTCGCAGTTGATGAGCCCGGATCTCGGGCAGATCAACGGCACCCCGGCATTGTAGTGCTCTGCGGCGAGGTACGCGGCGACACCCAGGCCGGTGACGCCGACCGCCACCCGGACGCGATCCCATCCTCGAACCGCCACCGCTACTTTTGGGGTGGCGTGAGCGTCCGCGCGGCGTCGCGCACGCCGGGGCTGTCACACACGCGCGCCGGCCGGCGCCCGTCCACGGCGCAGATCGCGGCGCTGAATTGATTGGCCGCGGCCAGGATGGCCTGCGCGGCCGCCGTCGTCCCGCCGGGGAGCCCCGCGGCGATGGTTTGCCAGCTCATGCCCGCGAGCGTCCCCGGGGAAAACGGGGCGCCCGCGGCCATGTACGCGCCGCCGATGAGCAGAAACGGGATGTCACCCGATGGATCGTCGGCGCGCATGAGCGCTTCCTGCGAGGCCGTGGGCTGCTGCAGCGGCGGATACCGCCCCGCGGCGTTCTGGGTGTTGCCCTCGAGTTCCACGGTTTCGAGCCGCAGGTACGGGCTCTGGTAGCGCGCGTGCACCAGCGTGAACGTCGGGGTCGCCGGAAAGACATCCGTGGTTGAGGACGTGGAGAGCTCCAAGCCCGTGAGGGTGCCGAACCGCTCCAGCGTCGCGACGAGCGGCCACCGGAGCACGGCGCAGTACGGGCACCACTCGGCACCGATGTAGAGCACGACCGGCGTCGCTCCGCCGGCCGCCGGCGCGGCCACGGTCTTGAGCGCACCGCCGCTACCCGCGCCGACGCGGTTCCACGTGGTGTCGGGGATGCTGCCCAGGTCACGCGCGACGTCCTGCGGCACAGGCCGGCCGCTCAACGCCGCGGCGGACCGCGACGCGCGCTCGCGTTGCCGCTGCTGCACGCTCGCGACGACCACCACCACGACGAGCGCCGCGGCGAGCGCCGCGAGCAGCCACCATAGGGCGGGGGCCTGCCTGGGCGGGCCGCCGCCCGCTCGCCGTGTCCGTCGTGGCGGCGTGTTCGAGCGCGTGACCTTCGGCATCGCGGCTCCTTTCGCGGTGCGTTCCCGGCTCCGGACCTCTCCCCGCATCGTACCATGGCGGACACCCCGCGCTCGGCGCCGCTCGGTCACACCGGTGAAACAAAACTCCCGTTCCGTTCGTAAGTGTGTCGTCGAAGATCACCGGACGTGCGTGCGACGGTTCGCCGGCCGGCCGCCGCCGGGTTGGTCGCCCGCGTGCTCCAGGCCGTGGCGGTGGCGCGGAGCCGCTCGTCGCTGTACCTCGGCATCCGGCTCCGGCGGCCGCCGGCCCCGGCCGACGCGTTCCGCATCGAGCTGCGGCTATTTCATCCCGGCGGAACGTGGAACCGGCTGGTGCTGGACGTGCGCCCGCCGAGCCGTCTCGACGCCGTCCGCCGATGGCCGGAGGACCTTGCGCTCCCCCAGGCGGCGGTCGCGCGCAGCGAGGGGACGCGTCTCGAGGTTTCGCTGCCGCTCGCCGCGCTCGGGGATCCGGTGAGCGTGTATCTCGAGGTCACGCGCGGCGGGCCGCTGCCCGTGACGATCGAGCGAACGCCGTGGACGACGGTCCGGCTAGTGGACATCGCCGCGCACGCCGCCCCGTAGCCGCATCATCCCGCCGGACCAGCCTCCGGACGGCCGCGAAGGTCGTCCCCCCGGTGGCTGTTTCGTGACATTCTTCTGGACATTATTGTGAGGATCCCGACGTTCTGCGGGATTAACCGGCCGGGACCGCGCGTCCGGCGCTAACGCCCTCGGATTGAGTAACTACGCAGGAGAGGGGGCGTCCAGGCCGACACCGCCGGCAGGGGTCCGATGACCCCGGCCATAACTAGACGCTACGCCCACGCCACGAGGTGATTGCAGTGTCCACCGAGCAAGCCACCCCGGCCCGCATGCGGGTTCTGCGCTACCCTCTCGAGACGTTTGGGCAGGCGGCCAGCACCATGCGCAAGGTCCTCTACGAGGTCAAGAAAGTCATCGTGGGCCAGGACCTGATGCTGGAGCGGATGCTCGTCGCGCTGCTCTCGCGCGGCCACATCCTGATCGAAGGCGTGCCGGGCCTCGCCAAGACCCTCGCGATCAAGACCGCGGCGCAGGTGCTCGACTGCCAGTTCCGGCGGATCCAGTTTACGCCGGACCTCGTCCCGGCCGACCTCGTCGGCACGCGCATCTACAACCAGCAGACCGGGGCGTTCGAGGTCGAATTGGGCCCCGTCTTTGCTAACCTCGTGCTGGCGGACGAGATCAACCGCGCGCCGGCGAAGGTCCAGTCGGCTCTGCTCGAGTCGATGCAGGAACGCCAGGTGACGATCGGCAAGCAGACGTTCGCGCTGCCGGACCCGTTTCTGGTGCTGGCCACGCAAAACCCCATCGAGAGCGAGGGCACCTATCCGCTCCCTGAGGCCCAGGTCGACCGGTTCATGTTCAAGGTGGTCATCTCGTATCCGTCGTTTCACGAGGAGATGACGGTGGTGGACCGGGTGACCGAGCGGACCCCGTCGGTCGACCGCGTCATGACGGGAGCGCAGCTGCTCGAGCTGCAAAAGGTCGCGGAGGCCGTGTACGTCGACCCCAAGCTGCACGAGTATGCCGTGAGCCTGGTGACGGCAACGCGCCAGCCGCAGGAGTACGGCCTCAACGATCTTGCGCGGTTCGTCCAGTACGGCGCGAGCCCGCGGGGCTCCCTGAATTTGGTCATCGGCGCCAAGGCGCTCGCGCTCCTCCGCGGCCGCGAGTACGCGATGCCCGACGACATCCGCGATCTCGCGCCGGAGGTCTTGCGACACCGGATCCTGCTGTCCTACGAGGCGCTCGCTCAGGACGTCACCGCGGAGCATCTCCTGCAGCGCGTCCTGGAGGCCGTGCCGGCGCCCCGAGTCCACATCGGAGACCCCTATGGAGACACCCGAGCGGGTGTTGAGGCGCCTCGAGTTTAAGGTCGTCCGCCGGCTCGACGGCTACCTGTTCGGCGACTATCGCGGGGTCTTTTACGGACCCAGCCTGGACCTGGCGGAGGTGCGCGAGTACCAGCCGGGTGACGAGGTGCGCCGGATCGACTGGAACGTCACGGCGCGGATGAACCGGCTGTTCGTACGGCAGTACCTCGAGGAGAAGGAACTCACGGCGTGGCTGCTCGTGGACCTCTCGCCGTCGATGTCGTTCGGGACGATCCGGCAGTTCAAGCGCCAGCTCGCCCTCGAGTTCGCCGGGGTCGCGGCCTACATCGTGACGAGGCACGGCGACAAGGCGGGCGCGATCGCGTTCCCGGCCGGGCGGGGATACGCGTTCATCCCGCCCCGCGCCGGCCGCGCGCAGGCGCTCCGGATCATCCACGATCTCGGCGTCCTGCCGGAGGCGACCGGGGGCGGGCGGACAGACCTCGCGGCGCTCCTGCGCCAGCTGGGCCGGGTCGTCCGGCGCCGCTCCCTCGTGTTTCTCATCTCCGACTTCCACACGCCGGAAGGGTGGGAGACCGCGCTCACGGAGATGCAACGGCGGCACGAGGTGATTGCGGTCCGCATCGAGGACCCGCGTGAGCGCGAGCTTCCGGACGTCGGGGGCGTGTACCTGCACGACCCCGAGACCAACCAGCAACTGTGGGTCGACACGTCGGACCGGCGCGTGCGGGAGACCTATCGCGAGCTCGTGCGCGCCCGGGAGGCGCGCCTGGAGGCGATCACGCGGCGCGCCGGCGTCGATATGCTGACGCTCTCGACCGGCGCGTCGCTGGTCGAGCCGCTCTTGAAGTTCGTCCTGTTCCGGAGGCGCCGCCGGTGGAATTTACCTGGCCGCTGATGCTCTGGGGGCTCCTGCTGCTGCCGGCGTTCATCGCCTGGTACGTGTTCGGCGTGCGCCGCATTCGCGCCCGCGCGGCGGGGCGGTTTGCGGAGGCGCCGCTGTTCGCCCAGCTGGCGGTCCGCCTGCCCCTGCTGCGGCGCCACGTCGCGATGGGCTTGTACTTCGTGGCCCTCGGCCTCCTGCTGCTTGCCGCGGCGAGACCCGTGATGGCGATCCCGATGCCGGTGGACAAGGCCGTCGTGGTGCTGCTCATCGACACGAGCGGCAGCATGGAGGCGCCGGACGTCCAGCCCACGCGGTTGGAGGCGGCCAAGGCGGCGGCCAAGACGTTCCTCGACAACTTCCCGCCCGGACCCCGGGTGGGGCTCGTGACGTTCAGCACGTACGCGACGCTCAACGTGCCTCCGACGACCGACCGGCAGGCGGTCAAGGACGCCATCGACGCGCTGAAGCCGCAGGAATCGACCGCGATCGGCGACGCGCTCGCGGCGGCGATCAAGGCGATTCCGGGCCGGACCGCGCCGGCAACGAACCCGCAGCCGGCGCCGTTCGGGCAGGCGCAGCCGCCCGCGGCGGCGCAACCGTCGCCGCCCGCGCCATCAGGCAACCTGCCGCCGGCGGCGATCATCCTGGCGAGCGACGGCGGCGACAACTCCAGCCGTAACGATCCCCTGAAGATGGCGCTCCTCGCCAAGCAGGAGAAGGTCAAGATCTACACGATCGGTCTCGGCACGCCGGGGGGCGGGGTCTTCAACTACCAGGGCCAGATGGTGCTCGTGCCATTCAATCCCACGCTGCTGCAGCAGCTCGCCGCGATCACCGACGGGAAATTCTTCTACGGCCCGTCCGCGAACGACCTCAAGCAGGTGTACCGTGATCTGGGCCGAACGATTGGCTGGGAAAAGCGCAAGACCGAGGTGTCCGCGCTCGCGGTTGGCGGCGCCGGCGTGCTGATGCTCGGCGGAGGGCTCGTGTCGATGTTGTGGATGGGGCGCCTGCCGTGAGCTTTCTCTGGCCGGCCGCGCTCTGGCTGTACCTGCTGGTGCCGTGTTTCGTCGGAGCCTATGTGTGGATGCTCCGGCGTCCGGCGCGCGAGCGCGTGGTCTATTCCAGCCTCGACCTGGTCGCCCGCGCCGCCGCCGCCGGCGGGCGCTGGCGCCGGCACGTGCCGGCTGCACTCTACCTCGCGACCCTGTGCGCGGCCATCTTTACGGTGGCGCGCCCCATGACGCCGGTTCCGGTCCCGGACAACCGCACCGTGGTCATGATGAGCATCGACGTGAGCCGCAGCATGATGGCCACGGATGTCAATCCGACCCGGCTCGACGCGGCGAAGGCGGCGGCCGTGGAGTTCGTGCGCGCGCTGCCGCAGGGCACCCGGGTCGGGGTGGTGTCGTTCAGCAGCTACGCGACGCTCGTGACGCCGCCGACCGCGGACCACGACCGCGTCATCCAGGCCATCAACAACCTGGATCTCGAGTTTGCGACCGCGATCGGCGACGGGCTGTTGGAAGCCGTCTACGCGCTCCCCGGCCGGGAGCGGCCCGCCGGCGCGCCGAACAATCCGGGCTTCTACAGCCCCTACGAGAGTGTCCCGGCGCCAAATCTGACCCCGGAGCAGCTCGACCGGTTGCCGCCCGCGACCGTCGTCCTCATGAGCGACGGCCAGAGCAACCGGGGCGTGCCGCCGGAGCAGGCGGCCATCGTCGCCAAGCAGCTCAAGGTCAAGGTGTACACCATCGGCCTCGGGGCGCCGGAGGGGACGTTCCTGGAGCTCGGCGGCCACAGCATCTTCGTCCGGCTGGACGAAGAGACGCTCAAGGCCATCGCCCAGATGACGGGCGGGACCTACCAGCGCGTGACGACCGCGATGGACCTCCGGCGCGTGTACACGCATCTCGGCCGGATCATCGGCTGGGAGCGCCGTCCCATCGAGGTGAGCGGGATCGCGGCGGTGGGCGTCGCGGGGCTCTTCGTGAGCACGTTTGCCGTGTCGCTGCTCTGGATGCACCGCCTCGGCTGACCGGCACCCTCAGGTAATCGTCGAGCCGCCGTCGATGGCGACGCTCGCCCCCGTCATCAGGCCGGCGTCGTGCGACGCCAAGAACAGCACCGCGCCGGCCACATCCTCGGGTCTGCCGACGCGTCCCAGCGGGATGCCGCGCAGGCGGCCGGCCAGCCAGTCGGGGTTTTGCACGTCCGCGCGGTTGAGGTCGGTCTCGATCAGACCGGGATTGACCTCGTTCACGCGGATGCCGTACCGCGCCAGCTCGAACGCCATGGCCCGGGTCAGCATCGTGATGCCGCCCTTGCTCGCCGCGTAGTGCGCGAGGTTCGGCGTGGCGATCCGCGCGCTGGACGATGAGACGTTGACGATACAGCCCTTGATGTCCCCCGCCACCATGCGGCGCGCGACCGCCTGCGCCACGAGGAAGTAGCCGCGCAGGTTCGTGTGCATGATCCACTCCCACTCCTCGAGCGGGATGTCGAGAAACGGCGTGCGGCGCAGCACGCCCGCGTTGTTGACGAGGATGTCGACGGGACCGAGCGCGGCCTGTGCCTGCTCGAGCATGCGCTCGACCGCGCGCGGGTCCGATACGTCCGCCTGGACGGCCAGGGCCCTCGCCCCCGCGGCCTCGATCTCCTCGACCGCGCTCCTGGCCTGCCCCTCCGCGCGGCAATAGTTGACCGCCACCGAAGCGCCGGCGCCCCCGAGCCGGACGGCGATCGCGCGTCCGATGCTGCGGCTTCCGCCCGTGACGAGCGCCACGCGGCCCGCGAGCGCATAGCGGTTTTCCACCATTGGCGGCCTCCTTCAGGTACGGGTGTGCGATCGCGACATTCGCGGGTGGGCCGCGGCTGCGCGCCGGCCCGGCACGGCCTGGACCGTGCCGAGCCTTCCGGGCGGGCTCGGGCGATCCCTCCAGCGACGCCCCCGGGTGCCGGGCGGCGTACACGTCGCAGCGAGCCGGCGACCGGTGTTAACGGCGGTGGCGGCGGCCGTTAAATGTCCACAGCCACCGGGCCTCACGCACAAGACCGGCGCAGGGCAAGTAGTCGGGCCGGCGCCGTCGAAGCCCTTCGTTTGGGTGCGCTGAAAAAGGGCCCGCGCGACGGCCGGGGGCGTACGGCTCGGGCGGGTACGGCGAGGAGCGGAAAGGAGCGGGTATGGCCGGAATACTCGAGGGCCGGACGGCCGTGGTCACCGGCGCCGCCTCCGGGCTGGGGCTTGCGATGGCCACCGCGTTCGCGGCCGAGGGCGCCGCGGTGTGTGTGGCCGACCTCAACGAAGCGGGCGGACAGAGCGTCGTCGAGGGGCTCCGGCGGGAGGGGAGAACGGCGGCGTTCACGCGGGTCGACGTCACGGACCCGGGCTCGGCCCGGGCGATGATCGAGACCGCGGTCAAGGCATTCGGGCGGCTTGACGTGCTGGTGAACAACGCCGGGCTCCAGCATATCTCGCCGGTCGTGGAGTTCCCCGAGGAGCGCTGGAACTATCTCCTCGCCGTGCTCTTGACGGGCACGTTTCTCTGCACCAAGTACGCGCTGCCGCATATGATCCGCGGCGGATGGGGTCGCGTGATCAACATCGCCTCGGCGCACGGGCTGGTTGCGTCTCCGTTCAAGGCCGCCTACGTCGCGGCCAAGCACGGGGTCGTCGGGTTCACGAAGGTGGCCGCGTGGGAGGCGGCCGCCCACGGGATCACGGTGAACGCGATCTGCCCCGGGTACGTGAGGACCCCGCTTGTGGAGCGCCAGATTGCCGACCAGGCGCGCGTGCACGGCATTCCGGAGTCGGACGTCGTCGGCCGCATCATGCTCGAGCCGCAGGCGGTGAAGCGCCTCCTGGAACCCGGGGAGATCGCCGCGCTGGCGGTCTACTTGTGCTCGGAACCGGCGTCGGCGGTCACCGGCGCGGCGATCCCGATCGACGGGGGCTGGACCGCCCGTTAGCCGTGGCCCCCCCAGGCGCCGTGGGCGGTTCGGGGCGGCCGGGACCGGTCTGTGCGGCGCGCGGCCGGCGTCGGGTGCCGCCCGCTAGAGCCGCGAGAGGCGGGGGTCGAGCGCGTCCCGCAACCCGTCGCCGAGAAAGTTGAAACCCAGCACGGTCACGAAGATGGCCAGGATGGGGAAGAGCGCGATGTGCGGCGCGAAGCCCAGGTAGTTCTTGGCGACGAAGACCATGGCGCCCCACTCCGGCGTCGGCGGCTGAGCCCCGAGCCCGAGAAACGAGAGGACGGAGGCGGCCAGGATCGCGTTCGCCATGCTGAGCGTCGTGGTGACAATGACCGCGGGCGAGATGTTCGGCAGCACGTGCCGGACGAGGATGTGCGCGTCCCGGACGCCGAGGGCACGGCTCGCCTCCACGTACTCTTGCGAGCGCACGGCGAGGACGGCGCTACGCGTGATGCGCACAAACGACGGAATCGAGGCGATCCCGACCGCGATCATCGCGTTCGTGAGGCTCGGGCCGAGCGCCCCCAGGATGGCGATGGCGAGCAGCAGGCCGGGAAAGGCCAGCAGCACGTCCATGCTGCGCATGATGAGGTTGTCGAGCCGCGGATAAAACCCCGCGAACAGTCCGAACGCCACGCCGCCCGTAAACGCGATCCCCACCGCGATCACGCCGATCGCGAGCGAAATCCGGCTGCCGTAGAGAATGCGGCTGAGCAGGTCGCGGCCCAGGTCGTCCGTGCCCAGGGGATGCGCGCGGGACGGCCCCTGAAACCGGTCCTGGACGTTGGGCTGCGCCGGATCGTACGGCGCCACGGCCGGCGTCACGAGCACGACGAGGCCGAGCGCCGCCACGACGGCGGCGCCGATCCGCACTTGCCAGGATCGGCCGAGCCGGCGCCACAAGGTGGGCGCCCGGTACCCCGGCGCCGCGATGGATCTCGCCAGCGCCTCGCTCACGGGAGGCCCGACCGGCTACGCATACCGCACCCGTGGATCCACCGCGGCGTAGGCGATGTCGACGAGCAGGTTGGTGAGGACGAAGGTGAGGGCCAGCATCAGGACGGCGCCCTGGACGACCGGGAAATCGCGGCCGAGGATCGCGTCCACGAGCAAGCGCCCCATGCCCGGCAGGGAAAAGATGCTCTCGGTCACGACCGCGCCGCTGAGGAGAAATCCAAACTGCAGCCCCACGATCGTGATGACGGGGAGCAGGGCGTTCCGGAAGGCGTGCCGGACGACCACCCCCGGTTCCCAGAGCCCCTTGGCGCGGGCGGTGCGCACGTAGTCCTGGTGGAGCGTCTCCAGCATCGAGGAGCGCGTCAGCCGGGCGAGGAGGGCGACCGCCCCGCTGCTGACCGTCACGGCCGGCAGCGCGATGTGCCGCCATCCGTCGACGGTCGTCAGCGGCGCGTAGCCGCTCAGCGGAAACCACCGCAGCGTAATGGCAAAGATCCACAGCAGGATGAGCCCGACCGCGAAGACCGGCATGGCCGACGCGGCCAGGACGGCGCAGATCGTGGCCAGGTCGAGCGGGGAGTTGCGGTTGTAGGCCGCGACGATCCCGACCGGCACGCTCACCGCGACGGTGAGCGCGACCCCCACGAGCGCGAGGGTGATCGTGACGGGGAGCGTCGTCAACAACTGGCGCAACACGGGCTCGTGCGACCGCACGGACCGTCCCAGGTCTCCGTGGATCAGGCGCAGCACGTACTTGCCGTACTGGACGTAGAGCGGCTGATCCAGTCCGAGCGTGTGCTCGACCTCGCGCACCACGTCGGGCGGCGCATCGGGGCCGGCCACCACCAGCGCCGGGTTGCCGGGCGTGAGGTGCAGGATGAGAAACACGAGCACCGACACGCCGACCAAGACCGGCACCGTGAGCAGCAGCCGTCCCGTGATGTACGAGGCCATGCCTCGGCGACGCTACTTCAACGTCAGGTCGAGCATCTTGTACAGGACGTTCGCGTGCATCTGCGGCACGGTCAGGTTCGGCGACGCGATCACGACCCGCTTTTCGTGCACGAGCGGCACCCAGATCGCGTTCTGCACGATAATCTGCTGCAGCTTTTGATAGGCGTCCATCCGTTCCCGGTCGTTCGTGCTCGACCGGCTGAGCTCGAGCAGGCGGTCCGTCTCCGGGTCGGCCCAATCGAACCGGTTCGGCGCCGGCCGCTGCTTGCTGTGGAAGTAGAAGTACAGGACGTCCGGCGTCACGTAGCGCACGTTGATGAAAAACATATCGTGCTGGCCCGCGCGGAGCGCGGCGAGAAACGCGGTCCACTCCATGCGCTGCGGCCGGACGGCCACGCCCACGCCGCGAAGCTCGGACTGCACGAGGTTCACGAGTTGCTCCACGCCGGGACCGGGCGAATAGAGAAACAGGAGCGACAGGGGCTGCCCGCCTTTCTGCCGGGGCTGTCCCGGCGCGGACTGCGTCCAGCCGTCTTCGTCCAGGATGTGCTTCGCCTTGCTCGGGTCGTACCGGTAGCCGGCCTTCTCCACGCCCGGCCACCACCCGGGCGTGCCCGGCGCGAGCGGGCCCAACGCCTCCGTGGCGAGCCCGTAGTAGGCCCCCTGGATGATCTCCTGGCGGTTGATGCCGTAGTTGATCGCCTGACGGACCTTGAGGTCGTCGAGGGGCTTATGCCCCAGCTTGAAGCCGATGAACGCGGTGTTGAGATCCGCGTACCGGATCACGCGCACGCGGCTGTCCCTGTCGAGCGCCGGCACCTGTTCCCCCGGAATCGACTCGGCGAACTGGGCGTCTCCCACCTGCACCGACGCGACCCGGGGCGTGTCCTCGACGATCGTGTGGAACACCACGGTACCGAACGGGCCCGGTCCGTGGTTCTTGTACAGCGGCGGTCCCCACGTGTACGCGGGGTTGCGGGTCACCACCAAACGGTCGTTCCGCACCCATTCCTTGAGGACGTAGGGGCCGGTCCCGTCCACCTTGCCGGCCCCGGTCCCGTAGTCGTCGCCGGCGCGGTTGACCGCGTCGGGATTGAGGATGCTGGCCGAGTACCCGGCGAGGTTGACGAGGAGGATCGACAGCGGTTCCTTGAGGTGCATGACCACGGTCGCGGGGTTCGGCGCGTCAACGCTCTCCAGCGGGCTGATGTTGAACGCCGTCGGCGATCCCTTCAAGGCGCGCCAGCGATCCATCGTGTACTTGACGTCGGCCGACGTGAGGGGCTTGCCCGACGCGAACCGCACGCCTTGGCGTAGCGTGAACGTGTAAGTCTTGCCGTCCGGGGAGACGGTCCACTTCTCCGCGAGTCCCGGTTTGACGTCGTTCGTGTAGTCGAGCGAGAGCAGCGTATCGTAGAGCAGGTAGTCCACTTCCGCCGACGACACGGCCGTGGTCTTCTCGGGGTCGAGCGTTTCCGTCTCCTCCGGCCGCGCAAACGTGAACGTCGCGTTCGCCGCGGGGGCGCCGAGCACGAGCCGGGGGAGGGCGACCGCGAGGACCACGAGCGCGAGCACACACCACCGCACGATCCGACTCATCTAGCGTCTCCTGGGGGAGCCCGAAGGCCGGGTGTGGATGCGTGGCCGCGTATTCGTGCGGCCGTTCGACGCCTCCTGCACCGGCGGGATCTCGTGCGCATTTCGTTACGGCCCCACGCCGGGAGCGCCGGCCGATCACGCGGCGTCGGCGTCGCGGCGACGGGCCGGGCCGTGAACCGCGTCGTCCCGGGACCGCAGGGGTGGCCAGCTCAGGCGCCCCGCAGCAGCCGGCTCTTGACCTGGGCGAACTCGGCCTCGGTCAGCGCGCCGGCGTCTCTGGCGCGTACGAGCTCGACCAGCCGGCCCGCGAGGTCCTCGGGCGCATCCGGGTCGCCGACCGCGCGAACCGCCTGCACCCGGCCGGCTACGATCGTTACGACCCGCTTCATGTGGTCCTTGCGCCGCGCGCCGAAGGTCACGGCATTGTCATCGTTGTTGAGCTTGAAGGAGGTCAGATCCGGGGGTTTCGGCGTCCCCACGGTGACGAGCTTCACGTGGCCGCCGAGCGGGCCCAGCCTGAGATCCACGGCGGCGATGCGGGAATAGGGGATCGAGCGGGCGCGCACGCCGAACACGCCGGCGCCCGTGACGAAGCCGGCGCGGATGATGAGCACGCGCCGGTCGGTCACGACGATGGCCTCGCCGGCCGACGTGCGGACCGCCGCGTCGACGATCTCGTCCTCGCAGACGTTGTCCCGCAGTCCCCTGCCCAGGTTCCCCGGCAGCCGCTCGACGAGGCTTGCGGGGCCGTCCGGCGTGGATGCTTCGGGGTCGCGGTCGACGGACATGAGGCTCAGGGCGGCGAGGTCACGGCGCCCGGCGCTCGAGGAACGCCGTCACCGGCACAAAGACGACGCCGGCCCTGCGGAACTCCGGCAGCATCTTTTGGATCACGGCCGGCGCCCCCGTCGCGATGTGGGCCGCCGCCACCACGGACCCGCGCCGCTCGGCCTCGGCGATGAGCGCGCGGACGTTCCGCGCGATGTGCTCGGGCGGGATATCGAGATACGTCCCGGTCACCACGAGCGGTACGTCAAGCTGCCGCGCGACCTCGGGCACAACCGACTGCGGCGTCTCGGGATTCTCGTTGAACCACAGCCCGCGCGCCTTCACGGTGCGCAGCACCGCGGTCATGACCCGGCGGTCCGCCGTGGCCCGGGAACCGGCGTGGTTGTTGACGCCGGCCACCCCCGGGACGCTGTCCAGATCGCGCTCGACCGTGCGCGCGATCTCCGCATCGGCCATGCGCACCCAGACCGTGCCCGTCACCGGGCCCAGGTCCGCCGGGTGGTTCGGCTCCAGCGGCAGATGGAGGATGGGCGTCAGACCGTGGGCGGCCGCCGTGCGCGCGATCTCCGCGGAGTACCGCATGTTGGGGAAGATGCCCAGGCCGAATGGTTCGTGCATCGCGTAGATGGGGGCGAGCTCCGCGAGGCTCGCACCCGCATGATCGAAGATGAGCGCCACGCGCGCGTGCACAGTCCCGGACGAGGGTCGCGGGACGAGCAGGCCGGCGCACAGGGCGGCGATCAGCGCGAGACGGACCATCGTGAGGCGCCGCCACCGGCCCGGGGCGGCGGCGCCCGGGGCAGATATGCCGGGCGTACCCATACGCCTATAGTTCCTCGCACACGTCACGGGTCCCTCGACCAATGCACGGTGTCCCGAGCTTTTTCGCCTCGTTCGCGCAGGAGTTCGGTCGCTGCGGAAGTAGAGGGGGGCGGACGCGCGTGCGTGCGCCGCGGCGGCGCGCCTCGGGCTCGCGACGTCCAGACGGGAGGTGGCAAGTGATCGAAGCTCTACCGCGCCGCATCGCGATGCTCGCGGCAGCCTTGATGTGCACGCTGGCGGCGGCTCCCCTCGCGGGGGTCGCACGTACGTCCGTCCGCACGGTGCCGGGCATGCCGCCCGTCGCCGACCCGCGGAACATCTACAGCGAGGCCGGACCGGACGATCTGTCGCCAAAGGTCGCGCACGACCTGCCGCGCGTCTACGTCCCGAACCTCCGATCGGACGACGTCTACGTGATCGATCCCACGACGTTCACGGTCGTGGACCGCTTCCCCGTAGGGCGCAGCCCGCAGCACGTGGTGCCGTCCTGGGACCTCCGCACCTTGTGGGTGACCAACAACGCCGAGGGCCGCACCGACGGCAGCGTGACCCCGATCGACCCGCGCACGGGCAAGCCCGGGCGCCCGATCGCGGTGGACGATCCCTACAACATGTACTTCACGCCCGACGGCAGGTCTGCGATCGTCGTGGCGGAAGCGCGGGCGCGGCTGGACTTCCGCGACCCGCATTCGATGGCGCTCCAGGCCTCGTTGCGCGTGCCGGGATGCGCCGGCATCAACCACGCCGACTATTCCATCGACGGGCGCTACGCGATCTTCACGTGCGAATTCAACGGGCACATCGCGAAGATCGACACCGTGCGTCGCCGGATCCTCGGATACATGCGGCTGCTGCCGTACAGCATGCCGCAGGACGTGCGGGCCGGGCCGGACGGCCGGACCTTCTTCGTCGCCGACATGCAGGCCGACGGCGTCTTCGTGATCGACGGGGACGCCTTCAAGCGTATCGGCTTCATTCCGACCGGCGTCGGCGCCCACGGCCTCTATCCCAGCCGCGACGGCACGAAGCTCTACGTCGCAAACCGCGGCTCACATGAGCTGCACGGTCCGCGCGCGAGCCCGGCCGGGAGCGTGTCCGTGATCGACTTCGCGACGCGCCGGGTCGTCGCGCGCTGGCCGATCCCCGGCGGCGGAAGCCCGGACATGGGCAATGTCAGCGCCGACGGGCGCTACCTGTGGTTGTCGGGCCGGTTCGACGACGTGGTCTATGCGATCGATACCGAGACCGGCCGGGTGCGCAAGATCCCGGTGGGAGCGGAGCCGCACGGCCTGACCGTGTGGCCTCAGCCGGGCCGCTACTCGCTCGGCCACACCGGCATTCTCCGGTGACCCGGCTCGGCGCGACCGGACGATGCCGCCGCGGCCACGGTTTGATCAGCCTTGCGGAGCGTGGCGCACTGACATAACTTTCAACGCGGACGCTCCCGCTCGTACCGTCTGCCGCCGGCTGGACACGCCGCACGGGAGGTGCGAGAATGACGGAGGGTATAAAGAAAGCAGCGACGCGGCTTTCGAAAACTCCTTGGTTGCTGCGCCCGTAGCTCAGGGGATAGAGCGGCTGCCTTCTAAGCAGCGGGTCGGGGGTTCGAATCCCTCCGGGCGCGCCAAGCCTTAATAATCAAGGCGTAGCGAGCGATCACCCCTCGTCGAAACGCGCAGAACGGCAGGCGCTCACCCCCATCCGGGACGCTCGCGGCGGAGACTGCGAGGAACTTTCCCAGGCATCGCAACGTCCCGAGATCGCGGTGGGGCCGCCCTGGCGGTCCGGTCCCGTTCAGGACCTGCACTACGCGCTTGGCTGGTTCACTGGCGAGTATCGCGACATGCATCTCGCTGGCTACTTGCTCTTCCTGGCGAGGTAGCGAGCCAGATCGACGAGAGCCCGCAGGTCGTCCTCGGTCGTGGGCGGGATGCGACAACGGGGCAACCAGGGTGGGCGAAGCCGTTCCTCCGTGCTCCCCCTGTTTGACATATGCCTAAATTCGACATCATAATGCATCTATTATGAGGACGACTATGAGGACGACACTCAACATCGACCCTTCCCTTGTCCGCCGGGCGGCTCAACTCACCGGAACATCCAAGAAAACTGTATTGGTGAGGATGGGCCTCGAGGCCTTGATCGCGAGGGAAAGCGCCCGGCGACTCGCCCGGCTCGGGGGTACGGAACCTTCTTTGAGGACCGTTCGCCGGCGTCGGTCACACCGGCTCACATGATCTTGGTGGACACGTCGGTCTGGGTGGACCACTTGCGCGTCGGGAACCGTACAATGCGGTCCCTTCTGGAAAACGGCGAGGTCTTGGCACATCCGTTCGTGGTAGGCGAGGTAGCGTGCGGAACTTTGCGCAATCGCCGGGCGATCATGACCTTACTTCAGGCGTTGCCGTACGCTGAGGCAGCCGAGCATGAGGAAGTGATGCGACTCGTCGAGGGGGAGCACTTGTTCGGCCGAGGGATTGGGTGGATCGATGCGCATTTGTTAGCATCCGCGCGTCTGTCGGCTGCTGCCCTTTGGACATTTGATGGGCGGCTCGCAAAGGCGGCGTCTACTCTAGGCGTTGTGTTTCACGTCTGAGCCCGCATTCCCGAAAACGGTCGTCGTGCCGCCATGCGTCCTCGACCCGGCGGCATCGATCGTTGTGCTCCTTGCCGATACGGGCGGTCTAACGTTCTCTCGATCGGGGCACGATGCGTAAAAAGCTCCCGATTGCGGCGTTTCGGAGAGGAGGCGCTGCCCCCTGCGGGACCGGCGTCGCTCATGGGCATCTTGGGTGATCGCGTGGGGACCGCTGGTCGCCGGGGGACTCCTGATCTGCGCTGCCCTGGTACTGGAGCCTCTCCCGCCGCTGCCCTTGCTCGGGGGCTTCCTTCTGCTCTGTTTGGGCGCTGAGTATCTTATCATTACCCTCCCGCAAGCAGGTACCGTCGCGTTCGGGCCCGCAGCCTCGCTGCCCGCCGCGCTCGTGCTGGGGTCCGGGTATGCCGGACTTTGCGCCGGGGTCGCGCAGCTCGCGGTCAACATGCAGCGCCGGCGTCCCGTCGCCACGATCGTCTTCAACTCCAGCCAGCGGGCGTTGAGCGTCGCCCTGGCCGGGGCGATCTGGAACCTGATCCAGTCGGGGCGCCTTTCTCTTGCCCTCGAGCACACATTCTGGCAACCCGACCGGGTGCTGCCCGCGGCGCTCGGTAGCGTGGCCGTCTACGCCGTGACGACCCACGTGGTTGTGAGCTTCTATTCCGCCATGCGGCGCGAGGTCCCGGTAACGACCGTGCTGCTGGGAAACGCATCAATCCGGCTCGCGACGACGTGGGTGCTCGGCTCGTTTGGGGTGCTGGCGACGATCGAGTTGCTCCGGATCCGCACCATGCCGCCCAATCTGCAGTTCGTGCTCGTTATTCCGATCGTGGGCGGGCTCGTCTTCCTCGCTTACGATTCCCACGGGCAGCAGAACCGCCACCTCCGTCGCCTCTACGCCGCGGTCACGGATCTCGTACAAGCGGCCGACCTCGCGCAGTTGTTGGACCGGCTCGCCGGGCTCGTCGCGCGGGTGGCCACGCCGTCCGCCCTGTGGGTCAGCCTGCGGAACGCCGACGGCGCCTTCGACGTGGCCGTGTCGCGCGGGCTCGATCCAGAGACGGCGCAGGGTCTTGCCGACACCGTCACCGCCGAGATGTGGGGGCGGCAGCCGGACGCTTCGGTGCATCTCGCGCGGGAGACCGACAGGATGCGCACGCATCGCCTTCCCCTCAAGGCGGCCGGTCAGCCGGTCCGGAGCGTCATGCTGGTGCCCCTGGTGACCGGAACGCACTTGATGGGATCGCTCGGGATGGTGCACTCGATCCCGGACTACTTCATCCCGGCGCAGGAGCGAGCGGTCGCGATGCTCGCGTCGCAGGCCGCGTTCGTCGTCAACTACCTGCGCCTCTACGGGGAATCGCAGCGCAACCTCGCGCGCGCCGAAGCACTCCAGGCGCGAAACGCGGACCTGCTGCGGGAGTCCGAGCGGAGGGCACACCAGCTCACGCTCCTGAACCGCTCCTTTACGCGCGTCTCGACCTCGCTGGCCACGGACGAAGTCTTCGGCGCGCTGGTGGACGAATTGCATGACACGCTTGGCTATCCGTTCGTGTCGCTCCAGTTGCTGGAGGGCGACGTCCTCCGCCTGGTGACGAGGCGCGGCTACGAAGGCAGGGAGGACCTCTTCCCGATCTCGCGCGGCATTATCGGCCGTGTCGCCCGCACGGGGCAGTGCGCGCTCGTGTTGGATGTCCACTCCGATCCCGACTACGTCGCCTCCGACGCGCGGGTGACGCAGCAGGTCAGTGTACCGATCATGCATCGGGGCGTCGTGGTCGGCGTGATCACCGTGGAGACCATCGAGCCGGTATTGGGCACCACGGACCTCGAGTTGCTGACCACGCTCGCCGGCTACGCCGCCGTCGCCATCGACAACGCGCGGCACTACGAGGAAGCGCGCACCCTGGCGATGACCGACGGGTTGACCGGGCTGGCCAACCGCCGGATGCTCTGGGAAGCCTTGGAGCGGGAACTCGCGCGGGCGAACCGGACGGGCGCGCCGCTGTCGGTGGTCATGCTCGAGGTCGATCGATTCAAGCACTTCAACGACACGTACGGGCACCTGCTGGGGGACTTCGCTCTGCAGCAGGTCGCGCGCGTCCTCAATCAGGAGCACCGGGCCCACGTGGACGTCGTGGCGCGCTACGGCGGCGATGAATTTGTCGCGCTCTTACCCGGGACGCCGAAGGCGGGGGCGACCGCGCTGGCCGAGCGGATCAGACGTCTGGTCGGCGGCGCGTCGTCGAAGCGCTCGCCGGCCGACACAGGCGCGGTCCCGGGCCCCCTGATCACGGTCAGCCTGGGCGTGGCGAGTTTTCCCGAGGACGGCCGGACCATCGAGACGCTCATCAGAGCCGCGGACCGTGCGATGTACACGGTCAAAGCCGCGGGCGGCGACGCCGTCGCGATCGCTTCGGAGGCCGGCGTGCGCGCCGCGGAGCGCCTGCATCACGAGACCCCGCCGCGCGCCGAACCATCCGTCCGACCCCGGGTCCACGAGGACTAGCCTACGCCGTCAGAGCGGCTCGCCCGGTCGCCAGGGAACCCGTGTCGCCGGCAAAATGCACGTGCGAGTGCGGTGAGGAACTGAGGCTCCGAACAGCTCCCCGGAGAATCGACACCGCGGACCGGTCGATCGACGGTGGCGTGTCGGCGCGAATCACGCCCGGCCGCGTGTCGCGAACGCCCCCAATTTGGGCATGCTTGTGGGTGTCGGCCGCAGGCCTTCGGGCCGCGGCGCGACGTGGATCGATGGCCCCTCGATCTCGACGGGGGCGGGGGAGGACGCATGCGACCGCTCGTGCGAGTCCATTATGCGCTTGTCGCGGTGGTTTGCCTCGTAGCGGCCGGCACCGGCATGGGACGCGGGTGGGCGCAGTCGCCGCTCGCGCAGATCGTGACGGACCCGCACGGGCGGTTTGCCATGGCCTTTCCCGCTTCATGGCAGATTGCCACGAAGCCCGAGGGCATGGTCGCGCTGCTGGCGGCCGGCCCCGCCGAGGGCGGCGGCCATGGCCCGCGGGTCAACGTCGTCGTCGAGCCGCTCCCCGAACCCATGGCGCCCGGCGCGTACGCGGCGCAGGCAGAGCGCTTGGTGGCGGTTGCGTTTCACGGATACACGGTGGTCCAGCAGGGGGACGCCACCATTGCGGGGCGTCCGGCGTACTACCGCTACTTTACGTGGGAACCGAACAACCTGCCGCCGTTGTATCAGCTGCAGGTGTACTTCACGTCCGCCCGGCTGGGGTTCGTGCTCACGGGGTCCACGACGAACGACCCCGATTCCGTTCGCCGCGACATGCCGCTGATTGTGCAGATCCTCAGCACGTTTCGGGTGCTGTGATCGCCGTCGCGTGGGGTGACCGGCAACGGCGCCGGGCCGTCCCGACGGCGCCGGAGCGGCGGAATCGCAGCCCGCGCGGACACGCGGCTACGGAAGCGCCCGCGTCACGTCCGTCTGTGAGAAGTCGCGCCCCTTGAACAGCAAGGGTTCACCGGTCGCCTTAGCCAGCGCGTAGGCGAAGCAGTGACCAAGATTCAACCGGGCCGGGTGTCCGCTCCCTCGACCGAAGTCACGGTACGCCTCCCGCGCGATGCGCGCTTGTTCTTCGGTGACCGGGTCGACCGTGATGCGCGCCTCACGTACCATGTCGTCGAACCCCCGGCTCGCCACCGGGTCGCGCTTGCGGTCGACAACCGCCGCCGCCTCAACGAAGTTCACGGCCGACACACGCCTGCTGGATGCGCGTTCGATCGCATCGGCGTACGCAGCGGCCTCCGGTTCGTCGAGCAGAATGGCGAGCAGGGCAGAGGCGTCGATGATCACCGCGGCAACCCGCGCTCGTCGTAGAGGAGCGTATCGTGATCGGTCGAGCGGATGCCCTTCAGCCGCGGCGCAGTCCTCTTGCCGATCGACCGCAGGCGTTCTGCGAGACTTCCGCGGGTTGCGCCGCGAACCCGCTCGAGACGTTCCCGGATCGCGAGCGTGATCGCCGCCGTCATGCTCTCGCCCGTGAGGGCGGCGAGCTCCCGAGCGAGCCGGTGCGTTTCCTCATTTTTCACGTTGAACCCCATAGCAGTCTATCCTTCTACCATGACGTGGTACCAAGATACCTTACGCTCGCCGCGGCGTCAAGCGATCGCACGCGACCACAAGATGGGCGCACACGGGGCGGGTGGATCAGTCCAAAGGCCGCCCGTACCGTTCGCGGGAGGCGATTTCGCCGAGCGGCTTGCGGGCTTTTTTCCCCCGGCCGGCCGGATCCGCCGGATATCCGAACGGCACAATCGCCAGCAACTCCATGGTCTCGGGAATGCCGAGCAGCGACTTTGCCTCCGGCATCCCAAGAAAGCCCACCCAATTCGATCCAACGCCCTCCGACCACGCGGCCAGCAACATCGACTGGATCGCCCGGCTGCCGTCGGAGACGCCGAACCTGGACGCCTTGTCGACGGCGACGGCGATCGCGAGCGGTGCCTCGGAGATGTACGGCCCGGTGCGGGCCACGCTGCCGAGCCGCGAGAGCATGTCGCGGTCCTGGACCACGATGAAGTGCCACGGCTGCCCGTTCTTGCTGCTGCCGGTGAGCCGGCCCGCCTCCACGATTCGTCGCACGACCGGCGGCGGCACCGGCGCGTCCCGGTATCTGCGGACGGCCAACAGCGTGCGGATCGCTTCGAAGACCTCCATAGGGGTTCCCTCCGGCGTCGCGCTTGGTTGCCGTTGTGTTCGGGCGCGCGGCCGCGGTCCCTTCGCCGGGCGTCCCGGCGCGCGCGCCTGCACCGTCATTCGCGGGCCGGCGGGCACATCGCGAGCGGCGGAGCGGACGAGCCCACGGCCGTTCCCGGTCTCATGCGGCCGCTCGTGGGGCATGACTATGACGGGGCGGGGAGGGCCTCAAGGCTACCACACCGCGCCGGCTTGCATGTGGCGGCGCGAGGAGGCGTCCATGGCACGGGAGGACTTGAGCGATCGGTCGCGGGCCACGGCTCGACCTCGGCGCGCCGAGTCGGATCGATTGCTCGCGTTTCTGGCAGGGCTGGCGACCGAAATGTCCGCCGTGCTCGACCTTCACGTGCTCCTGCAGCACATCATTCGCGCCGTGCACGACTCCATCGGGTTCGAATCGTGCGCCGTGGCGCTCCTGGAGACCGGCGGGGGCGAGGACATGCTGGTCGTCAAGGCCGGATCCGGCCTGCGGGCGGGTGCGACCGGATTGCGGTTCGCCCGCGGGCGCGGCTTGATATGGGAAGTCATGCAGCGCCAGACCCCGCTGATCGTGCCGGATCTCCACGCGGACGCCCGCGTGCTGCGCAAGGACCCCGGCGTCCGCTCGGGCATCTACGCGCCGCTCGTCTGCCGCACCCGGTCGATCGGGGTGTTGAGCGCGTACCGTGCCGAGGTCGACGCCTTTTGCGAGCCGGATCTTCACCTGCTCACCGTGGTGGCACGGTACATCGCCAGCGCGGTCGAGGTGAGCCAGCTGCACGACGCGCTGAAGAACGCGGCCGCGACGGATAGCTTGACGGGCATCGCCAACCGCCGGACCTTCATGGAGCGGTTCCAGCAAGAGGTCGCGCGGTCGGAGCGGACACGGCGTCCGGTCACCATCGTGCTCGTCGACCTGGACGGGTTCAAGCAGATCAACGATACGTGCGGTCACGGCGCCGGCGACGAGGTCCTCGTGGCGGTCGGGCGGGCGCTCAGCGCGGACCGGCGGGCGTGCGACCTGGCCGCGCGGTACGGCGGGGACGAGTTCGTCCTGCTGCTGCCCGAAACGGATGAAGCCGGGGCGAGGGTGGTGATTGACCACGCCGTCGCGGCCGGCATCCCGCTCCCCGACTCCGTCAGGCCGCACGGCGGGTTGGACGTCTCGTGGGGAAGCGCCACGTGGCCGGCTGACGGCACGACCGTGGACCAGTTGTTGCTGGCCGCGGACTTGCGCCTGTACGCGATGAAGGCCCAGCACGGGCGGCTTCCAGACCCGGCACATCACGGTCATTCCCGCGCGGTCGGTCGCTGACTCGTCGCTCCTCAACCGCGGGTCGCCGCCGGATCCCGCCAGACCGACCGCGAGAGCAGATTGACGGCGAGGAGCACCACCGTGACGACGAAGGCCAAGGCGGCCGTGAGCGACACGTTTCCCTCGTCGTTGAGCCCGAAGATCACGACCCCCAGCGTCTCGTGCCCCACCGAGAACAGCAGGATCGAGAGCGTCAACTCCGCGACGGCGGGGATGAAGACCAGGAACCAGCCGGCCGCCAGGCTGGGCCGGATGATCGGGACCACGATGCTGAGAAAGGCCCGCAGGGGACCGGCTCCGCCGAGGCGCGCGGCCTCTTCCAGCGTGCCGTGCACCTGGGTCAGGCCCGCGAGGACGGTCCGCAGCCCCATGGCCATGAAGCGGGTGACGTAGGCCAGCAGGATGATCCAGGCGGTGTCGTAGAGCCGCAGCCCCAGCAGCGGCACCGGCCGCAACCAGGTGAGGATCATACCGAGGGCGACGACCGTGCCGGGAAGCGCGTAGGGGATCGTGACGAGCAGTTCGACGGCGGCGCCGGCGCGCACGCGCGTGCGCGTCAGCACATAGCCGAGCCCCACCGATAGGGCCACGATCAGCGTCGCGGCGCCCGCGGCGAGCCCCAAGCTGTTCGCCAGGGCGCGCTGCACCTTGGGCACCCCCGTGAGGGCCTCCACGTAGTGCGCGAGGGTGAGATTCCCCGGACCCGGCGGCAATCCGTACGCCCGAACCAACGACGTCAGCAGAATGGCCGCGAGCGGGAGCGCCACGGCCGTCACCATGAGGAGGCCGAGCGCGGCGGCGGCCGGATACCGCCATCGACCCAACGCGACGAGCGATCGCCCGCCGGACGGCCCGCCGATCACGGCGAACCGAACGCGGTCCCGGAGCCGGCGCTGGAGCGCCAGCAGACCGCCGGCGACGAGCACGAGCCACATCGACAGCGCCGCGGCCACGTTGAGGTTATCCGGCCGGTCGAAGTTGAGGATCATCGAGTAGATCTTGGTAGTGAGCACGAGGTAGCGCGCCGGGAACCCGATCACGGCCGGAATGCCGAAGTCTCCGAGCGACGACATCAAGAGCAAGAGCGCGCCGGCGAGCACCCCGGGGAACGCGAGCGGGATGGTGATCTCGCGGAAGACCGCGCCGGGCCCCGCGCGCCCCATCCGCGCCGCTTCCTCCAGCGCCGGGTTCATGCGCTCCAGCACGCCGAGCGTGGCGAGAAACACGATCGGGTAGCCGTACAGCATCATGACCGCGATGATGCCCCCGGCTCCGTAGACGACGACCAGCGGCCCGGCAGCACCCGTGAGCGCCATCCAGACCCGGTTGAGGTAGCCGACCGGGCTCAAGAGGTAGACCCACGCGATGGCGCCGACAAACGGCGGGATCATGTACGGCAGGAGCAGCGCCGTGCGCCAGAACTCCCGCAGTGGCACGTCGGTCCGGCTGACCAGCCACGCCAGCGCGGCGCCGAGCACCGTCCCCCCCGCCGTCGCGGCGACCGATACGGCCAGGCTGTGCCAGAGCGCCTCGTATACCTGCGGGTCCGTGGCGATCGCCGCATAGTGCGCGACGGACACCCGGCCGCCGGCGAGGAACGAGTGCGCGATCAGCACGAGCGCGGGGGAGACGAGGGCAACGCCGAGCAGCGCGGCCGCGACCCCGGCGGCCGCTACCGCCGTGGCGCGCCAAGCGGTTCGCCAGCCTCCGCGGGCCGCTCGCGCCAATGACGGCCGGCCCTGCGCCTACTGGATGCCGAAGATCTGGGCGACGTTCTGCCTGATCTCCGCCCGGCGCTCGGCGATGTAGGCAAGGTTTGGCTGGATGATCTTGATCGAGGAGAGGGCCGGGACGCCGGGGGGCAGCGGGATCCCGGGGAGCACCGGGATGTACGCCCGCTGGACGAACAGGCGCTGGGCGTCGGGCGTGTACAGGTAGTTGACAAAGGCCTGCGCCGCCGCGAGGTTCGCCGTCGTTTTCACGATCGCCACCGGCGTGGGAATGAGGACCGCGCCTTCGGCCGGCACCACGTAGTCCACCGGCGAGCCCTGCGCCTTCGCATGCCGCACGAAGAAGTCCACGATCTGCGCGACCACGATCTCGCCGGACGCGAGCTTTTGCAGCACGTCCCCGTTGGCCTGAATGACCTGGATATCGTTCTGCCTGAGGGCGCGGTAGTACCCCCACCCGAATCCTTTCATGCTGGCGAACGTGCCGACGCTGGCGAACGCGGCGCCGGAGACGAACGGGTTCGGCATGCCGCCGCGCCCCCGGTACCGCGGCAGCGCCATGTCCCACCAACTCGCCGGCTTCAAGTGGACGGCCAGGGTGTTGTAGCCCAGGACATTGAAGATCAGGCGGACCTCGTGGTATCGGTTGCCGTCATAGTGGAAGGCGCGGGGCACCCCGCGCGCGGCCGGGGGTGCGTAGGCCGCCAGTTGGCCGTGCGTGACGAGGTTGTGCAAGAACGCGGGGTCGGCGAACCAGACGACGTCCGCTTGGATGCCGCCGGCCTGCTCCTCGGCTTGAAGCTTGGCCTCCACCGGGACCGTGCCGGCGCGGAAGATCTTCACCGTGACGCCCGGGGTGCGCTTCATGAAGTCCCCGGCGATGGCGTTGACGTCATCCTCCGATTCGGACGTGTACAGGGTGATCGTGCCGGACGGCGCGGCCGCGGCCGCCACGCGCCCACCGCCCACGTACCATGACATGAGCCACGCGGCGCAGGCCAGGCCCAGGAACGCCACGCCGCTTCGGAGCCGTCGCTGTTGCGCCACCCGCCGTTTCATCTCGCCCCCCGTTGCCGGTGACCGATCCCAGCTCGCCCCGGGTCGCTCGCCGGCGGCCGCGCCCGACGAGATGACGGGCCCGGCATTCGACCCCATCGTATCCGAGAGCGCATGCCGTCACAAGCGCGTCGCATCGGCGGTGGCGCAAAGGCAATCGGCAATTTCCCTACCCAGTTGCGCCCGCGCGGCCGATTGCGGCAGGACCTTGCAACGGGACGTCAAACTATCGCGTCCCGGCATCGGGGCGGTTGCGGGCGTGGGAGGTCACGCCCGTGAAGCGGCATGGAGGTGGTTCGCCATGGACGCGGCCGCTCGCGGTCCGCAGCGCATCTCGTGCGCCATCGGCGTCACGGCGGATGAGGGGTTGTTCCGAGGGCTGCCGGAGTCGATGAGACGCTGGTGCCTCGAACAGCACGTGAGTCAATCGACGCTGGCCATGCGCGTCGGTGTGAGCGCCTCCCACCTCAACCAGATCATCCTCGGTCACGTCCGCCCGAGCGCGGAGCTCGCACACCGCATCCGCACGGCCATCGGCCCCAGGGCGCGCTGGCCGGAGCGCGTCGCCGCGCTGGCGCGCGGAGGCGGCGCGCAACCCTAGCCCGCGTCGCGGGCCGCCCGCCGCGCATCGGCCGTGCGGGAAGCGCCGCGCGGGAGCATGCGATCGGGGTGCCGCGCGGTCTCGCCCCCGGGTGGGCTGCCGCGCCGGCGGCCCACCCGGGCGGCCGGCTGATAGCGTTCCCGAGGCAGCGGAAAGAGATATTAATAATAGGGGGCACGGATGCGCTCGACGCTCCGGCAAGGCCCCCGCGCTGGCATCGGGATCAGGGATGACATCCATCGGCTCGTGCTCGGTTTCGATCTGCACCTACAATCGTGCGGCGGCCTTACCGGAGACGCTCAGCGCGGCGCTCGCGCAGGACGTCGACGTCCCGGTGGAGGTCTTGCTGGTCGACAACGCGTCCACGGACGGCACGCCTGAGGTCGCTCGCCGGTTTCCCGTGCGTTACGTGCGCGAGCCGCGCCAGGGGCTCGCCCGGGCCCGGAACGCCGCCCTCCGGCACGCGACGGGCGATCTCATCGCGTTCGTGGACGACGACGCCACACCGCGACCCGGGTGGCTGGCCGCGCTGGTCCAAGTGTACCGCGACCGTCCAGACGCATGGTGCGTCGGCGGGAAGATCTCGTTGCAGCTGCCCGAGTCCATCCCGTCGTGGTTCGACCCGCGCCGGCGCGACTTCACGGCCGCGCTCAGCGCGCTCGACCTCGGTGCGGGGGTGCGGCGCGTGCCGTATCCGGACAGCGTGTGGGGCGCCAATTGGTCCGTGTCCCGCGAGGCGGTGCGCGCGGCGGGCCCCTTTCTCGAATGGCTCGGCCCGATCGGCAGGCAGCGGCTGCTCGGTGAGGAGACCGAGTACTGCTGGCGCATTCAACGACTCGGCGGGGAGGTCTACTATACCGGGGCGGCCGAGGTCATCCACCGGATTCCGCCGTCGCGGCTGACGAAGCAGTACTATCGCGACCTCGTCTACTGGCTCGGCCGGACCTCGGTGATCTATCCGGAGCATCCGGCGCCCGTCTCTGCGGAGCCGGTGTCCTGGTGGAGCACGCGCATCGCCAAGAACCTTGTCAAGGCGCTGGCCCTGCCGGGTTCCGTGGATGCCTCCAAGGCATTCACCGACTCCTTCCACCTGTGGTTTCACTGGGGCCGGCTCCATGAGCACCTGCGACGGGGGCTGGGCACCGTGGGCCCGCGCCGCCGCGCCGCGGTGCGATGAAGGCACCTGACGTTCGCCGCGCGGCCCGGCGCTCGGGCCGGCCCGACTGCGAGGACTGCGGGGTGGCGGGCTACCGGTGGCCGGCGGCCAGACGAACCGCCTCGGGCCGTCGCCGCAATCGCAGCATCGCGCCCACGCCGAATGCCGGCCCGAGGCTGAGCGTGGCCAGCGCGCCGGTCCACGTGAGCTCCCGCTGAAGGACCGGAAGGAGCTGGATGCTGACCGCCGTGAGCAGAAACCCGAGCGCGGTCTGCAGCGCCAGCGCGCTGCCGACGCGGCCGCGCTCGGCCAGCTCGCTGACGCTCGCCGAGAACTGCGCGGAGTCGGCGATCACGGCGATGCCCCAGACGACCGCCACGAGCGCGACGAGCACGGGCGCGCGGCCGAAGAGGAGCCCGCACGTGATGGCGCTCGCCCCACTCAGCGCCATCGCCGCGGCGGTCGTTGCGGTGCGCCCCACGCGGTCCGCGGTGACGCCCGCGGCGATGCACCCGAGCGCGCCGGCGCTGATCGCCAGGGCGGCGGTCAGGCTTGCCAGCCGGCCGGCGCCGCCGCTCGGGTCCATGCCGCTGGCCCGGAAGCTGGCGGCGAGGAACACGGGCAACCACGTCCACATCGCGTAGAGTTCCCACATGTGTCCGAAGTAGCCGAAGTTGGCCAGGCGGACGGCGGGATCGCGGAGCGCGCGCAACGCCCACCGCAGATCGATACGCGCGGCGGGCGCCTCGAACGGGCCCGGACGCACGAACCCGGCCACAATGCCCGCGGAGCACAGCGCGCCGGCCGTCGTGGTGAGGATCACCGTCCGCCACGCCACCACGGCGCCCAGACCCGCGACCAGATGTGGGAGCGCCGTTCCGAGCGTGAGCGCCCCAACGAGCGTCCCAATGGCGATGCCGAGGTCCCGGCGGAACCAGCCGGTGACGAGCTTCATGCCGGGGGGGTACACGCCGGCCAGACAGCAGCCGAGCGCGAAACGCAGCGGGACCGCGGCGCGGAGGTCCCCATTGGTCACGGTGAGCAGGCCGTTCGCACCCGCCGCCAACGCCGCGCTGGCCATGAAGACCCCGCGGGTGGAGAGGACATCCGCCACGCCGCTGATCGCAAGGGCCAGCGCGCCGGCCACGAATCCGAGTTGCACGGCCACGGTGAGCAGCGCAAGATGCGCGGGGGCGAGGTGCCACTCGCGCGCCAGCGCGGGCGCGACCGCGGCCGCGCTGAACCACGTGCTCATCGCACCGATCTCGGCCGCGGAAATCAACGCAAGGGCGATCCAGCGGCCCCGCGGCGCGGACTCCGGCGTGGTCGCTCCCGGACGGACGGCGGATTCGGTGGGCACCATCGTCGCGAGCGAACACTTCGGTCCGGCCGGCGGGGGTCCTGGCGCGGACGCCGGACCGCGGCCGCGGCGCCCGCGCGGGCGGTCCCGCTGATCAGCGCGTCGAGCGTGCGGGCAGCCTTACCGGGTGCCCTTCATCGCGTACAATCGGGCGTCGGCGGTGTTGAGGAGCCCGTCGGCCGAATCGCCGTCGTCCGGGTGGGCCGCGATCCCCCAGGAGAGGGTGACGTAGCTGTCGGCGGGCGCCGCCCCGCCGGCGATCGGAATCTGCCAAAACCGCGTTGGGATCATCTGCGCGATCTTGCCGGGCGTATTCGGGAACAACAGCGCAAACTCGTCGCCGCCGTAGCGGGCCACCAGGTCGTAGCTCCGGGTCTGCCGGCGCATGGTCTGCCCGACGCTGCGGAGGGCGGCGTCGCCGGTCCCGTGTCCGTACTTGTCGTTGACGCGCTTGAACCGGTCGACATCCACGAGCGCGATGCTGAACGGCTGGCCCGTGCGCGCGCTGCGAAGTACTTCCACGCCGACCCGATCGAGGAAGGCACGGCGGTTGGGCAGCTCGGTCAGCGGGTCGGCGAACGCGAGCTCGGCCACGCGCTCGTGGGTCCGCGCAGCCTCGAATACGCCGCCGAGGTAGGTCGCGAGCAGGGACAGGAGGTCGAGATCGTCGCCCGTGAACGGGGCCGCGCCCGAGCGCTGCGCGCTCACCGCCCCGATCGCGCGGCCGTGCGCGAGGAGCGGCGCGTAGATCCCGGTGCCCCTGTCGTCGCGCCGGCTCCACACGCGCGGATCCTGGCGTACGTCCGCGATGGCCGGCGCCGCCGCGGCCTCGACGGCGGCCCACCACATGCTCGCGTCGCGGGGAATCGTCGCGTCGCGCAGGTGCGCGCAGATCCCCGTGGCGCCGACGATCGTGAGGTGGTCGGGAGTGCGCTCGTCGATGAGCGCGATGGCGGCCGAGTCGAACCCGACCGCCTCCCGCAGCGCCTCCAGGACGCGCGCCACGAGATGCGTCATGCTCAGCACCGCGACAAACTCCCTGGCCAGGCGCGCGAGAAACTCCAATGCTTTGTCGGTCCCGTCTCGAGACCGCATCCGGCGCCTCCGCGTCCTGCGCGTTCACGTCGAGCCGGGCCGCCGCGGCCGCAGGGCGTGCCGGCGGGCGCGGGAGCGGGCCCATGCGTGTCACTCCGTTGGATATCTGCCCCGAGGCACGCCGGCATAGACGCGCGGCGGCTCGGCGGCGTCCCCTCGGCACGGAGACGGCGCCCGAGGCCGCGCGGGCGCGGAGGGCGAGTGCGTCCGGCGCCGGCGCCGACGACAGGCTAGCGCTGCGTGTGGATCTGCTCCAGCAGCTTGGCCACGACCGCCGTCCAGCCGGTCTGGTGGCTCGCCCCGAGGCCGGCTCCGGTGTCGCCGTGGAAGTACTCGTAGAACGGGACGAGGTCGCGCCAATATGGATCCGTCTGGAACAGCGTGTTGTCGCCGAAGACCGGCCGCCGTCCGGACGCATCACGCAGGAAGATGCGGGTGAGACGCCGGGAGAGATCGTCCGCGATCTCCCAGAGCGTCCGGCGGGTGCCGGAGCCGGTCGGGCACTCCACGAGAAAGTCATCGCCGTAATAATAGTGGAACTTCTGCAACGCCTCGATGAGCAAGAAGTTGATCGGAAACCAGATCGGGCCCCGCCAGTTGGAGTTGCCGCCGAACAGGTTGCTGCGCGAATTGCCGGGCTCGTAGCCCACCACGTAGGTCTGCCCGTTGGCGGTCATGACAAACGGATGCTCGGCGTGGTATTTGCTGACCGCGCGCACCCCGTGGTCGCTGAGAAACTCCGCCGGGTCCAGCATGCGGCTGAGCACCCGCTTCATCCGGTGGCCGCGCGCGAGCGCGAGGAGGCGCCGCTCGCCCACGCCGGGCTCCTGCCACCGCGAGACGAGACTGGCGAGCCCCGGCCGGTGCGCCAGAAACCACTCCATCCGCGCGCGAAACGCCGGCAAGGCGGCGAGGCGATCCGGCTCGATCGTCTCGACCGCGAAGAGCGGCACGAGCCCCACAGCGGAGCGGACACGTAGGGTCCGCTCCGTGTTGTCCGGGAGACGCAGGACATCGTAGAAGAACTCGTCCTCGTCGTTCCACAGCGGGATGCCTCGCCCGCCGAGGTCGTTCAGCGCGCCCGCGATGTACAGGAAGTGCTCGAAGAACTTGGTGGCGACGTCCTCGTACGCTAGGTCGTCGCGGGCCAGCTCGAGGGCGATCGCCAGCATCGTCAGGCTGAACATGCCCATCCACGCGGTGCCGTCGGCCTGGTCGATGTGTCCGCCGGTCGGCAACGGCCGGCTCCGGTCGAACACGCCGATGTTATCGAGCCCGAGGAAGCCCCCTTGAAAGACGTTGCGACCTTCGGCGTCTTCGCGGTTCACCCACCACGTGAAGTTCAGCAGCAACTTGTGGAATACGCGCTCCAAAAACGCGCGGTCGGCCCGGCCCGTCACCCGCCGCTCGATCTTGTAGACGCGCCACGCCGCCCAGGCGTGCACGGGCGGATTGACGTCGTCCAGGGCCCACTCGTAGGCGGGGAGCTGTCCGTTCGGATGCATGTACCACTCGCGCATGAGCAGGATGAGCTGGCGCTTCGCAAACTCCGGATCCACGGTGGCGAGCGTGACGCAGTGGAACGCGAGGTCCCAGGCCGCGTACCACGGGTACTCCCAAGTGTCCGGCATCGAGATGACGTCGGCGTTCGTGAGATGGCGCCACCCGGCGTTCCGCCCCGTCAGCCGCGATGCCGGGGGCACGGGACCCGCGGGATCGCCGGTCAGCCACTGCTGGACGTCGTAGTAATAGAACTGCTTGCTCCAGAGCAATCCGGCGAGCGCCTGGCGCCGGACCAGCCGGGCATCCTCGGGCATCGTCTCCGTGCCGCCGGCGCGATAGAACGCGTCGGCCTCGGCCTGCCGTTCGGCCAGCACGTCCGTGGCGTCCCGAAACGGAGCCACGAGGCGCTGCCTGGAGAGCCGAAGGAGCACCGCGCGCGTTTCCCCCGGGGGCACGACCCAGGTGTGGTGGGCGGCCGCCTTGGTGCCGGTGCCGTCCGGGTTGACCGCCCCGCGCTGGCCGGACACGACCGCGTTGTTGATGCCGTCCTTGACGTAGGGAGTCCGGTTGGGGACGTTCCACAGACGGCTGAAGTTCGTGTCGTTATCGGTGAAGAGCAGCGCCGGCCCGCCGTCACACGCGAGCCAGTACTCTCCAAGCTCGTGGTGCGTGGCCTGGATCGAGCGCGCCCCGGCGCCCGCGGGCGGGCCGTCGTGAACCGCGCGCAGCCCGGGGCGCCGGTCGTCCCAACCCCACGACCACGTGTTGCGAAACCAGAGCGTGGGGAGGAGGTGGATGGGCGCGGCCTCGGGACCGCGGTTCGCGGCGGCCAGGCGGATGACGATGTCGTCCGGGGACGCCTTGGCATATTCCACGGTGACGTCGAAGTATCGATGTCCGGCAAACACGCCGGTGTCGACGAGCTCGTACTCGGGCTGCTCACGGCTGCGCCGGCGATTCTCCGCCACGAGGTCGTTATACGGAAACGCGCGCTGTGGGTACTTGTAGAGGGCGCGCATGTAGGAGTGCGTCGGCGTGTTGTCGAGAAAGAAGTAGTACTCTTTGACGTCCTCGCCGTGGTTGCCCTCGGGTTCGCTCAACCCGAACAGCCGTTCCTTCAGGATCGGATCGGCTCCGTTCCACAACGCGAGGGCGAAGCACAGCAGTCCCCGGTCGTCGCAGATGCCGAGCAGCCCGTCCTCGCCCCAGCGATACGCGCGCGATCGTGCATGGTCGTGGGGAAAGTACGCCCATGCCGAGCCGTCGGCCGAGTAGTCCTCACGGACCGTGCCCCACTGCCGCTCGGACAAGTACGGGCCCCAGCGGTACCACGGCGCCACCTTCTGATGCGCCTCGGCCAATCTGCGCCGTTCGGGGTCGGCGGCAGGCGGCAACAGCCGTCCCTCCTTCCTTCCGGTCACGGGCGGCAGGCCGCGCCCCGGGTTCCCATCATACCATGCCCGCTTCGAGCCGCCCCCGGACGCAAACGAAGGGGCCGTCCCAGACCCGCGCCCGCGGGACGGCCCCACTGCCGATCCGGACGATCTTGACCTTAGACCACGCGAAGCCGCATCGGCACCGCGATCACGACGGAGTCAGCCCCGAGACGTGGGCCGCGACCGCGGTGAGTCCGGCCGCCCCGAGGCCGGCGAGGACGCCCGCGGCGGCGAACAGCAGTAACCAGCCGTAGCGGGCGAACGGCCGGGCCACGAGCCCAAGGAGGACCCAGGCGAGCCATCCGGTCCACGCGCCGGCCGCGCCCGCAAGCACGTACCACAACCAGAGACCTGTCATGACGTCACCGCGGCGTTGCTCTGGCCCGAGATCGCGCACCGTCGATGCGCCGTGTGCACGGCGGGCGATCGACGATCGCGCTATTCTGCGTTCTGCCGGAGTTTTCCCACCTGCGCGTCAGTGCCGTCTCCGATAGTCGGACGGGTCGGGTGGGCCCGCGGGCCCACTCCGTTGCCGGCGGTTGGCGGCGACCAACTAGCGACCCGCGCCGGGCTCCGGTTTGGTCACGCCGATTTCGAACACCTGATCATAGAACGAGTAGCGCCGGTCCATCTGGATCGACACCCACAGCCCGAGGGAGGGATAGGTCATGGTCTTGATCGCGCGCGCCGTATCCACGAGCTCTTGCGCCGGTGCGCCGAGCGCCGCGCGAACCTCGGCCTCGGTGCTCCCGACGTGCACGCCCTCCGCGATCCCGTACTCGCTGTCGTTCAGCACCCAGACGCGGTAGATCGTGCCCGAGGGTGACACGCGGGCGCCGACCCCCCGATTGGACGGTGGACCAAACCACTCATAGAGCATATTTCCGTCCGGCAACGGCTGCGTGGTCTTGGCCGGGCCGAGCGCGGCGACGGCATCCTGGACGCGCATGCCGAGCCGGACCGGGCCAACCGCCTGGCCGGGCACGACCGCGCGCAGCGGGCGCGCGACCGGTTGCGGCCGGCTCGGCGTCACCGGAGCGGCGCTCGGGAGCGCCACGCCACGGCCGCCGTGCGCCGGCGCGGAATCCGGCAGCATGCGCCCCACCGTGGACGCCGACGGCGCGTCTCCCGCGGCGCCAACGAGCAGGACCAGCTCGTCATGGGCGGGCACGACGCGAAACGGCATGGGACGCTTGAGTTCAACGACGATGCGCACAACCTGCGGCTGAAACTGACCGACCCGGATCCGGGTCACGGCGCCGCCCGCGAACGGCAGGGTGCCAGCGCGGCCCTGCAACTCCGCCGGGGAGAGTTGAAACACGATCCAGTTGGGCTGCACGTTCACGAACCGGTACGTGACCGGCGCCGAGGCGACGACGGAGAGCTGCACGTTCGTCGCCGTTTCTGCCGCCGTGATCCTGGTGACGACCGCCGGGGTCGCCGCCCCAGCCCCGGTCGATCCCGCCGTCGCGATCGCGCAGACGACGACGATGAGGACGACTGCCAGGCGATAGCGGTCACGAGAGGATGCGCTCATGCCGACGACTCACCTCCGTTGGCGTTCCCCCCGCGCCCGGCCGCTCCATTCGCGGACCGGCCGCGTAGGGACGGCGATAATTTGATGCGCGTGCGCCGGGTCCTGCTCCACGGCCGGCGGGCGGGCCGGATTGGGTAGAAAAACGTCAGATATCTTCCGGGGCCGGGCCGGCGCCGCGCGCGGGACGCGGCGGGGAGCGTCGTTGCTCAACCGTTACCCGCGCGACGGGAGGACCGGTCCCGGCTGCGGAAAAGACGGTCGCAAAAAGGGGGAGGAGCCCAGTGACCGACGGACCCGTTACGACGGCCAGATCGCCTCGAGACCTCGCGCTTCTCTGCCTCCGGTTCGGGCTCGGCATCCTGTTTCTCCGCGCCGGCTGGGCCAAGGTGTCGTCGCTTGCCGGCATCATCGGACTGTGGCAGCGGTTGCATCTTCCGGCGCCGCACGTCTTCGGGCCGGTTCACGCGGTCGTCGAGTTCGGCGGCGCGATCTTGCTCCTGGCCGGGGGCCTGACGCGCGTCACGGCGTTCCTGCTGGCGGTGGACATGGTCGGCGCGCTGCTCCTCGTCAAGATTCACACACCCGCGACGTTCATCGGGGTGGAGTGGCTTGCCCTGTGGATGAGCCTCGCGTTGCTCGTGACCGGCGCCGGCGGCTACTCCCTCGATGCGCGATTCCGGCGCGGCCGGTCCCCGGCCGGTTCGCGCTAACCGCGCACGGGCACAGCGGACGCCGCCGGCCGCGGTATCCGGCGCGCGGCGAGGACCGCCGTGAACGGGACAGGCCATGACGGATACGGGGTCGCCGCGGGTGCACGGTGATCCCGGCGAGGGGATCGGCACCGGTCCATTGAACTGTCGCGTGGCGCGGTGTGCGCCGCGCAGGGCGGCGTCGGAGGCGGAGGCCGGTGGTGGTTCCCTTTGACGGCGAGCGGCTCCAGCGCGCGATGCGTGCGAGGGGCCTGGACGTGGTGCTGGCGACGAGCCGGCATAACGTGACGTACCTGACGGGCGGGTACTACAATCCATTCTTCGGCCGGGAATCGCCGTTTGGCCGCGGCCAGTACCTGGCGGCGGTGGCGGTGCCGGCCGGCCGCCTGGAATCCGCGTTCTACGTCGGCCGGGACAATGAGCTCGACTTTTTGCAGGCGTTCGGCCCGCTCTGGATCGGCGACGTGTATTGGGCGCCGCGCCGGCCGAACATGACGGTCGAGGTTGCCGCCACGGCCGCGGAGGCGCTGCGGCGCCGCGGCCACGCCCACGGCACCGTCGGCGTCGAGTTGCCGTTTCTCCCCGCGGATGCGTTCGAGGTGCTGCGCCGTGATCTGCCCGGCGCGACCCTCGCGGACGCGAGTCCGGTCCTGGCGGAGCTGCGGGCCGTGAAGCGCCCGGCGGAGATCGAGCGGCTCGAGGCGGTCCACCGGATCACCGCGGAGGCGATTCGAGCGGTGCTCAGTGACGGCCGCCCCGACCTCACGATGCGCGATGTCGCCGCGGCGGTGCGGCGCCAACTCGAGAGGCGGGACGTCGCGTACCTGTACGCCTTGACGAACGTGGGGCCGGGACTGGTGCGGGCGGCGACCTCCGAGCCGTGGGGCCGGGGACGCCCGCTACACGTGGACGCGGGCGCGGAGCTGGACGGCTATCGCTCGGACGTCGCCCGCATGGGCTCCATCGGACCCGCTCCGTCTCCGGCGCGGGAGATGTTCGACGGCTGCGTGGCGGCACAGGCACGGATCCGGCGGAGCATCTCGGCGGGGCTGCCCTGCAGCGAATTGTGGCGGATCGGCGCCGACGCGGTCAGCGCCGGGCCTTGGGGCCGCCTCGGGAAGTTTCAAGCCCACGGCTTGGGGCTCGTGAGCCACGAGCCTCCGGAAGTCACGGCAGACGCGGACGGGATCCTCGAACCCGGCATGGTCGTGTCCATCGAGACCGACGTGCTCGATCCCGAGACGGGCCACATCAAGCTCGAGGACACGGTGGTGGTGACCGCGACGGGGTGCGAGGCCATCGGCGACGCGCACCGTGACTGGTGCGTCGCCGGCGCGCGCCCCTGAGCGCCCACCGGCGGGACGGCCGGGACCCGATCGCGTGGCGCCGGCGGTAGGCGTGATCCCGAGCAGCAGGAGCCGGCACCGTGGGGCTGCGAACCTCCACGGCTGTGGAGGATCCCCAGGCATTCGCCCGCACGCTCAACAGCGCTGCCGGGAGGATCGCGACGGAGTGGGCCGCGCGCCTCGCGGCCATGCCGGCGTTTGCGACCCGTGACGGCGCATCGTTGGAGGCAGCGTGTGCGGCGCACCTGCACGCGCTGGCCCGGTGGCTCGGCTCCGCCGCCGACGACGATCTCCGGCGCGCCGTCATCGCGCAGACGCAGGCGTGCATGCAAACCGGGCTGGCGCTCGCGGATGCGGTGCGCAGCTACGTGACGCTCGACGACCTGTTGTGGGACGAACTGGAGCGGGAGACGGCCGGCCCGGTCAGGTCGATGGCGGCGGCCAAACGGCTGAGCGCCGGCCTCGGCGTCACGGTCCTCGCGGTCGCATCAGAATACCAGCGCGCTACGGCGAGCCGGCTCGCGCTCCAGCGGGAAGAGCAGGAGCGGCTCGCGTTACGCCTGGAGCGCACGCAGGTCCGCGACGCGGCCACCGATCTCTACACGCGCGCGTATTGTCTCGACGTCCTCGACCGGGAAGCGCGGCTCGCGCACCGCTACGCGTATCCGCTGTCGCTGCTGGTCATCGACGTGGACGACTTCGATGCGCTGACCGTGGGGCTGGGCACCGAGGAGAGAGACGAGGTCGTGCGAGGCCTGGCCGGGCAGCTCGTGTCCGCGGTGCGCGAGGTCGATCTCGTGTGCCGCCTGGGCCACGACACCTTCGGCGTCATCCTGTCGCATATCCCCGCGGGCGCCGCGGCCGGCGTGGCCGAGCGGTTGCGGTTGGCCGTCCAAGATTGGACGCTGTCCGTGGGCGACGTCAGGCTCGATCGGCGCGCGACGATTTCCGTGGGTGTCGCGGGCCTCCCCGAACACGCCAGCACCGCGGGCGAGCTGTTCCTGCGCGCCGAGGCCGCCCAGGCGCACGCTAAGCGGGCCGGAAAGAACATGGTGGTCTCGGCCAGGGACGTACCCGCGTGACCGAAGCGACCGGGCCGGGCGGGAGGAGGGACGGCATGCCGGGTGGAGACGGCGATCTCAGCGGCGGCGTCGACGGGGGACACGGCATCCTCACGGTCCGGGGCAGCGATGTGCACCGGACGTGGAACAATATCCGGTACAAGACGGGGCTCTCCGCGAACAACGTCGGCGCGAAGCAGCTGTCCATGAACGTGGCCGTCATCCCGCCCGGCGGCGTCGCGCACGCGCACGTCCACGTCGGCTTCGAGGTCATGCTGTACATCCTGCAGGGCCGTGTCCGGCACGAATACGGCCCGGGCTGCGCGCTCAGCCTGGACAACGCGGCGGGCGACTTCATCTTTATCGAGCCCGGGATTCCGCACGAGGTGATCAACCTCAGCGAGACCGAACCGGTGGTCGCGGTGGTGGCGAGATCCGACGCCTCGGAGTGGGAACACATCGTCCCGTACGAGCGCCGGCGATAGCGCGCTCGCCGGGCACGTCGGGGGAGCGGCCGGGCTAGTCGGCGGTGGGCGTCCGGCCCGCGCGCGGCCGAGACCGCGGCGGGTGCCGCTCAGGCCGTTTGCTTATCGCGTTTCCACCAGCCCGTACGCCTGACGCCGATGAGATCGACGTTCGTCACGGCGAGGTCGACGCGGCGGCCGCACGGGTCGTGGTGCGTCAGCGCGATGGTCACGGTGACGTCGCGCCGAGGTTCGCGGCTGCTCGCCTCGGTGCCGACGACGATGGCGAGCGTCGTGCCGCGGCCGATCTCCTGGGCCAGCCAGCGGCGGTAATCGAAGTAGTTGTGGCAGGCCGTGCACCACAGCGGCTTGGCGCTCGTCGAACGCGCGATCGCTACGGTGATGATCGGCTTCGCGGTCGAGCCACAGGCCGGACACGTCATGTGCGGTCCTCTCGCAATGCGCCGTTTGACACCGCCTCTAGCGTGCCGTGTTTGCCCAGGACGTTCAGCCGTCCGTCAGGATGATTACGCAGTCTCGACGGAATGCATAGCGGGATCGAACGCGCCGGCCTCGGATCGTCGGCGCTGCGGTCGTGCGTCTATCGATGGGCTCGGTAGGGGGTGGGCCCGAACGCAACCCGTCACAGGCCGGGCTGCGGCTCCCGGCGGCTCGCCGGGGAGCGGTCGTTGGATGCGGTGCCGGCGTTGCGTCTACGGCATGCTTGACGGGCGCACGCCTGCGGCGCCGGCGACGCGGTCGATCTTGGCGGCCATCACGAAGTCCGCCTCGGCCAGGCCGCCGATCTTGTGCGTCCAGAGGTCCACGCGGACCTCGCCCCACCGGACGTACAGGTCCGGATGGTGGCCTTCTTGCTCCGCGACCGGCGTGATCGCGTTCACGAAGTTGACGGCCTCCACGAAGTTGTGGAACCGGTACGACTTCACGATCTTTTTCTCGTCCTCGACGCGCCAGCCGCTCAGTTGCGCGAGCAGCGGCGCGAATTCCTCGCGGCTGAGCGGCGGCGTGCCTCCCCGGCATGGGACACACTTGCGGTCGGCAAGCTCGGCGCTCATGGCGAATCCCTCCGTCCGGTCAGGGTGTGGCGCAGGCTCGTCTCGCATTCATTATACGACTATACGACGGTGCGACGTGCGGGCGAAGGCCGCCGAGCCGCGACCCCGTCACTCGTCCTCGGGGTCGACCCACTCCTGCTCGTCCGGCACGAACGAGCGCAGACACGCCGGGCACGTGACGCGCTCCTCGTCGTCCGCCGGAACGAGCAGCAGGATCGGCGACGCGCAGTGCGGGCACACAACCCGGACCATGCCGCGATCGTAGCAGAGGCGCCCGCCCAACGCAAAACCCCCGCGGGCACCGCGGGGGTAACGACTGCCGCACAATGTGTTCGTCCGCAAATCGTCACTGTCTATCTTGCCCCATTCGCCGCGCGTCGTATCGTGGTGCCGCGCGCTGTTTGATAGCATGAGGAGTAACGCGACCCAGGGGGTGACGGTGATGGCCGAGACCTCCATCGGCGCCGGCGCATCGATCGGACGCGTCCGGCTCCGCGTGGCCGACCTGACCGCGATGACCCGGTTTTATTGCGACGTGCTCGGTCTCCGCCGCGCACCGGGCGACGATGATCGCATCGCGCGACTCTCCGTGGACGGGCGCCCGCCGTTTCTGTTCGAGTTGGAGGCCGTTGCGGGAGCGTCGCGCCCGCCGAGGGGATCGACGGGCCTCTACCACAGCGCGGTCCTCCTGCCGAGCCGGGCGTGGCTCGGCCGGCTGCTCCGGCACCTGGCACGATGCGGCGTCGCGCTCGACGGCGCCTCCGACCACCTCGTCAGCGAGGCGCTGTATCTCAGGGACCCCGAAGGCAACGGCGTCGAGCTGTACGCGGACCGGCCGCGGGAGACCTGGCCGCGGCGAGGCGGCGCGATCGTCATGACCACGGAACCCCTGGATCTCGATGCCCTGGCGGCGGCTGGCGCCGAGGGCCCCTGGAGCGGCGCGCCGGCCGGCACACGGATCGGCCACATCCACCTCAGGGTGGCCGCCCTCGACCGGGCGGAAGCGTTCTACCACGGCGTCGCGGGCTTCGACGTGACGCTGCGGGCCTACCCGGGCGCGCTGTTCTTCTCCGCGGGCGGCTATCACCATCACGTCGGCGTGAACGTGTGGGGCAGCGCCGGCGGGTCACCCCCGCCCGGTGCGGCGACGGGGCTGCAGTCGTTCGCGATCCTGCTGCCGGATGGCCGCGAGCTTGCCGAGGTGGTGCGGCGCGCCGGGGCGGCGGGCGTCGCGATCGAGACCGGCTCCCCCAGGGGCGGCGCGGTGCTGCTCCGGGATTGGGATGGGATCGGCGTCGAGGTCGTCGCGGAGACCGCTCCGGCGGGTCAGCCGGAGCCGCCCGCCGCGGGCCCCGTCCCGCGCCGCGCATGACCGGTCGGGCGCTCATGCGCGACCTCGCGCACGACCTCGGGCGCCGCGTGCGCGGCGAGGTCCGGTTCGACGCGGCGTCGCGCGTCCTCTACAGCACGGACGCCAGCATCTACGAGATCGTGCCCCTCGGGGTGGTGCTCCCGCGGGACGCCGACGATGTGCAGGCGGTCCTCGAGATCACGCGCGCGGCCGGGGTCCCCGTCCTACCCCGCGGCGGGGGAACGAGCCTGGCCGGGCAGGCGGTCGGGCGGGCGGTGGTGCTCGACTTTTCAAAGTACATGAACCGCGTCCTCGACGTGAACACCGAGGCTGGCTGGGCGAGGGTCGAGCCGGGCATCGTGCGGAGCGAGTTGCTGGCGACCCTGGCGCCCACGGGGTACATCTTCGGCCCGGAAACCTCCACGAGCAACCGCGCGACGATCGGGGGCATGATCGGAAACAACTCCTCGGGGTCCCGGTCCATCGTCTACGGCAAGACGGTGGACACGGTCCTCGTCGTGCGCGCGATGCTCGCCGGCGGCACGCGCGTGGTGTTTGGGCCGGTCGACGCGGCGGACGCGGCCGGCCGTGCACGCCGGGACGATCACGAAGGCCGCATCTACCGCGAAGTCGGCCGCATCGTCGCGGCGACGCGCGACGAGGTGGCCCGCCGCTTCCCCAGGGTGCAGCGGCGCGTCGGCGGCTACAACCTCGACGAGTTTCCGCCCGAGGGTCCGGTGAACCTGGCCAAGCTGATTGTCGGTTCCGAGGGCACGCTGGCGGTGGTCACGGAGGCGACGATCCGCCTGGCGCGGCGCCCCGCCGCCACGGTGCTCGCGGTCTTTCAGTTCGACGACATCGTGCCGGCCCTGGAACACACGCCCGACGCGCTGGCGACACAGCCCAGCGCGGTCGAGCTGACCGACAAGTTCATCCTGGACATGGCGCGCCAGGCGCGCGAACACCGGCACAAGCTCACCTTCGTCGACGGCGATCCGGGCGCAATCCTCGCCGTGGAGTACGCGGGGGACAGCCCCGCGGAGCTGGTGGCGCGGCTGGATGCCCTCGAGGCGCGGATGCGGCGCGCGGGGTTCCGCGGCGACATGCGGAGGATCATCGATCCGGCGGCGCAGGCCAATCTCTGGGCGGTGCGCGAGGCCGGCGTCGGCCTGCTGCTCGGGATGAAGACCGCCCGCAAGCCGGTGGCGTTTGTCGAGGACAGCGCGGTGCTGCCCGAGCGGATCGCCGAGTACACGCGGCGGTTTCGTGACATCGTGCGGCGTCATGGGACCGAGGCATCGTTTTACGGGCACGCCAGCGTCGGCTTGCTGCATACGCGTCCCATCCTGGATCTCAAGCAGCCCCGGGATGTGGGGGAGATGCGCGCGATCGCCGAAGAGATCAGCGACCTGGTCCTCGAGTTCGGCGGGGCGTTGAGCGGCGAGCACGGGGACGGCCTGTCGCGCGGCGAGTTCGTGGAAAAGATGTTCGGGCCGGTGCTCTACGGGGCGTTTCGCGAGGTCAAGGCCGTCTTCGATCCCGAGGGCCTCATGAACCCGGGGAAGATCGTGGACGCGCCCCCGATGACGCAATCCCTCCGGTACGGCCCCGCGTACCACGCGGCCGAGCCGGTCACCGTCCAGGACTTCTCGCGTGACGGCGGGTTTGCCAACGCCGTGGAGCTCTGCAGCGGCGTGGGCGCGTGCCGGAAGCAGCGCGGGGGTACGATGTGCCCCTCCTACATGGTGACGCTGGACGAGACGCACAGCACGCGCGGCCGGGCCAACGCGCTCCGCGCCGCGATCACGGGCCGGTTGCCCGGCGCGCTCGGCAGCCGCGACCTGTACGACGTGATGGATCTCTGCATCGCGTGCAAGGCGTGCAAGGCGGAGTGCCCCAGCAACGTGGACATGGCCAAGCTGAAGCACGAGGTGCTCGCGAGCTACTACGACGAGCACGGGCTGCCGCCCCGCGCGCGCCTGTTCGGCACGATCGCCGCGCTCGGTCCCATCGGCTGCGCCACCGCGCCCGTGTCCAACTGGCTGCTGGGGGCGCCTGCGGTGCGGTGGAGCCTGGACCGCGCGCTCGGGATCGACGCGCGGCGGCGCTTTCCGGCGTTTGCGCGCGAGCGCTTCACCCGCTGGTTTGGACGGCGCCATCGGGGCGGCGGGAACGGGGCGGCGCGCGCCGCGGGCGGGTCCGCCGCGGCGGGCTCCACGACCCGCGTGGCGCTGCTCGTGGACACGTTCACCGAGTACTACTACCCGGCCATCGGCCAGGCCGCGGTGCGCGTGCTCGAGGCCGCGGGGTGCGCGGTCGAGCTCGCGCCCACGCGCTGCTGCGGGCGGCCGATGATCTCCAACGGCATGCTGCGCGAGGCGCGCGCGCTCGCCGAAACGAACGTTGAGCGCCTGCGGCCGTACGCCGAGCAGGGGATTCCGATCGTCGGGCTGGAGCCGTCATGCGCGGTGACGCTCAAGGACGAGTACCCGGACCTCGTACCGGGTCCCGTATCGGCCGCCGTCGCGGCACGGAGCTACTTGTTCGAGGAGTTTCTCGCCGAGCTTCACGGCGCGGGCGCGCGGGTGCCGTACGTGCGCGAGGAGCGGCGGATCGTGGTTCACGGCCACTGCCACCAGAAGGCGATGGTGGGGATGGGGCCGTCCCTCGCCGTGCTCGGCGCGGTGCCGGGGTGGCGCGTCGAACCGGTCGACTCGGGATGCTGCGGGATGGCCGGGTCGTTCGGGCTCGAGCGCGAGCACTACGACGTATCCCTCGCGATGGGCGAGCGCGTGCTCTTCAAGGCCGTCCGGGCGGCGCCGCCGGACGCGCTGATCGTCGCGGCGGGGGCCTCGTGCCGCCAGCAGATCGCGCACGGCACGGGGCGGCGGGCGTGGCACCCCGCCGAGGCCCTCGCGGCGGCGCTCGACGGGCGATCCTGAGCGACGGCCCTGAGGGCGCCGGCTCGACCCGGTCGACACACGGTTTCACGGGAGGCGGACATGGAGCCGGCAGCGGATGTCGTGGTGGTTGGAGGCGGTGTCGTCGGCGCGAGCGTGGCGATGCATCTCGCGGCCCGGCACGCCGGGCGTATCGTGCTCTGCGAGCGGCGCTGGCCGGCGGCCGGGGCCACGGGCAAATCCGGCGCGCTCGTCCGGATGCACTACACGAACGAGCCGGAGGCGCGCCTGGCCTTTGCGAGCCTGCCGTACTTCCAACACTGGGGCGACAAGGTAGGAGCGGGCTCCGCGGGATTCGTGCCCGCGGGGATGGTACGCTTCGTCGCGCCGGCCGATCAGGCGAAGCTCCGCGCCAACGTCGACATGCTCCGCGGCATCGGCATCAATACGTTTCTGGTCGGGCCCGACGAATTGCGCCGGATCGTGCCGTGTTGGAACGTGGACGACGTGGCGGCCGCCGCATACGAACCCGACTCCGGGTTTGCGGACCCGGTTGCCACGACCCACGGCTTCCTCAGCCGGGCGCGGGATCTCGGCGTGGAGATCATGTTGGGGACCGAGGTACGCGCCGTGCGGACGGCGCGCGACCGCGTCCAGGGCGTGGAGACCAGCGGCGGGCCGATCGCCGCCGGCGCCGTCGTGCTCGCTGGCGGGGCGTGGACCGTGCCGATGCTGCGGGATCTCGGCGTGCGGGCCGCGCTGCGCCCGATGCGCACGCAGGTCGCCGTGTTCCGGCGCCCGCCGGCCGTCGAAGCGGCGCACCCCGTGTGCATCGACAGTCACTACGAGATGTGGCTGCGGCCCGAAGGACCGCACTTTGCGTCCACCCTGGTCGGCATCTCGCAGCGACAGGAACTCGACGATCTGGACGGGTGGAGCGAGGGCGTGGACGGGCCCTACGCGTGGCGGGCCCGTGAGCGATTGGTGCGGCGGATTCCGGGAATGGCCCACGCGCCGATGCGCGGCGGCTGGGCCGGCGCGATCACGCTCACGGACGACGGCAAGCCCGTCATCGACCGTCATCCGAGCATCGCGGGCGTGTGGTTCTGCACGGGCGACAACGGCTCGTCGTTCAAGACCGCGCCCGCCGTCGGGTGCGCGGTCGCGGAGTGGATCACCGGCGGCGCCCCGCGGCTCGTGGACCTCCGCCCGTTCCGCGCGGCCCGCTTCGACGAGGGTGCGCCGCTCGCCGGCGCCCACGAATACACCGTGGGTGAGCCGGACCGGCCTCGGCGGATCATGCTCGGCTGACGGCCGCCTGCCCGCGGCCGAACGGCCCGCAGCGGCGCGGCGGCGCGGCCCCACGCCGCGCGTCCACTTGCGCGCCCGGTGCCTCTCGGGTAACGTGTTCTATGCACGCGGTGGCCGTAGCTCAAGGGCAGAGCACCAGACTGTGGCTCTGGGGGTTGCGGGTTCAAGTCCCGTCGGCCACCCCATCCCGGGTCCCGGGAGGCCTACGATGCGCGATGAGAGCCGGATGACCATGACAGGCGTGGACGTGCGGCTTGACGCGGCCACCGGCCGCTGGACGGCCGGCTGCGACGATCCCGGGGGGGAAGCCCGGCTCGTCGTGTCCGCGGAAACGCGGGAGCGCGCCGAGCGCCTGCTCGACGAGCGGTGGCGCGCGCGCATCGACGACCTGGATCGGGAACAGGAGGAAGACCGCTGACGGCTCTGGGCCGGGCGGACGAAGGGGGAGGAGCGATGGCAGTGCCGGTGACGTTGTCAGAAGAGGTCAAGGACCGCAACGGGCGAGCCGTCACGGTCGGGAGCAAGGTCAAGGTGGCCGGCCTCGCGGACCCCGTGCCGGTGCACCAACTCGACTCCCGCTACGGGTCGGTCGTCGTCCTCGTCCCCGGCCGGGCGAACCAGCACATGGGGCTGATGGTGCACGCGGAAGACATCGAGCTCACGTAACAACGGCGGCCCATCCCGCGGCATAGGAAAACCGGCGGGAGGTTCTCCCGCCGGTTTCACGCTTCGCGGCCCGGAGCGACCGCGCGCTACATGTCCATGTCGTCCGGATTGTACCCGCCCGGCGCCCCGGCGCCGGCCTTCTTCTTCTCGCGCTTCTCCACCACGAGCGCTTCCGTCGTCAAGAGCAAACTGCCGACGCTCGCGGCGTTCTGCAGCGCCAGGCGCGTGACCTTGGTCGCGTCGATGATGCCGGCCTTCACCATGTCGGCAAACGTCCCGTCCGCGACGTTGTAGCCGACGCCCGGCTTCTCGTTCTTCACGCGTTCCACGACGACCGCGCCTTCCATGCCGGCGTTCGCGGCGAGCCACTTCGCCGGCTCCTCGATCGCCCGCCGGATGATCGACACGCCGATCTTCTCGTCGTCGGCCTCCGTGCGCACGCCGTCGAGACTCTTCGCGATGTTGAGGAGCGCGGTCCCCCCGCCGGGCACGATGCCTTCCTCCACCGCCGCCTTGCTGGTGCTCAGGGCGTCTTCGAAACGGTGCTTCTTCTCCTTCAGCTCGGTCTCGGTCGCGGCGCCGACCTTGATCTGCGCGACGCCGCCGGACAGCTTCGCGAGGCGCTCTTGGAGCTTCTCCTTGTCGTAGTCGGAGGTGGTGGTTTCGATCTCCTTCTTGATCTGCGCGATGCGGCCCTGAATCGCCTTGCGGTCGCCCTTGCCCTCGATGATCGTGGTCTCTTCCTTGGCGACGCGCACCTTGGCCGCCCGGCCGAGCATCTCGACCTCGACGCTCTCCAGCTTGACGCCGATGTCGTCGCTGATGACCTGCCCGCCCGTCAGCGCGGCCATGTCCCCGAGCATCGCCTTGCGCCGGTCTCCGTACCCGGGTGCCTTGACGGCGACGCACGGGAGCACGCCCCGGAGCTTGTTCACGACGAGCGTCGCCAGCGCCTCGCCTTCCACGTCTTCGGCGATCACGACGAACGGCCGGCCGAAGCGCATGACCTTTTCCATGACCGGGACGATGTCCTTGACCGCGCTGATCTTCTTCTCGGTCAACAAGATGTACGGGTCCTCGAGGACCGCTTCCATCTTGTCCGGATCGGTGACCATGTACGGGGAGATGTAGCCGCGGTCGAACTGCATGCCCTCGACAACCTCGACGGTCGTCTCGATGCCCTTGGACTCCTCGATGGTGATGACGCCGTCCTTGCCGACCTTGTCCATCGCCTCCGCGATGAGCTTGCCGATCTCCTCGTCGTTGCCGGCGATGCTGGCGACGTGCGCGATGTGCTCCTTGCCCTCGAGCGGGATGCTGATCTTCTTGAGCTCGGCGGTCAGCGCGTCGACCGCTTTGTCGATCCCGCGCTTGAGGATCATCGGATTGGCCCCGGCCGCCACGTTCTTGAGGCCTTCCTTGACGATGGCGTGCGCCAGCACGGTGGCCGTGGTCGTCCCGTCGCCGGCGGCGTCGTTCGTCTTGCTCGCCACCTCTTTCACGAGCTGTGCGCCCATGTTCTCATAGGCGTCCTCCAGCTCGATCTCTTTGGCGACGGTGACGCCGTCTTTGGTGATGGTTGGGGAGCCCCACTTCTTTTCGAGGACGACGTTGCGGCCTTTCGGCCCGAGGGTCACGCGGACAGCGCTGGCGACTTTCTCGACGCCACGCTCGAGCGCCTTGCGGGCGTCTTCGTCGTACAATAAGTGCTTGGCAGGCATGCGGGCGGCCTCCTCCTCGTGTGATATTTAGCACTCTTAATGGTCAAGTGCTAACTGCCCTTATTGTTCATTCTCGCGGCGGCACGATCAAGGGCTATGGAGCGCTGTGGAGGGGATTCTGCCGCACAAATGCGGTACTTATCTTCGTGATGCGCCGGGTTTCTCTCGATATCGATACCGATCTTCCACAGGCCGCGCGCCCGAGTGCTCGAGCCGGCGGGGTGGCTCGGCGGGAGTTAGGTTCCTGTCCGTCTAAGCATGCAGGCACGACGAGGGGGGACGACCCTGGCGGTTTGGCAGCGTGGCGTCGCGGCGCTGTTGCTCTTCGCCGGATTCTTGCTGGTCCTGCAGCTGCGCGCCGAACGGGCGCTGCAGGCGGAGCTCGCCCTGCCGTCGTATCGCCTGGCCGATCTTGCCGTGCTGATACGGCGCCAGCAGGAAGCCGATCGCGCCCTCACGGACGAGGTGCGCGCTCTGGAGGCGAAGCAGCGGCAGATCCAGAGCGCGGTTGCGGCGGGGCGGGGCATCGTCGAGGCGCTCCGGCGCGAGCGCGACGCCTACCACCTGGAGCTCGGGCAAACCCCGGTCGAGGGGCCCGGCGTCACCGTCGTTGTGAGCGCGGATCCCAACCATCTGTCGGTACCCCAGGCACAGGATGTCCGGGGGATCGTCAACGAGTTGTGGGCCGCCGGCGCGGAGGCGGTGTCGGTAAACGGCATCCGCATGCTGGCGACCGACGGGATCGCGGCGGTGCCGGGTGGTGTCCGGATCGGGGATCGGACCACGCGTGATCCGTACCGGTTCGCCGCGATCGGCGATCCGGTCGTCCTCGAGGGGGCGCTGACCGTCCCGGGTGGTCCGGTCGACGGCCTGCGCGGCGTCGGTCTGGCGGTCAGATTGCGGCGAACGGATGTCCTGAGGCTCCCCGCGGCGCCCCCGAGGCATGACTTTCGCATCGCCCGGCCCATGGGCAAGCCTTAGCCGGCGCGGCCGCATGAGGGCGGGTTGCCTACCGCGGCAATGAGTGGAAACACCCGGGCGCGTAGGGAGCGGCGAGGACAAACTTCGACGGCTGCCGCCGAGTACGGGAATACCACCCGCTCTCGGCTGTCGCAGCCGTCGATGCCCCATCCTGGAGAAATCGCCCGCTCTTGTGCCGGATACCGTCGAACCGCTTGAGCCGGTCTCCCGGCGCTGCGGATCGCTCTCATCGAGATGGGAGGCCAAGATAGCACACGTCGCTCGAACTTGTCAAGGAAACGAAGCGCGGCAGCGCAACCCGGGTCTGTCAACCTGTCACTTTGGGGCAATGAACGGGGGGAAGCCATGTCGAGCATGATGGAGCCGCCCTCGCATGCCGGCGAGCCGGTGACGACGTCCCCTCTATCCGGCCCGGCGCACCTCGGTGCGATACGGCGGGCCTACCACATCGCCGTGCGCGACCTCCGAGCGTGCTACAATCCCGGCGGCATCGTCGCCGGACGCCTGCATTTCAACGCCTACTGGGCGCGCGACGGTTTCTGGGCGTCGTTCGGCGCACTCGCGCTCGGTGACCACGACCAGGTCGCGGCACAACTGGAGACCTTTATGGAGTTTCAGCGCGCCAGCGGCTGCATCCCGGTGCGCCTCGAGTTTGTGGGGGAGACCGCGGGCGGCTACCGCCGCCTGTTGAACCGGCCCAAGGTGATCGGGCGGGCCGGCGGCATCTTTACCGATCCGGTAGATCCAGCGGCTCTGTTCGTCATCGCCGCGGCCGCGTACCTCGACCGGACGGGCGACGTGGCGTTCGCGCGGCGGTTCGAGCCGGCGATGGACCGCGCCATCGCGTGGCTCGCGCGGCAGGACCGCGACGGCGATGATCTCATCGAGAGCCACTTTCTCGCCGACTGGATGGACTCCATTCTCAAGGTCAACAAGATCTGCGACCTGAACATGTACTACTGCGCGGCGCTGCGGGCGTGCGAGGCGATCAAGCGCGCGCTGGGCGCGTCGGACGCCGCCGATGCCTGCGCCCGGCGTGCGGAGCGGGTGCAGGCGCGGATCCAGGCGGCGTTTTGGAACGGCGACTACTTCGTGGACTGGATCCATGGGCGGGGGCGGGGCGGGTTTTCATCGGACGGCAACATGCTCGCCGTCCTCTTCCGCATCGCCTCGCCCGACCAGGGACGGCGGATCATCCGCTTCGTCCAGGCCCGGGGACTCCAACGAGGCACCCCGCTTCGCCCGTGCGACCCCGTCTACCCCTGGTGGCGGGTGTTCCCACTGTACTACCTGGCCGGCATCCCCGACTATCACCGAGCGTTGATCTGGCCGTGGCTCGGCACGCTCTTTGCGGCGTGCAAAGAGCGGCTCGGCGACCGGCCCGGCGCGCTCGCGGACCTCGCGCTGATCGGCGAGTGGTACGCGGCCTCGAACGCCGTGAGCGAGGTCTATACACCCGAGGGACGGCCGCTCTCCCGCAGATTCTACACGGCGGAGGTACCCTTCGCCTGGAACGCCGGCACCTATGTCTACGTCGTCAACATGCTCGGGCTCGCGCCGCGGTAGCGTTCTCAGGCCGGGCCGGCCGCCGCGGGGTCCGGCGGGCGCACCCCGCGATGACGTCCCGTGATACGATGGACGCATGACCGGTGGTCTCGATCCCGACACAGGCAGCACGCCGCCGGGAGCGCGAGCGGCCGCCGCGCCACGGCAGGCGGCGGAGGGGACCGGCGCCGGCGCGCGGCCGTCGCGGGGACGCTCCTGGATCGTCTGGGCCGGCCTGCTCGGCCCGCTCGCCGTCCTGCTGGTGCTCTTCGCGACCGGCTTGGCGCGCCACGCACGTACGCTCGCGATCGGCGAGGCGCTGGCTCGGGGGGAGACGCCGCTCGCGCCCGCGGTGGCCATGCCGACGTTTTCGGGCGGATCCCTCTCGGTCGCGGCGTATCGCGGCCATCCGGTGATCTTGAACTTCTGGGCATCGTGGTGCGCACCGTGCCGCGAAGAGGCGCCGTTGCTGGAAGCCACGTGGCGCGCCTATCGCAGCCGGGGTCTTGTCGTGGTGGGCGTCGACACACAGGACATGATATCGCCGGCCAGGGCGTTCATGTCGGCCTACCGCCTCACGTTTCCGGCCGTCCGCGACCCTGACGGCACGCTGGCGCGGCGCTATGGCACGACGGGCGTGCCCGAGACGTTTTTCATCAGCGCAGACGGGCGCATCGTGGGCAAGTTTCCAGGAGAAGAGATCCGCGCGGCGGCCTGGCGTCGCGCCGCGGAGATGTTGCTAGCCGGCGGGAGGCCCGACCCCGCCCGGTGAGGCCGCCGTACCAAATAGCGCGAGCACCGACACTTGCCCATGCTCGTACGTCCGCGCGCTCGACAGCAGCGCTCAAAAATCCACTACAGCAAGAAGTTGACCTGGGCCATAAACATATAGCATTGACAAAAGCCTATTTGATGGTTATCATTTAGTACAGACTGATCCTAAGACTACCGAGTCCTAATTCGGCGGCGCAGATGGCTCGCGAACAGAGCAGTCGGGAAAAACTGCTGCAGACGGCGGCGTCCCTGTTTCACCTCCAGGGCTTTCGGCCGACATCGCTCGATGAGATCCTCGATCAGAGCGGGGTGTGCCGGAGCAACTTCTACTACCATTTCCGGAGCAAGGATGATCTCGGACTCGAGGTGCTGGCGCACCACGTCGAGCGCTTCGTGACCAAGGTCATACACGGCATCCTTCAAGACGAAACGCGCACGCCGAGAGAGCGCATCGAGCGATTGTTCACCGAGGTGGGCTCGGCGGTTCGCGAGGGCTCCTACCGGGGCGGGTGTCCGTTCGGCAACCTCGCGGCAGAGATGGCGGGACATCCGGAGTTTCGCGCGCGGCTCAGCGGGTTCTTCGAGCGTTGGGAAGAGGCGGTCGAGCGCTGCTTGGCGGACGGCGTAGCGCGCCGGCAATTTCGAGACGATCTCGACGTGCGCAACACCGCGACCACGCTGGTGGGCCAGATCGAGGGAGCAATCCTGCTCGCGAAGGCGCATGGGCACGGCGGCCCGCTCGAGGCCGCCAAGCAGAACGTCCTGAAGTTCCTCGAAAGTAGGTGATGGCCTTGCAGCATGTGATGCGTCGCGCTACGGAGACGGCTTCGACGAGCACGCCGGCGCAGCCCGGGGCCGGACCGGTCCCAGCCGCCGTCCGGTCGCCGGAGGCGGTGCTGTTCGAGGAGATGGTGACGGCTCACCTCGACCCGCTCTACCGGACCGCGCTGCGGCTCACCGGGCGCCCCCAGGACGCCGAAGACCTGGTTCAGGAAACATACCTGCGGGCGTGGCGGTCGCTCCACACGTACCGGCCGGGCACGAATCCAAAGGCGTGGTTGTTCCGCATTCTGCACAACGCCCACATCGACCGCTACCGCGCGGCGACGAGGACCGTGCAGACGGTGGACGAGATGGAGGGGCAGGACCCGGCGTTCGTCGTCCACGAGACGCCGGAGTCGGTCGTGCTGTCCGGCGTCATGGACGCGGAGATCAGGCAGGCGCTCATGGCGCTGCCCGAGGTGTTTCGGTCCTGCCTCATCCTGGCCGATCTCGAGGGATTTTCCTATCAAGAGATCGCGGACATCCTGGGCATTCCCAGGGGAACGGTGATGAGCCGCCTCTTCCGCGGCCGGCGGGCGATGCGGCGGGCGCTTGCGGATTATGGCCGTGAACACGGATACGTAAAAGGCAACTGACGCCTCGGTCCCGGGCGGCGCCGGCAACGATGCCGGCGCCGCCTGTGTTTGGGCACCCCCCGGCACGCACAAGCGGGCCCGGGCGCGGCGGCGGGGAGCCCGCGCGCCGCAGGGGCAGGGAGGCCCGGCGGGGGCACGAAACTCTATCCCGCACCAGTCCACGGTGCCGGGAATCCCGCGGAGGCATCGATGCCCCTGGACCTAAGCGTGCTCGCCGCCCGGCGAACGGTTCGATTCTATACGCCCGAGCCGGTGGCCGACGAACTCGTCGACGCGCTCCTGGACGCCGCGCGGCTGGCACCGTCCGCACACAACGCGCAGCCGGCGCGGTTCGTGGTGATCAAGTCGGCGGACATCCGCCGGCGGCTGGCCGCGCGCATGGCGGAGCGGTGGCGGGGCGACCTCGAGCGCGGCGGCACGGCCGAGCCCGCCATTCGCGTCCAGTTGCGGTTCTCTCAGCGCCGGTTTGGCGAAGCGCCGGTGCTGATCCTCGCGGGATACACGTTGGAGGACATGGACGTGTACCCGGACCGCGCCAGGCGGGCGGCGGAGGCCACCATGGCCTCGCAGAGCGCCGCCGCGGCGGTCCAAAATCTCCTGCTCGCCGCGGCCGCGCACGGCCTCGGCGCGTGCTGGTGCTGTGCTCCGCTGTTCTGCCCGGCGATCGTGCGGCGGACGCTGCGGCTGCCGCGCACGTTTGTGCCGCAGGCCCTGCTGACGATCGGATACCCGGCCCACACGCCCCAGGTTCCGCCGCGCAAACCCCGCGAGGCCGTCGTGACCTACGTGGAGTGATGATCGCCGTCCTGTGCGGCGGCGTCGGCGGCGTGAAACTCGTCGCCGGCCTCGCGGCGGTCCTTCCGGATCCCACCCGGCTCTCGGTCATCGTCAACACCGCCGATGACTGGACGTGGTGCGGGCTGCACGTGTCGCCGGATGTCGACACCGTGCTCTACACCCTCGCCGGGTGCGCGTCCCTCGAGCGCGGCTGGGGAATCGATGGGGACACGTGGAACGCCCTCGAGATGCTCGGCCGCTACGGGCTGCCGACGTGGTTTCGCATCGGCGACCGGGACCTCGCCACCCACATCGCCCGGACGGCGTGGTTGCGCGAGGGACAACGTCTCACGGACGTCGTCCAGCGGCTCGGCCGGCTGCTGGGGGTGAGCGCGCGCGTGCTCCCGATGTGCGACGAGCGCGTCGAGACCATCGTGCGGGTGCCGGGCGGGCGGCTGGCGTTTCAGGAGTACTTCGTGGCCCGGCGGGCCGCCGACCCCGTGGTCGGCGTGGAATTCGACGGCATCCACCGGGCCCGGGTCACGCCGGAGGTGACGGAGGCGGTCGCGCAGGCGGCGCTCGTGGTGGTCGCGCCGAGCAATCCGCTCGTCAGCATCGGTCCCATCCTCGCCGTCCCCGGCATGCGCGAGGCGCTTGCCCGGACCCGCGGCGTCACGCTCGCGGTGAGCCCGCTCGTGGGCGGCCGGGCGCTCAAAGGACCGACCGTCGAGATGCTGCGGGGCGTGGGTCTATCCGCGGAGCCCGCGGCGGTCGCCGGGATGTACCGCGAGTTTCTCGATGTGTTCGTCCTCGATACGCAGGACCGCGCGATGGCAGACGCGGTGGCCGCGACGGCGTCCCCCGCCCGGCGGCTCGCCGTGGCCTGGACGGATACGATTATGGCCGACGACGCGGGGCGGCGCCGGCTCGCGTCCGACGTCCTCGGCATCGCCCGCGCCCGCGGCGCCGATGTGCCGGGCCCGGCAGCGTGATCGATGGGCGTCCTGGCGATCGTGCCACAGAGCCATCTCCGCGCGGCCAAGACACGTCTTGCGGCGGTGCTGGCGCCCGATGCGCGGGCGGCGCTGGCCCTCCGGTTGCTCGGCCGAGTGTGCGCGGCGCTGCGCGCGACGCCCGACGTGGCGGGACTCACGGTGGTCAGCCCGGATCCCGCCGTCCGCGTATGGGGCGACCGCAACGGGTACGCGGTGACACTCGATCCCGGGTACGGACTCAACGCCGCGCTCGCATACGCGCGCGGAGCGCGGGACCCTCGCCAGGACGTCTTGATCATGGCGGCGGACCTGCCGTGGCTCAGGCCCGCAGACGTGACCGCCTTGCTCCGCGCGCGCCGGGAAGGGCGCGTCGTGCTCGCACCGTCGAAGGACGGCGCGGGCACGAACGCGCTTGCGCTCCCGGGCCGCCGGCAATTCACGCCGGCGTTTGGGGCCGGCAGCCGCGTCGCCCACCGCCGGGAGGCTGCGCTGCGCGGCCTCGAGGTCATCGAAGTCGTCCGTCCGGGGCTCGCGTTCGACGTCGATACCCCGGACGATCTCCAGGCGCTGTCGCGCACCGTGCCGGCCGCCGCGGCGCGCCGGCCGCCGGGGCCGCGTTACAACCAGGGGTAGCGCGGTTCGCGGTACATCTTGCCGAAGTCGAGCGCGTTGCGCACCATGCACGCGAGCAAGTCGACCACGTGCCCGTGGAGGGGGCCCGGCACCCCGTCGGCGCCGGGGTCCAGCAGCCCGGCGTCGGCGTCGTTAGCGCCTGCCGCGGCGCATCGATCGTACACGCGCGCGTCGACCTCGCGCGGGTGCAGCACATCGGGACGGCCGAGGAGCATGGCCATCGCCGCCTCGATGCCGTACGCGCCCCAGTTCGAGATCGCGGCGGTGACGAGCACATCGGTCTCCGTCACGGGCACGACGGTGCCGCCGCAGGGGCACGCGCAACGCCCGCCGCGGGGAATCGCGCGGAGGACCGCGTCGCGGATCTTGGCGCACCCGAGCTCGTTGCCGCCGTCGCCGACGCCGATGCTCAGGACCTCCCGAGCCCGGCCGGCGCGAAACAGCGCGTCGATCTTGGCGCAGTGTTCGGTCAGTGGCAGGCCAGCGGCCGAGTGGTAGTGCCCGTGTTCGTTGGCCCCCGGCCGCTCGATCGCGATGAGCGCCGCCGGGGCGAGCGAACCCAGTAGCTCGGCGGCGCGCGCATCCGCCGCGGCCCACTCGAGCGGGAAGTCGAGGACGGCCGCGGTCGTGGGCAACCGCCGGGCCTCCTCGAGCGAGCCGACGTGCAGACCGGCCCCCGCGACCGCCGCGGCGCAGAGCGCGACGTTCGCCGGGTCGGTCACGATGACCGGGCGCGCGCCGATGCCCAGGACGAGCGCTCGCGCGAGCGTGGCCGCGCCGACGGGGCCGTCCTGCTCGCCCCGGAACCACGGCGCGATGGGGAGCCCCGTCGCCAGGATCACGACATCGCGACGGTGGATCGTGCGCAGCAGCCGGTCCGCGGCGGCCAAACAGAGCGGCCCGCCCTCGGCGTCGCGGGCGGCGGCATGCATGGCGCCGACGACGCCGCGGCCGCCGACCTCGACGTTGACGAGGGCGTCCATACCGGCAGCCATGGTGATCTGCGCGACAGTCGGTGCCACGGTGGTTGACTCCTCGCAGAGGGTCCGGCGGATGAGCGCCGTCTACTATCCCACGACGCGGTGCATCGTTCCTGCGTCGGATGCGCGCCGCCACGGCCTGAAGCGGCACGCCGCGCGGCCCGAGCCGCGCGCGTCCCGCGGTGCCGCCCGGGCCGCGGGCGCGGCGGCGTGCGTGGGTTCCGGATCGGTCGGGATTGCCGCGGCATCGGCCCGCGCCGCGTCAGGCTCGCGACGGACGCCCGCGTCGTTGCGCACCGTGTCGGGCCCGGACCCGCCTCACCGGTGGGCGGCGCGGGGGGGCACCGCACTGTCCGCGCGCACCGGGGACGCCGGCTGCCGGCGCTCCTTCTTCATCGTGTACAATCGGGCGTCCGCGGCGCGCAGGAGATCTTGAGCGTCCATGCCGTCGGCCGGGCTGGAGGCCGCGCCCCATGAGACCGCCACCGACAGGCGCGAGCCGTGGGGCGGGAGCGAGATGGTGAGGCGCGCGAGACGGCGAAGCACGGCCGGCGCATCTGGTCCGGTCTCGGGCAGCAGCACCGCGAACTCGTCTCCGCCGAATCGCGCGAGCATGTCCGACGCACGCAGCCGATCGAGCAGGCGCCGTCCCACCTGTTGCAGCGCGGCGTCCCCCGCCAGGTGCCCGTGCGTGTCGTTGAGCGTTTTGAAGCCGTCGAGGTCGAGCAGCGCGATCATGACGGGGGCCGACGCCCGGCGCGCACGGTCGAGTTCCCGGTCGAGCGCCGCGAGAAAGCGCCGCCGATTCGACAACCCGGTCAGCGGATCCGTCTCGGCAAGCCCGCGAAGGCGGTCCTGCAGCCGCGCGATGGCAAACAGGCTGGCCACGTACCGCGCGATCACGGCCACCAGCGCCAGGTCCTCCGGTCCGAACGCATCGACGGTTGCGGCATGTGCCGCGAGCGTGCCGATGGCTTCATGATCAGCGATCAGGGGCGCGTAGATGGACGAGCGAATGTCCCGGCAGCGGTGGTACCGCCGCTCGTCCCGCTGCACGTCGGCAACGTAGAGAGGGTGGTTGGCCCGGAGGGCGGCCCATCCGAGGCCGAGGGGGGAGGGTATCCGAAGACCGCGCAACGGAGCGGCGAGGCCCGACGCCCCCGTGATGATCAAGACCTCCGGCTCGCCCTCGTTCGTCAACGCGATCGTGAGAGAGTGGAAGCCTGCGTCTTCGCGCAGCGCTTTGAGGGTCCACTCGATGAGCTGGCGGGTGTCCAGCGCCGCGGTGAGCCCCTGCGCCAGCGTCGCGAGGAACTTGAGCGCAGCCGCGGAGTCACGCCGTTGCGGAAGCGGCGTCAGCATTGTCTCCCGTGTTGCCACGCGTGGATTCGTCGCTGCAGGGCGAGGCCGGTCCAACCACCAACACAATGCCGCACTGCCGCAACGGCCGCAAGCCCCGTCGCCGGTTCTTTCGATTGATCTTCGCAGGCCGGAGTTATCCACACGCCGTTCACGGTCCGTGCGGATGCCCGTGGGCGGCGAGGGGCAGGCCTTGTTATACTACAGTCGGAGGACGGACTGCGCTCGCACGGGAGGGTTACCAGCATGATTCAGATGAAGGTCCGGTCCCTCGCGATGGATCAGCAGATGAACCCGGTCGTGCTCCTCGTGGATCAGGCCGAGACGCTCGCGCTGCCGATCTGGATCGGCGCGGCCGAGGCGCAATCGATCGCGCTGCAGTTGCAGGGCGTGCGGCCGCCGCGGCCCATGACCCATGATCTCATGCGAAACATGCTCTCGCAGCTCGCGGTCAGCGTCGGCCGCATTATCGTCGCCGCCGTGCGAGACGGGGCGTATGTCGCCGAGATCCACGTGGACAACCATGGCGCCAACGTGGTGGTCGATTCACGCGCAAGCGACGCGATCGCCCTGGCCCTGCGGACCGAAGCCCCCATCTACGTCGAGGAGCGGGTCGCCGGCCACGCGATCCCGCTCAAAAAGGCGTTCGACGAGCATGAGGTCGAGGAATTCCGGAAGTTTCTCGATCGTGTAAAGCCGGCCGACTTCGAACAGGGCCAGGAGAGCCGGTAGGCAGTCGCAGGCCCTGTCGAGAAGGCCATGACCTCTCGCGTGGCCGCGGTCACGCAACGCTTCACCGGCGATTCGGCGACCCGCGGTCACGTCGCAATCCTTCGAAGAGTCCGACGCGTAGCGGACAGCTCAGGGAGGATCGCGCCCCATGTCTCTTGAGACGGTCCTAAGAGAGATTTCGGCGGAGAGGGTCTACGTACTCCGCCATCCGATGTGAGTTGGCAGATCCGGCGAGTCTCGACGGGATGTTCGTCGTGATGTGTTCGATGTGCTTGGATGCGCCGCGACGACGTGCTGGAGATCGACGTGCGGCTGACGCTCGAGACCGACGACCAGCAGCAAATCTACATGACCTGGAAGGCCATCCAGCAGATGCCCGCGGTCGAGCATCAGTCTCAGAACTCCAGATGCGTTATTAGTGCCCGATCTACGGTATTGACGATGGCACACGACCGCAGTCGTGCCGCGAGTCGTGATGACCGCTCTAAGGCAGAGCCGGCGATTGGGACCCGAGGATCAGTTCGTCCAGAGGGTATCGAGAGTGACCACCAAGCCTGGGAAGAGGGCCGGCGTCCACGCGCCGTGTTCAGCGCGTCCGGCGAGACGGTACGCGCTTCCTTCGGGGAGGTAGACCTCGATGACATGAGCGTCAGGGTCCGCGATCCAGTACTCGGGCACGGCCGCACGAGCGTAAAGGTGCAACTTTCGGCCGCGGTCGATGGGGGCGGTGCTGGGGGAGAGGACCTCGACCACCAGATCCGGCGCGCCATGGATGGCGGTTTCTCCAATGATGTCCCGGCGGCGTTGAGCGATGAACACGATGTCGGGCTGTACGACCTCCGTCGGGGCCAGCACGACGTCGATGGGCGCGGTCAACGCCTCTCCCAGGTGGCGAGCATCGGTGTAGGTTTTCAAGGCGGCATATAGCGTTCCGACAACATGCTGGTGCTGCGGGGTAGGTGCCGGTGTCACGAAGAGCTCGCCCCCCAGTATCTCCTTGCGGGTGCCGTTGTCGGGCAGCTTGCAGTAGTCTTCGTAGGTCAGAATCACCTTCTCACGCTCCATGGCTGGATCACTCCAGAGGGGTGATGAGTGGCCTCGGGATAATTGTACCAGGGCCGCGACAAGGAAGCCCAGGACGCAAGAACCAAATCGCGGGTGCCCAGCGCCAGGTACGAGATCGCACCTCACCCCGTCAACTCGCAGGCTTCGCACTGACTTCGGCACAGTTTCTCTCACAGGGCACAGGATGGAGACTGCTGGCATTGCACAAAACCGGCGGCCAGTAGAGCCACGGTCTACATGCCCCAAGCCTGATGCGGTTGCGAGCGATCTCGCGCAGTCTGATGCGGCGGGGTACCTGGTGGGCCGTGCAGGACTCGAACCTGCAACCTTGGGATTAAGAGTCCCCTGCACTGCCAGTTGTGCTAACGGCCCGCAGCCATTCTAGCATCCGCGGAAGATGGAAGGAAGAGGGCGCGCGTTTGACGCGTTTGACGCGTCACACGGCGCCACGTAGAATCGGAAGCGCAAACCCCGTCGCACACGATGACCGCGGGCGTGGCGGAATCGGGCAGACGCGCCAGGCTTAGGACCTGGTGGGCCGCGAGGTCCATGGGGGTTCAAATCCCTCCGCCCGCACCATCAAACCTGCGCCAGACCTTGCTAGACGTGAGTTACGGAATGGTAACGAACACGCTTGTGGATATAGCGAGCCCATGCCCGCACTCGAGCTGCACTCAAACTGCACTCGTTGAAAAATTCCATGCCGTTGCCCAGGCTGGAAGCGCCATTCTGAGCCTGGGTACGCCGAGAAAACGTGCCCGAAGTGGCAGGCGTAGCACAGAACGCCGAGAAGCCCTCCTAGTGGTAGGGTCGAGGAGTGGCGCGGTGGCCCGAAGGCTCTGTCTCCACTCCCCGCCGCCTCAAACCGGACGTGCGGGTTTCCCGCATCCGGCCTTCCTGCCTCCTTCGCATTGTCACCGCCGGTGGTAAACTGACCTTATGACCTTACATTAAGATCGTCTGGCTGAGCGGTCGAGATGTTGATCGTCATTGCTTCTTTGGCTCCGCCGGCCCTCCTCACGATCGCTGGGTGCTGGGGGTTCGAGCAGATGCCGCATCTGGCGCAGGAGGGTATCTCGCTCCTCGGCCGGCATCGGGCTCGGGAGCAGTTGGTCCACGAGGTGCAAGAGCTGCCGACGCACGGACTCTGCCATTAGTCCTTCTCCCGCCATCGCTCCCTTCGCGTCCAGCGCCGTGAGCGCGCGGTAGTAGTCGCCCTCGACGACAGGGTCGGCGATCCGTGCGTAGAGCACGGTCGTGTCCAAGGAGCGATGCCCGAGGGTCTTTTGCAGAGAACCGACCGGCATCCCTGCATTGAGTAAGCGCGTCGCATACGTATGCCGCAACCGATGCGGGCTGAGCCGAATGCCGATGGCGGCGCCCCACCGTTCAAGGCGAGTGGCGATGCAGCGGGGCCTGAGGGCGCTGCCCCGTTGCACCAAGAGATGATCGGTGCGGGCGACCTCTCGGATCGCCAGATATGCGTGCAAGGCCTGAATCGTCCGGGCGCTGAGATACATGCGCGTTTCGGTCCATCGTGATCGCCCATTTCGGAGCATCCGCGTCCGACTACACCTACGCGGAAGCGACTCGCACGCAGCAAGGTCCGGATTGGATCGCCAGTCACCAGCGGGCCTTCGCCTTCTTGGGCGGGGTGCCCGAGGCCGTGATGTGCGACTGCCTGAAGACGGGCGTTGTCATCCCCTGCCGCTACGAGCCCGGACTGCAGCGGACGTACGAGGACCTCATCCGGCACTACGGTGCGGTCATTTTGCCGACGCGTCCGCACGCGCCCCGGGACAAAGCGAAAATCGAAATCGGTGTGCTCGTGGCCCAACGATGGATTCTCGCTCGCCTCCGGCACGAGACATTCTTCTCCCTGGAGGCGCTCAACGCCCGCATCGCCGAACTCGTGGCGGAACTCAACCGCCGGATAATGCGCCTGTACCAAGCGAGTCGGCGCGAGCTCTTTGAGCGCCTCGATCAGCCCGTCCTGCGGCCGCTGCCGGCGACCCCCTTCGTGTACGGCGAATGGAAAGTCGCCCGCGTCACCATTGACTATCACGTGGACCTGCGCGGCCACTATTACTCCGTGCCGTTTTCGCTCGTCCATGAAGCGGTCGACGTGCGGTTCACGGCGACGACGGTCGAGATCTTCCACCGCGGCCAGCGCGTCGCCGCACACCGGCGGAGTGACGTGCGCGGCGGACATACGACGATTGCCACCCACATGCCGAAGGCTCACCAAGCGCATGCGGAGTGGACGCCGTCGCGCATCCTGGAGTGGGCGGAGCACGTCGGGGGACAGACCCACGCGCTGGTCGACGCCATTCTGAAAGACCGGCCGCATCCCGAGCAGGGATATCGGTCCTGCCTGGGGCTGTTTCGGCTCGGCCAGCGGTACGGCCCCGCGCGGCTTGAGGCCGCTTGCGCGCGGGCTCTGGCGGTGGGCGCCCGCTCCTACCGCCAGGCCGACGCCATGCTCAAGCGCGGGCTCGATCGCGCCCCGCTGCCCGGGCACACGACGCTCGTCCCTGTCCCGGCGATCTCGCCCGCCGAAGAACAGCAGGTACAGCGTGCCGATCACCGCCGCGATGGACGCCCAGCCGGCTTGCCGATCTGCTGCAATAGTGCCGTGTGGCGTTGCACGCCCTTCGAAAACGTGACGTCTCCTGGCGTCTACTCTCGCGCGCACCCAGCGGAGGGGAAGATCACTTCCCCGGCGCCTCCGGCCGCGTTGGCGGCTGAGCGGCTGGAGCCGACGGTCCACCAGTAGAACACGCGGGCTGATTCGGCCCCCCGCACTGTTGCGCGCCTGGTGTCTGAGGTGCTGGCGGCTGAGCGGCTGGAGCCGGCGGTCCACCAGTAGAACACGCGGGCTGATTCGGCCCCCCGCATTGTTGCGCGCCCGGCCTCTGAGGTGCCCGCGGTTGAGCGGCCGGGGTCGGTGGCCGCTGGGGCGAGGTGGGCTGGTGCGTCGCCGGCTGCTGCTGCGCTCCCGGCTGCGGCTGGCGCGGCGCCGGGGTGGTGGGCTGGTGCGTCGCCGGCTGCTGCTGCTGCGTTTCCGGCTGCGGCTGGCGCGGCGCCGGGGTGGTGGGCTGGTGCGTCGCCGGCTGCTGCTGCGTTTCCGGCTGCGGCTGGCGCGGCGCCGGGGTG
>Ga0209062_1000875_pt1 | contig 67878 bp, 67 predicted proteins | sample Coa_R2_2_FD_187158 | JGI IMG/M metagenome (GOLD analysis project Ga0209062, IMG submission 187158) | Surface soil microbial communities from Centralia Pennsylvania, which are recovering from an underground coalmine fire - Coalmine... | ecosystem: Environmental > Terrestrial > Soil > Unclassified... | reverse complement strand
GGTTCAACGATTCCGGGCTGAAGACGCGGCCGAGCGAGCTGTTTCAGCGCAATTGCTGGATCTCGTTTGAGCCGGTCGAGGGCAGTCTGAAGGTGCTGGCCGAGTATATCGGCCCGCACAAGATCCTGTGGGCGACCGACTATCCGCACCCCGACGGCTTCTTCCCGGGGGCGCCGCAGATGGTCCGCGAGCGCCTGGCCGGTCTTTCCGCCGAGACCCAGCATCAGGTGCTGGCCGGCGGTGCGATCGGCTTCTACGGGCTCAACTGACATTCCCTGCCGCTGCGGGCCTGCGGCCGCAGGCCCGCAGCGGGCATCGCGCGCAGCCGGGATGAACCGAGAGGGCCCTCGCCTGCTGAGGCGCCGCTTCGCACCGGCCAATCCGCACCGGGCCGGCCCGCCGACGGAGCTCGAGCATGAACGGTGAGGCCTTCGCTCCCCCGCCCCATCGCGGGGCGATCACCCTCTCGATCATGGCCGCAACCTTCATGCAGGCGGTCGATACGACGATCGCCAATGTCGCCCTGCCGCATATGCAGGGCAGCATGTCGGCCTCCCAGGATCAGATCGCCTGGGTGGTGACTTCCTACATCGTCGCCGCGGCGATCATGACGCCGCTGACCGGCTGGCTCGCCGGCCGTTTCGGCATCCGTCACGTATTCCTGATCTCGGTCGTCGGGTTCACGATGGCGTCGGCGCTGTGCGGCGCTGCGACGAGCCTTGCCCAGCTGGTGCTCTACCGGCTTCTGCAGGGGGTTTGCGGAGCGGCGCTGGTACCGCTGTCGCAGGCGGTCCTGTTGCAGATCAATCCGCCGCAGCGTCACGCCCAAGCGATGGCGATCTGGGGATTGGGGGTCATATTGGGGCCGATCATCGGTCCCGTGCTCGGCGGCTGGCTGACCGACAATTACAGTTGGCGTTATGTATTTTACATCAACCTGCCGGTCGGGATCGTCGCCGCGCTCGGGATCCTGCTGTTTCTGCATGATACGCATCGCGCCGATCATCGGGACGGCTTCGACCCGTTTGGCTTCGCGACGCTGAGCCTAGCCATCGGCGCCCTGCAGATCCTGCTCGACCGCGGCGAGCTCAAGGACTGGTTCGGCTCGACCGAGATCTGGATCGAGGCGGCGATGTTCGGGGTCGGCCTTTACTTGTTTGTCGTGCACACCGGCACCGCAAGCGGGCGGTCATTCCTGAACCGCGACATGCTGAAGGACCGCAACCTGGTCGTCGGCACGATCGTGATGTTTCTGACCGGCATCCCCCTTTACGGCAGCATGACGCTGTTGCCGACGATGCTGCAGGACCTGATGAGTTATCCGGTGACCACGACCGGTCTGGTGATGGCGCCGCGCGGCCTCGGCACGATGGCCGCAATGTTTCTGGTCGCGCGCCTGTCCAATGTCATCGAGGCCCGTCTGATCGTTCTGGCGGGGTTGATGCTGGCCGCGCTTGCCATGTGGCAGATGACCGGCTTCTCGCTGCAGATGGACATGGGGCCGGTCATCTCGACCGGGCTGCTGCAGGGGCTCGGGCTCGGCTTTATATTCACGCCGCTCAGCACGATCACCTTTGCCACCCTGCCCCGTCCCCTGCTGACCCAGGGAACGGCAATCTTCAGTCTGATGCGCAATCTCGGCGGCAGCGTCGGCGTCGCGCTGGTCGAGGCATTGCTGATCGAAAACACCCAGACCGTCCATGCCCGCCTTATCGAGCAGTTGCGACCGGACAACCCGCTGGCGCGGCCGCCTTATCTGACCCCGCCGTTCAGCCTTGCGACCCCCGCGGGCATCGCCGCCCTCAACGCCGAGGTCACGCGTCAGGCGGCGATGGTCGCCTATCTCGATGATTTCAAGCTGATGATGCTGGTCGGCGTGGCCGTGCTGCCGCTGTTGCTGCTGTTCCGCAAGTCCCGCCCGGCACTGCGGCCAGCGGCGGCGGCGCAGGCGGAATAAGCGACGGCTGCAATCGGCCCGCCATTGCCGGAAACCATCGGCAAAGCGGCGCGGGCGGCAAGGCGCCCGCGGCCGCCGTCGCACCGCTACAATTTCGCGACGCCGGCCAGGGCGCACTCCTCGTCCTGTTGCGCGGTGCCGCCGCCGACGCCGCAGGCCCCCTCGACGACGCCGTTCCTGATGATCGGCACGGCGCCCTGGCCCATGATCATATGGCCGCCTTCGGCCGCGGCGATGCCGCGCGGCGTCGGCTGATCGGCGCGCGCAGCCATCTCGCCGCTCGGCCGGCCGAACGCGGCCGAGGCGATGGCCTTGCCCTGGCTGCCGTAGACGCTCGCCCAGATCGCATTGTCCATGCGCTGGAACGCGACGAGGCGGCCGCCGCTGTCGCATACCGCGGCACTGATGCGGATGCCGAGCTGCTGCGCCTTCTCCAGCGCCCCGCGCACGATGCGGTTGGCTTCCTCCAATGTCAGGCTCATCGCTGTCCTCCTGTGCTGAAAGCCTGTCGAATTCACGGGTGCCGCCGCGATGCGAGCGCCGACGCCCGCATCGGCAGCGGGCCGAAGGCCGGGGGTGGAATGCGGCGCTGCGAGGCGGCCTCATAGGACGAGGCGATGCTGAGCAGCACATCCTCGCGGCCGGGCTCGGCGCGGAAGACCAGCGAAAAGGGCAGGCCCGGCCAGGGTATCGTCGTCGGCTCGTCGCCGGGAACCGAAATGTAGCGGGTGCCGTCGGGGCTGAGCTTGAAGACCGGATCATAGACGGTTGTCACAAAGCCGGCCGGAACCAGCACCTCGGTCAGCCCGGCATTGGGGCCGTAGAACGATTCCGGGCGCAGATTGTTCGGACCGCCCAGGGGATCGTGAGCGCCGCCGATCTTGGCCGGCGGCAACGGCGTATGCAGGCGCACGAGCGCGTCGAGGCGGTTTTCGAGCATGACCATCATGTCGAGCCGGCGCAACAATTCGCGCAGCATGATGCGCTCGTCGACGCCCTGTCGCCCGCCCAGCGGGTTGCGCGGGTCTTCGACCTCCTCCCAGTTCTTGAACGCGGCGCGGCCGTCATCGCCCCAGAATTTCGAGCGGGCGTTGAGGCTGGCGAAATCGGTCAGGGTCTCGGTAAAGCCGCGCGCCCGCCAATCGGCGGCGCGGCGGGCAAGGTATTGCGGCAGATGGAAGCGGAACGTCATCGCCAGCTCCTGCTGCTGGATCGTGGCGATGTCGAGATTGGCGGGCGGCGCAATCCGTCCTTCCGCCAGTTCGACCAGGTAATCGATCGGCTTCATCGTGCCGCTGCCGAAGACCTTGCCGGGCGCGAATTCGGTCGGGCGGATCGCCGCCGCGAACTCTGCGAACAGCGGCGTGCCGTCCGCCTTCAGGCGGAACAGCAGCTCGGGCATGAAGACCGGCACGAGCCGCGCCAGGGCCTGGCGGAAATCGGGGTTCATGACCTCGAGGTCCGGGTCGCGCGGCCACAGCGGATCGGACGATTCGACGAGCGTCGCCCCGAGCTTCTCGCCCAGGACCGCCTTGATCTCGGCCGCGGCGGCGGTGACGATCGGCACGCTCGCTTTCTCGCCCGGGTGGATCAGCATCGATTCGCGGATGATGCCGAGGCGCACGCCCCTGAGCGCGCCCGGCGCCCCCGAACCCCGGGCATGATCGGCATAGGAGCCGGCCAGAACCGAGGAGCGCGGCACCGTCGTATAGGGATCGCGCGGATCGTAATAGCCCGCTTCCGGATCGCGCAGGGCGTCGAGCACCCGGGCGGCATCGCCAAGGGTGCGGGCGAGGATGCCGGTGCGGTCGCAATAGATGTCGGCGCCGATCGCGCCGCCGTTGAAACCAAGCAGCGCTTTGTGCGGCAAAATAAGGGCGATGGCATTGTGATTGGCGGGACCGCGGGTCGAGGCGCGGGTTTCCTCGCCAAGGCTGACCATGACGAGATTGGCGCTGACCGAGACGCCGGAGCCCGAGGAGGAGCCGAGCGCGGCCGAGCGGGTCGTATCGTAGGGGTTGGCGGGGTTGCCGCCCCAGCTGCTGCGCTGATAACCGAGGATCGAGGGCAGCACCTTTGCCGGCCTGTGGCGGCCGCCGGGATCGCCGGCGCGGCCGTTATATTCGGTGCAGACGGCTTTGGCGAAAATGATCGCGCCTTTTTTGCGCAATTGCGCGACGAGAATGTGGTCGCGGGCCGGGAAGTCGATGTCGTAGGCGGCATCGCCCCCGGCCGTCGTGCGCATGTCCTTGGTGTCGAACGGGTCCTTGAACGAGAACACGACGCCGTACAGCGGCATGCGGTCGAGCGGCGGGTTGCGGCCATAGGCGGCGTCAAGCGCGGCGGCCTGTTCGAGCGCGTCGGGAAGCCGGCGAAACTCCTCGCAGACCGGCGGCGCGCCGGGCGGCAGCGGCCCTTGCGAGGGGTGGCGGTCGAAATCGCCGCGACAGGTCACCGAGCGCTCGCCGCGAATGTTGAGGGTCATCAGCGCGTTCAACTGACCGGCCGCGGGCTTGCCGACAATCATCCCGTATTGCTGCTGCACCGAGGGGTCGGAGGCGGTCGGCTCCATGCGGCCGAATTCAAGCGGCGGCCCCCGGTACTTGTCGAGATCGGGCAGGATCGCCGCGGCCTTTACGGTCTCGCTCGGAAAGGCGAGCGGCGCCCCGGCGCGCACCGCGCCCGCGGCCGCGGGGACCGGCATGCCGTCTTCGGTGACGAGCAGGCTCGCCACCCCGTTATAGGCCCGCACCCGATCGATATAATGTTGCACGACCTGGACGCAGGTCGTTCGCCCCTGCTGGATCGCCCTGTGCAATTCCTCGATCGTCGCCTCCTCGAGGCGAAACGGCCGCTCGTCCGGCTCGCGCTCTGCCGCCATCGCTCTTCCCCCGCCCGATCCGATCGACGTGCAGGCTTACCGCGATTGTCCGGCTTTTGCCAGCCGCCCGGAAGGGATCGTGGACCCCGTCCCGGCCGCCGCGCTAAACCCTTTGCGCCCAACGCAACGTTTGCTTCGGGAGCGAGCGGAAATGACGAGAAACGGCCCGTGAGCGCGGTTATCGAGGTCAGGGATCTGGTCAGGACGTTCGACGGCTTCATCGCGGTCGATCACATCTCGTTCGCGGTCGAAGCCGGGCGGATCTTCGCCTTTCTCGGGCCGAACGGGGCCGGCAAGACGACGACGATCAAGATGCTGACGACCGTGCTCGCGCCGAATTCGGGTACGATTCGCATCGCCGGGCATGATCCGGTGCGCGAGCCCAGGCTCGTTCGCCGCGCTTTCGGCATCGTCTTCCAGGATCCGAGCCTCGACGACGAGCTGACCGCCTACGAGAACATGGAATTGCACGGCGTGCTTTACGGCGTTCCACGCGCCGAGCGCAAGGCGCGGATCGCGGCGCTGCTCAACTTCGTCGAGCTGTGGGAGCGCCGCGACGATTACGTCAAGCGGTTTTCGGGCGGCATGAAGCGGCGGCTCGAAATCGCCCGCGCCCTGTTGCATCAGCCGCAAATCCTGTTCCTCGACGAGCCGACCAGCGGTCTCGACCCGCAGACGCGAAACCATATCTGGAGCTTTGTTCGCAGCCTGAGCCGCGAAGAGAACGTCACCGTGCTGTTCACCACCCACTATATGGACGAGGCCGAACGGGTCGCCGACGAAATCGCGATTGTCGATCACGGCCGCATCGTCGCCGAAGGCACGATACCGGCGTTGAAGCGGCGGACCGGCGCCCATTCTCTCGAAGAGGCCTTCATCGCCCTGACCGGGCGCGACATCCGCGAGGACGAGGCGGCGCCGCAGGACCGCCTGCGCGTGATGCGGCAGGTATGGCGGGGGCGGCGATGAAGGCCGCCGCCATTTTGTGGCTGCGGCAATTGAAACGGTATTCCCGTTCGCGCGCCCGCATGGTCGGCGCGCTCGGCCAGCCGATCCTGTTCCTGATCTCGCTGGGCTTCGGTCTCGGCCCGACCTTTGCCCGCGCCGGCGCCGGCGATTACCTCCAATTTCTGGCGCCGGGCGTCATCGTCATGGGCATCCTGTTCACCGCCGTGTTCAGCGGCATCGAGGTGATCTGGGACCGCCAGTTCGGGTTCCTGAAGGAGACGCTGGTGGCGCCGGTATCAAGGCTTGAGATCGTTCTCGGGCGCACGCTCGGCGCGGCGACGGTGGCGCTGATCCAGGGTGTTGTCGTCTTTTTTATCTGTCTGCTCGCCGGGTTCCGCGTGACGGCGGCGCCGTTGCTGCCGCTCGCCCTGATCTTCATGTTCCTGATCGCCCTCGTCTTCACCGCGATCGGCACCGCGATCGGCTCGGTATTGCAGGACATGCAGGGTTTCCCGCTGATCATGAATTTCATCGTCCTGCCGCTGTTCTTCTTTTCAAACGCGCTCTATCCGCTGCGGGGCCTGCCCGGGCCGCTCGCCGCCGCGGTTCGCTTCAACCCGTTGACCTACGGCCTCGACGGAGTGCGCAGCGCCTTCGGCCGCGCCTCGCAGTTCGGCGTTACAACCGATCTCGCCGTGCTCGGAGGGCTGGCGGCGGTTGTGCTGGCGCTCGGCAGCTATCTGTTTTCGCGAATCGAGCTGTAAAGGGGATGGCATGCCGCCGCCGCGGCGGGTCTTGACCCGCCGGCGGCGCTTGCGATCGCTTTCCGCAAATTTTGCGGTTGACAGTTGGGCTGCGGCGGCCTACCTGCCGTGTTGGCTCGGGCGCGTCCCGAGATGCGAAGTATCAGCGTCAACCGAACGATGGGACCTCGATCTAGCAACATCTCGTCCGCGGAGCCTCCAAGTCGCCCTGTCGCGACGGGCTTTGCGGGCCGCCCACCCCGGGTGAAACGACGGGGTCCCTCGGCCGGGCCGGTGCTCCGAGCGCCCTAACCCGCCTCCGCCGAAGGGCAGCCGCCGCTCCACCCGGGTGAGAACGACCTGGGAATGGAGGGACGGAACATGTTTGCCCTGGTAAGGCACGCCTTCGCCCCGCTGCCGGCCCGGCGGCGGCAACCCGCGCGTTTGGGAGGCGGGCAATGAGCGGCACCACCGAACTGACCGCCCTGCGCGGCCACGCGCCGGCGCTCCACGAGCGTCAGGACGGCCCGATCCTCGGCGCCCTCGGCACGATCCGGTATGGCGGTCCGGCGCCGGGCCGCGGTTGGGTTGCGCGGCTGAAGATCCTGCTGGCGATTCTGGGGCCGGGGCTGATCGTCATGGTCGGCGACAACGACGCCGGCGCCTTCGGCACCTATACGCAGGCCGGCCAGGATTACGGCCTCGCGCTGTTGTGGACATTGCCGCTGTTGATCCCGGTCCTCTATGTCAACCAGGAGATGGTGCTGCGTCTGGGCGCCGTCTCCGGGGTCGGACACGCGCGGCTGATCCTCGAACGGTTCGGCAAATTCTGGGGCGCCTTCAGCGTCATCGACCTGTTTCTGCTGAACGCGCTGACCATCGTCACCGAGTTCATCGGGCTCAACCTGGCCTTCGGGTTTCTCGGCATCCCCCGGCTTTTGGGCGTCGCCGCGGCGGCGGCGCTGATCATGATCGCCGCCGGAACCGGCAGTTTTCGCCGCTTCGAGCGCTTCTCGCTGATCCTCGTCGTCGGCAGCCTGCTGCTGATCCCGGTCTTTCTGGCGGTCCATCCGCCGCTCGGGCAGATCGCCGCACATCTCCTCGTGCCGGGGCTGCCGAAGGGCGGCAAGCTCAGCGATGTGATGCTGCTGATCATCGCCATCGTCGGGACGACGGTCGCGCCCTGGCAGCTGTTCTTTCAGCAGAGCTATGTCATCGACAAGCGCATCACGCCGCGTTTCATCCCCTACGAGCGGGCCGATCTGTGGATCGGCATCGGGCTGGTCATGATCGGCGCGGTGGCGATGATGGCCTTCACCGCGGCGACTTTCGCCGGCCGTCCGGAATTCGGCCATTTCGTCGATGCCGGAGCGGTCGCGGCCGGTATTGCGCGCTATGTCGGCGAGCTGCCGGGGGTGCTGTTCGCGCTGGCCCTGATCGACGCTTGCCTGATCGGCGCCGCCGCGGTGTCGCTGGCGACCGCCTATGCCGTCGGGGACGTGCTCGATCTGAGCCATTCGCTGCACAGAAAGCCGAGCGAGTCGAAGGCCTTTTATGCGGTCTATTGCGGGCTGATCGGGCTGGCCGCGGCGCTGGTACTGACGCCGGGAACCCCGCTCGGCCTGTTGACGAATGCGGTGCAGAGCCTGGCCGGCGTGCTGCTGCCGAGCGCGACGGTGTTCCTGCTGCTGTTGTGCAACGACGAGGCCGTGCTCGGGCCGTGGGTCAACGGCCGTTGGTACAACCTGTTCACCGGCGCGGTCATCGCGGCGCTGGTCATACTGTCATCGATCCTGACCGCGTCGGTGTTGTTCCCGGACATCGGCGACGGCACGATCCTTGCCATTCTTGTCGCGGGCGGCGCGCTGGCGATCCTGGGGTGGCTCGCCACCGGCGGCGCGCGGCGGCGCGCCTCTGCCGGCACGGCGGCAAACGACGGGTTGCGCGCGCTCTGGCGCATGCCGCCGCTCGCCGAATTGCCGCCGCGGCGGTTGAGCCGGCGCGAGCGCCTTTGGCTGATCGTGCTGCGGGCCTATCTGTTCCTTGCCGCCGGCCTTGTTCTTGCCCGCATCGTCATGCTGGCCGTAAGCGGGGCTTGAGCGGGCGCCGCGATTGTCGCGGACACGTCGTTACCCGGTGCGCGCCCGCGCCGGGTAACGGCATCGCGCGGCCTTCCGGCTTCCGCTCGCGCAGGCGCAAGGGCGCTCCGCTCAGCCGCCGTCGCCGGCAACGGCGGGATCGGCGCGGACATGGACATGGGCCGGATCGCCCCCGGCTTCGCCGAGAGCAAAACGGAGGGCATCCTTACAGGTCACGAACACGCCCCCGACAAGGCCCTCTCCGTCATCGACGACCCAATGTCCTCGCGCGTCGCGGCTGATTTCGAAACGGTGCGGGGCGAAGGCCGGCCGTCGATCGCAGCCCGCCGTCCCCGCCGCATCCCCACTGCGCGCCGCCGGCGCCGTGTTCGCATTCATGGCACCGCAAGAACGCCGCCTTCCCGGCGCGCGGTTCCCGCCGGACCGGGAGCTGTTCTCTGCCGTATCCGGTCCGCGTGTTTCCGCGCGCTCTCGAACGGATCTTCGGCGGGGCCGGGACGTTGCCGGGCAATGTCGGGATGGCTCTCGCCCGCCCCGATAAAACGGCAGAGTGAATCGCCCAAACCGCCCCTGGCCGCCATGACCGAGACCGACCCCGCCGACCGTTATCGCACCAACCTGCGCGGCGAAGTCGACAGCGCCGGGCTGTATCGCGCCCTGGCCGAGACCGAGTCCGACCCCGCTCTCAAACGGATCTACGCGCGCCTGGCCGCGGTCGAGGAGGCGCATGCCGAATTCTGGCGCAAGCAGCTGGCGCGGATCGGCGCCAAGGCGGGCACGCTGCGTCCGGGCTGGCGGACCCGGGCGCTGGCGTGGCTGGCCCGGCGGTTCGGACCGCAATTCGTGCTGCCGATCATCACCGCGCTCGAACGCCGCGACAGCAGCCAGTACGACCGCCAGCCGGAGGCGGTGGCCCGGGGTCTGCCGGCCGCCGAGCGTTCGCATCAGCGCATCATCGAAGCCGTCGCCGGCGGACTGCCCGGCGGCGTGCCGGGCGGCACGCTGGCGCGGCTGGAGGGCCGGCACCGCACCGGCGGCAATGCGCTGCGCGCCGCGGTGCTCGGCGCCAATGACGGGCTCGTCTCCAATCTCAGCCTGGTGATGGGCGTCGCCGGCGCCGCGGTGCCCGGCCGGACCATCCTCCTGACCGGCCTTGCCGGGCTCTTTGCCGGCGCCGCTTCGATGGCGATGGGCGAGTGGCTGTCGGTGACCAGCGCGCGCGAGCTCAACCAGCGCCAGATCGCGATCGAGGCGGATGAGCTGGCGCGCGTGCCCGAGGAGGAGCGGGAGGAGCTGGCGCTGATCTATCAGGCCAAGGGGCTGGACGAGGCGCAGGCGCGCGCCCTCGCCGACCGCCTGATGGCCGACAAGGACACCGCTCTCGACACGCTGACGCGCGAGGAGCTCGGCATCGATCCCGGCCAGCTCGGCGGCTCGCCCTGGGCCGCGGCCGGCGCGTCGTTTCTGCTGTTCGCGCTCGGCGCCGCCTTTCCGGTGGTGCCGTTCTTCTGGCTTGACGGCGCCGCCTCGGTCGTCGCCAGCCTCGCGCTTGCCGGCGTGGCGTTGATGCTGATCGGCGTCGGCACCGCGCTCTTCACCGGTCGCGGCGCCGTCTATGCGAGCGTGCGCCAGTTGCTGATCGGTTTTGCCGCGGCGGCAATGACCTATGGCGTCGGCCGGTTTGTCGGCGTCACATTGGGCGGCTGACCGCTATCGCCCGCGCCGGGCGAGGACAAGGCCGCGATTTCTCGGAGGCGTTCGCGGGCGAGGGCGATTTCGCGGTCGAGCCAGCGGCAAAACGGTGCCGAACGGGTGCCGTGACGGGCGCGCAACTCCTCATAGCGCACGATTTCGCCGGCATACCATTCGCGGATCTGGGCCAGGACCTCGCCGCGCCCGGCCTCGTCGAGGATCGGTAGAAAGCGCAATTTGAGCGCCAGCACGAGCCGATTGACTTCGACCGAGGGGGCCTGCAGCGGCGCCTTCAGCAGCCGCGCGAGCGCGCGGCTGCCGGCCGCGGTGATCCCCATCTCGGCATTGTCGACCATGCCGGTGCCGCCGCGAGCCTCGATCAGACCTTCATAGCGCAGCAGCTCGAGCGAGGTCCCCATCACGTCGAGCGACTGGCCGAGAATGCAGCCGGTGAAATGGGAAACCTCGCGGGCGAGGTCGGCATAACGCCGCGGCCCCTCCGCCAGCATGCCGAGCGCGGTCAGGCGCACCGCCTGCGCCGGCAGCAGCGCGTGCTCCGCGAACATCGGCCGCGATCAGGCGGCGCGGCGCAGGCTCAGCCGGGCCCATACGTCGCGCAGCCCCGCCACCAGCGCCTCGATGTCGTCCTCGCTGTGCAGCGGCGTCGGCGTCAGGCGCAGCCGCTCGGTGCCGCGCGGCACGGTCGGGTAGTTGATCGGCTGCACATAGATGCGATGGCGCCGCAGCAGCGCATCGCAGGCCGCCTTGCAGCGGGCGGCGTCGCCGACCAGGATCGGCACGATGTGGCTCGGTGACGGCATCACCGGCAGCTCGGCCTCGGCCAGGCGACGCTTCAGCAATGCGACCCGCTCCTGATGGCGGGCGCGCTCGACTTGGCTCGTCTTCAGGTGCCGCAGGCTGGCCAGCGCGCCGGCGGCGAGGGCCGGCGGCAGCGAAGTCGTGAAGATAAAGCCCGGCGCATGGCTGCGCAAAAAATCGATCAGCGCCGCCGAGCCCACGACATAGCCGCCCATGACGCCGAACGCCTTGGCCAGCGTGCCCTGGATCACGCTCGGCCGGTGCATGACCCCGTCGCGCTCGGCGATGCCGCCGCCGCGCTCGCCGTAGAGCCCGACCGCGTGCACCTCATCGACATAGGTCATCGCTCCGAAGCGCTCGGCGACTTCGCACAGCTCGCGAATCGGGGCGATGTCGCCGTCCATCGAATAGACCGATTCGAAGCAGACGAGTTTGGGGCGATCGCGATCGATCCGCGCCAGCAAGCGCGCCAGATCCGCGGGATCGTTATGGCGAAAGACGTGCTTTTCGGCGCGACTGTTGCGGATGCCGGCAATCATTGAGGCGTGGTTCAAGGCGTCGGAAAGGACGACCATGCCGGGCATCTCGCGCGCCAGCGTGGACAGCGCCGTCTCGTTGGCGACATAGCCCGAAGTGAACAACAGCGCCGCGGCGCGGCCGTGCAGATCGGCCAGCTCCTGCTCGAGCAGCATATGAATATGGCTGTTGCCGGAGATGTTGCGGGTACCGCCGGCGCCGGCGCCGAGCGTCTCCAGCGCTTCGCGCATTGCCGCCAGGACGGCGGGATGCTGCCCCATGCCGAGATAATCGTTCGAACACCACACCGTCACCTCGGCGCCGATATCGTGGTCGAAGGCGCGCGGAAAGCGGCCGCAGCGCCGCTCGAGATCGGCAAAGACGCGATAGCGGCCTTCGGCGCGCAGCGCCCCGAGGCGCTCCCTGAAAAAGCTTTCGTAATCCATCCGCTTCAGGACCTGTTCGGAAGGGGTGCATGCTATCACAACCCGCGCCCGGCGAAGCCGACCGTTGTGTCGCGGCGGCCTCCCGCTCCCCATCTGCCGCCCACAATCCCGCCAACCCGCCGATGGCGGCGGGCCTATTTTCTCGGCACGCAGGCGAAAGTCGCCCGCACCGGCAACAGCAGCGGGCAATGGTTCATGCGCAAATCGGTCGCGATGCGCCTTGCAGTCGTGGCAGCCGGGCATTCCCGCTGCGCTCTGGCGCGCACCTGCGCGCGGCTCGCGGCGAGCCCGTCATAGCAGATCGCGACGCGCGTCCCGGCCGCGGCCTTGCCGGGAGGCGGCGCCGGCGGCACCGTCGGATAGGGGGCAAGAGCCGAACAGCCGGCCAGGAGCGCGAGGAGGCCGGCCATTCCCGGGCGGGCCCGCCGCTTCAGGAAGCGGAACAGCCGCTCGTGCACCGGTCGCAGCGCCGCCCGCGGCGCCGGCATGCGGTCGATCGTCACGGATCTGCGATGAGCGCGCGTTCGAGGAACAGCGCGGCGGCCAGCAGGCGGGCGTCGTCGCCGATCCGGCCGACGAGCTGAACCCCGCTCGGCAGCCCGCTCTCCCCCCAGCGTACCGGCACGGTCACGCAGGGCACCCCCAACAGCGTCCACATGCGGTTGAAGACGGGGTCGCCGGTGGCGCCGAGCCCCGCCGGCGCCTCGCTCGGCGCCGCCGGCACGAGCACCGCCTCACAGGGCCCGAAGAACGCCGCCAGACGCTCGCGAGCCGCGGCGGCGTCGGCGCATGCGCGGTCGTACTCGTCGGCGCCGATCGTCAGCCCGAAATCGAGCAGCTGGGCCAGTCGCGGCGACAGCTCGGCGCTGTGCTCGAGCCGCTCATAGGCGAGCGCGCGCACGAGCTCGAACCCCATGATCCGTTCCTGCGCCGCGTTGAGGCCCTGATGCTCGGGCGCGATCGCCAGCTCGGCGACCGCGGCGCCGGCGCGCTCCAGCGCCGCCCGCGCGGCATCGAGCGCCGCCGCCGTCGCCGGCTCGGCCGCGGCCCACATCGGGGTGCGGTAGAGGCCGAAACGCGGGGGTGAAGAGGGCGGCGCCACATGGCGCAGCGCCGGCCGCTCGGTGAGGACGCCGACGAGGAGCGCCGCATCGGCGACCGTCCGCGCCATGACCCCGACCGTGTCGAGGCTGTCGGCGAGCGGCTTGACCCCGGCGCGGTTGATCAGGCCGAAGGTCGGCTTGTAGCCGACGACGCCGCAATAGGCGGCCGGCCGGATCACCGAGCCCGCGGTCTGCGTCCCGAAGGCGAGCGGCGCCATGCCGTCGGCGACGGCAGCGGCCGAGCCGCTCGACGAACCGCCGGGGGTGTGGCCCGGATTGTGCGGATTGGCCGTTTTCCCCGGCGTGAAACAGGCGAACTCGGTGGTGACGGTCTTGCCGAGCACGATGGCGCCGGCGCCGCGCGCCAGCGCCACGCAGGAGGCGTCCGCCGCCGGGCGATGGCCGCGATAGATCGGCGAGCCGTAAGCGGTCGGCATGTCGGCCGTATCGATCAGATCCTTGACCGCGATCGGGATGCCGTGCAGCGGCCCGCGCGGCGCTTCGCCGTCGCGCCGCCGCGCCGCCATCAGCGCCTGCTCGCGATCGAGATATTGCCAGGCCCCGACCGTCTCCTCCCGCGCTGCGATGCGATCGAGAAACGCGGCGACCAGCGCCTCGGCGGTCAGCCTGCCGGCGGCCATCCGCTCGGCGGCCTCGCGCACGCTCAGAGAGCAAAGATCGGTCATGGCTTGCCTCCTCCTCCGATCGGCCGCCGCCAGCCTAACCCCCTGCGCAGCGCCGCGAAAGAGCGGCGCCTCTCCGGCGTATAACCGAAGATGAACCCGCTCCCGGATGATCACAATGACGGGCCCAGCCGGATCGCGGCGCTTTTCGGCCTGATTGTGGTCGCCCCGCTCGTCGCCGCCGCCCTTGTTCTGGTGCACGCCCTGCGTCAGCAAGCGCAGCGCGAAGACTGCCTGCTATCGGGGCGGACGAATTGCGCGCCGATCGCCCTGCCGCCGCGATGATCGCAGCGGCCCGGCACAATATGATGAGGGCGTGTCCGCCGGTTGGGGGAAGCCGCGGGCGGCGGCAATTTTCACGCGGGTAATGGGCGATGGCACTCAAGATCAAGGTCGGCCCGGCGCTGTTGACGATCAGCCGGGGCCACAGCCTTCTCGTCAGCGATCCGGACGGACAGATCCGCTGGCCCGGCAGCGGCGGCTTTTTTGTCTGGGACACGCGAATGGTCAGCGCCTGGGCCATCTTTGCCAACGGCGAACCGTGGGAATTGCTGAGCTCCGGCGCCATCACGCATTTCGCCGCGCAGGTCTTTCTGACCAATCGGGCGATCGCCACCGAGGAAGGCGAGATCGCGGCGCGCACATTGCTCTTGCAGCTCGGCCGCTCGATCGCCGAAGGGGCGCTGCACGAGGATATCGACATTACCAATCACGGGCGCGCCCCGGCGCATTTCAATCTCGAAATCGCGATCCGCTGCGATTTCGCCGATCTGCTCGAGGTCAAGGCCGGACGTATCGTGCGGCGCGGGCGGATCACCACCAACTGGTCCGCCGCCAGAACCGAGCTGACCACCGATTATCGCAACCGGGACTTCCGCCGCACCTTGACCGTGACCCGGCGGCGCAATCTCTCGACCTGCGTCTTTGCCAACGGCCGGATCAGTTTCGATGTCGCCCTCGCCCCCGCCGAAACCTGGCACACCTGCCTCGAATATTCGGTATTCGACGGCCGGCATCGCTATTCTCCGCCTCAGGAATGCATCGACGAGGCGCCCCGCTCGCGGCTGATCGAACCGCTCGTAGAGTGGCGCAATACGGTCATGAAGATCGAAACCGAAAACGCCGATTTTCAATCCCTGTACGATCAGGCGATCGAGGACATGGCGGCGCTGCGGCTGCCGGTATCCGGAACGCACCATCTCGAATTCGTGCCGGCCGCCGGCATCCCATGGTTTTTTACGCTGTTCGGGCGGGACAGCCTGATCGCGGCCCTGCAAAACGCGCTCGTCTATCCCGATTTTGCACGCGGCGCGCTCGATGTGCTCGGCCGTCTGCAGGCGCGCGCGCAAGACGATTATCGCGACGCCGAACCCGGCAAGATCCCGCATGAGATGCGCTACGGCGAGCTTGCGCATTTCCGGCGGGTGCCGCATACGCCCTATTACGGCACCGCCGACGCCACCCCGCTCTATCTGATCGTGCTGCATACCGCCTGGCGCTGCACCGGCGATCTCGCTCTGGTCGAGCGCCATCTCGACACCGCCGAGCGCTGTCTTGAATGGATCGCGCAATACGGCGATCGCGACGGCGACGGCTTTCAGGAGTATCAGACCCGCTCCCCCGCCGGCTATGAAAACCAGGGCTGGAAGGATGCCGGCGATGCGGTGGTCGATCCCGACGGCAACCCGGTCAAGGGACCGAAGGCGACCTGCGAGCTGCAGGGTTATGTCTATGATGCCTGGCGGCGCATGGCCGAGATTTACGACGCGCTCGGTAGGAACGAGCAGGCGCGGGCGCTGCGCGCCAAGGCCGCCGCGCTCTACCGCCGCTTCAACGAGGTCTTCTGGGACGAGGAAAGCGGCTTTTACGCCTTCTGCCTCGACGGCGAGAAACGCAAGATCCTGACCGTCGCCTCCAATCCGGGGCATTTGCTGTGGAGCCGGATCGTGCCGGCCGAGCGCGCCGGCCGCGTCGCCGCGCGGCTGTTGCAGAAGGACATGTGGAGCGGCTGGGGCATCCGCACATTGTCGAGCGACAACCCGGCCTACAACCCTTTTTCTTACCAGTGCGGATCGGTGTGGCCGCACGACAACGGCATCATCGCGCTCGGTCTGCGGCAGTACGGTTTCGCCGCCGAGGCGGCGCGGATCGCCGAGGCCCTTGTCCACGCCGGCAGCTTTTTCACGGCCTACCAGATGCCCGAGCTTTACGCCGGGGTCGATCGCACGCTGAGCAAGTTTCCGGTCCTCTATCCCGACGCCAACGTGCCGCAAGCCTGGGCGGCGGGTTCGGTGTTTTTTCTGCTGCAGGCGCTGATCGGCTTCGATCCCGATGCGCCGCACGGCCGCCTTGTCATCGATCCGTTCCTGCCGCAATGGCTGCCGAGCTTGCGCCTGCGCGATCTTCGCCTCGGCAGGCAGGTCTTCGACCTTTCCTTCTGGCGCGATGGCGAACAGACGCGGTTCGCGGTCACAAGGGGCGACGCCGCGGCGGTCGTGCGGCGCGGCGAGGGGCGGCCTTGAAGCCGCGGAGAGCGCGGGTTATGAAGGGCGTCGACCCGAAGGGGATACGCAATTGCGACCCATCCCGCTTGGAGCCAAGGGCTCCTTCACGCTGACCGTCGCGCCCGAGCATCTCGCCAACCGCTTCAAGGACGCCGCATTGCCGCCGGTGCTGGCGACTCCGGTCATGATCATGATCATGGAAAACGCCGCCCTCAATGCGATCCGCGCCTATCTCGAGCCGGGCGAAAGCGCCGTCGGCACCGCCGTCGAGGTCCGCCATCTCGCGGCGACGCCGCTCGGGCGGGAGGTGACCGGCGAGGCCGCGGTCGTCGGGGTCGACGGGCGCACCGTCCGCTTTGCGGTGCAGGCGCGGGAAGGCCCGAAAGAAATCGGGAACGGCACGCATACTCGGGTCGTCATCGACATCGCCGGCTTCATGCGGCGGCTGCGATGAGCGTGGCCCCGCTCGACCTGGACGCCTATTGCGCGCGCATCGCCTATGACGGCCCGCGCACCGCGACGCTGGCGACATTGCAGGCGATCGTGCGCGGCCATACGAGCGCCATCCCGTTCGAAAATCTCGACGTCCTCCTCGGGCGCGGCATCAGCCTGGCGCCGGAAGCGATCGCGGACAAGCTCGTCGGGCGGCGGCGCGGCGGCTACTGTTTCGAGCACAACACGCTGTTGCTGACGGTACTGCGCCGGCTCGGCTTCGACGCCGTCGGCCTGGCCGCGCGGGTTGCCTGGAGGCGGCCGGCGGGGTTCGTCGGCCCGCGCACGCATATGCTGCTCAAGGTGCGGCTGCCCGAAGGGGCCTATCTCGCCGATGTCGGGTTCGGCGGCCTGACCCCGACCGCTCCGCTTGCCCTCATAGCGGGGATCGCGCAGGCGACCCCGCACGAGACCTTTCGTCTGACCACGCTCGGGGACGGCTTCATGCTGGCGGCGCGGCGCGGCGGGGAATGGCGGGATCTCTACTGTTTTTCGCTCGAGGAACAGGCCCCGATCGACTACGAGGTCGCGAACTGGTTCACCGCCACCCACCCGCATTCGCCGTTCGTCAATCACCTGATGATGGCGCGGGCGGGAGAGGGCTGCCACTATACGTTGTTCGACGACAAATTCGCGATCCGGCGGCGCGACGGCACGAGCGAGCGCCGGCAGCTCCGCGATTCCACCGACCTCACCCGGGTGCTCGCCGAGCATTTCGGGATCGCCGTCGCCGCCGCCGAAGCGGCCGCAATCGCCGCCCGCGTGTTCGGGCAGGACGCGGCCGATCCGTTCGAAGGAGGGGGCGGGAGCCGCGATCCGCGCCGCTTTGGAGGGAATGATGAGCCGTGACCCGACCCGTCGCGAAGTATTGACGGGGGCGCCCGCGGCGGCGCTGCTGGCCGCTGCCGCGGGCCTTCCGCAGCGGCGTGAGAGGGCGCGTTCCGGCGCCCCCGCCCCTCAGCGCGAAGCGATCGTGGCGGTCCGCATCCACAATTACGGCCATCGCGGCCTCACCCATCCGCAGGTAAGTTTTTTCCAGCCCTTGGCGCCGGGCGAGGGCGCCGCGCTCCCGGCGCAGCCGGACCAGGTGTCGGCGTGGCCGCACGACGGCGGCAAGGGCGCCGCGCTCTCCATCGTCCTGCCGGGCTTTGTCAGAGCCGGAGGGACGATCCTCTACCGGCTGTAATCCGCCCGGCCGCCGCCGCCGCTATCCGAGCGCATGGCGCAGCTGGCGGCCGGCGACGACCAGCATCGCCAGATCCGGAGTCGTCGCGGCGCGCAATTCCCGCGCCAGCGCTTCGGCCGGGACCAGGGCGGCCGAATGCTCGGCCGCCCATGCGGCGAGCGGGTCGGGGCTGGCCGCGCACGGGCTCGCCAGGATGCGGGCGGCGAGATCGGCCTGCAGCCCGTCGACCTCGTCGATCATCGCCTCGACGGCAAGCTTCTGCCATGCCGTCTCGGCCGGCAGGCGGCGCGCGGCGGCGCGCATCTCGTCGAGGGCAAAGCGGGCGCCGGTGCCGTAATAAACCCGGGCCGCGCGCTCGACCGGCTGAGCGGCGCGCTCGGCCAGCGCGGCGATTTCGACGGCCGCGGCGAAAAACGGCAGCGCCCCGATCTCCGCCGCGAGCGGCTCGGGCACGCCGGCCTCGAGGAGGCGGGCGCGGCGCGCGGCGGCGACGGCGCGCTCGCCGGGCGGCAGCACCTCTGCAAGCGCGGCCGCAAGCCCCTGGACGGCCGGCGTCAGCCGCGCCCTCTCATGCCCGATCTCGACCCGCCGGTTGCGCAACAGCCACGCCGCCGCATGCTCGATAAGCGCGACGATGTCGAGCAGCATGTCGATCTGCGTTCGCGCCGCGACGCGATTGTCGAGCGCTTCGATGTCCGCCCATAGCCGTCTGAGGGCGAAGACGTCGCGCACGATCAGATAGGCGCGCGCGATCTCCGGCGCGGCGCGGCCGGTGTGCGCCTGCATATCGCTGATAAAGGTGAGGCCGGCGCGGTTGACGAGATCGTTGGTCACGACCGTCGCGGCGATTTCGCGGGCGAGCGGATGCTTGGCAATCCGCTCGGCCAGCCGTTCGCGCAGCGCCGTCGGGAAATATCCGAGCAGCGCGTCCGCCACATCCGGGGATTGCGGCAGATCGGAGGCAAGTAGCGCGTCGTAAAGCGCCATCTTGGCGTAGGCGAGCAGGACCGCAAGCTCCGGCCGCACGAGGCCGCGGCGCTCGGCGGCGCGGCGGGCGAGCGTTTCGTCGTCGGGCAGGAATTCGAGCGCGCGGTCGAGCCGCCCCGCCCGCTCGAGCGCGCGCATCAGGCGCACCTGCCGGTCGAGCGCGGCGACGCCGCGCGCTTCGGCCACCGACAGAGCCTCGCCCTGCAGATAATTGTCGCGCAAGACGAGCGCGACCATCTCATCCTTGGCCGCCGCCAACAGCGGCTCGCGCTCGCCGGGCGGCAGCAGGCCGGCGGCGATCGCGCCGTCGATCAGGATCTTGAAATTGACCTCGTGATCGGAGGTGTCGACGCCGGCGGAATTGTCGATCGTATCGGTATCGATGCGCCCGCCCTTCAGGGCGAAGGCGACGCGGCCGCGCTCGGTCACCGCGAGATTGGCGCCTTCCCCGACCACCTTGGCGCGCAGCTCGTCGCCGTTGACGCGCACCGCATCATTGGCGCGATCGCCAACTTCGGCGTGGCTCTCCTGCGGGCCTTTGACAAAGGTGCCGATGCCGCCGAACCACAGCAGATCGACCTCGGCCTTCAGCAAGGCGCGGATCAGCTCGGCCGGGGTCAGGCGATCGGCGGCGATGCCGAAGAGGCGCTTCATCTCGGGGCTGATTGCGATCGCCTTGGCGCTGCGCTCGAACACGCCGCCGCCCGGCGAAATCAGCGCGCGGTCGTAATCGGCCCAGCTCGAGCGCGGCAGATGGAACAGCCGCTCGCGCTCGGCAAAGCTTGCTTCGGCATCGGGGTCCGGATCGACAAAGATGTGCCGGTGATCGAAAGCGGCCAGCAGCCGGATCTGGCGCGATATCAGCATGCCGTTGCCGAACACGTCGCCGGACATGTCGCCGACGCCGATCACGGTAAAGGGGCTGGTCTCGATATTGCGCCCGAGCTCCCGGAAGTGACGCTTGATCAGCTCGAAGGCGCCGCGCGAGGTGATGCCCATCGCCTTGTGGTCGTATCCGGCCGAACCGCCCGAAGCGAAGGCGTCGCCGAGCCAGAAGCCGTACTCTTCGGCAATGGCATTGGCGAAATCGGAGAAGGTCGCGGTCCCCTTGTCGGCGGCGACGACGAGATAAGGGTCGTCGCCGTCGTGCCGCACGACATCGGGCGGCGGCACGATGCGGTGCCGGCCCTCCCCTTCCGCGACAATATTGTCGGTCAGGTCGAGCAGGCCGCGGATCATGATCTTGTAGCATTCGACCCCTTCGGCGGCGAGGGAATCCCGCGGCTGCTTGACGATAAAGCCGCCTTTCGCGCCGACCGGGACGATGACCGCGTTCTTGACCGTCTGCGCTTTCATCAGACCGAGGATTTCGCTGCGGAAATCCTCCCTGCGGTCGGACCAGCGAATGCCGCCGCGAGCGATGCGGCCGGCGCGCAGATGCACGGCCTCGACGCGCGGGCTGTAGACATAGATCTCGTAAAGCGGCCGCGGCTGCGGCAGCAGGTCGATCTCGCTGCTGGCAAGCTTGACCGCCAGATAAGGCTTGGGTTCGCCGTTCGGCAGCTTCTGGTAATAGTTGGTCCGCACGGTCTTCAGGATCAACGTCAGATAGCCGCGCAGGATGCGATCCTCGTCGAGGCTGTCGACGCGATCGAGGGCGTGGTCAATGGCCTGAACCTCGCCGATCGTGGCCAGCGAAGCGCCGAAGGAGCGGCTTGGATCGAGACGGATCTCGAACAGCTGCACGAGCCGGCGCGCAATGTCCGGATGGCGGGCCAGCGTGTCCTCCATATAGGCTTGGCTGAAAGCCGAACCCGCCTGCCGCAGGAATTTGCCGTAAAGGCGCAGAATGACGATCTGGCGGGCGTTAAGACCGGCGGCGAGGACGAGGCGGTTGAAGCCGTCATTCTCGACCCGGCCGGTCCATACCGCGACCAGCGCCTCCTCGAAGCGATCCCTGACCGCCGCCGCCACGCCGCCGGCGATGGCGGCCCCGGCCAGCTCGAAAGCATGGATCCACGCCGCGCCCGCGCCGATGGTATCGATCCGGAACGGCTCTTCGGCGACGACGCGCAGGCCGAGATTTTCGAGAATCGGCAACACGTCGGACAGCACGATCGGCTCGCCGGCGCGATAGAGCCGCAATGTCGGGGTCCCCCCGCGATCCGCCGGCGCGCGGGGCTGGCCCGGCACCCGGGCGCCCGGGGGCGGCACCAGCGCGACTTCGAGCGGCGAGCCGTTCAGCACGGCCTCGATGCGGCGCAGATCGGCGATGGCCTCCTCGGCTTCGGTGCGGGCCTGATAGGCCAGCGGAAAGGCGGAGAAGCGCCGCAACAGGGCGCGCGCCTGCTCCTCGCCGCGTTCGGCGATCAGCGCCTCCTCGAGCCGATCCGACCAGCTGCGTCCGGCTTCGGCGAGCTTTTTCTCGAGCGCCGCCACATCGACCGCCGGAACCGCGCCGCGCGTGGTGTGAATGATGAACTGGATGCGCGCCAGCGCCCCTTCGTCGATATGCGTATAGAAGGCCGACAGCCTGCCCGCAAACGCCTGTTCAAGGACCGCCACGAAGCGCTGGCGCAGGCTGGTGTCATAGCGCTCGCGCGGGGCATAGACGAGGCACGAGACGAACCGTTCGAGCGGATCGCGGCGGACGAACAGGGCGATCCGCTGCCGCTCCTGCAGATTGAGGATGCCGATCACCGTCTCGTAAAGCGCATTCTCGTCGGCCTGGAACAGCTCGTCGCGCGGATAGGTCTCGAGGATGTGGAGCAGCGCCTTGCCGTCATGGCTGGCCGGCGGCAGCCCGGAGCGTTCAAGAATGTGCCGCACCTTGACCCGCAGCAGCGGGATCGAGCGCGGGCTGCGGCTGTAGGCGAGCGAGGTGAACAGGCCGAGGAACACATGAATGCCGACGACCTCGCCGCCGCTGTCGAAGCGGCGTATTCCGATCGCATCCATATGCGCGGTGCGATGGACGGTCGAGCGGCGATTCGATTTGGTGATCAGCAACAATTCGCGACGGCGCAGGAAGTCCTGGACGTCGGGGGGCAGCGCCGAGAGATTGCGCAGCCCCCCGAACACGGCGTAGCCGGCCTCGCGCAAAATGCCGAGCGGCGGCGGCGCGGGCTTGTTGGTGTCGCGGAACGGATACGCCCGATAGCCGAGAAAGGTGAAATTGTCGTCGTCGAGCCAGCGCAGGAAATCGCGCACTTCGGCGATCTCGCCCGGCGGGACCGGCGGCGGCGCGGCCGCCAGCTCCTCCAGCAGCGCCCGCAAGGTCTCGCGCATTTTCTGCCAATCCTCGACCGCCGCCCGGACATCGGCGAGCACGCCGGCCAAATCGGCGGCCAGCCGGGCGAGGCCGTCGCGATCCGATTCCGGCGTGATCTCGATCTGCATCCAGGATTCGCGCAGGCCGGCGCCGTCAAGCGCGCCCAGCCGCCCGTCCGGGGTCCTCTCCACGGCGAGGATCGGGTGAATGACGAGATGAACGATGCGGCCGCTGCTGTTGATCGCGCCGGTCACCGAATCGACCAGAAACGGCATGTCGTCATTGACGATCTCGACGATCGTGTGACGCGACGACCAGCCGTCCTTGGCGGGATCGGGATTGTACACCCGGATCTTTGCCTGGCCCGGACGCCGGCGCTCGGCAAAGCGCCATAATGACAGGGCGGCACCGCACAGGTCGCGCGGGCTTTTCTCGGCGACATCGGCCGGGGGCACGTGCTCGTAGAAGGCGGCAATGACGCGCTTGGCCATTTCCTCCTGTGCGGCGCCGACCACCGTCGCGGCGATGGCTTTGGCCTTGTCGACGAGCGCGTTCTTTTTCTCCTCAACGAGGCTCGCCATGGCCATGCGCTCCCGAGGCTGCGGTCCCTCGCGCAAGACTTACCGACCCGCAGGGACACGGCAAGCCCCTATGCCGGCGCGCAGGACGGCGGCGGGCCGCGGCGCTTTGTTTACCGCCGCGGCCGGCTCGCGCCGCCGGCCGTGCAGCTTCCCCGCGGCGGCGTTCGCACCGCCGAAGATCCCCTCCGATCGCAGGTCGCTTAGATTTGATACTTGGAAAACTCATCGCTCGATTATCGCCGACCGATAATCGAAATCGCTTTATTTTAACTTTTCGCGAGATCATATTCCGCTTACGGAGCGGCCGGATAAGGGCGGATCAACCCGCCCGCGGGGACGGTTGCCGCTCCCCGGGAGAGTGATGCATGCCGGTGATGGAATTCCAGGTTTGTCGGCGGGGCCGCAATGCGCGCTGGGTGGTCACGCTCGGCGATGCGGTCTACGGCGCCTATCTCGACAAGGAACAGGCCCTGCTCGACGCCGTCGATGCGGCCCGGGATGCACTGCAATCGGGCCGCGAAGCGCAGGTGTGGCTCAAGGACCGCGCCGCCCCGGCCCGGGTATTCTGACGATTCGGGACAGAGCTGTCGCGGCACTCGCTCACTCGAGCGCGGCCAGCATATCGGCGCTGACCAGCGTGACGCCGCCCTCGCTGCGCACGAAACGCTTGGCGTCGAGCTCCGGATCCTCGCCGATCACGAGGCCTTCCCGGATCCGGCAGCCGCGGTCGACGACGACCTTGGTCAGCCGGGCGTGGCGCCCGACCTCGACATCGGGCAACAGCACCGCCTCGCGGGTCTGGGCGTGCGAGTCGAGGCGGCAATTCGAAAACAACAGCGAGCGCCGCACTGTCGCCCCGGAAATGATGCAGCCGCCCGAAACCATCGAATCGACCGCCATGCCGCGCCGGTCCGGATCGTCGAACACGAACTTCGCCGGCGGCATTTGCTGCTGATAGGTCCAGATCGGCCAGTTGCGATCGTAGATGTCGAGCGAGGGAACCGGGCTGACGAGATCAAGATTGGCCGCCCAATAGGCGTCGATCGTGCCGACATCGCGCCAGTAGGTCTCGGCCTCGGGGGTGGTCTTGACGCAGCTCTCCTCGAACGAATGCGCGACCGCAAGGCCGCGGCTGACCAGGTTCGGGATCACGTCCTTGCCGAAATCATGGCTTGAACCGGGATCGTGGTGGTCGCGCTCGAGCTCGGCATAAAGGAAATCGGCATTGAAAACATAGATGCCCATGCTGGCGAGCACGCGATCGGGCTTGCCGGGCAGCGCCGGCGGATTCTTCGGCTTTTCCAGAAAATCGACGATCCGCATCGAGGAATCGACGGTCATGACGCCGAATTCCGAAGCCTGGGCGCGCGGCACCTCGACGCAGGCGACCGTACACTCGGCCCCCTTGGCGACGTGGTCGGCCAGCATGTTCGAATAATCCATTTTGTAAATGTGATCGCCGGCCAGGATGATGAAGAACGCCGGACCGGCGGCCCGGAAGATGTCGAAGTTCTGGTACACCGCGTCGGCGGTGCCGCGATACCAGGTGGCCTCGTCGAGACGCTGCTGCGCCGGCAGCAGGTCGAGAAACTCGTTCATCTCGGGGCGCAGGAAGGACCAGCCCATCTGCAGGTGGCGCAGCAGGCTGTGCGCCTTGTATTGGGTGAGGACGGCGATGCGCCGCACCCCCGAATTCAGACAGTTCGACAGCACGAAATCGATGATGCGGAACTTGCCGCCGAAGAACACCGCCGGCTTGGCGCGCCGATCGGTCAATTGCTTCAGGCGGCTGCCGCGGCCGCCGGCCAGCACCAATGCCAAAGCCAGCGGCGTCAGCCTCTGGTGAACCCGTTCGCGCGAAAGCATTGCACCCGTCTCACATGTCGCCGGTTGCGAAACCCGATGGCGTAAACGCGCGCGGCGCTCCCGCCGTCCCATCTCCGATGCGGCTGGCGGGAGAAAGGCGCAAGGCCCCTCAGCAAGCCCGGCGCGAGCCGGGCTGTTGCCTCCCGCCCCGCCGCCGACCTATCGTCGTGCCGATCGCAGGCGGAGGGCAAGCGTGGTCGCAAGCGAGATGCGCTATATCGCGGCGCGGGAAGCCGGAGGACCGGAGGTGCTGGCCGTGGCGAAGGGGCCGGTGCCGCAACCGGGCGCCGGCGAGGTGTTGATCAGGGTGGCCTATGCCGGGGTCAACCGCCCCGACGTGATGCAGCGCCGCGGCCTCTACCCGCCGCCGCCCGGCGCCTCGCCGATCCTCGGGCTTGAGATCGCCGGCCATGTCGTCGCGCTTGGCGAGGGCGTCGCTGGGTTCCGCGAAGGCGAAGAGGTGTGCGCGCTCGTCGCCGGCGGCGGCTACGCTGAATACTGCGCGGCGCCGGCGCCGCAATGCCTGCCGGTGCCGCAGGGCCTCACGCTGTGCGAGGCGGCGGCCCTGCCCGAGACCTTCTTCACGGTGTGGACCAACGTGTTCGAGCGCGGCCAGCTCAAGGCGGGCGAAACCTTCCTTGTCCATGGCGGCACGAGCGGGATCGGCACGACGGCGATCCAGCTCGCCCACGCCTTCGGCGCCCGCGTCTTGGCGACCGCCGGCAGCGACGAGAAATGCGCGTTTTGCAGGAAACTCGGCGCCGAGGCGGCGATCAATTACAAAACCGAGGATTTTGTCGAGGTCGCGCGCCGGCTGACCGACGGCAAAGGCGTCGATCTGATCCTCGACATGGTCGGCGGCGCCTATTTTCAGCGCAATCTGCGCGCGCTCGCGGTCGCGGGACGCCTCGTCCAGATCGCGTTTCAGGAGGGCAGCAGGATCAGCTGCGATCTGATGCCGATCATGGTCAAGCGCCTGACCGTGACCGGCTCGACCCTGCGCCCGCGCACGGTCGCCGAGAAGGGCGCGATCGCCGCCGCGCTCAGGGACAAGGTCTGGCCGCTGCTGGAGGCCGGCCGGGTCAAGCCGGTCATCCACAAGGTCTTCCCGCTGGAGGAGGCGGCCGCCGCCCACGCCCTGATCGAATCGAGCGCGCATATCGGCAAGATCATGCTGGCGGTTGCGCCGCCCGGCCTTGGCTGAAGCGCGCCGCGCATTCGCGCTTCCCGTCCGACATTCGCCGAGCCGCGCCGCCGGACACGCTCCCGGCGGCGCAATGACTACAGGATGAACTTCGACAGGTCGGCGTTCTTGGCGAGCGCGCCGACCTGCTCGCGCACATAGTCGCGATCGATGACGATCCGCGTTCCGTGCGGCCGGTCGCAGGCGGTAAAGCTGATCTCCTCGAGCAGCCGCTCGAGGATCGTGTGCAGCCGCCGCGCCCCGATGTTCTCGACCGATGCGTTGATCTGCTCGGCCAACAGCGCCAGCTCGTCGATCGCCGCCTCCTCGAAGTCGAGATCGATCCCCTCGGTGGCGAGCAGGGCCTTGTACTGCTTGACGAGGCTCGCCTCGGGCTCGACCAGGATGCGGCGAAAGTCGTGCCGGTCGAGCGCCTTCAATTCGACCCGGATCGGCAGCCGCCCCTGCAATTCCGGCAACAGATCGGCGGGTTTGGCCATGTGAAACGCGCCCGAGGCGATAAACAGGATATGATCGGTCTTGACCGGGCCGTGCTTGGTCGCGACCGTCGTCCCCTCGATCAGCGGCAACAGATCGCGCTGCACCCCCTCGCGGCTGACGTCGGGACCGGCGATGCGCTCGCCGCGCCCGCAAATCTTGTCGACCTCGTCCAGAAACACGATGCCGTTCTGCTCGGTCGCCGCGATCGCCTCGCGCACGATCATGTCCTGGTCGAGCAGCTTGTCGCTTTCCTCGGCGACCAGCACGGGATAGCTGTCGGCGACCGTCATGCGCTTGGTCTTGGTGCGGGTGCCGAAGGCCTTGCCGAAAATATCGCCGAGATTGAGCATGCCCATCTGGGCGCCGGGTATGCCGGGAATTTCGAAGGTCGGCAGGCTCGCCGCCGCACTCTCCTGCACGCCGATCTCGATCTCGCGCTGGTCGAGCGCGCCCTCGCGCAACTGCTTGCGGAACTTCTGCCGGGTCTCGGCGCTGGCGGTATGGCCGACGAGCGCGTCGAGCACGCGCTCCTCGGCGGCGATCTCGGCCTTCGGCGCGACCTCTTTTCTGAGCCGCTCGCGCGTCATGCCGATCGCGATCTCGACGAGATCGCGCACGATCTGCTCGACATCGCGGCCGACATAGCCGACCTCGGTGAACTTGGTCGCCTCGACCTTGATAAAAGGGGCCTGCGCCAGGCGCGCCAGGCGCCGCGCGATTTCGGTCTTGCCGCAGCCGGTGGGGCCGATCATCAGGATGTTTTTCGGCAGCACCTCGTCGCGCAGTTCGGGATCGAGCTGCTGGCGGCGCCAGCGGTTTCTGAGAGCGATGGCGACGGCGCGCTTGGCCTCGTGCTGGCCGACGATGAAGCGGTCGAGCTCCGAGACGATTTCGCGCGGGCTGAAAGCGGTCACCGGCATGACATCTATTCCCTCCGGCAGGCTCCACGGGCCCCGCCCGGGGATGTGCCGCGCAATGGCGAGGCCCGTGCTTGTTGCCGATTCATCGGGCTTCGAGCTTCTCCAACAGGATCTTGTCGTTCGTATAGACGCAAATCTGGGCGGCGATCGCCATCGCGCGGCGCGCCACGGTCTCGGCGTCGAACCCGTCGAGCGCGATCAGCGCCCGCGCCGCGGCGAGGGCATAGGGACCGCCCGAGCCGATGCCGATGATCCCGTCCTCGGGTTCGAGCACATCGCCGGTCCCCGACAGGATCAGCGAGACGCTCTTATCGGCGACCGCCATCATCGCTTCGAGCCGGCGCAGATAGCGGTCGGTGCGCCAATCCTTGGCGAGCTCGACGCAGGCCCGGGTCAGCTGCCCGGCATATTGTTCGAGCTTGCCCTCGAGGCGCTCGAACAGGGTGATCGCATCGGCGGCGGCGCCGGCGAAGCCGGCGATGACCGTGCCGCCGCCGAGCCGGCGCAGCTTGTTCGCGTTCGACTTGACGATGGTCTGCCCGATCGAGACCTGACCGTCGCCGGCGACCACCACCTGCCCGCCCTTGCGCACAGAGAGGATCGTCGTGCCGTGCCAGGCGAGGGCGGAGGAATGCTGCATGGGCCGCTGCGGGATCCGCTCGGAGGGAGCGAGTGAGATGTAAGCCGGTCCGCCCGCCGGTCAAGCGCGCCCTGATGGTGGCAACCGCCCGCCGGAGTTGCTAAAAGGAGGCCGGCCTGGAAGGTCCCATCCGGGGAGGGTTGAGGTGCGGGTCGCGACGGTTGAACGCAACACCCGGGAGACCCGGATTACCGGCCGCGTCGATCTCGACGGCAGCGGCAATGCCGAGATCGCGACCGGCATCGGCTTTCTCGATCACATGCTCGAACAGCTCGCCAAACACAGCCTCATCGATCTGACGCTGAAGGCAAAAGGCGATCTGCACATCGACTTCCATCACACCACCGAGGACACCGGCTATGTCGTTGGCGAGGCGATCTCGCGCGCGCTCGGCAACCGCGCCGGCATCGTCCGCTACGGCCACGCCCTGATCCCGTTCGATGAGACGCTGACGCGGGTCAGCCTCGACGCCTCGAACCGCCCCTACCTCGTCTGGAAGGTCGCCTTCACGCGGCCCAAGCTCGGCGAGATGGACACCGAACTGTTCAAGGAATGGTTCCAGGCCTTTGCGCAGGCCGCGGGCGTGACGCTCCATATCGAGAACCTGTACGGCGAGAACAACCACCACATCGCCGAATCCTGTTTCAAGGGCCTGGCCCTCGCGTTGCGCCAGGCGATCGCGATCGACCCGCGACGCCAGGGCGCGGTGCCGTCGACCAAGGGCGTGCTGGGCGGCAGCCTTAAATGATCGTCGCCATCCTCGACTACGGCTCGGGCAATCTGCGCTCGGCGGCCAAGGCCTTCGCGAGGGCGGCGGCGGAGAGCGGCATCCCGGCCGAGATCCGGGTGACGCAGTGTCCCGAGATCGTCGCCGCCGCCGATCGCGTCGTCCTGCCCGGCGTCGGCGCCTTCGCCGATTGCCGGCGCGGTCTGGCCGCCGTGCCCGGCCTCGAGGCGGCGCTCGCGGAAGCGGTGATCGCCCGCGCCCGGCCGTTTCTCGGAATCTGCGTCGGCATGCAGCTCTTGGCCGAGCGCGGGCGCGAGTTCGAGGTCACGGACGGTCTCGGCTGGATCGCCGGCGAGGTCGTCCCGATCCTACCCGCCGATCCCGGGCTCAAGATCCCCCATATGGGCTGGAACGAGATCGTGATCCGGAAAGCCCACCCGCTGCTTGCCGGCTGTCCTGCGGCGATGCACGCCTATTTCGTGCACAGCTACCATTTCCGCCTCGCCGATCCGGCGGATCTGGTGGCCTCGGTCGAATACGGCCAGCCTCTTGCCGCGGTCATTGCCCGCGACAATCTGGTCGGTACGCAGTTTCACCCGGAGAAGAGCCAGCAAGCGGGGCTGCGGGTGATTGCCAATTTCCTGCGGTGGTCTCCATGAGCAGCGTGCGCGCGGCCGGCACGATCTTGGTCGAGCGGCTGACCCAGTTCTCGGGAACCGATCTCGACGATTTGTGCGAGGCGACCGAAAGCGCGATCCTCGAAGGCGGCGGCTTCGGCTGGTTGAAACCGCCGCCGCGGCAGGTGCTCGAAAACTACTGGAAGGGGGTGCTGCTGGTCCCCGAGCGCCGGCTTGTCGTCGGCCGGCTCGACGGCGTGATCGCCGGTTCGGCGCAGCTCTCGCGGGCGCCGCGCAACAACGAGGCGCAGGCCTTCGCCGGCCAGCTGACCAGCGCCTTTGTCGCGCCCTGGGCGCGCGGTCGCGGCCTCGGCCGCGGCATCATCCGCGAGATCGAGCGGCTCGCGCGCGAGATGGGGCTGATGGTTCTCAACCTCGACCTGCGCGACACCCAGCGCGCCGCGATCAGCCTCTACGAAAGCATGAACTACCGGCGCTGGGGCACCCATCCCGTCTATGCCCGCGTCGAGGGGCGGGTCGTGCCCGGGCACTATTATTACAAGATCCTTGACGAGGGGCTGTTCGAACAGCGCTCGGAGGCGCCGTGATCCTCTATCCTGCGATCGATCTGAAGGACGGCGCCTGCGTGCGTCTCGTGCGCGGCGAGATGGCAAACGCCACCGTGTTCAACCGCGACCCCGCGGCGCAGGCCCGCCGTTTCGCCGAAGCCGGGTTCGAGTGGCTGCACGTCGTCGATCTCGACGGGGCGCTGGCCGGCTATCCGGTCAATGCCACGGCGGTGGCTGCGATCCGCGCCGCGGTGCCGCTCAAGATCCAGCTCGGCGGCGGGATCCGCGATCGCGAGCGGATCGAGCGCTGGTTTGCGCTCGGCATCGACCGGGTCGTGCTCGGGACCGCCGCCGTGCGCGATCCCGCGCTCGTGCGCGCCGCCGCCGCCGCCTATCCCGAGCGCATCGCGGTGGCGATCGATGTCAGGGACGGGCATGTCGCGATCGAGGGGTGGTCGCAGACGAGCGCAATCCCGGCCGTCGATCTCGCCCGCCGCTTTGCCGATTGCGGCGTGGCGGCGATCATCCACACCGATATCGGCCGCGACGGCGCGCTCGCCGGCGTCGATGCCGAAGCGATCGCCCGCTTTGCGCGGGAGATCCCGATCCCGGTCATCGCCTCGGGCGGCGTCGCCGCGCTCGCCGATATCGCCGCGCTCAAAGCCCGCGAACGGGACGGCATCGTCGGCGTCATTCTGGGGCGGGCGCTGTACACGGGCCGGATCGATCCGCGGGCGGCGCTGGCGCTCGCCGCCGGGGAGCCCTCATGCTGACCGTGCGGATCATCCCCTGCCTCGACGTCAAGGACGGGCGGGTCGTCAAGGGCGTCAATTTCGTCGATCTGATCGATGCCGGCGATCCGGTCGCGCAGGCGCGGTTTTACGATCGCGAGGGCGCCGACGAGTTGTGCTTCCTCGACATCACCGCCAGCGCCGAGGAGCGCGATACGCTCTACGACGTCGTCCGCCGCACCGCCGAAGAATGCTTCATGCCGCTGACGGTCGGCGGCGGGGTCCGCACGATCGAGGATATCCGCCGCCTGCTGCTGGCCGGCGCCGACAAGGTGTCGATCAACACCGCCGCCGTCGCCCGTCCCGAATTCATCCGCGAGGCGGCGCAGAAATTCGGCAGCCAGTGCATCGTCGCCGCGATCGACGCCAAACAGGTCGGGGCCGGGCGCTGGCAGGTCTTCACCCATGGCGGCCGGCGCGCGACCGGCATCGACGCGGTGTCGTGGGCCACCCGCCTTGCCGATTACGGCGCCGGCGAGATCCTGCTGACCTCGATGGATCGCGACGGCACCCAGGCCGGCTTCGACCTGGCGCTGACCCGGGCGGTCGCGGATGCCGTGCGCGTCCCGGTCATCGCCTCGGGCGGGGTCGGCACGCTCGACCATCTGGTCGAGGGCGTGCGCGCCGGGCATGCGGCGGCGGTGCTCGCCGCCTCGATCTTCCATTTCGGCACCCACCGCATCGGCGAGGCGAAGGCCCATCTCGCCGCCAGCGGCATCCCGGTGCGGTGGTGAGGATGCCGGCCGCGCGCGATCCCGCCGCCCTCGGGACCGCCCTCGAGCGGTTGTGGCAGGTGATCCAACAGCGGCGGCACGCCGATCCGGAGAGCTCCTATACCGCGCTGCTGTTCGCAGCCGGCCGCGCGAAGATCGCGCAGAAGCTCGGCGAGGAGGCGATCGAGACGGTCATCGCCGGCCTTGCCGATCAGGCCGCCGGCCTGATCGGCGAAAGCGCCGATCTGCTCTATCATTTGCTGGTATTATGGGCTGATGCCGGGGTCTCGCCCGCCGCGGTCGCGGCCGAGCTCGAGCGGCGCGCGGGCCGTTCGGGGATCGCGGAAAAGCGCGCGCGGGCGGCCGGTGCGCATACCGATTGAAGGAGGGTTTTTGACCTACGATCGCAACAATGTGTTCGCCCGCATCCTGCGTGGCGAAATCCCGTGCAACAAAGTGTATGAGGACGAGCACGTGCTCGCCTTTCGCGACATCCGGCCGCAGGCGCCGACGCATGTGCTGGTGATCCCGAAAGGCGAATATGTCTCGCTCGACGATTTTGCCGAAAAGGCCTCGGAAGCCGAGATGGCGGCGCTGGTCCGCGCCCTCGGCCGGGTCGCCCGCGCCGAAGGCGTGGCGGAGAGCGGCTATCGCATCCTCGCCAATACCGGCCCCGCCGCCCATCAGGAGGTGCCGCACTTCCACGTCCACATTTTCGGCGGGCGCGATCTCGGCGGCATGCTGCCGCGGCGGTGAGCGGCCGCCGTCCGGCCTCCCTTTAATTTACGGCAGCAGCGCGCGGCGCGGCCTCCGCCGGGCCGCGCGGAGCGGACGGCGGCTCATCGGGAGCCTCTCCGGCCCGGCTCAGCGGCGCAGGCCCCGGCCCTTGCGGCCGTAAGGGCCGAGCGCTCTGGCACGGCCGCGGCGCTCTTCCCGGGTCCTTTACCCCTCTTGCAGCAAGGCCCGCATCCGCGGCGGGATCGGCTCGTCGAGCACATAGTCGTAGAGCGCGTGCAACAAGCCTTCGCCATGCGTGCGGCCGTCGAGAAAGGCGGCGATCTGATCGGCTATCGAGGGCCAGATGATTTCGGATTCGACGGCGGCAGATAAGGCGGCACCGATATCCATCGCGGGCTTGCTTTCGTTCAACATCGGGTTTCGATACTGTCGCAAATCGAGCCGGATATGCACCTGTTCGTCGCTATCGCGCCCCATTGGTGACACAACGTCAACACTCTGTAACAGACAATGATCCGGCATTCCTGATGATCTGTCATGCGCAATCTGCATGGCAAAGGGCTCAGGGCTGCGGCGCCGCGCCGGAAAGGGTGGCCGGGGGGCGATAGCTGAGGGCCTCGGCGATGTGGCGGCGGGCCACGACCGGCGCGTCTTCGAGATCGGCGAGCGTGCGGGCGACGCGCAGGACGCGGTGGTAGCCGCGCGCCGACAGGCGCAGGCGCTCGGCCGCGCGGACCAGCAGCGCGCGCGCCTCGGCTTCCGGCCGCGCGATCTCGTCGAGCAGCGCCCCGTCCGCCTCGGCATTGGTCGCGATCCGGCGCTCCGCCGGCAATCTGTCGTAGCGCGCGCGTTGGCGCGCCCGCGCCGCCGTGACGCGGCGGGCGACCGCGGCGCTGTCCTCGGCCGGCGGCGGCAAGGCGAGATCGGACGGCGAGACCGCCGGCACGTCGATATGCAGATCGATGCGGTCGAGCAGCGGGCCCGACAGCCGCGACTGATACTCCTCGGCGCAGCGCGGCGCCCGGCCGCAGGCGCGCTCGGCGAGATGGCCGCAGCGGCACGGGTTCATCGCCGCCACCAGCTGGATGCGGGCCGGATAGGTCACATGGCTGTTGGCGCGGGCGACGGTGATATGCCCGCTCTCGAGCGGCTGGCGCAGCGCCTCGAGGGCGGCGCGATTGAATTCCGGCAGCTCGTCGAGAAACAGCACGCCCCGGTGGGCGAGCGAGATCTCGCCCGGCCGGGCCCGCACGCCGCCGCCGACCAGCGCCGGCAGCGAGGCCGAATGGTGCGGGTCGCGAAACGGCCGCTCGCGCGACAGCCCGCCGCCGCGCAGCCCGCCGGCAATCGACTGGATCATGCCGAGCTCGAGCGCCTCGGCCGGCTCCAGCGGCGGCAGGAGCCCGGGCAATCGCGCCGCCAGCATCGACTTCCCCGCCCCCGGCGGGCCGATCATCAGCAAATTGTGGCCGCCGGCGGCGGCGATCTCGAGGGCGCGCTTGGCGCTTTCCTGCCCCTTGACGTCCTTCAGGTCGGGGCGCACCGCCGGCGTCGCGGCCAGCCGCGGCTCGGGCGGCGGGATCGGCTGCGTTCCTTTGAAATGATTGACGATCGCGAGCAGGCTCGGAGCCGCCAGGATCGCGATCGGCCCGGCCCAGGCGGCCTCGCCGCCGCACCCGGCCGGGCAGATGATCCCGCTGTGCCGGCCCGCCGCCCACAGCGCCGCCAGCAGCACCCCGGCCACCGGGGTCAGCGACCCGTCGAGAGCCAATTCGCCGAGGGCGGCATAGGCGTGCAGCTCGTCCGGCGGCAGCACCGCCATCGCGGCCAGCAGGGCGAGCGCGATCGGCAGGTCGAAATGGCTGCCCTCCTTGACGACATCGGCCGGGGCGAGATTGACGGTGATCCGCCGCGGCGGCAGGGCCAAGCCGAGCGCAAACAGCGCCGCGCGCACCCGTTCGCGCGACTCGGCGACCGCCTTGTCGGGCAATCCGACCACGGTAAAGGTCGGCACGCCGGCGGCGATCGTCACCTGGGTGTCGACCTCGATGACCTCGACGCCGTGAAACGCCACCGTCCGGACCCGCGCGACCATGCTCCGCCCGACTGCAAGTATTGGTGGAGTTTAGGGGTTTGCGCCGCGCAACGCCAGAGCCCGGCGGCGGGATGCCGGCCGGTTGCGGCTGCCCGCCGCTTTCGCTAGTGTTCCCGCCGCCGCCGGGCGGTGCGTCGCGGCGCGGAGGGGTGGCCGAGTGGTTGAAGGCGCACGCCTGGAAAGTGTGTAGACGGTGATGAATCGTCTCGCGGGTTCGAATCCCGCCCCCTCCGCCATCGATTTCTCTATCCCCACCCGCCCGCTCGGTAAGCTCGGCGATCTGCCATGCCGGCTACCCGTGCCCGGCGCGGCGGGCCGCGGGCGCAAACCCGGATTGCCGGCTATCGGCCGAGCAGCGCGACGACGACGATCAGGCCGAGGAAGAAAAAGAGCGCCAACAGGAACGCGGCCAGCGAGGGCCGCTGCCGCGCCGCGGACGGCTCTGCGCTGGGGCCGCCGGGTTCCGGCGCGCCGACCGGGGGAGCATGGCGGGGCTCATAGACGGTATAGGAAATCCCGCTGCCCGGCACTCCGATGGTCGCGCGCTTGCCGTGCCGGCCAAAGGTCACATGCGCGCCGCGCACCCCGAGCGAAACCGACGCGCCGCGCCGTCCCAGGTTCAGATAAAGTCCGGGCATCACCCGCACCCGGCGGCGGAAGCGCCAGCCCATGTTCGTCCCCGTACCTGACTGACCCCAGCATATGCTACCTTGGCGCGAGCGGCTACGGCGACATGCGTGCGATATCCTCCGCCCGATCCGCGCGATCTGCAGGATCGGGGATCCGCCGGCGGGGTCCATGCCCGGGGCGGCCGCCGCGCTCCCGGGCGGCCGACGGTAAATGCATGGCTTTCCTGACGATTTCGCGCATTGAGAGGGGCCCTGCGGCCCCCACATGAGGGACCGGCTTGCCACTATCGACAGAGCGCATGCAGTACCCTTCCGATGACCGGCCCTCACGCCCTCCGTTTGATCGTCGCGAGCGCAGCTCCGGCGACGTCAGCGCGGTCCTGCTGGCATTGGCGATCGGTCTTGCGGTGCTGGACGGAACCTGTTTCGCGGCGTTCAAACTGATCCATGCCGTGACGCCGCTGATCCGCACGATCCCCGGGATCGACCAGCCCTGGACTCCGCCCGGCGCCCGCGCCGCCGGCGACTGAAGCGCGCGGCGCCCGCCGCGGGGCGCCGCGCCGCTCACGCGGCCGGGAGCGCCGCCGTCACAGCGCGAACCCGTAGAGGCGGGCGGCGTTGCCGCGCGTGATCTGGAAGCGCTCCTCGGGGCTCGCCGCGGCGAAGTCGCGCGCCACGACCTCCTGCGAGTGCGGCCAGGACGAGGCCTGGTGCGGGTAGTCGGACGACCACATCATGCGATCGACGCCGATGAAATGGCGATTTTGCACCCCGACATAGTCGTCGATATAGGTGCACCACATCTGCCGCCGAAAATACTCGCTCGGCTTCAGCTTCAGTTTGAAGCCGGAGGCGACGCGATTGCGCTCGAACAGCCGGTCCATGCGCTGCAGGTAATAGGGGATCCAGCCGCAATTGTTTTCGGCCGAGACGATCTGCAATTCCGGGAAGCGGTCGAGCACGCCCGAGAAGATCAGCACGCTGAACGACTTCTCGACCTCGTGCGAGAGCACCGTGGTGCGCATGTAGCGCTCGCCCCAGTTCCACTGGCTCTCCGCGCCCATGCCGGTGATCGCGTGCAGGCTGACCGGCATGCGCAGCTCCTGCGCCGTCGCCCAGAACGGATCATAGAGATCGGAGCTGTAGGGCCGGTCGGCCGGCGGCGAGCACCAGATCATCGCGCCTTTCAGCCCCATCTTGGCGCAGCGCACCAGCTCCCTGGCGCCGGCTTCGGGATCGTACAGCGAGATCAGCGCGAGCCCGGCCATGCGCTGCGGCGCATAGCTGCAATATTGCGCCAGCCAGTCGTTGTAGACGCGGAAGCATTCCTGCTGCAGCCCGGCGTCCTTGATCCAGAAGATGCGAAAGCCGAGCGTCGTGTACAGCACGTCGGCCTCGACGCCGTCGATCTCGTTGTCCTTGAGCCGCTCGGCCGGGTCCCAGCCGCCCGGGCGGGCGTCGGCATAGGTGGCCTTGGTCAGGAATTCGGCCAGCTCCTCCGGGCTCTTGCCGGCGGCCAGACCGATCCCGATCGGATGCGGCGGATAGCCCTCGTACAGAAAATAGGCGCCCTGCAGGCCCGGCGGATCGATCACGAGGCGGGGCGCCCGGTCGCGATATCTGCGGTCGACCCGCTCGACCCACAAATCGGGCGGCTCGCTGACATGGGAATCCGCGGAGATCAGCTTGTATTCCGCCATCCTGGCCTCCTCCCGAGACGTGTTTGCAACCGCGGCCTTGCGGCCGCGACCAGCAACAGTGCGCCCATCGGCGATGCCCCGCAAGGGGGGCAAGACCCTCTCCGCCCGATGCCGTGCGACAGCCGCAAGCGTCTTATGCTATGTCTGCTTGCGGCAATAAAGCGCAGGAGATCGCGGCATGATCACGAAGTTCGACAGCCTGTTCGCCGGCCATGTCGACATCGAGAATGTCGGCTATGGCGGCACGCCGGTGAACGCGCGCCGCTATCCGAACGAGCACCTCGCCACGGCGCTGGAAAAGGCCCAGGCGATGGCGCAGCTGATGGACCGGCTCGGCTACGACACGTTCTGGATGGCCGAGCATCATTTCCAGCACGAGGGCTACGAGTGCATCCCGAACGTGCTGATGATGGCGGTGCACCTAGCGCAGGTGACAAAGCGCATCCGCATTGGCTGCGGCTTCAACATCACGCCGATGTGGCATCCGCTGCGCCTGGCCGAGGATTTCGCGGTCGCCGACATCCTGACCGGCGGTCGCGTCACCTTCGGCGTCGGACGCGGTTACCATACCCGCGAGGTCGAGACCTTTGGCGCGCCATTGCGCGACCAGCCGGCCAATCGCGAATTGTTCGAGGAACAGGTCGAGATCATCTTCAAGGCCTTCAACGAGGAGCGCTTCTCGCACAAGGGCAAGTACTACACGCTGCCGCCCGAAGTCCCGTACCGCGGCTACACCTTGAAAGAACTGACGCTGGTGCCGCGGCCATTGCGGCGCCCGGTCGAATGCTGGCAGCCGATCCAGGGCGGCACCGAGCGCGCCCTCGACTTCATGGCCAGGCACGGGATCAAGGGCCTGATCGGCGGCGGTTCGGCCGAGGGCGGGGCGATGCATCGCACCGTGCTCGCCTGGCAGGAAGCGCATAAGAGGATCGGCAAGCATTTGGAACTCGGCGAGCGCCTCGCCTTCGGCTTCCATTTCTACCTCGCCGACAGCCGCGAACAGGGCATCCGCGAAGCCGCCAAATTCTATGAAGAAAACATGAAGATGTTCGGCGAATTGCGCCTCGTGCGCGCTTTGACCGACGAGCAGATCGAGATCATGCGCGATCCGCAGCGCGCGCCCTACGCGAAGCTGCCGCGCATCGAGGACGCGATCAATTCGGGCGGCTTCCTGTGCGGCTCGCCGGAACAGGTCATCGAGCATCTGAAGAACCTCGAAAAGCGCTATCCCGGCCTCGAGCGGGTCTCGGTCTCTCTGTCGGTCGGCGTGCCGAAGGCGGTCTGCCTCGAACAACTGGAGCGCTTTGGCAAGGAGGTGATGCCGGCCTTCACGCGGGCGGCCGCGCGCGAGCCGGCGCTGGCCCAATAGCCCGCCTCCCGCGCACCGCCGGTGGCGAAGGCGATGGGCGCGCGCCGACACAGTGCAGCGCTCGCCTTCGTCCTCGCCCTCGCCCCGGCGCTCGCGGCGGCCGAGGCGCCGGCGCAGCAAGGCCTCGATCCGCAACGGATCTGCGCGATCGGCCCGGCGCTTGAGACCCTAAAGCGGGCCGATCCCGAGGGCGTCGTCGTGGTCCGGCACGGCGCGCTCGTCTACGAGCATTATTTCGGAGCCGGCTCGACCGCCCGCGCGGCCGGCACCGTGCACGAGATATATGCGATCACAACGAACCTCGTCGCGCTCTTGACCGGCATCGCCTTCGCCCGCGGCTGGCTCAACGACATCGACGCCCCGGTGTTTTCCTTGCTCCCCGAATACGCCGCCCTGCGCACGCCGGGCAAGGAGCGCATCACGCTGCGCGATCTGTTGACGATGACCTCGGGCCTCGCCTGGCCCGAACTCTTTGTCGCCCATGACGATCCGGCCAATATCGCGCGGCGGATGCGCAGGGCGCCCGATCCCTACCGTTTCGTGCTGCAGCAGCCGCTCGCGGCAATGCCGGGGACGATGTGGAATTACGACAGCGGCGGCGTCGAGCTGCTCGGCCTCATACTGGAGAAAGTCGCCAGGCGCCCGCTCGATGTCTTCGCCAGAAAGGCGCTGTTCGCCCCGCTTGGGATCACGGATTGGGCGTGGAGGCGATTGGGCGGCGCGACCCGGCCCGGCCCGGCCGCGTCTTCCAGGCTGCTGTTGCGGCCGCGCGATCTGGCCAAGATCGGCCAGCTCGTGCTGAACCGCGGCCTCTGGCGCGGGCGGCGGATCGTCTCGGCCGCCTGGATCAAGGAGATGACGACGCCGCAGATCCCGCCCTGGTGGCTGCTCAACGGCGAAGCCGGCGCGCAGTCCTACGGCTATCTGTGGTGGCGCGGCCGTTCATGGGCTCGTGACCGGCCCTTCGAATGGATCGGCGGCCTCGGCTGGGGCGGGCAGCGCCTCTATGTCATGCCGCGCCTCGATATGGTCGTCGTCGTCACCGCCGGCGCCTACTACCGGCCTTCCTATGCCCAGGATCTGGTCGGCGAAAGGGCGCTCGCCATGGCGCTGCGCGCGGCGCTCACACATTGACCGGCGCGAGCGGGGGGCGGCCGCGGATCAGATCGGCCGCCTTCTCGCGATCATGATGACCGGCGCGTTGATGTTGCCGCCGACCAGATCGGGCATGATCGAAGCGTCGACGACGCGCAGGCCCTCGACGCCGATGACCCGCAGCTCGCCATCGACGACCGCGCTCGGATCATCCTCCCGGCCCATCTTGCAGGTGCCGAGCGGGTGGTGAACGGTGACGGCGGTGGCGCGGATATGGGCGTCGAATGCGGCGTCGGAGCGGCAGGCCGGCCCGGGCGCGATCTCGCCGGCCGCAAACGGCGCCAGCGGCGGCATCATGCCGATCTCCCGGACGATCCGCAACCCCGCCCGCAAGGTCGCCCAGTCCTTGTCGGTCGCGAGAAAATTCTGCCGGATGCGTGGCGGCCGCCGCGGATCGGCGCAGGCGAGCGCGATATGGCCGCGGCTTTCCGGCCGCAACAAGACGACCCGGCAGGCGAAGGCGTCGGCATAGGGCGGCACCAATGGCGGCAAATAGGGGCGGGCGCCGAGCGGGGCGGCGTTGAACAGCAATTGAATATCGGGCAGCGGCAATCCCGGCGTCGTTTTCAGGAACGCCATCACCCCATGCGGCTGATCGCCGGCGATGCCCTCGCCGCGCCAATAGGCGCGCGCCAGCGCGACGGCGATGCGATCGGCCCGCATGGCGCGGTGCAGCGGGCCCGGCTCGCGGCGGGCATAGGTTATCGCGGCCGAGACGTGGTCCTGCAAATTGCGCCCGACCCCCGGCAAGGCCGTGTGCACCGGGATCCCGTGCCGGCGCAGCTCCTGCGGCGCGCCGATGCCCGACAGCATCAGCAATTGCGGCGAGTTGATGACGCCGCCCGCGAGGATCACCGCGCCCTCGGCGTGCGCGATGCGGCGCTGACCGCGCCGTACATATTCGACCCCGACGGCGCGGCGGCCGGCGAAAAGGATGCGGGTGGCCAGGGCGCGCGTTTTGACCGCAAGATTGGGCCGGAAGAGCGCCGGCCGCAGATAGGCGACCGCCGCGCTGCAGCGCCGGCCGCGCCGGATCGTCATCTGCGAGCGCCCGAACCCCTCCTGCCGGGCGCCGTTGTAGTCGGCCGTCGCCGGATGGCCACAGGCCGCGCCGGCCGCCAGAAAAGCATCGACGAGCGGGTCGCGGTAGCGCGAGAACCGCGTCGCAAGCGGTCCCTCGCCGCCGCAGTACTCGTCGGCGCCGCCTTTCCAGGTTTCCTGCCGGCGGAAATAGGGCAGCACATGGGCGTAGGACCATTGCGGCAGCCCCGCCGCCGCCCAGCGGTCGTAATCGCCGCGATGGCCGCGCACATAGACCATCGCATTGATCGAGGAGGAGCCGCCGATGACCCGGCCGCGCGCGCATTCGAGCGCGCGCCCGTCCATCGTCGCCTCGGGCTCGGCGAAATACATCCAGTCGTGCATCCGCCGCTGGAGCATGCGGCCCCAGCCGAGCGGGATATGGATCAACGGATCGCGATCCCAGCCGCCCGCCTCGAGCAGCAGGACGCGCGCCTGCCGCTCCTCGCTGAGGCGATGGGCCAGCGTGCAACCGGCCGAACCGGCTCCGACGACGATATAGTCGTAAGACGCCGCGGGCATGTCCGCCTCCCCGATGCCACGGCCCGCCCGAGCGGAGGCGGGCCTGTCAACCGATCAATCATTAACCGTATTTTCTGATCTTCTAAACAACCTTAGCGATAAAAGGAGCTGGGGAACGGCAGCGAGCGTTACCATATATGAAGGCGCCCCGGATATCGCCGGCGGCACTAGATACGGATGCCAAAGAGTGAGCGTCGATACAACCGAAGCACCGTTGGCCCCGCCGGAGGCATGGCGGGCGCCGCTTTCGCCCACGGTCGCGCGGTTCGAGATCCGCTATAGCCGTTTTCTCGATCCCAAGGGCAAGCCGGTCCGGCCGCTGCCCGACTTCGCCCATGACCGCGCCGAGCTGGTCGCGCTTTATCGGGCGATGGTGCTGGCCCGCACTTTCGATACGAAGGCGGTCGCATTGCAGCGCACCGGCCGGCTCGGCACTTACGCCTCAGCGCTCGGGCAGGAGGCCGTGGCGGTCGGCGTCGCCAGCGCGATGCGCCCGGAAGACGTGCTGCTGCCGAGCTTTCGCGAGCACGGCGCGCAATTGTGGCGCGGCGTCAGCCTGGTCGAGCTGTTCCTGTTCTGGGGCGGCGACGAGCGCGGCAACGATTTCGCCAAGGCGCGCGAGGATTTCCCGGTCTGCGTGCCGGTCGGAACGCACGCCCCGCACGCCGTCGGCGTGGCGCTGGCGCTGAAGCTGAGGCGCGAACCGCGGGTTGCGGTGTGCATCTTCGGCGACGGCGCGACCTCGAAGGGCGATGTCGCCGAGGCCCTCAACATGGCCGGCGTCTGGCATCTGCCGGCGGTCTTTGTCGTCAATAACAACCAGTGGGCGATCTCGCTGCCGCGATCGCGGCAGAGCGCGGCGGAAACCCTGGCGCAGAAGGCGATCGCCGCCGGCTTTGACGGCGAGCAGGTCGACGGCAACGACGTCATTGCCGTGCGCGAGGCGGCGGCCCGCGCGCTTGCCAAGGCGCGCGCCGGCGGCGGGCCGCATCTGATCGAGGCGCTGACCTATCGCCTCAGCGATCACACGACCGCCGACGATGCCGGCCGCTATCGCAGCAGCGCCGAGGTCAGCGCGCACTGGTCGGAGGATCCGATCGCCCGGCTGCGCCATTACCTGGTCGACAACGGCATGTGGAGCAAGGCCGACGAGGAGCGGCTGCTGGCCGACAGCGCGGACAGCGTCGAGGCGGCGGCCCGGCACTATCTCGCAACGCCGCCGCCGCCGCCGGAAGCGATGTTCGACTTCACCTACGCCGCCCTGCCCAAGGATCTTGCCGAGCAGCGCCGCGCCGCGCTCGACATTGTCGAACAGTGAGAGAGGCTGCGATGCCCGAGATAACGCTCGTGGAGGCGGTCAATCTGGCGCTTGCCCGGGCCATGGCGGAAGACCCGGAAGTGCTCGTGCTCGGCGAGGATGTCGGGACCGAAGGCGGCGTGTTCCGGGCCACCGAAGGGCTGCAGAAACGCTTCGGCGACGAGCGCGTCATCGATACCCCGCTGGCCGAGGGCGCCATCGCCGGGATCTCGGTCGGGCTGGCCGCGCAGGGCTTCCGGCCGGTCGCCGAGATCCAGTTCACCGGTTTCATTTATCCGGTCATCGATCAGCTCGCGAACCACGCCGCGCGCCTGCGCACGCGCACGCGCGGCCGGCTGAGCTGCCCGCTGGTCGTGCGCTCCCCCTATGGCGGCGGCATTCGCGCGATCGAGCATCATTCCGAGAGCCCGGAGGCGATGTTCGCGCACATTCCGGGGCTGCGCGTCGTGATCCCCTCTTCGCCGGCCCGCGCCTACGGGCTGCTGCTGGCGGCGATCCGCGATCCCGACCCGGTCGTCTTCTTCGAGCCGACCCGGCTCTATCGCGCGGTGCGCGAGAGGGTCGAGGATGACGGCGAGGCCCTGCCGCTCGACCGCTGTTTCATCCTGCGCGAGGGAAGCGACATCACCCTGATCAGCTGGGGCGCGATGACCCGGGAGACGCTCGCCGCCGCCGACCGCCTCGCGCAGGAAGGGATCGCCGCCGAGGTCGTCGACGTCGCGACGCTGAAGCCGCTCGACAGCGACACCCTGCTCGAATCGGTCGCCAAGACCGGACGCGTCGTGATCGTCCACGAGGCGCCGCTGTCCGTCGGCGTCGGCGCCGAGATCGCCGCGCGGCTCGCCGAGCGCGGGCTGGTCTCGCTGCTGGCGCCGATCGCCCGCGTCACCGGCTGGGACACGGTGATGCCCTATCCCCGGCTCGAACGGCATTATCTGCCGAGCGAGACGCGCATCCTCGACGCGGCGCGGCGCGTTCTCGCCTATCAGTAGCGCGGGGCGGCGATGGCGGTTTTTGTGTTGCCCGATCTCGGCGAAGGGCTGCAGGAGGCCGAGCTCGTCCAATGGCACGTCAGCGAAGGCGACAATGTCGTCGCCGATCAGCCGCTGGTCTCGGTCGAGACCGAAAAGGCGGTCGTCGAAGTGCCATCGCCCTATTCCGGCCGCATCGCCCGGCTCTATGCCAAGCCCGGCGAGCGCATCAGGGTCGGCGCCCCGCTCGTCGAATTCGACGAGGGGCCGCGCGCCGACACCGGTACGGTGGTCGGCGAGCTTGCCGCGGCCGCGCCGCCCGCGGCCGCCCCGCCGCGGGGCGCGGAGCCGGTTGCGGCCAAGCCGGCGGTCAGGGCGGCGCCGGCGGTGCGCGCATTGGCGCAGCGGCTCGGCGTCGATCTCGCCGCGCTCACCCCGAGCGGCCCCAACGGCACCGTCACCAGCGCCGATGTCGAGCGCGCCGCCCGGGCCGCGCTCGCGCAGGCGCCGGCCGAGATTCTCTCCGGCGTGCGCCGGGCGATGGCGCTCAACATGGCGCGCGCGCACGCCGAGATCGTGCCGGCGACGGTGGTCGACGAGGCCGACATCGAAGCTTGGCCGCCGAAGACCGACGTCACGATCCGGCTCGTGCGCGCGATCGTCGCCGGCGTCGCCGCCTCGCCCGGCCTCAACGCCTGGTATGACGGCCGCAACATGGAGCGGCGGATCCTGCCGCAGATCGATCTCGGCATCGCCGTCGACACCGAGGAGGGGCTGTTCGTCCCGGTGCTGCGCAATGTCGGCGCCCGCGACGCCGCCGATTTGCGGCGGGGCCTTGAGCGCATGAAGGCCGATGTGCGCGCGCGCACCGTGCCGGTCGCCGAATTGCGCGGGCAGACCATCACCCTGTCCAATTTCGGCATGTTCGCCGGCCGCTTCGCCGCGCTCGTCATCGTTCCGCCGCAGGTCGCGATCCTCGGCGCCGGGCGGATCCGCGCGGCGCCGGTGGTGGCCGACGGCAGGATCGTGCCGCACCGCCTGCTGCCGCTGTCGCTGACCTTCGATCATCGCGCCGTCACCGGCGGCGAGGCCGCGCGCTTTCTAAAGGCGGCGATCGCCGATCTCGAACGGGCGGAATAAGCGGTCCGCCGTCACGCCGCCATTGACTGCGGGATGTAGCGTTCGGTGTCGAAAGCGGCGGTCACGGCCGAAGCGATCGCCCCGAGCACGATAAAGCCGGCCATGGCGGCCCCGAGCCCGAAGAGCGGGGCAGCGATCGCGATCAGGTAGGGGGCGACGACGCTGACGCTGGTCATGGCCCAGCCGATGCCGATGCCGACGCCGCGCGCCTCGGTCGGGAAGCGCCGCGCCAGATACATCGGGACGATTCCGAAGATGCTGTTCGGGATGAGCCCCATCAGCACAGCCCCGAGCGCCATCGCCGCCCTGCTCGCATCGAGCGTATAGAGCAGCACCGAGGGGATCGTCAGCAACAGATAGGCGATCAGCATCGGCCGCTCGCCGATCCGGCCGGCAAGGCGCCCGGCAAGCGGCTTTCCGACGATGGAAGCCACGGAATAGGCGGCGATGTAGGGGAACACGCCGGCCGGGCTCAGATGGCGAACGGTGATCAGGAAAGTCGGGTAAAGCGCGAAAATCGCCCAGCTCATAAAATTGAGAAACGCCATCAGCGCCCATGCCTGGATCACCGCCGGGGTCAGAGGCAACGCCGCGCGCGGTCTTTTCCGCTCCCGCCCGGCGAGCCACACCGGCGATTCTTCGACCGCCGTCTGGACAAGCAGAGTAAGAAGCGCGGGCAGGATGCCGAGCGCCAACAGCCAGCGCCATCCGAAGAGCGGGAAGACGACGCGGAAGGCGAGCGCCGCCGCCAGATATCCGATCTCGTAACCGAGCATCATCAGGCCCGAGGCCACGCCTCTCAGCTCGGCCGGGACGGTCTCCATCAAAAGCGCCGCCGAGGTGCTCCATTCCCCGCCGAAACCGAGCCCGAACAGAATCCGGAATGCGAGGAACGAGGCGTAGCTCCAGGCGAGCCCGCTCAGGCCGCAAAAGGCCGAGAACCAGAGGATCGAGAGCATGAACGGGAGCTTGCGTCCGCAGCGGTCGGCGGCAAGGCCCCACCCGATCGTGCCGACCACCTTGGCAAGACCCGTCGCGGTGACGACGAACGCCATTTCCGGCAGGCCGACGGCAAAGACGCCCTTGAGATGCGGGATCAGAAACAGGAGCAGGGTGAAATCAAAGGCGTCAAGCGCCCATCCCGCCATTGCGGCGGTGACAATCGGCCAATGCTTGGCAAGCGCGGCCGTCTCTCGCCGTATCATGTTCGTCGCAGACTTTCCAACCGTGCGCCAGCGTCAAAACGGCCTTCGCGCGAAGGCGCACCCTAGTGCCGTTTATCGGCGCCGGCAAGGCGGGAACATCGCGCCGCAACCGGGAACAGAGGCGTGATCGTCTTCGTTGAATGTTTCCAGACATCTGAAGGACGGCACGATGCGCACACCGATCGCGATTGTGGCGGCGATTGCCGCCCTGGTTCTGGGCATAAGCGCTCCCGCCTTCGCCCGCGGGCATGGCGGGTTTCGGGGTCCGCCCGGCTTCCACCACGGCGTGAAGGCGGGCTGGGGCCGCGGCCATGTCCCGCCCGGCTGGCATCACGGTCGCAAAGTGGGCTGGGACGGCGGCCATGCGCCGCCCGGCCTGCGCCGGCGCTGAGCGCGCCGGGTCAGAGACCCGATAATTCGCGGCGGACGATCGCGGCGCCCGCCGCGAGCGCCTGCAATTTGGCGAAGGCGATCGCGCGCGGCAGGTACTTCATGCCGCAATCGGGGGCCGCGATCAGCCGCTCCGGCGGCACATAGGCGAGCGCGGCGCGCAGGCGGGCGGCGACCGTCGCCGCGCTTTCCGGCTGCGGATCGCTCATGTCGATGACGCCCAGGATGATGGTCTTGTCGCCAAGCTCGGCCAGGACCGAAAGGTCAAGCCCGGGCTGCGCCGCCTCGATCGAGATCTGCTCGACCGCGCTCTCCGCCAGCTCGGACAGGAACGCATAGGCGTTGGGCTTCTCGCGCGTGACATAGGCGTAGCCAAAGCACAGATGCAGCGCCCGCGGGCCGGGGATGCCGGCGAGCGCGCGCGCGATCGCCGGCAAGGCGAGCCGCCGCGCCTCCGCGGGTCGCGCCTGCAGCCACGGCTCGTCGAGCTGGATCACGTCGGCCCCGGCGGCTTTCAGATCGCGCGCCTCCGCGTTGACCGCGGCGGCGTAGTCCATGACGAGCTCTTCCTCGTCCTTATAGAACTCGTTCTTCGCTTGGCGCGACATCGTGAACGGGCCGGGCAAGGTGATCTTGATCCGGCGATCGGTGTTGCGGCGCAAAAACTCGACGTCGCGCACCTCGACCGGCCGCTGCCGCCGGATCGGCCCGACGATGCGCGGCACCTCGATGATGCCGCCCGCGCGTCCGGGAACCAGCGCCGGGGTCTCGAGATCGATGCCGCAGAGCGCCGTCGCAAAGCGGTTCGAATAGCTCTCGCGGCGGATTTCGCCGTCGCTGATGATGTCGATGCCGGCCCGCTCCATGTCGCGGATCGCCAGCAGCGTGGCGTCGTCCTGCGCCTGTTCGAGCCAGGGCTCGGGCACGCGCCACAGCGCGCGCGCCGCCGTGCGCACCGGCGGGCGGCGCAGCAGCGCCTCGCGGTCGATCAGCCAGTCCGGCTGCGGGTAGCTGCCGACCACCGTCGTCGGCAGCAGCATCTCGGTCATAGCGGAATTTCCACTTCGAGCAGCGGCGCGTGCTGCTGCGCGCCGTAGACGTCGGTATCGCCGATATCGCCCGCCGGCACCAGGCGCGGCAGCGTCGCCTTGAACGCCAGCGCCGCGTCATAGACCGTGAACAGCACCTCCTCGGCCGGCACGCCGTAGAGCCGGGCGAACAGCGCCGCCGAGAGCACGCCGGTGCGCTTCACCTTCTCGAACAGGGCCGGGTCCTCGAAGACGACGTCGATCGTCAGTTCGAACGGGCCGGCATTCTTGCTCTTGCAGACCTGCGCGAGGTCGCGGAGGCGGGGCATCGCTTATACCCTCTCGTATTCGATCGGGAACATCTCCAGCGGATCGTCGGGGACGAGCGTATGAAAGACGCTGAAACGATAGACCGGCCCGGCCTCGATGTCCGAGGGCGAGAACGGAAAGGCCATATTGCCCTCGCGGCACAGCCGTCCGGGAAAGTCGGTGTGCAGCATGTTGGTGCGCGCGATCGCAACAACGGCATTGGCGATTTCCTGATCGTCGGCGACGACCTCGACGACAAAGCCGAGCTCGTGGCCGGCGATCGCGCGCACCGGCTCGCGCGCCGCCATGACGCCGTCCCGGCCGTAGCAGCGGATGACGAGCCGGTAGCGATCGGGGCCGGCGCCGAAATCGGCGGCCTTTTGTTCGACATTGCGGCGCACCGCGGCGAGAAACGAATCAAGGCCGGCGATCAACAGCGGGTCGCGCGTGCCGCAGATCGTCAATGCGCGCCAGCCGGCACGCTCGACACCTTCGAGCTTGACCGTATAGGTGTCGGCCGGCTGCCAGCGCATGCCGCTGACCCGAACCGCGCGGTCGGAGACCGCCTCGAAGCGGCAGTCCTTGGTATCGAGGACGCCGCCCGGCTCGACATGGCGGATCGGGCTGGCGTTCTCGTGCAGGCTGTGATTGGCGACCGACAGCGGCGTGCAGCGGCGCTCGGGATTGAGCGGCTCGCATTCGATGTGATCGGCGCGCACGGTCACGAGCAGGCAGTCATGCCCTTTCGGCACCGCGGCGGTGGCGCCGCATTCGAGCATCTTGCCGGCATACCAGGACTGCGCCGGCCCGAACTGGGCGCGCAGCGCCGCCGCCGCAAAGGGGGCCGGATCGGTGCTGCGCCCGGCCAGCACGATCTGCGCGCCCTCGTCGAGCGCCTTGATGAACGGCTCCGGCCCCATCATGCCGACGATGCGCTCGGCCCGTTCGATCGTCGCCTCGTCGAGCGGCGGCCGCTGCGCGAGCGGCCGCACCCGCCCCTCGCGCACGCGCTTTTTGACGAGCGCCTTCGGCTGCTCGGCATGGATGACCGCCATCGAGAAGTGCAGGTTCTCCTCGCGCGCAATCTCGCGCACGAGATCGACGACGAGTTGGAGATGCGGCTCGCCGCCGGCGCCGCCGCAGGTGCCGACCAGCATCGGGATCTTGTGCGCGACCGCCGCCCTCAGCATCAGCGCGAGATCGCGGCGGATCGCCATCTTCGAGCAGAACGGCTTGCCCGAGCCCAGATAATAGGGGCCCGGATCGACGCTGCCGCCGTCGACCCCGATCATGTCGGGCTTTCTTTCAAGCCCGGCTTTCAGCGAAGCCTCGGGAAAGCCGTAGCCGAGGATGCCGCTTGTCGACAACAGGCGAAATTCGTTCATCGGCACCTCCTCTTGGGGCATGCGTTCCGGCAGCGGCGGCGGCCGCCGGCAAAGCTTACTCCGCGCCGTTTCCCGAGGGGAAGGGAAACGGCGCGGCGGGGGTTTTCACCACCCGCCTTGGGCCGCATAGTGGCGGCTTTGCAGCGATGGAGGGAAAGATGGCCGACGGCGGACACAGCGCGCTTTATGAAAAGGGCCTGGCAATGCGGCGGGCGGTGCTCGGCGCCGACTATGTCGACCGCTCGCTCAAGAGCGCCGACACCTTCACCGAGCCGTTCCAGAAGCTCGTCACCGAATGGTGCTGGGGCGAGATCTGGAACCGCCCCGGCCTCGATAGGAAGACCCGCAGCCTGATAAACTTGGCGATGCTGACCGCGCTGAACCGGCCGAACGAGGTGCGCCTGCATGTGCGCGGCGCGCTCAACAACGGGGCGACGCGCGAGGAGATCCGGGAGGTGCTGCTGCAGACGACGGTCTATTGCGGCGTGCCGGCGGCGCTCGAAAGCTTCCGCATCGCCAGCGAGGTCTTGAAGGAAGAGGACGCCAAGCGGGCGGGCTGAGCCGGCGGCGGCGCGGCGGTCCTATCCGCCGTGCCGGGCCATCGGACGGATCGCGATGCCGGCGGCCTCCAGCCGCTCGCGCACCCGCGTCGCCATCCGCACCGCCGCCGGGTTGTCGCCGTGCACGCACACCGTATCGATCGCGACCGGGATGCGCCTGCCCGACTGGCTGATGATCGCGCCCTCGCGCACCATCGCCAGCACGCGCTCGGCGGCCTCTTCGGGATCGTGCAGCACCGCGCCCGGCAATTTGCGCGAAACCAGGTTGCCGGTGTCGTCATAGGCGCGGTCGGCGTAGATCTCGCGCGCCATCGGCAGGTTCAGCTCGGCGGCGGCGCGCTCCAGCTCGGTGCCGGCCATCACGACATAGACGAGGTCGCGGTCGACGGCGGCGATGGCGCGGCCGATCGCCAATGCGGTCGCACGGTCGACGGCGGCGAGATTGGCGAGCGCGCCGTGCGCCTTGACGTGGCCGACCCGGTGGCCGAGCGCGCGCGCCACGCCCATCAGCGCGCCGATCTGATAGACGACCGCCTTCTCGATATCTTCGGGTCTCTCGCCCTGGATCATGCGGCGGCCGAACCCCCACACGTCGAGAAAGCTCGGATGGGCGCCGATGCCGACGCCGTTTTCCTTGGCGCGCGCCACCGTCTCGAACATGACGAGCGGATCGCCGGCATGAAACCCGCAGGCGATGTTGGCCGAAGAGACGATCTTCAGCATCTCGGCATCGCTTCCCATCTTCCAGGCGCCGAAGCTCTCGCCCATATCGCAGTTGAGGTCGATCGCATCCATTGCATATCCCTCCGCTCTCCTCCCCGATCTTAGCCGCGGTTTGCGTCCTGCCAACGCCGTTTCCGGCCGGGCCCGGCCGCCACGGTCCGCTCCGATGAAACTGAGCGTGCTCGATCAGTCGCCGGTGCGCGCGGGCGCCAGCGCCGCCGAGGCGGTGCGCGAGACGATCGCGCTCGCGCGCCATGTCGACCGGCTCGGCTATCATCGCTACTGGCTTGCCGAGCATCACGGCTCGCCCGGCCTTGCCAGCACCGCCCCCGAGATCCTGATCGCCCGGGTGGCGGCCGAGACCCGCTTTCTGCGGGTCGGGTCGGGCGGCGTCATGCTGAGCCATTACAGCCCTTTGAAAGTCGCCGAGACGTTCCGCATGCTGGAGGCGCTCTATCCCGGCCGGATCGACCTCGGCGTCGGCCGCGCCCCGGGCAGCGACCAGCTGACCGCGATCGCCCTCCAGCATGGGCCGGGCGCGCTCGGCATCGAATATTATCCGAGCCAGATCGCCGATCTGATCGGTTTCCTCGGCAATCGGCTGCCGCCCGATCACCCGTTCGCGCGCATCCGGGTCATGCCGGAAGGCGAGAGCGAGCCCGAGCTGTGGCTGCTCGGCTCGAGCGACCAGAGCGCGCTCTATGCCGCCTATTTCGGATGCCCGTTCTCCTATGCGCATTTCATCAGCGAGGAGGGCGGCGCCGAGATCATGCGCGCCTATCGCGAGCGGTTCCGGCCCTCCGAGCGGCTGGCGCGGCCGCAAGCGAGCATCGGCGTGTTCGTGCTGTGCGCCGACAGCGACGCCGAGGCGCAGCGCCTGGCCGCCAGTCGCGACCTGATGCGGCTGCGGCTGGAGCGCGGCATTCTGGCGCCGGTGCCGCCGCCCGAGGAGGCGCTCGCCTACCCCTATACCGAGGCCGAATTGCGCCGCCTTGCCCACCATCGCCGGCGCCAAATCGTCGGCGCCCCCGAGGCGGTCAAGGCGCGCTTGTTGCAGCTCGCCGCCCTCTACCAGGTCGACGAAATCGTCGTCTTGACGATCTGCCACGATGTCGCGGCGCGCCGGCGCTCCTACACGCTGCTGGCCGAGGCCTTCGGCCTGAGGCCGCGCGGCGGCGAACCGTGACCCCCGGCGCCCGGCACCGGCGGCACGGCAACCCGGAAACCCTGCACAGCGTTTCATCCCGCTCCTTTTGGATTGCATCGCGATCCGCCGGCAGCGGGCGCCGCGCGCAATCCGATCCCCGGCCGCCCGCGGGACATCCAGCGCGCCGCGGCGCTGGCGGCGGCGGTCAAAAGCGGCCAAACTGGGGCGCGCAGCCGGATCGGGAGGAGAAGGATGGCCGCAGATTTTGCTGGAAAAATCGTGCTTGTCACCGGCGGGGGCAACGGCATCGGCGCCGCCACCTGTCGCGCCTTTGCCGAGGGCGGTGCCGAGGTCGCCGTTCTCGACCGCGATCGCGCGGCGGCCGAGCGGGTCGCCTCCGAGATCGCCGCAACCGGCGGCAAGGCCGCGCCGCACCTGCTCGACGTCGCCGACGGCGCCGCCTTCCGCCGGGTCGCGGCGGTGGTGGCCGCGCGCAGCGGCGGCATCGACATTCTCGTCAATTGCGCCGGCACGACGGTGCGCCGCACCCTCGAGGCGATGCAGCCGGAGGATTGGGAGCGCGTCATCGTCGTCAACCTGACCGGCGCGTTCAACGGCATCCAGGCCGTCCTGCCCTATCTGCGCCGCCGCGGCGGCGGCGCCATCGTCAATATCGCCTCGATCGCCGGGCGGCGCATCTCATTCGGCGGCACCGCCAACTACACCGCCTCGAAGGCGGGCCTGCTCGGCCTGACGCGGCATGCGGCCTACGAGCTTGCCCCCGACAATATCCGCGTCAATGCCGTCTGCCCCGGACCGACCGCGACCGGCTTTGGCGGCGCGCAACGCAGCGCCGAAGAAAAGGCGGCGGCAGGACGCAAGATCCCGCTGGGCCGCATGATCGAGCCCGAGGACGTCGCCGACGCCGTTCTCTTTCTCGCCGGCCCGAGGGCGCGCATGATCACCGGCGTCGCGCTCGACGTCGACGGCGGCGTGCTGATCAGCAACAACGTCCCCTACGACGAATATTTCCACCGGAATTGAGACATGGCCCGCTTTTCCGAGGAGGCCTGGGCGCGCACCGCGCCGGTGCGCGCGGCGATCGTCGCGCTGCCGTTCATTCACGAGCTCGCCGCCGGAACATTGTCGCGCGAGCGGTTCCAGACCTACATCCTGCAGGACGCGCTCTATCTGAGGGAGTTCTCGCGAACGCTTGCGATCGCCGCGGCGAAAGCCCCGGCGATGGCGGAGTTCGAGGCCTTCGCCCGTTCGGCGCTGGGCGCGGTCGCGGTCGAACAGGCCCTGCACGAGCGCATGCTGGCCGAGTTCGGCCTCGGCCGCGCGGCGATCGCCGCCGCCGAACCGGCGCCCGATTGCCTTGCCTATACGAGCTTTCTGCTCGCCACGGCCCATCACGAGCCGTGGGAGGTGCTGGTCGCGGCGCTGTTGCCGTGCTTCTGGATCTACCGCGAGGTCGGCACCGCGATCGCCGGCCGGGCGGCGTCCGACAACCCGTACCGGGCGTGGATCGACACCTATGCCGACGAGCGTTTCGGCGCCGCGGTCGCGACCGCGATCGCGATCGCCGACGCCGCCGGCGCGGCCGCGCCGCCCGCCCTCTACGCCCGGATGCTCGCCGCTTTCAGCCGCTGCTGCCAGTACGAATGGCTGTTTTGGGACGGCGCCTATCAGCGGCGCGGCTGGCCCGTGGGCTGAGCTTCTTCTATGCGGTCAATTCTTCGAGGCGGAAGCCGTCGCCCCAGCGCCGGATATGGCCGACCGAGGGCGAGGGGAAATGCATCGTACAGCACAGGGTCGCGGTGTCGCAGTAGCGCTCGAGGAAATGCCGGCGCGTCGCCGCGGCCTGCCGCGGATCATAGTCGGCCCGCATGACCAGCTCGGGATAGCGCGCCTGGATCGGCGAATGGATCAGATCGCCGGTCACGACCGCCAGATCGCCGCCGCGGCCGAGACAGACGGCGAAATGGTCGGGGGTATGCCCGGGGGTCGGCAGCAGGCGGACATGGTCGTCGAGCTGATGATCGCTGGTGACGAGTTCGGCCCTGTTGGCCTCGACGACCGGCAGCACGCTTTCATTGATCGGGTCGAGCGAGAACATCGCCGGGACGTTGCCGCTGGTCCAGTATTCGTATTCCTTTTTTGAGAACAGATAGCGCGCCTTCGGGAAGGTCGGGACCCAGCGACCGTTTTCGAGCCGCGTATTCCAGCCGACATGGTCGCCGTGCAGGTGCGTGCACATGACGAAATCGATGTCCTCGACCCCGAGCCCGGCCGCCTTCAGCGCCGCCATCCAAGCGCCGTCGGTCTTGCCGTTCCACGCCGGGCGCAGCGGGAACGATTTGTTGTTGCCGATGCAGGCGTCGACCAGGATGTTGTGATGCGGCGTTCTGACGACATAGGATTGGAAGCACAGCACGACATTGCCGGTCTGCGGGTCAACGCCGGCCGGCTCCAGCCACGACCGGTTTTCCTCGAAGCATTCCCTGGTCAGGGTTGGAAGAAATTCAAAGATCGGCGTAAAGCCGTATTCCTGCTCGACAATGCGATGGATCGTCATGTCGGCGACGGCGAAACGCGTGCGCATTGTGACCGGCCCTCGAAATCGTTGTCCCGGCTCAGGGTAGCTCCCGGCCGGCGGCGTGACAAATGGATCCATAGGCGGATCCGTTCGGCCCATCGAGGCCGGCCACGGCGGCGCCGATCCGCCGCCAGTCCGCGCGCTGCTGCGGCCAGGGCCGGTTGATGAGGCCGAGCGGTCCGGGATGGCCGACGGCGAACACGCGGGTCCGATCGGCGGCACTCCAGCAGCCCCCGGCGGCCTGCGCGAGGCGCCGCGGCGCCTCGTCAAGGGCGAAGACCCGCCGCACCGCGCGCCAGCCGGCAGCACCCATGCCGACGACGACCGGCGGCCGCAGCAACCGGATCAGCGGCCGCAAATGCCGCTCCGTGCAGGCGTCGATCCAGCTCGCGCGGATCGTCGCGCTCATCTTCCCCTCTTTGACGCACAGGATCGCATTTGTCAGAAATACGGGAGCCTCGGGGTCGCGCTCGGACGGACCTTTGACCGCAATGCCGGCCTCGACCAGCAGCCTGTGCAAATTGTGATTGGTCTTGTTGCAGGGATCGTCGCGGCCGCGGTGGCGGAGGAAATAGTCGACATTGCCGAAATCCTGGCCGACCGCCAGAAGCGCCGGATTTTTATGGCCGAGCCATTGCTCCCAATGGCTGAGGACGGGCGGGTCGAACGGGAACTCGGCGCAGCTGCGCAGTTTGCCGGGATGGCGCTCAAGACAGATCCGGCAGGCCTTGCGGGCCGCGATCAGCGCCTCAAAATCGGCCGCCACCGCCCCCTCCCCGGCTCACTCCGCCCCTGCGGCACCAGCATCGGAGGGCGCCAAGGCCGCGACCCGTTCGGCCAGGCGGCGCAGCGGGCGGTCGACAAGACCGAGCCGGTCGAGATGGCGCAGCGTGCTCGCCAGATAGGCGCGGCAGGTGCCGCGGCGGCCGGCCGCGCCGAGGATCATCCGCGCCTTTTGCTCGAGCGAGAGGGGGCCGGCATAGTCGGGATGATCGCGGCGGACGACAAAGGCATAAACCGGCAGCGCCGCCCCGCCCGACCGCGCCGTCAGCCGCCGCATCTCATAGACGCCGCCGCCGCTCATTTCGCGCGCCCAGATCCGGTCGAGTGCGGCCGCCCGCGCCTGTTCATCAAGCCGCAGGGCCAGGCCCCAGCACGCCCCGCCGCGGTCGAGGCCGAGCACCAGGCCGGGCCGTTCCCGGGTCCCGCGATAGTCGTAGGAATAAAGGCAGAAGCTGCGATGGTAACCGTAGAGCAGCGCCGGGCGCGCTTCGGCATAGGCGATGTCCGCGCTCCACATCAGCGAGCCATAGGCGAAGATCCATACCGGATCGCCGCCGCCGCGCAGAGCGGCGATCGCGGCCGGCATCGGCGGGGCGCTCTCCCCGACGGTCGCGCTGCGGGCGAGAGGTTGCGGGGTCGGCGGCATCGCGATAGCTGCAAGGAAGCGCGCAGGGTATCCTCTTGCCGATAGCGGTCCGCGGCCGGCGCAAAGCCCTCTGGCGGGTGCGGGAATGGCCGGCTATAAGCGGCCGATGCGCCGCACACTGCGCCTTGGCTTGATCCTTTTTTTGGGGCCGGCGGTGGCGTTCGGCCTCTATGCCGCTTATTGGCACACCGTCGCGGAGCGAATCAAGGACGGGTTCAACGCATGGGTGCGGCAGGCCCGCGCCGACAAGCTCGACGTCTCCTGGCGGGAGCTGCGCCTGACCGGCTTCCCGATCGCCTTCCGGATCGCGCTGAAGGGCGCCGCGTTCCGATATGCCGCGCTTAGCCCGGCGCCGGTCCTGCGCATCCCGGTGCTGCGCGGCAGCGCGCGGCCGTGGGACCCGGGCGACTGGCGGCTGGCGGCGCGCCGCGGGCTGGTCGCCGGCATCGCCGGGACGGCCGGCCGGGCCCCGATCGTCCTGAGCGCCCGCTCGGCGACGGGGGCGATCTCCGTCCGCCCTGCGGGCGATACGAGGATCTGGCTGACCCTTGAAGAGGCCACCGCCGAAGGCGGCGCGCGCGTCGCCGTCGGCCGCGCCGATTCGTGGGTCGTGCTGCCGCCGCACGCCCGGGCCGAGCCGTTTTTCGGCCTTGCCCTGCGGCTGCGGCGGGTGCGATTGCCGGTCGCGGTCGCGCCGCTGGGCGATACGATCGCCGATCTGTCGGCCGGGCTGACGGTCAAAGGCCCGCTGCCGCCCGGACCTCTGGCCAAGGCGGTCGCCGCCTGGCGCGATGCCGGCGGCGTCGTCGAACTCGATCATTTCCGCCTGCATTGGGGCGTCCTTGGCGCGACCGGCGCCGGCACGCTGGCGCTCGACCGCAACCTGCAGCCGGTCGGCGGATTTGCCGGCGCGATCGAGGGATATGACGAGATCCTGACGGCGCTGGTCAAAAGCGGGCGCCTGCGCGCGGCGCAAGCCGGGCTGGCGCGCCTGGCGCTGACCATGCTGGCCAAGGCCGGACCGGACGGCCGGCCGCAAATCGCCACCTCGTTCACGATCGAGAACGGGCAGATGTATCTGGGCCCGGCCAAGCTCGGCCCGGCCCCGCGCATCGCCTGGGAGTGACGCCGCCCGCCCCTAGCCTTCCGGGAGCGGTTGCGGCGCCTGGGCGCGCTCGTTCATGCCGTAATCGCGCACGACCGCGGCGACCCGCAGCCGGTAGTCGCGAAAGATCCGTTCGCGGCCCAGGCGCTGGGCCTGGCGATGCTGCTCATGCCGGCGCCAGCGGGCGATCGCGTCCTCGTCGCGCCAGAACGACAACGACAGGATCTTGCCTTCCCGCGACAGGCTGCGAAAGCGCTCGATCGAGATGAAACCGTCGATCTTTTCCAGCTCCGGGCGCAGCTGCGCCGCGATGTCGAGATATTCCGCGCTGCGATCGGGCTCCGGTTCGACCTCAAAGATGACCGCATACATGCTCTCCCTCCGCCCGCCAAAGCCTGGCTTCAGGCCTGTTTGGCTTCGATTATCGAGCGCCGGATCGCGCGAGTGCGGGTGAAGCGCTCCTCGAGCTTGTCGCCCTCGCCCCAGCGGATCGCCCGCTGCAGGGCCGTCAGATCCTCGCTGAAGCGCTGCAGCATTTCGAGCACCGCCTCGCGATTGTTGAGAAAGATGTCGCGCCACATGACCGGATCGGAGGCCGCGATGCGGGTGAAGTCGCGAAACCCGCCGGCCGAGAACTTGATGACCTCGGATTTGAGGCTGTCCTCGAGATCGGTCGCGGTGCCGACGATCGTATAGGCGATCAGATGCGGCAGGTGCGAGGTCATCGCCAGCACCTTGTCGTGATGCGCCGCGCTCATCGTCGCGATGCGCATGCCGAATTGCTCCCACATGCCGGCGATCCGGGCGAGCGCCGCGGGCGGGGTCTCGGGCAGCGGGATCAGGATGCACCAGCGGTCCCGGAACAGATCGGCGAAGCCGGCTTCGGGGCCCGAATGCTCGGTGCCGGCGACCGGGTGCCCGGGAACGAACGCGACCCCGGGCGGGATGCGCGGGCGCAGGTCGCGGATGACCGCCTCCTTGACCGAGCCGACATCGGTCAGGATCGCGCCCTGTTCGAGCGCCGGCCCGATCCGCCGCCCGATCGCCGCATAGGCCGAGATCGGCGTCGCGATCACCACCAGATCCGCCCCGCGCACGGCCTCCGCCGGATCGCGCGTGGTCTCGTCGGCAAGGCCGAGGCGGCGCGCCGTCGCCAGCGTCTCGGAGCGGCGCGCGCAGGCGACGATGCGCGTGCCCGGACTGTCGCGCCGCAGGGCGCGGGCGAGCGAGGAGCCGATCAGGCCGATCCCGATCAGCGCCGCACGGTCGAACAATTTTGCGCTCATGGCGCCCTCATGAACTCGGCGAGCGCCGCCGCCACCCTTTCCATCTCCTCGCCGGTCCCGATCGTGATCCGCAGATATTGCGGCAGGCCATAGGCCGCCATCTTGCGCGTCAGGATGCCGCGCGCGCGCAGGAATTCGAACGCCGCCTCGGCACTGCGCCGGGGGTCGTCCGGAAAGCGCGGCAGCACGAAGTTGCACACGCTCGGCGTGACCGGCAGTCCCAGCGCCGCCAGCCGCTCGGACAGCCACGCCCGCCAGCGCAGATTGTGGGCGCGGGCGCGATCAAGCGCCTCGGTGTCCTCGAGCGCGGCAATGCCGGCGGCGATCGCCGGCGCCGCCACATTGAACGGCCCGCGCACCCGGTTCAGCACGTCGGCGATCGCCGGCGGACAATAGGCCCAGCCGAGCCGCAATCCGGCAAGTCCGTAGATCTTCGAAAACGTGCGCAGCATGACGACGTTGTCGGCGCGATCGACGAGCCGCACGCCGGGCTCGTAATCGTCGCGATCGACGAATTCGGCATAGGCGGCGTCGATCGCCAGCACCACCGAAGGGGGCAGCCCGGCGTGCAGACGATCCATCGCCGCGACGCCGAGATAGGTGCCGGTCGGGTTGTTCGGATTGGCGATCAGGACGACGCGCGTCTGCGGGCCGACGCGGGCGAGCAGCGCATCGACATCGGCGGTCAGATCGCGCTCGGGCGCGGCGACCGGGGTGGCGCCGACCGCTCTGGCGCCGATCGCATACATCAGGAAGCCGTGGCGGCTGTAGAGCACCTCGTCGCCGCTGCCGGCATAGGCGCGCAGCAGCAGGCCGATCAGCTCGTCCGAGCCGGCACCGCAGACGATGCGCTCGGGATCAAGCCCGTGCCGCCGGCCGATCGCCGCGCGCAGCGCGGCGGCGCTGCCGTCGGGATAGCGGTGGATCTCTTCGGCGAGGGCGCGATAGGCGGCGACCGCCTTGCGGCTCGGCCCCAGCGCGCTTTCGTTCGAGGCCAGACGAATCGGGCGGGCGACGCCTTCCACCCTGGCTTCGCCGCCGACATAAGGGGCGATGTCGAGAATGCCCGGCCGCGGCGCGGGACCTGTTTTTTGCGTCATCGCTTCAGCCTTTCGCGGCATCGGGAAGCGGGCCGCCGGTCTCGGCCGGGAGCGGCAGCGCATAGCCGCCGAGCGGCACCACCCGGTGCAGCGACCTGCCGAACAGCGCGGCGAGCGCGTCAAGGCGCGGATCCTGCGCCGGCACGAAACCGTCGACCTCGATCAGGGCGAGAGTCCTGCCGTCCCGCTCGCAGACGGCGAGCAAGGTACAGGCAAGACGCGCTTGCGACAGCGCGGCGAGAATGCGGGCGCGGCCGGTATCGGCTGCGGCCTCGACGGCGAAAAGGGTGCGGTCTTCGCCGCTTCTCTCCGGCGCGACAAAGCCGATGGCGAGCGCTTCGCCGTCGCTGCGGGCGTTGCCGCGCGGCCCGAACGGAAGACGGGCGAGGATCTGCGGCGCCCGCGGCGGGCACGCCAGCAGATGGGGCCACCACGGGTCCGGATCCTGCGGATCGGGCATCGGCAACACGCCGATCGCGGCCCCGTCGCCGACCGCGCCGATCACTTCGCGCGCCGAGCCATAAGCCGCCATCGGCGTGGCGCTGCCGTAATGGTCGCGGGCCAGATCCCACAATCCCGGCATGGTGTCGGGCGCGAAGACGGCGACCGTGAAAGGCGCCTGCTGCTGCACCCCGGCGGCCAGCATCTCGCGCCACATGCGCACCAGGGCGGCGATCGGAAACCGGCCGGGCCGGCGGGCGGCGAGGCGGCGGATGATCGCGGCCTCGCGTCCGGGACGATAAGCGGCAAGATTGCCGCTGCGCTTGCTCGTCGCGACCCTCGCGACGATCTCGGCGCGCTCGATCAGCAGATCGTGCAGACGCGTGTCGATATCGTCGATGCGCCGGCGCAGTCCTTCGAGATCTGGCGGGATGGCAGACATTGTCTTGGTCGCGGAGGAGACCCCATAGTAGTAGAGGCCGCTCCCGGCAAAATCAAAGAAAACATTGACACGGCGCGCCCGAGCTTCCTAGCTAGCGGCGCTCCGCCGCCCGCCCGCGGGCGGCGTGAACTGCCGGATCGACCGACCGCCGGTCCGCCGAGCGGTCCGCAGCGGATGGACATTTCCTCGGGAATGCCTTGCTTTGCTCGCAAGAACCATGACCGGCGCCCCGCGATCGCCCTGCGCAGCGTAGGGCGATGCAGCGACCCCGCCGCGATGCGCGGTCCCCTGTGCGCCCGGCCCATCCATGCCCGGATCTGCGGGGACCGCCGGCGGCGGGACGGCCGCTGCATTTGCCCGGGTGAGCGCACCTTGTCCTTCGCATGCAGAGAACTTCCGTGTCGCTGTTGACCTCCCGCCCGCGCCCGCGTCCGGATCAGGACTGGCCCGGCTATCGCCTGCTGGTGCGCGAGCCGCTGCGCCTTGACTGCGGGATCGAGTTCGGGCCGTTCACGATCGCCTATCAAACCTACGGCACCCTCAATGCCGAGCGCTCGAACGCCATTCTGATCTGCCATGCCCTGACCGGCGATCAGTACGCCGCCGATCCGCACCCGATCACTGGCAAGCCGGGCTGGTGGGCGACGATGATCGGGCCCGGCAAGGTGCTCGACACCCGGCGCTATTTTCTGATCTGCGCCAATGTGCTGGGCGGCTGCATGGGCACCACCGGCCCGGCCGACATCAATCCCGCGACCGGCGAGCCCTGGGCGCTCAATTTTCCGGTCATCACGATCCGCGACATGGTCCGCGCCCAGAAGCGGCTGATCGATCATCTCGGCATCGAGAGCCTGTTCTGCGTGATCGGCGGCTCGATGGGCGGCATGCAGGTGCTGCAATGGGCCGCCAGCTATCCCGAATGCGTCTTCGCGGCGGTGCCGATCGCCACCGCCGCGCGCCATTCGGCACAGAATATCGCCTTTCACGAGGTCGGGCGGCAGGCCATCATCTCCGACCCGGAATGGTGCGGCGGCCGCTATCTGAGCCTCGGCCGGCGCCCCGTCCGCGGCCTCGCCGTGGCCCGCATGGCGGCCCACATCACTTATCTCTCCGAAGCCGCCTTGCATCGCAAGTTCGGGCGCAATCTGCAGGACCGGGATGCGGTCACCTACGGTTTTGACGCCGACTTTCAGGTCGAAAGCTATCTGCGCCATCAGGGCTCGACCTTTGTCGACCGCTTCGACGCCAACTCGTACCTCTACATCACCCGGGCCATGGATTATTTCGACCTTGCGGCCGAGCACGGCGGCTCGCTGCCGCGGGCTTTCGCCGGGACGCGCTCGCGCTTTTGCATCATCTCGTTCACCAGCGACTGGCTGTTTCCGACCGCCGAGAGCCGCGCGCTGGTGCATGCGCTCAATGCGGTCGCGGCCAATGTCAGCTTTGTCGAGATCGCGACCGACAACGGCCACGACGCCTTTCTGCTGCACGAGCCCGAGCTGTTCGAGACATTGCGCGGGTTCCTCGCCGGTTGTGCCGAGCATCGCGGGCTGACGCGCGGGCGGTGATGCCGGAGCGGCGGCAACAGCGGAGCGGGCGCCGCTGCGCGAGCGCGCCCCCTGCGGCCGGAAACTGCGGAGCGGACGAACTCAGACGCGATCTGCGGCTGATCGCCGACATGATCGAGCCGGGCGCGCGGGTGCTCGACATCGGCTGCGGCGACGGCGCGTTATTGGCCTATCTGGCCCGCCACAAGGGCGTCGACGGCCGCGGCATGGAATTGAGCCAGGCCGGCGTCAACGCCGCCGTAAGCCACGGTCTCTCGGTCATCCAGGGCGACGCCGATCGCGATCTGGCGGCCTATCCGAGCGGCGCCTTCGACGTCGTCGTGCTGAGCCAGACATTGCAGGCGACGCGCCGGCCGCGCTGGGTCGTCGAATCGCTGGTGCGCATCGGCCGGCGCGCGATCGTCTCATTTCCGAATTTCGGGTTCTGGCGGATCCGCCTGCAACTGCTGCTGCGCGGCCGCATGCCGGTATCGCCGCTCTTGCCGTATCCCTGGTATGATACGCCCAACATCCATCTTTGCACGATCCGCGACTTCGTCGCGCTGTGCGACGAAATCGGGGTCAGGATCGAGCGCAGCATGACCCTCGACCGGCAGGGACGGCCCTATTCGCTCGACCCCCGCGGCGGTCTCGCCAATCTGCTGGCGGCGCAGGGCATTTTCGTGCTGTCCGGCGGGCGGTCGGGCAATGGCGGGGAAGGCGCGTGATGCTCGTCGCCCAGATCACCGATACCCATATCCGGCGTCCCGGGGAACTCGCCTACGGCGCCGTCGATACCGCCCTGTACCTGGAGCGCGCGGTGGCGGCGCTCTCCCGCCTCGATCCGGCTCCGGACCTGACCGTCGTGACCGGCGATCTCGTCGACACCGGGACGGCCGAGGAATACGCCCATCTGCGCTCGCTGCTGGCACCGCTCGGGATGCCGGTCTTCGTCATCCCCGGCAACCACGACGCCCGCGAGCCGCTGCGCCAGGCCTTTGCCGCCGACGGCTATCTGCCGCGCGAGGGCTTTCTGCACTATACGATCGAGGAGTGGCCGCTGCGCATTGTCGCGCTCGACACCCTGATCCCCGGCGCGACCGGCGGCGCGCTGTGCCGGGAGCGCCTGGGCTGGCTCGAGCGGACGCTGGCGGCGGCGCCGCGGCGCCCGAGCTTGCTGCTGATGCACCATCCGCCCTTTGTGACCGGGATCGGTCATATGGACCGCATCGGTCTGAGCGGCATCGCCGCCTTCGCCGAGATCATCGCGCGCCACCCGCAGATCGAGCGGATCCTGTGCGGCCATCTTCACCGCGCGATCGACCGGCGCTTTGCCGGCACCGTCGCCGGCACCGCGCCGAGCACGGCCCATCAGGTCGCCCTCGATCTCGCCCCCGCGGCGCCGCTCTCCTTCGCCCTCGAGCCGCCGGGCTACCAGCTTCATTGGTGGAGCGAAGAGGGCGGGCTTGTCACCCATACCGCGCTGATCGGCGAGTGGCCGCGCCTCTATCCGGCCGGCCAGGACAAGCGGCGGGTCGGATAGGGCGAGGCGCCGCCGGGCTGGCGCGATATTCCGTGCGGCGCCGGGGCATAAACGAGCCGCCGCCGCGGCGCGCGTTTCTCCGCGGGCTTGGCGTAGATCTGCTTGCCCGCCTCGACCAGGACGACCCCGGCGAAGGCCGGAAAGAAGCGCCGGCCGATCCGCTCCCAGGCGCGGGCCGAACGCAGGACCATGCGGCTTGCCGTCGGCGGCACGAACAGCGCCATATCGGACCCGATCGGGGTGAACAGCTCCTCGCGCAGCAGCTGCGAAAGCTGCCGCAGGCTGTAGGGACGGCCGGAGCCGAACGGGGTACGGTCGAGGCGGGCCCAGATGCCGCGCCGATTCGGGGCGACGATCAACAGCCGCCCTCCGCCCGCCAGCACGCGCCAGATCTCCTTCAGCATCGGCCCGACCTCATCGCTGGTTTCGAGCATGTGCACCAGCAGCACCCGGTCGATCGAGTAGTCGGCGAAGGGCAGCTCGCCCTCATCGGCCAGAACCGCCAGATTGCGTCCCTCCGGCGTCCAGGCGAGCACGCCGAGCGAGGCCGGCATCAGCGCGATCGTGCGCTCGGTTTCGGCCGATAGCGCCGACAGGAACGGCGTCGGGTAGCCGACGCCGAGGAGCCGTGTGCCGCGCAGATCCGGCCACACCCGGCGGATCGCGCCGCGGATCATGCGACGCGCGACCTGGCCGAGCGGGGAGCGGTAAAAATCCCTCAGATCGACGATATCGGACGGCATCGCGCCATTTTATCATAGCCGCAACGCCATATGGCGGCTGCGGCGCCGGGAGAAGAAGGGCGCCGCCCTCCGCACGGCCAGCCGCAGGCGGCTCAAGGAACGGCCGCCGCCGTTCGCGGTCGGCCTCGCTGCCCGGGATTTCCTCCGCTCGCGCTTGCCGCCATTCCCGCCCGGCCTTGCCGCCGCGTCGGCAAGGCGTTGTGAAGCCGCCGCAAAGCGGGCAGTATCGGGGGTGCCAGCGCCTGCAACGGAGGCCCCCATGCAGCTGAGCCGCGAAGAATTGCTGCGCGCCTACCGCAGCATGGTCACGATTCGCCGCTTCGAGGAGCGGGTCCAGGAGGAGTTCTCGAAAGGCGGCATTCCCGGTTTCGTCCATCTTTATGCCGGCGAGGAGGCGGCCGCGGTCGGCGTATGCATGCATCTGGGGCCCGAAGACACGATCGCCAGCACCCATCGCGGGCACGGCCACAGCATCGCCAAGGGCTGCGATGTGACAAAGATGATGCTCGAACTGTTCGGCAAGGCCGACGGGCTGTGCGGCGGCAAGGGCGGCTCGATGCACATCGCCGATCTCGACCGCGGCATGCTCGGCGCTAACGGCATCGTCGGCGGCGGGCCGCCGCTCGTGCTCGGCGCGGCATTGACGGCAAAGACCCTGGGGCGCCCGCACGTCGCCGTCGCGTTCACCGGCGACGGCGGCTCGAACCAGGGGACCACCTTCGAAGCGCTCAACATGGCGGTCGTCCTGCAATTGCCGGCGATCTTCGTGTTCGAGAACAACCAGTATGGCGAGGGGACGGCGTTCTCCTACGCGGTCGGCAGCCGCGACATCGCTGGACGGGCGCGCGGCTTCGGCCTGCCCGCGGTCAAGGTCAATGGCGACGACTTTTTCGCCGTCTACGAGGCGGCGCGCGAAGCCGTCCTGCGCGCCCGTTCGGGCGGCGGCCCCTCGGTCATCGAGGTCGATACCTGCCGCTTTTTCGGCCACCATTCGGGCGATGCGCAGCTTTATCGCGGCAAGGACGAGGTGAAGCGGCTGCGCGAGGAGCGCGACTGCCTGAAGCATTTCCGCCGGCGGGTCGGCGAAGCCGGCCTTCTCGACCCCGCCGCGCTCGATGCGATCGAGGACGAGGTGAGGCGGCTGATCGACCATGCGGTCGCGACCGCCCGCGCCGCCGCGCCGCCGCCGCCCGAAGCGCTGCTGCGCGACGTCTATGTCTCCTATTGATCCTCTATCTTCCGCAACGGGAGCCGGCGATGCCGCAGAAATCGATCCGCCAAGCGATCAACGAAGCGCTCCAGCAGGAGATGCGCCGCGACCCGCGCGTCATCGTGATCGGCGAGGATGTCGCCGGCGGCGCCGGCAGCCAGGGCCAACGCGACGCCTATGGCGGCGTCCTCGGCGTCACCAAGGGTCTTATCGGCGAGTTCGGCGAATCTCGCGTCATCGACACGCCGATCAGCGAGTCGGCGATCATCGGCGCCGCCGCGGGCGCCGCCGTGACCGGGCTCAGGCCGGTCGCGGAATTAATGTTCTGCGATTTTCTCGGCGTTTGCTTCGACCAGATTCTGAATCAGGCCGCCAAGTTCCGCTATATGTTCGGCGGCAAGGCCAAGACGCCGCTCGTCATCCGCACGATGATCGGGGCCGGGCGCAGCGCCGCCGCCCAGCATTCGCAGAGCCTCTATCACATCTTCACCGCGGTGCCGGGGCTGAAATGCGTCGTGCCCTCGAACGCCTATGACGCCAAGGGGCTGCTGATCCAGGCGATCCGCGACGACGATCCGGTCATCTTCTGCGAGCACAAGCTGATGTACGATCTGCGCGACGAAGTGCCGGACGAGCCCTATACGATCCCGTTCGGCGAGGCCAACATCGTGCGCGAGGGCGACGACGTCACGGTGGTCGCGCTCTCCCGCATGGTCCATTACGCGAGCGAGGCGGCGGACAGCTTGGCCGCCGACGGGATCGCATGCGAGATCATCGATCCGCGCACAACCTCGCCGCTGGACGAGGATACGATCCTCGACAGCGTCGCGCGCACCGGCCGGCTCGTCGTCGTCGACGAGGCGACCCCGCGCTGCAGCCTTGCCGGCGATATCGCCGCGCTCGTCGCCGAGAAGGCGTTCGCCGCCCTGAAGGCGCCGCCGAAGCGGGTGACCGCGCCGCACACCCCGGTGCCGTTCGCGCCGTCCCTGGAAAAGCTCTATATTCCGAGCCCCGAGCGGATCGCCGCCGCGATCCGCGAAGTCTACGGATACGGGCGATGAACCCCGCTCCCGCCGCCCGCTTGCGGCAAGGCGGCCGGAATGGGAGTTTTGTCGGCCCGCCTCAGCCATAGGGCGGCCGCCATGAACCCTGCGATCCGCGCGATCACGATGCCGAAATGGGGCCTGACGATGACCGAAGGCAAGGTCGTCGGCTGGCTCAAACGCGAGGGCGAGCGCTTCGCCGCCGGCGAGGAACTGCTCGAGATCGAGACGCCGAAGATCACAAACGTCGTCGAGATGCCCGAGGCCGGCACGCTCAGGCGCATCGTGGCGCCCGCGGGGACGACGCTGCCGGTCGGAGCGCTGCTCGCCGTCGTCGCCGATCAGGACGTGCCCGAGGCCGAGATCGACGCCTTCCTCGCCGGCTTCGCTCCGCCCGCGCCGGTCGCCGCGGAAGCCGCGGCAGAGGCGGCCCCGGCGGTGCGCGAGATCGCCGCCGGCGCGGCCCGGCTGCGCATCCTCGAAATGGGCGAAGGCGCCGCCGCGGTCGTGTTGCTGCACGGGTTCGGCGCCGGTCTCGACACCTGGATGTTCGTGCAGCCCGCCCTGGCAACGCAGCACCGCACGATCGCGCTCGACCTGCCCGGGCACGGCGGATCGACCAAGGCGGTGGGCGCCGGCGATCCCGACAGTCTTGCCGGCGCGGTGGAGGCCGGGCTTGCCGCCCTCGGCGCGGCGCGCCTCCATCTCGTCGGCCATTCGCTGGGCGGAGCGATCGCCGCCCTGCTCGCGCTGCGGCGGCCCGAACGCACGGCCAGCCTGACCCTGATCGCCGCGGCCGGGCTCGGGCGCGAGATCAACGGCGCCTTCATCGACGCCTTCCTCGCCGCGACGCGACGGCGCGAAGCGGCCGAGGCGCTCGCCCTGCTGGTCCACGACCCGGCGCTCGTCAGCCGCAAAATGGTCGAGGACGTCCTGCGTTACAAACGGCTCGACGGCGTCGCGGCGGCGCTCGCGGCGATCGCCGCCTCCTGGTTCGCCGGCGGCCGGCAGCAAGTCGACCTGACCGAGCGCATCGCCGGGCTTGCCGTCCCGGTGCAGGTGATCTGGGGGCGCGAAGACCGCATCATCCCGGCCGCCCATGCCGAAAGGCTCCGCTCCCGCTTTCCCGTCCATATTCTGGAGCAGAGCGGCCACCTGCCGCACATGGAAAAAGCGGCGGAAGTCGGCCGGCTCGTGCGCAGCTTTATCGCCGCCGCGGCTTGACGGGCGGCGGGGCGCGCACGACTTCTGACGCACGCCTTAAAACCCAACAGAGCGGTCCAAGGCTCTGCCCTTGACCGCCGCGGCGTGCAGGGACGGATAAAGCGAGGGAGAGACGGATGCCGGAACAGCGCGATCAGGCGATCGAGACGCGGGAGGACGGCGAGTTCCGCAGCTATGAGGAATGGGCGCGGCTGGGCCCGCTGCCGCCCTTCCGCAGCGCCGTCTTTACCGATGCGCGCGGCCGCCGCTGCGTCACCCACAAGGATTTTCTGCGGGCCCGCGAGGAGGGCGCGTTTCCGGTCACCTATCACTGGGAGACGACCGCCGAAACCAAACCCCCGCGCGGCGGCTGAAGCCGGGCATTGCCCGCCTTCGTCGCCGGCGGCGCCGGCGGCCGCAAGGCCCCCTCTCCCATTCGCGGGAAAGAGGGCGGGCGCGGCGGCGTTCAACCGACCGCCTGCTCGACCTCGAGGGTGCGCCGCACCGCCGGGCGCGCCATCATGCGCTCGTAATGCGCATAGAGGCCGGGATAGGCGCCCGGCGCCGGATGTTCGGAATCGACGAACCGCCAGAACAGGCGGAACAAGTGGATGTCGGCGATCGAATAGCGGTCCGCGATCCACTCCCGGCCGCCCAGCTTTTTCTCGGCGATGGCAAAGGCCTCGCGCCAGCGTTCGACCCCGGCCCGCCGCGCTGGGTGAAGCGTCGAGGCACAAAACGACATCCACGAGATGATCTGCGCCTCGGCCTCTATGTCCCCGGCCGGCAGCAGAGCGGCCTCGGGATGGCGCCGGGCCAGATACCACAGGATCGCCGCGACCTCGGTCAGAACGCGCCCGTCGATCAGAAAGGTCGGGATCTTGCCTTCCGGATTGATCGCCAGATATTCGGGCCTCTTATGCTCGCCCTTGGGGATCAGGACCGGCTTTGCCTCGAACGGCACGCCGATTTCGTGCAATGCGATGTGCGGCGCCATCGAGCTGGCGCCCGGCGACCAATACAAGGTCAGCATGGTATCCCCCTTCCGACGGATCGGCGACGCGCCGATCGTGGCCCGCCCGGCGGGATCCGTCAACCGATAGAGGGTTGCGCCGGACGGCGGCGCGGCGCGACAATCCGCCGGAGCAGATGGGGAGAGGGGCGATGCTGTCAGGCGAGGACAACGAGCTGTTGACCCGGGTTGGTCCGGGCACCGCGATGGGGGCGACGATGCGGCGCTATTGGATCCCGGCCCTGCTGGCGCGCGAGGTGGCGGCGCCCGACGGCC
>Ga0209062_1000874_pt1 | contig 67882 bp, 66 predicted proteins | sample Coa_R2_2_FD_187158 | JGI IMG/M metagenome (GOLD analysis project Ga0209062, IMG submission 187158) | Surface soil microbial communities from Centralia Pennsylvania, which are recovering from an underground coalmine fire - Coalmine... | ecosystem: Environmental > Terrestrial > Soil > Unclassified... | reverse complement strand
AATGCCGTGCTGCTCGCCTCCGGCCTCGCCGAGGGTGGCCGCGAGCGTGCGCATGCGCGGCTCGCGCAGTTCTGGAACCGGATGGTGAACGAGGCCTCCTTCCGCTCGCTGATGCTGCTCGGCGGTTTCTCACCCGCGGGAAGCTCGGTCGCCTTCGGCGCTGCGCTGCGCTCGGGCCAGTTCGATCCGCTCGATCTCGACCCGCTGCGCCGCGTGCTGGCAAAGCATGTGAACTTCGATTCGCTGCGCGCCTCCGACGCGCCGCGGCTCCTGATCGCCGCAACCCGCGTCCGCGACGGCGCGGCGCGCCTGTTCCGCAACGCTGAGATCACCCCCGACGTCGTGCTGGCCTCGACCTGCCCGCCGCTGGTGCATTGTGCGGTCGACATCGACGGCGATGCGCATTGGGACGGCGGCTATTCCGCGAACCCGCCGCTGGTCGCGCTGGTGCGCGAATCGATTGCCGCCGACCTCCTGGTCGTGCAGGCCACGCCCTCGCGCGACAGCTATGTGCCGATCACGGGGGCCGCAATCGACCGCAGACTCGACCAGATCACCGCGAATACCGCGCTGAACGCCGAGCTCGCAGCGTTGCAATGGGCGTGCAGCGCCGGCGCGACCGCCCCGCGAATCGCGCGGCTCGCGGCGGAGGACGAGATCGAGGGGCTCGCCCAGCGCAGCGCCGTCGATCTCGGGCGCGCCTTTGTCATGGCCTTGCACCGGGGCGGACGGACCGCAGCCGATCGCTGGCTAAGGGGGGGCTCAAAGCCAGCCTCGGCGCCGCAGGAGTCCGTTCCGGTGCAACCCTCCCTCGTGCCGGCGTAAGTCGGACGAGAGTGGCCTATTGCCGCAGCGCGTCTTCGACGAAGCGCGCTGCGGCAAGCGCCTTTGCGTCCTCCCCGAAGCGGGCGATGATCTGCACGCCGACCGGCAGGCCGCCATCGGCGACATCGGCCGTGACGTTGACGCAGGGCACACCGAGCAGGGTCCAGAGCCGGTTGAAGCGCGGGTCGCCGGTCGAGGCGAGGCCCTTGGGCGCGGTACCCGGCGCCGAATAGCTCAGGAGCACGTCGAGCTCGGACGCCGCGCCGTCGAACGCCGCGCGGGCGTGCTCCGCAATCATGAGCGCTTCGACGTGGGCCGACGGCGCAAGACCTGCCGTCTCGTCCATCTTGGCGCGCAGCTTGGGCGCGATCTCGTCATGGTGCGTCCGGTATTCCCAGGCCAGCGCGCGATGCGCCTCGAAATCCTGGATGATGGCCTGGGCCTGCCAGGCCTCGGTGAAAATTTCGGGCAGCTTGAGCACGCGGATCTGGGCGCCGGCCGTCTCCGCGGCAGCCGCTGCGATGCGCAGCGCCGCATCGCTCGCCGCTTCCACGGGGCCTGCAAAATCCTGGGTGACCACGCCGATCCGCAACGGCTTCGCCAGCTGGTGTTGCGCAAGCTCCGGCCGCGCGGTCATGGCAGCCAGCGCGACCGCGAGATCCTCGACGCCGGCGGCGAACAGGCCAACCGTATCCAGCGTCCACGAATAGCATTTGACGCCGACCGTCGGCAGCAGCCGGTAGGACGGCTTGATCGCGGCCACTCCGCAATAGGAGGCGGGCCGGATCACCGAGCCCGCGGTCTGCGTGCCCAAGGCGAGCGGCACCATGCCGGCCGATACCGCCGCCGCCGAGCCGGCGGAGGAGCCGCCCGGCGTATGGCCTTGGTTGCGCGGATTGAGTGTCGCGGTCGGATCGAGCGCGGCAAAGGTCGTGGTCGTGGTCTTGCCGACCACGGTCGCGCCTGCGCGCTTGAGCATCATCACCACCGAGGCATCCGCCCGCGGTTGCCAGCCTTTATAGATCGACGAGCCCATCTCGGTCGGCAGGTCCGACGTGTCGATGATGTCCTTGATGCCGACGGCAATGCCGCGCAGCGGTCCGTCGCTTGCCGCGCGCGGGCTGTTCGCGCGCGTGACGAACGCACCGATGGTGTTCTCCTGGGCCTCGATCGCGTCGAGCGATTGCGCCAGCGCCGCATCCGGCGAAAGCTCGCCGCGATCGATGCGGCGATTGAGGTCAGAAAGGGAGATCATGAGGGACAGTCCTTTGTGCTCGCCCTCCTATACCGTCATTCCGGGGCGCCTCGAAAGAGGCGAACCCGGAATGGTAGGGATAATTCCCCCTTCCCCACGCGCGCAGGTTGCTTCATTCTGGCGGTGCCAGGGGACCTCACGTGGACGCCATCAATAGCCAGATCGAACTCAGCGACGCCGAGCGGCTCGACCGCCTCCGGCTGATCCGCTCCGAAAATGTCGGGCCGCGCACCTTTCGCTCACTGCTTGACCATTGCGGCAGCGCGCAGGCAGCCGTGCAGCAATTGCCGGAGTTGGCGCGCCGCGGCGGCAGGAGGGAGTTACGCCTCTGCAGCGAGGACGAGGCGCGCGCGGAGCTCGCAGCGTGCCGGAAGCACGGCATCAGCCTGCTGGCGCCGGGCGAGCATGGCTATCCGCTGCGGCTTGCCACGATCGAGGATGCGCCGCCGCTGCTCGCCGTGCGCGGCACCGCCGAGACACTGATGCGGCCGATGATCGCGATCGTCGGCTCGCGCAACGCCTCCGCGGCGGGATTGAAATTCGCGCAAGCCCTCGCGCATCAACTGGGCGAAGCCGGCTTCGTCGTCATTTCGGGGCTTGCGCGCGGGATCGACCAGGCCGCCCATCGCGCGACCATCAGGAGCGGGACCGTCGCCGTGCTGGCCGGCGGTCACGACTGCATCTATCCGCGCGAGCACGAGAGCCTGCTGACCGCGATCATCGACGCCACAGGCGCGGCGATCTCGGAAATGCCGCTCGGCCACGAGCCGCGGGCGCGCGACTTTCCCCGCCGCAACCGCCTGATCTCGGGGGCCTCGCTCGGCGTCGTCATTGTCGAGGCCGCGCAGCGCTCCGGCTCGCTGATCACCGCGCGGATGGCCGCCGAACAGGGCCGCGAAGTCTTTGCCGTGCCCGGCTCCCCGCTCGACCCGCGCGCGGCCGGCACCAACGACCTGATCAAGCAGGGCGCGACGCTCGTCACCGAGGCCAGTGACATCATTCAGGCGGTGGCCCCGATCATGGAGCGGCCCGTGATGTTGCAGCTGCGCGAGGACGACGGCGAGGACCTCGCCGACGAGCCCGAGAGCACCGAGCGCACCCGCATCAGCGGCCTGCTCGGACCGACGCCGGTGTCGATCGACGACCTGATCCGGATGGCGGAGCTGTCGCCGGCGGTGGTGCGTACGGTGCTGCTCGAACTCGAGCTTGCCGGCAAGCTCGAGCGTCACGGCGGCGGGATGGTGTCGCTGCTCTGAGCGCTATTCGGCCGCTTGCTTGCGTCCGTCGAACCGGGCGCGCGCGGCCTCGATCTCGATCCGGTGCTTCATGGCCCAGTCTCCCAGCGCCATCACCGGCTGGCTCAAGCCACGCCCGAGATCGGTCAATTCGTAATCGACCCGCGGCGGGATGGTTGGAAACACCGTGCGGGTGACGAGGCCGTCGCGCTCCAGGCCGCGCAGCGTCAAGGTCAGCATGCGCTGCGAGATGCCAGAGATCATGCGCTTGATCTCGTTGAAGCGCTTCGGCCCGTCGAACAGCATCATGATGACGAGGACGCTCCATTTGTCGCCGACGCGGGCGAGGATGGAGGCGACGCCGCGGCAATCCGCGTGCTGCAGATCGGCAGGCGGAGAAAGGTCGGTTACGCTGCTGTTTTGAGGTTTCAATGATGTGCCCGGGTTTCAAAAAAGTGCGTTCTTGTGCGCATTACCAGCAGTCACTCATATAGCGCCAGTTACAATCTTACACCAAGGTGACTGTTCCGATGAAAAAACTGCTTCACGTCGATTCCAGCGTGCTGGGCCCGCATTCGGTCAGCCGGCAATTATCGGCTGCCATTGTCGAGCGGCTGCGCCAGGCGACCCCCTCTCTCGAGGTGACGTATCGTGATCTTACCGCTACTCCGCTTCCACATCTTTCGGGGGCGCACCTTGCGGTAGCGCAAGGTGCCAGCAATCCCGATCCGTCCCTGCAGCAGGAGATGGCCACCAGCCAGGCCGCGCTTGCGGAATTCCTGGTCGCCGACACCTTCGTGCTCGGCGCCCCCATGTATAATTTTACCATTCCAAGCCAACTCAAGGCCTGGATCGACCGCATCGCCGTGCGCGGTCAAACCTTCAAATATGGCCCGCAGGGACCCGAGGGACTGTGCGGCAACAAGCGGGTGATCGCGGCGATTTCCCGCGGCGGCTTCTACGGCCCGGGCACGCCGATGGCTGCGCTGGAGCATCTGGAAAGCTATTTGCGCTCGGTGTTCGGCTTCATCGGCGTGACGCAGCTCGAATTCATCGCGGCCGATGGCATCCAAATCGGACCGGAGCATCGCGAGAAGGCGCTCGCCGGCGCGCTTCAGGCGGTGACCGCGTTGCGCGCGGCTTGAGTGCCAGATTGGGGCTGCCGCCGCCTGCGGCCGGCGGCGGCTTCAATCGCGCCAGGGGAAAGCCAGCCTGTCCCGGCCGATCCTAATGGCCGGCGAAGAACACGAACAGCGAAAGCACGAGCTCGATGCTGCTGCACGCATCCAGCATGGCGGACTCACTTTCAGCAGCCGGCGGGCGAGCGGGTTTGGTGATGCGCGGCAGCTCGAGAGCCTCGGGGCCGGATTGACGGCTGCCGGATGGAGCGATCTCGGCCCCTGAACCCGTTGGCGGTCGGGATGAATAGGTCATCGCCCGGCTCTCCGAATGTTCTTTCATTCCGCGTCAGACCCAATAGTCGCAATCGCCTCGCGGATGGTTCATGTGGCCCGCGGTGACACGCAGAACCAAAAAAAATCGGCCGCGGCGCCCCCGCGAACACCATTCGCGGGGATCACGGCGGCCGCTTCCAAGCACGCGGGATCGGCTACTGCTAACCGCGGAAGACCGGCGCGCCGGCTGGCGATGCGGTGGCGCCGCCATCGACGAAAATCTCCACGCCCTGCACATGCGCGGCATCATCGGACGCCAGGAACAGCACGGTCTTGGCGATGTGGTCGGCCTCGGCGATCCGCCCCAGCGGGGTCACGGCCGCGATGCGCTTCTCCAGCACCGCGAAAGCATCGTCCGTCGGCGCCCGCCCCTTCCAGATCGGCGTGCGTGCGCCGCCCGGCGCCACCACATTCACCCGGATGCCGCGCGGCGACAATTCAGACGCCATCACCCGCGCCATCGCGCGCACGCCGGCCTTGCTCGCCGCATAGGCCGAATAGCCGGGATTGCCCAGCACCGAGATCACCGAGCCGTTGAGAATGATGGAGGCATTGTCGTTGAGATAAGGCAGCGCCGACTGCACGGTGAAGAAGACCGCGGTGAGATTGGTGCGGATCACCTTCTCGAAGGCCTCAAGCGACGTTCCGCCGAGCGGCGTATCGCCGGGAATCCCGGCATTGGCAAACACGATATCGAGCTTGCCGAACCTCTCAGCCGCCTTCCTGATCGCGGCCTCGGTGGCTGCGTTGTCGGTGGCGTCGGCGGCGACCGCCAGCGCATTCGGCCCCAATTCCCTCGCAGCCTCGTCCAGCGTCTCCTTGTTGCGGCCGGTGATCGTCACCTTGGCGCCCTCGGCCACGAACAATCTTGCCGTCGCAAGACCGATGCCGCTGTTGCCGCCAGTAATCAACGCCGTCTTGTTCGCTAACCTCACGGGAGCCTCCATTCGCTGAATGGTTTAATGATTAAACCATGACGCTTGCGACTTAGTGCGTTTGGTTTTATAATGCAACCACACAAGTCCGTGATCCCGCAAGTCCAATGATCGCGGACGACAGAAGCGAAGGCGCGATCGAGAACGATGGTGAAACGGACCAGCCTTGCAGAGAACAGCTGCCCGATTGCGCGCGCGCTGGACGTGATCGGCGACTGGTGGTCGATGCTGATCATCCGCGACGCCATGCTCGGCCGCCGCCGGTTCGGCGAGTTCCAGAAGAGTCTGGGGCTCGCCAAGAACATCCTGTCCGCGCGGCTGCGCATGCTGGTGGAGGAAGGGATCCTGTCCACCGTGCCGGCCGCCGACGGCAGTGCCTATCAGGAATATGTCCTCACCGACAAAGGGCGCGGCGTGTTTCCGATCCTGGTCGCGCTGCGGCAATGGAGCGAGGCGTTCGACGCTCATCCGGACGAGATCGACACCATCCTGGTCGATCGCAAGAATGGTGAGCCGGTCCGGCCGCTCGAGCTTCGCGCCCGCGATGGCCGGCTGCTTGGGGCTCGCGATACCGAGCTGAAGCCGCGGTCAGCGACGAGGCGCCGACGCGCGGTGGCTTGAGAGCCCCAACATAATTTTCTTCCGGGGCGTTTCGGCCAAAGACTTCAACAAAGAGCACGAGCGAAAGGTATCATTTTACAGCAGAATTGGACCCTCCGGCCCCGCTTTCAACATCTGGCGATTTGACAGAGGGGCCGGCTGCACCCATGTTCGGGCCAAAGGGTCGGACTCGAATCTTCTGAAACCCGCCCCATATTCCCCCGTAAGTTACTGGAATTACATGAATATCGTTATCGTGGAGTCGCCGGCGAAAGCCAAGACGATCAACAAATATTTGGGATCGTCCTATGAGGTTCTGGCCTCTTTTGGCCATGTCCGCGATCTCCCGGCAAAGAACGGATCGGTCGATCCGAATGACAATTTCAAAATGATCTGGGAGGTCGACGCCAAGGCGGCCGGCCGGCTCAACGATATCGCCAAGTCGCTGAAGGGGGCCGACCGCCTGATTCTGGCGACCGACCCTGATCGCGAGGGCGAGGCCATCTCCTGGCATGTGCTGGAGGTGCTGAAGGAGAAGCGCGCGCTCAAAGACCAGAAGATCGAGCGCGTGGTGTTCAACGCCATCACCAAGCAGGCGATCCTGGAAGCCATGAAGCACCCGCGCCAGATCGACGGCGCGCTGGTCGACGCCTATATGGCGCGCCGCGCACTGGACTATCTGGTCGGCTTCACCCTCTCGCCCGTGCTGTGGCGCAAGCTGCCCGGCGCACGCTCCGCCGGCCGGGTGCAATCGGTGGCGCTGCGGCTGGTCTGCGACCGCGAGATGGAGATCGAGAAGTTCGTCCCCAGGGAATACTGGTCGCTGGTCGCCACGCTTCTGACCCCGCGCGGCGACGCCTTCGAGGCGCGGCTGGTCGGCGCCGACGGCAAGAAGATTCAACGGCTCGACATCGGCTCAGGCGCGGAGGCCGAGGAGTTCAAGAAAGCGCTGGAAGCAGCGCTCTACGCCGTCACCGCGGTGGACGCAAAACCCGCGCGGCGCAATCCGCAGGCGCCCTTCACCACCTCGACCCTGCAGCAGGAAGCAAGCCGCAAGCTCGGCTTTGCGCCGGCGCACACCATGCGCATCGCCCAGCGGCTCTATGAAGGCATCGACATCGGCGGCGAGACCACCGGTCTCATTACTTATATGCGGACCGACGGCGTGCAGATCGCCGGCGAGGCGATCACGCAGGCGCGCAAGGTGATCGGCGAGGATTACGGCAACGCCTATGTGCCGGATGCCCCGCGCCAATACCAGGCCAAGGCCAAGAACGCGCAGGAAGCGCACGAAGCGATCCGTCCGACGGACCTCACCCGCCGGCCGGATGCCATGCGCCGCAAGCTCGATAACGACCAGGCGCGGCTCTATGAGCTGATCTGGACCCGCACCATTGCAAGCCAGATGGAATCGGCCGAGCTCGAGCGGACCACGGTCGACATCACGGCGAAGGTCGGCTCGCGCGTGCTGGAGCTGCGCGCCACCGGCCAGGTCATCAAGTTCGACGGTTTTCTGGCGCTCTATCAGGAAGGCCGCGACGACGATGGCGACGACGAGGACGGTCGCCTGCCCGCGATGAGCCAGGGCGAGAACCTCAAGCGCAAGGACCTTGCGGTCACCCAGCATTTCACCGAGCCGCCGCCGCGCTTCTCGGAGGCCTCCCTCGTCAAGCGCATGGAAGAGCTCGGCATCGGCCGGCCGTCGACCTATGCCTCGATCCTGCAGGTGCTCAAGGACCGCGGCTATGTGCGGCTGGAGAAGAAAAGGCTCTATGGCGAGGACAAGGGCCGCGTGGTCATCGCTTTCCTGGAGAACTTCTTCCGCCGCTATGTCGAATACGATTTCACGGCCGATCTCGAGGAGCAGCTCGACCGCATCTCGAACAACGAGATTTCCTGGCAGCAGGTGCTGACGGATTTCTGGCGCGACTTCATCGGCACGGTCGAGGACATCAAGGAGCTGCGCGTTGCCGAAGTGCTGACCGCGCTCGACGAGATGCTGGGCCCGCATATCTACCCGCCGCGCGCGGATGGGGGCGATCCCAGGCAGTGCCCGACCTGCGGCAATGGGAGCCTTCATCTGAAGGCCGGCAAGTTCGGCGCCTTCGTCGGCTGCTCGAACTATCCGGAATGCCGCTACACCCGTCAGCTCGCCGCCGACAGCGAGGCCAGCGCCGACCGCGTGCTCGGCCAGGATCCCGAGACCGGCCTCGACGTGACGGTGAAGGCCGGCCGCTTCGGCCCCTATATCCAGCTCGGCGAGCAGAAGGACTATGGCGAGGGCGAGAAGCCGCGCCGCGCGGGAATCCCGAAGGGATCTTCGCCTGCCGATATCGAGCTCGAGCTCGCACTGAAGCTGCTCTCGCTGCCGCGCGAGATCGGCAAGCATCCGGAGACCGGGCAGCCGATCACGGCCGGCATCGGCCGCTTCGGGCCGTTCGTGCGCCATGACAAGACCTATGCCAGCCTCGAAGCCGGCGACGAGGTCTTCGACATCGGCCTCAACCGCGCCGTGACACTGATTGCCGAGAAGGCCGCCAAGGGTCCGGGCCGCCGCTTCGGTGCCGACCCCGGCAAGCCGCTCGGTGACCATCCGAGCCTGGGTGCGGTCGCGCTCAAGAACGGTCGCTACGGCGCCTACGTCACCGCAGGCGGCGTCAACGCCACCATCCCCGCCGAGTTCGAGAAGGACAGCCTCACTCTCGAACAGGCGATCGCACTGATCGACGAACGCGCCGCCAAGGGCGGCGGCAGCAAGGGCAAGGCAAAGGCGAAGGCGGCACCCAAGGCCAAGGGCGCGAAAGCGGCCAAGGCAGCGGCGGCCTCCGACGGCGAGGACGCGCCAAAGCCGGCCAAGAAGGCGGCGGTGAAGAAGGCGGCCGCGAAGCCGACATCGGACGCCACCAGCAAGGCTCGCGCGCCGGTCGCGAAGGCTGCCAAGACCTCCGCCGCCAAGCCTGCGGCGGCACCGAAAAACGCGGCGAAAAAGAGCGCCGGAAAGGCACGCTGAGCAAGGTGAACAAGACCCCTGACAATGGCTTTCCAGACCGAAAGGCCATTGTCGCCTTCATCCGAAACAATCCCGGCAAGGTCGGGACCAGGGAAATCGCCCGCGAATTCGGCCTGAAGAACGCCGACCGCGCCGAGCTGAAGCGGATCCTGCGCGAGCTCGCCGACGACGGCACCATCAGGAAGCAGGGTCGCAAGATCGGCGACACCGCGGCGCTCCCGCCGACGCTGATCGCCGACATCACCGGCCGTGACCGCGACGGCGAGCTGATCGCCACGCCCACCGAATGGGACGAGGTCGAGAACGGCGAGCCGCCCAAGATCCGCATCCATCTGCCGCGCAAGGCACGGCCCGCGGAGACCGGCGGGGTCGGCGACCGGGCGTTGCTCCGCGTCGAGCCGTCGGATGAAACCGAAGGCCCCGCCTATCGCGGCCGCATCATCAAGATCATCGATCATGGCAAGGGCCGCGTCCTCGGCATCTTCCGCAGCCTGCCCGATAGCGGCGGCCGGCTCGTGCCTGTCGACCGCAAGCAGGCCGGCCGCGAGCTCAACATCGCGGAGGCCGATCGCAACGGCGCCCAGGACGGCGACCTCGTCAGCGTCGATCTGATCCGCACCCGCGCCTTCGGCCTCGGCTCGGCTCGCGTGAAGGAGCGGCTCGGCCCGATCAAGTCGGAAAAGGCGATCAGCCTGATCGCGATCTTCGCCCATGAAATTCCGATGGAGTTCTCGAAGGCAGCGGTGCAGGAGGCCGAGGAAGCACGGCCTGCGACGCTGAAGGGCCGCGAGGATTGGCGCGATGTGCCGCTCGTCACCATCGATCCGCCCGACGCCAAGGATCATGACGACGCGGTGCATGCGGAGGCCGATCCCGATCCGAAGAACGAAGGCGGCTTCATCGTCAATGTCGCGATCGCCGACGTCGCCTTCTATGTCCGCCCCGGCACCGCGCTCGATCGCGATGCGCTCACGCGCGGCAACTCGGTCTATTTTCCAGACCGCGTGGTGCCGATGCTGCCCGAGCGCATCTCGAACAATCTCTGCTCGCTCGTGCCGGGCGAGCCGCGCGGCGCGCTTGCGGTGCGGATGGTGATCGGCGCCGACGGCCGCAAGCGCTCGCACAGCTTTCATCGCGTGCTGATGCGCTCGGCCGCAAAGCTCAATTACGCGCAGGCGCAGGCTGCGATCGACGGACGCCCCGACGACACCACCGGCCCGCTGCTCGATCCGATCCTGAAACCGCTTTACGCGGCCTATGAGGCGGCCAGACGCGCACGCGAGGAGCGCGACCCGCTCGATCTCGATATTCCGGAGCGCAAGATCCTTCTCAAACCCGACGGCACGGTCGACCGCGTCGTCGTCCCGCAGCGGCTCGATGCGCACAAGTTGATCGAGGAGTTCATGATCCTCGCCAATGTCGCCGCCGCCGAAATGCTGGAGAAGAAGGCGCTGCCGCTGATCTATCGCGTGCATGACGAGCCGAGTGTCGAGAAGGTGCAGGCGCTGCAGGAGTTCCTGCGCACGCTCGACCTTCCCTTCGCCAAAGGCGGGCCGCTGCGCCCCTCACTGTTTAACGGCGTGCTGGCCCAGGTCGCAGGCCAGGACTACGAGCAGCTGGTCAACGAGGTGGTGCTGCGCTCGCAGGCGCAGGCGGAATATTCGGCGGAGAATTACGGTCATTTCGGCCTGAACCTGCGCCGCTATGCGCATTTCACCTCGCCGATCCGCCGCTATGCCGATTTGATCGTGCATCGCGCGCTGATCCGCGGGCTTGGGCTCGGCGAGGGCGCGCTGCCCGAGGGCGAGTCGCTGGAGACGTTGAGCGAGATCGCCGCCCAGATTTCCGCGACCGAGCGCCGCGCCATGAAGGCCGAGCGCGAGACCGCCGACCGGCTGATCGCCCACCATCTCGCCGACCGCATCGGCGCCACTTTCCAGGGCCGCATTTCCGGCGTCACCCGCGCCGGGCTGTTCGTGAAACTGGCTGAAACCGGCGCCGACGGCTTCATTCCTATCCGCTCGCTCGGCAGCGAGTACTACAATTACGACGAGACCCGGCACGCCCTGATCGGCTCGCGCAGCGGTGCCACGCACCGGCTGGGCGATGTGGTCGACGTCCGCCTGGTGGAAGCTCAGCCGATTGCAGGCGCCTTGCGTTTCGAGCTGCTCTCGGAGGGCGAATTCGCCCCCCGCGAGCGCAGGCGCGAGGTGGGCAAGATGCGCGACGCGCAGCTCCGCCGTGCCGCGCGCAAGAGCGGGCGCCAGCCGGACCGGAAAAAATCCGGCAAGAAGTCGGGCAGCAAATCGGGCAAGAAATCCGGCAAGCGGGGGAAACGAGGCTAGTGATGGACAGCGTCAAATACCCCACGCAGGTCTGGACCCGCGAGACCGACGCGGTCGCCGCCGGCGAGACGCGCGACGTCTGGCTTGCGATGAAGCGCGGCTTCCGCGGCCGCTGCCCGCGCTGCGGCGAGGGCCGGCTGTTTCGCGCCTATCTGAAAGTGGCCAGCAATTGCCCGGCCTGCGGCCTCGATTTCACCCCGCATCGCGCCGACGACCTGCCGGCCTATCTCGTCATCGTCGTGGTCGGCCATCTCGTGGTGCCGACGGCGCTGATGATCGAAACCGAATTTTCGCCGCCGGTCTGGCTGCAGCTTTCGATCTATTTGCCGCTGACATTGATTTTGTCGCTGCTGCTGCTGCAGCCGATCAAGGGCACCGTCGTGGGCCTGCAATGGGCGCTGCGCATGCATGGTTTTGACGAAGGCGAAGGCTATAATGATGATCCGCCGCCTTGGCCAAATCCAGCGACAAGAGAAAGAATTTCACGGGACGGAAATGACTGATACCGCGCAGGCACAACAAACCGCAGTTCGGGAAGAAAAAGAGGCCGACCACCATCCGTATTACCGGCCGAAGGATGCCGCGACGCTCATCCTGGTCGATCGCGCCGGTCCCATTCCGAAGGTGCTGGTCGGCCGCCGCCACGACAAGGTGGTGTTCATGCCGGGCAAATTCGTCTTCCCCGGCGGCCGCGTCGACAAGACGGATCATCGCGTGCCGGTCGCCGCCTCCATCACGCCGGAGCTCGAAGCCAATCTGCTCAAGGGCAGCCCGAAGATCTCGGCCTCACGCGCGAAGTCGCTTGCCGTCGCAGCGATCCGCGAGGCCTGCGAGGAGACCGGCCTCTGCCTCGGACGCAAGACCGACGGCGCGCCAAAACTCGACGGAGCCTGGGCGCCGTTTTCCGATGCGGGCCTGCTGCCCGACCCGTCCGGCCTCTATCTGATCGCACGCGCGATCACCCCGCCGGGCCGCGTGCGCCGCTTCGACACCCGCTTCTTCACCGCCGATGCCTCCGCCATCACTCACCGCGTGGAGGGCGTGGTGCATGCGGATGCGGAGCTGGTCGAGCTGGTCTGGGTCGAGCTCGGCTCGCAGCCGCTCGCCGATCTGCATCCGATGACCAGGAATGTGCTGGGCGAGTTGCAGAAGCGCCTCGCCACGGGCCCGCTCCGCCACGATGCCGAGGTGCCGTTTTTCCATTTCTACGGCGGTCGGATGCAGCGTGATATCCTGGGCGGCAACGTGGGCAACAACGCCTGAGTTGATCGGAGAGGTATTGCCATGACCAGATATCTCGTGCCCCTGCTCGCCTCCGTCGCACTGTGCGCGTCACTGCCGCGACCCTCACATGCCGAGCTCGATGTCCCCGCGCTGAAAGCGAAGATCGAGACATCGCTCGAGAGCGACTATCCAAAGCTCGATGCGCTCTACAAGGACATTCACGCCCACCCGGAAATCGCCTTCCAGGAGGAGAAGACCGCGGCCAAGCTCGCAGCCGAGATGCGTGCGCTCGGCTTCGAGGTCACCGAGCATGTCGGCAAGACCGGCGTGGTCGCGATCTACAGGAACGGCGACGGCCCCACCATCATGGTGCGCACCGAGCTCGACGCGCTGCCGATGGAGGAGAAGACCGGCCTGCCCTATGCCAGCCACGACAAGACCATCTGGCAGGGGCGCGAAACCTTCGTCGATCACAGCTGCGGCCACGACATCCACATGGCGAGCTGGGTGGGGGCGGCAACGACACTGGTCGCGCTGAAGGACCAGTGGAAGGGCACGCTGATGTTCATCGCCCAGCCCGCCGAGGAAACCGTTTCAGGTGCCAAGGCGATGCTGGCGGACGGCCTGTTCACGCGATTTCCAAAGCCGGATTTCGGCTTTGCTCTGCATGACGGCCCGTTCGCCTACGGGACCGTGCTCTATCGCGCCGGCATCGGCTCGTCCAACGCCGACAGTCTCTACATCAAATTCCGCGGCCGCGGCGGACATGGCGCGGTGCCGCAGGCCACCATCGATCCCGTGATAATGGCGTCGCGCTTTGTGGTGGACGTGCAGAGCGTGATCAGCCGGGAAAAGGACCCGACCGAATTCGGCGTGGTCAGCATCGGGGCGATCCATGGCGGCACCGCAGAGAACATCATTCCCGACGATGTCGTCCTGCTCGGCACCATCAGGACCTTCAAGCCGGAGGTGCGCGCCAGGATGCTCGAAGGCATCGAGCGCACCGCGAAGGCAGTGGCCGCGATGGCCAACGCCCCGGAGCCCGAGATCAAAATAACTGAAGGCACCAAGGCCGTGGTCAACGATGCCGCGGTGGTCGATACCGCCGCGAAGGTTCTGAAGGTGGCCTTTGGCGACAAGCTGCGGACCTCGCCGCCGGGCACGCCGAGCGAGGACTATTCTGAGTTCGTCAATGCCGGCGTGCCCTCGATGTTCTTCAACATCGGGGTCTACGAGCCTGAGCGCGTCGCCGCCGCCCGCGACGGGACCGGCCCGCAACTGCCGGGCAACCATTCACCGTTGTTCGCGCCGGTGCCGAAGCCGACGATCGAGACCGGGGTCGAGGCGATGACGCTGGCGGTGTTGAGCGCCTTCGACCAGCACGCGCAGGGACATTGAGGGCGCGCGCTCTCTCTCCCCCGTCATTGCGAGGAGCGCAGCGAGGCAGCAATCCAGAGTCGTGGGCGTGGCCCTGGCTGCTTCGCTGCGCTCGCAATGACGGGCTGAGACCTACGCTCACTCTCCTCTCGTCATTCCGGGGCACGCGAAGCGTGAACCCGGAATCTCGTGCCACAACCTCTGGATTCCGGGTTCGCGCCGGCGGCGCGCCCCGGAATGACGGGTGTTTTAGGCCAAGGCCCAAAAACAAAATAATCTTCCACTGCGCTCCGATGGCGCGGCCTTGCACCATGCCTATCTCTTCCCAACCAGCAATTTCCGCGGGGAAAGCCGGCGATGGCCAAACGTCAACTCAAGCTCGGCGCCTTCATGCGCCCGGTCAGCATCCACACCGGCGCATGGCGCTATCCCGGGGCCTGGCCCGACGCCAATTTCAACTTCGCGCACCTGAAGGACCTGATCCGCAAGCTGGAAGCCGGCAAGTTCGACGCCTTCTTCATGGCCGATCACCTGGCCGTCTTGAACATGCCGATCAATGCGCTCAAGCGCAGCCACACGGTGACCTCGTTCGAGCCGTTCACGCTGCTCTCGGCGCTCTCGGCCGTCACCGAGCGGATCGGCCTGATCGCCACCGGCTCGACCACGTTCGACGCGCCCTATCACGTCGCCCGCCGCTTTGCTTCCCTCGACCATATCTCCGGCGGCCGCGCAGGCTGGAATATCGTCACCACCTCCAATCCCGATGCCGCGCTCAATTTCGGCCTCGACGATCACATGGAGCATGCCGAGCGCTATCGCCGCGCCCGCGAGTTCTATGACGTGGTCACCGGCCTGTGGGACTCCTTCGCCGACGACGCCTTCGTGCGCGACGTCGACAGCGGCCTCTATTTCGATCCCGAGCGCATGCATGTGCTCGACCACAAGGGCCAATATCTGAAGGTGCGCGGTCCGCTGAACATCGCCCGCCCGGTGCAGGGCTGGCCGGTGATCGTGCAGGCCGGCGCCTCCGAGGACGGCAAGCAGCTCGCCGCCGAGACCGCGGAAGCCGTGTTCACCGGCGGCGGCAGCCTCGCCGACGGACAGAAACTCTATGCCGACATCAAGGGCCGAATGGAGACAATCGGCCGTAACCCCGAGCATCTGAAGATCCTGCCCGGCGCCTTCGTCGTGGTCGGCGACAGCGTCGAGGAGGCCAAGGAAAAGCGCGCGCTGCTCGACAGCCGCGTGCACTACGACAGCGCCATCGCCTCGCTTTCGGTGATCCTCGGCACCGACGCCTCCGGCTTCGACCCCGACGGCCAGCTGCCCGAAATCCCCGAGACCAATGCGTCCAAGAGCGGCCGCCAGCGCCTGGTCGATCTCGCCGCGCGCGAAAAGCTCTCCGTGCGCCAGCTGGCGCAGCGGGTCGGCGGCTATGGCGGCCTGTCCTTTGTCGGCACGCCCCAGACCATCGCCGACCAGATGGAAGAGTGGCTGACGAGCGGCGGCTCGGACGGCTTCAACATCATGTTCCCATACCTGCCGCAGGGCCTGACCGACTTCGTCGACAAGGTGGTCCCGGAGCTGCAGCGGCGGGAGATTTTCCGGACCGAATATGAGGGCCGGACCCTTCGGGAAAATCTCGGGCTGCCGCGGCCGAAAAACCGGTTTTTCGAGGGTTAGTCACCCGATTCCGGGCGTTTTCGGCCGGGAAAACCTTGACATCAGGGCTTTTCCGGCTAGGTTGCGCACCAACCACGCGTCCGGTTTGGCGGGCGCCCTGCCCCAAATCGCTGGGGCGTGCCCCTCAAATCAAAAGCTTTATTGAAGGTCTAAGCCAATGGCCAAAGCGGTCACCATCAAGGTCAAGCTCGTGTCCTCGGCCGACACCGGCTACTACTATGTCGCCAAGAAGAATTCGCGCACCATGACCGAGAAGATGGTCAAGAAGAAGTACGATCCGGTCGCGCGCAAGCACGTCGAGTTCCGCGAAGCCAAGATCAAGTAAGAAGATCACGCGGAAATACCACCGACTGAACGGGGCCCTCGCGGCTCCGTTTTTATTTGCGCGCTCTCTTGCCGGCCGGCTTTCGCCACGCGCCCCTCTTGTTCAGGCATGATGCTTGCGTCTGAACGTTGCGAGGATTCGCCATGGTCGCAGGCTCGGACGAAAGCAATGCCGGGGGCTATTCGGTCGCCTATGGCCGCGACGACAGCTATTTTCCGGTCTACATCACCGCGGCCCTGGCGCTGATCTTCCTGGCCGCTGTCTGGATCACCGGCGCGCTGTACTGGCTGCCGCTGTCGCTGGCCGCCGCCGCCTTCACCTATTACAACATCCCCCTGCTCGAGACGGGGCGGCCGACGATCGGCGCCAATCAATATGGCATCTTCATTCAGGCGTTCGGGCTGATCCGCTGGCGCGCCGTCGATCGCATCGACCTGGTCGAGATCGCCGACCGCGCCGCGACCGTGCATGAGCTGCAGATCAGGCTGAACGCGCCGCTCTCCAGCGCCCTGGTCGCCGACTGGCGCAAGCAGCCCAACTGGCGCCGCTACATGCGGCTGCCCTGGCGCATGAGCCCCAACAACATGGTGCGGATCGACATCGAGCCGTTCGATCAGCCGCCGGACGCCATCCACCGGACCTTCCTGCGGATGTGGCGGTTCTACCGGAGCTAGGTGCTCGAACGGCTCGCCAACCCGCATCCTTCGAGGCTCGCTGACGCGCGCGCCTCTGGATGACGGATCTGGGACTTCACATGCTCTCCGGATGACGGGACATGAGGCACAAGCCATCACGTCCGCACCACCAGCTTCGAATACTGATCCGCCGGCATGCCATACGTCCATGCCACCGCGTCGCGCGCGGAGTTGATGTTGGCCGGCACCTGCAGGAAATAATGCCGGTGCGTGCCGTCGGGCTCCGGCGTCGCGTTGATCACCTCCACCGCGGTCCAGATGTCGTAGTTGAGCCAGATCTTGCGCCAGAGCACGCCGGTCTCGTCCTCGGCCACCTTGCGCGCGCCGCCGAGAGCGACGTAGCGCTGCGGGGTCATGATCTCGATCATGCAGCGGCGCACCTGCACATTCGACTCCGCATCGATCGTGGTCAGCGTGATCGCCCCCTTGTGCTCGATCAGCCAGGCGGGCACCTCCACCCCCTTCCAGGCGAAGGCCGACCAGCCGTCGCCAAAGCGTACCGCCGGTCCGCGCGCGTCGTGCAGCCGCCCTTCCGCATCGCCACGCAGCAGGCAGGGCCGCTCCGACAGGAAGCAAGTGCGCTCATGCGGCTGCAGCCAGCCGACATTCGCCGCGATTTGCATGAGCCCCAGCAGCGGCGCAGTATCCGCCTTGAGGCCGAGCACGCTGCGGGCATATTCGAGGATGCCGAGCCAGGACAGCTCGGCTGGACCCGCGACGCTGTCGGTGAAATTCTGCGGCGCGACCAGTGCGGTCATGATCCGCCAAGACGACAGCGGACGCGAGCGGCGCAGCCGTGCGCCGAACGAGATCTCGTCCTGGTTGGCGTGCTGCAGCACCATTTCGCCGACGGCGGCGATCAGCGTATCAGGCGGATTCACGGAGTCGGCGATCTCGGCTGCTATGCGCCGACCGAGCCGCTTGCGCAGCAGCCGCGTCGCTCGCCTGCGCATGCGATCGATCAGCGCGGATCTGACATTCGCCCCGTCGGCCGCGGAGGCCGCGCATGACCGATGCGACAGCTGAATCGGGCTGTCGCACCAGACAAAGCGCACCGGAGGCGGCAAGCCCGCGGCCGCATAGGCCAGGCACACGCCCTCCTCGGCCGCGCCGCGATCCGCGGGCGCAGTCGAACGGCGGATCGCAAGCCAGCGCGCACGGTAGCGGTCGAGCGCAGCCGCCTGCTCCGCAGCAAGCCGGCCTCTAGTCGGCAAGGACGCGCGCATCGAGCGGGCCGAGTTCGCGCTGCCGGCGCACGCGATAGGTTCCGCGCGGCAGCGTCACCGGCGCATGTTCCTCATGCGTCACCCGCGCATAGTCGGAGGCCACCTTCACATGGCCGATATAGAGCCCGCTCGGGATATCGGCTGCGAGCGCCTCGTCATGAAAAAGGATGACGCGCTCCTTGATGGCATGGCGGTGGCCGGTCTCCTCGCCTTCCGCCAGCACCATCGCAACGCCGTCGAGATTCTCCGTGATCTTTCCCGATAGCGGAACGTCGGCGACCCGCTCGAGCAGCAGGTCGCCTTGTGCGAAGATCTCTGCCATCGCCATCTCCTTGTGCCTGAGAGCACCCGGCGATGTTGCTGGGTGCTCTTTGTTCCACCCAATTTCTTGTCTTGTTGTTGTCTTCGGTTGTTGTCTTCGGTCGTGGTGTTCGGACAGGCCTTCTTACGTTTATGGTCCGAGGCCGTGTACATCGATCAGTATAGCACGTCTCTCAACTGCGCGATGACATAGGTTGCGACGTCATCGCGCAATTTGATCGGCACGTTACCGGTTCACGCTCCGGCGGCGGCTCAGTGCACGACCTCCCCATGCAGGGAGAGATCGAGCCCTTCCCGCTCGGCGTCCTCCGAGACGCGCAGGCCGACGAACATTTTGACCACGAACAGGATGATCAGGCTGACCACCGCGTCATAGACAAAGACGGTGGCGACGCCGATGCACTGGTTGATGAACTGCCCGGGATTGCCCTCCAGCAGCCCCGCGGTTCCGCCATATTGCTTCACTGCAAAAATCCCGGTCAGCAGTGCACCGACGATGCCGCCCAGCGCATGCACGCCGAAGCAATCCAGCGCATCGTCGTAGCTGAACATATGCTTGAGCCCGGTGCAGCCCCAGTAGCAGACGACGCCGGCGGCAACACCGATGGCGATGGCGCCGACCGGGCCGACAAAGCCGGAGGCCGGCGTGATCGCAACGAGGCCAGCGACCGCCCCGGAGCAGATGCCGATCACCGTTGGCTTGCCCTTCATCGCCCACTCCACCAGCATCCAGGTGAAGCCGGCCACTGCGGTCGCGATCTGGGTCACCAGCATGGCCATGCCGGCCTGCACGCCGGCGGTCACGGCGGAGCCCGCGTTGAACCCGAACCAGCCGACCCACAACAGCGACGCGCCGATGAAGGTCAGCACCATGTTATGGGCCGGCGCCGTGTCGGCGCGCTTGCCGAGCATGATGGCGCACATCAGTCCGGCCACGCCCGCATTGATATGCACCACCGTACCGCCGGCGAAATCGAGCACCTTGACCAGGGCGTCGTCATTGCCCGAGGAGAAGATGCCGTCCGGTCCCCACACCCAGTGCGCGACCGGCGCATAGACGAAGATCGCCCACAGCCCGATGAACCAGAGCATGGCCGAGAATTTCATGCGCTCGGCAAAGGCGCCGGCGATCAGCGCGGGCGTGATGATGGCGAACGTCATCTGGAAGCAGATGTAGACGCTCTCGGGTATCGTCGCCGCGAGCGGATTGGGATTGCCGATGCCGCCGGAGCCGATGTCGCTGAGGATATCCTTCAGGAACATGCGGTCGAGCCCGCCGACAAAGGGCGAGCCGGCGCGGAACGACATGCTGTAGGTCACCACCGCGAACAGGATGGTGACGAGGCAGGTCACCGCAAAGCTCGTCATGACGGTGTCGCCGACATTCTTCTTGCGCACCATGCCGCCATAGAACAGGCCAAGGCCGGGGATGGTCATCATCAGGACCAGCGCGACGGAGGTCAGCATCCACGCGGTGTCGCCGGAATTCGGCGTGCATTTCTCCAGGATCTTGCCGCCACAGGCTGGCGGCGTATCGTCGGCAAAGGCTGCGCCTGACATCGCGAGCCAGAGAAGCGCGATCCCAACCAGCGCCACCAGCCAGGTTGTGAGCTGGCTGCGCGTGAATTTCCCCGAATGCATTGTCGTCCTCCTTGTCCCAAGTATGCGGTTGCGTTCTGAGTGCCGGCTTCTTCGAGCTCCTTGATCGTTCATGCGCAGGCGAGCAACGACCGCACCGGCCCGGCGCGCGCCGGCGCGCGTTCGTTGCTTGCATTGTGTTTATGCTGTCCGGAACGGTCTTGCCTGGAGATCGGCGCCGAGAGACAGCGGCCGATCGCGGGCATAGCGGCCACCCTGCCCGGCGCCGCAATGGGGCCGTCGAGCCGAACCGGTGGAGGATTGGCGACGACGAGCCTCATGGCTGCCCGGCCTTTCCCTTGGTTCTCTCCCAAGGCCGGGAAACGTCAGCGACGGTTCCCGAATCCAATTCTTAGCCAGGACAACTCAAGATTCGTGCCATACCGCGTAGGAGACTAAAGGCTTGATCCGCCGCGGATTTGGCATTGTCCGCACAGCGAATGGGCCGTCTCTGCCGATTTCATGAGCAGACTGCCGTCCAAAAATGCGCCATTCGCCCAAGCCAGACGCGGGGTTAGTGGATGCTGGGCCTGACAACCTCACGTCGTCGCGGCTGAACGAGGCGGGATCCATACTCCAGGATGCAGCTCTCGCCCTCCACCCTCGCCGTCATCGCCAGCGAAGCGAAGCAATGACGGCGTGGGCGGAGGCCGCATCACACCGGCGGCGCGCGCAGATGCCAGTCGGTCGCCTGCTGATAGGCAAAGCCGATGCGCAGCGCCTTCGCCTCCTCATAGCCGCGGCAGACGATCTGCAGCGACAGCGGCAGGCCGGCCGCCGTCGCGCCATTGGGCAGCGCGAGCGCGCACATTTCGAGCAGATTGGCCGGGCGGGTGAAGCGCGAGGGCAATCTGTCCTGGTCGACCTCGGTCAGCTCAAGCGCCGCAGTCTCCGTCGTCGGGGTGAGCAGCGCATCGACGCCGTCGAGCGCGCGATACATCTGCTGCTTGAAATCGGCGAGCTGCTTGCGGGCCTTGAGATAATCCTGGGCCGACACGCGCGCGCCGCCAAGCAGGCGGCGCCGCACCGCCTCGTCGAGCTGTGTCGCGGGATCCTCGGCAAGATGGCCGGCGTTGAAATAGGCCTCCGCCTGGACCAGCGCCTGCACGGCGAGGCAGTCGGCGAAGCGGAACGGCAGCGCGACGTCGACGATCTCGGCGCCGAGGCGCGCAAGCAGGTCGAGCGAGCGGTCATAGGCGTCGAGCATGTCGGCCGCGACACCTTCGCGCTCGGCCGCCGGCATCCGCCCGAGCCGCAGACCGCGCACACCGCGCTTGAGCGTCGGCAAGGGATCGTCAGGCAGGATGCCGCGCGTGTTCGGATCGCGTGGATCAGGCCCCTGCAGCAGGTTATACAGCACGGCCGCATCCTCCACGGTGCGCGCCATCGGCCCCGGCGTGTCGAGCGTCTGGCTAAGCGGCAGAACGCCATGCGTGCTGATGCGCCCGATCGTCACCTTGAGCCCCGTCAGCCCGCAAAACGAGGATGGCAGCCGCACCGAGCCGCCGGTGTCGGTGCCGATCGCCCACGGCGCCATGCGCGCGGCCACCGCAACGCCCGACCCGCTGCTCGACCCGCCCGGCGTCCGCGCGGCCGCCATGTCCCAGGGATTCCAGGGCGTACCCATGTGCTGATTGGTGCCCCAGCCGCCATAGGCGAACTCCACCGTGTGGGTCTTGCCGAGCACGATCATGCCGGCGGCGATCATGCGGCGCGCAATGGTCGCGGTCAGGGTCGAGCGGCGCTGGCGCCAATTGGCCGAGCCGCCGGTGGTGATCTGCCCTTCCAGCTCGATCAGATCCTTCAGCGCCACGGGCACGCCATGCAGTGGCCCGACCGCATGCCCGGAGCGAATGGCCTTGTGCGCGGCCTCCGCCGCCAGCCGCGCGCTGGCGCCGTAAACCTCGACATACGCGTGCAGCTTCGGCTCCAGCCTCTCGATCCGCGAAAGCAGCGCATCGACGACATCGACGGGCGAGAGTTTATTGGCGGAGATGGCTTGTCCGAGGGCGGAGGCGGACAATAGGGCGGGATCTGCGGCGGTCAGGCTGGCGTCGTTCATGTCACTTCCAATTTGCTTCGTTGCAAGCGGACGAGGATCCCGGCAAGACTTCCATTGGGGGCAATGGCGGTCAACCTCCCAGATCGCAGCATCGGCATGCGCCTCCGCGGGCACATGCGCCGTGTCGTCATTGCGAGCAAAGCGAAGCGATCCACAGCCACGCTCGCGATTTCCGGATTGTCTTCAGTTCGCGCAAAAGCGGACGACGGAACAGCGAATTGCCCTCGAGCGTGGAGAGGGCGACGGAGATGGCGACGTTGACGGGCCGTGTTGATGGCGACCGGCTCGCCGCTATGCTCGCTCGTTCACCTTGTCGCTTCTGGCCTTGCTGCCATGCGTGCTCACGAGCTTCTGGCACCCGGCGATCGTCGCGACCTCGCGCAGGGTCTTGCGAAGCGTGGGAAGATCGACCGGCTTGCGGAACTGCGGATAGACGACGAGGCCAAGGGACGCCGCAAAGCGGACCTTGTCCTCGCGGTTTTCGCCCTCTGCACCACTGATCAGGAGAATGGGCGTGCGCGAATTCAGCTGAGCCAGGAAGGCCAGGATCTCGTCGCCGGATCGCTCGCCGAGCGACAGATCGAGGGTAATGCAATCGAAGCTCCGCTTCTGCAAAACCTCTATTGCGCTTTCGACCGTGTCTACGCAGGTCGCCTCGAAACCCTCCTGAGACGCGATCTTGCGCAAAATCGACAGATGAACGTGAGTATCTTCGATTACCAGCAGCTCATTGCGCATGCCATCCACCGTCCGCCCGCTCGGCTTCTTCGTCGAGCCAAGCGTTGCATAGCAAGGGCTGCTGACCAGTCGGTAAAGGTTCGACCCCGTACTCGTACGGGGGGCGAGGCCGCCGGGCGGATGGTCAACGCAACGCGCCGATGATCGATCCGCGCGGCGACCTCGCTACGCCGCCTGCGAGACCACGCGGTTGCGGCCGTCATGCTTGGCGCGGTAGAGCGCCTTGTCGGCGCGCTTGAGGACGTCGGCGATCGGCTCGCCCTTGCTCTCGAGCGTGGAGAGGCCGATCGAGATGGTGACGTCGATGCGGGCTGCACCCTTGTCGACGGCGAAGGGCTCGCCGGCGATGGCGCGCCGCAGCCGCTCGGCGACCATGCCCGCGACATGCAGGTCGGTTTCCGGCATCACGATCACGAACTCCTCGCCGCCGTAGCGGCAGGCGAGATCGATGCCGCGGATCGACTTGCGGATGCGCACGGCGAATTCGCGCAGCACGTCGTCGCCGGCGTCGTGGCCATAGGTGTCGTTGATCGACTTGAAATAGTCGATGTCGAGCATCATCAGCGCCAACGGCTTGCCCCGGGAGGCCGCCTGCTCGGCCAAAGTTGCGAGATGGCTCTCCATGTAACGGCGGTTATGCAGGCCGGTCAGCGCATCCGTGATCGCCATCTCGATCGAGTTCTGCACATTGTCGCGCAGATGATCGGTGTAGCGGCGGCGGCGCACCTGGGTGCGGGCGCGCGCCATCAGCTCGTTCTTGTCGACCGGGCGCAGCAGATAGTCGTTGACCCCGATCTCGAGGCCGCGGAGCAGCCGCGTGTTGCTCTCGGGATCGGCGATCGCCAGGATCGGAACGTGACGCGTGCGCTCCAGCGAGCGCGCCTGGCTCGCGAGCCGCAAGCCGTCGAAATTGTCGAGGTCGAGCGAGACGATCAGGAGATCGTAATTGCCTTCGGCTGCATGGAACAGCGCCTCCGCCGGATTGGTTTGGACATCCACGGTGTGCTCGGCCGCGAGCAGCGGCGCGATCCGCTCATACGAGGACGGGCGGTCGTCGACCAGGAGCACGCGGCCGCCCTTTCCGGTGTCCGCAATCGCGCTGCGCTCCGGCGCCTGCACGCCGATCTCGAGCGAGGTGAGCGCGCGCATGCGCAGCTCGTCGGTCATCATCTTCAGCCGGGTCAGCGAGCGCACGCGCGTAAGCAGCACGATGTCGGAGACCGGCTTGGTGAGGAAATCGTCGGCGCCCGCCTCGAGCCCGCGCACGCGGTCAGCCGGGCTGTCGAGCGCGGTCACCATGACGATGGGAATGTGGTGGGTCAGGGGATCGGACTTGATGCGGCGGCAGACCTCGAAGCCGTCCATGTCGGGCATCATCACGTCGAGCAGGATCATGTCGCATTCGGCGCGCTGGCACAGCTTCAGCGCATCGGCGCCGTTGCTTGCGGTCAGGACGTCGAAATACTCGGCCGACAGACGGGCTTCCAACAGCTTGACGTTGGCGGGGACGTCGTCGACCACCAGGATACGCGCGGACACTGAAACTCACTCCTACCCAATAAAACGCCGGACAGTCTCTATGAATTTGCCGACCGAGATCGGCTTGGAAAGATAGGCCTCGCAGCCGCCTTCGCGGATGCGCTCTTCGTCGCCCTTCATGGCGAAGGCGGTCACAGCCACGACCGGAATGCCACGCAGCTCGGGATCGTCCTTGATCCAGCGCGTCACTTCGAGACCCGACACTTGCGGCAATTGGATGTCCATCAGGATCAGGTCGGGGCGCATCTTGCGCACGAGGTTGAGCGCCTCGAAACCATTGCTGGTCCCCGAGGTCTGATAGCCGTGCGCCTCCAGGAGGTCACGGAAGAGCTTCATGTTGAGCTCATTGTCCTCGACGATCAGGACGGTCTTGCCCATCCCGCCCTCCCATCTCTTGAGGTCCGGTTTTCCGAAACGCGCGACCACGGTTCCGCGCGTTCTCGAAATCTAATTCAAACTAGCGGCAGATTCGCTCTAAGCCGTTAAATCCGCGAGCCTTCTTCCCGGTCTTGGTTTCCACTTGCTTGAACAGCCTCGCAAGACTCGGGCATGATCGTTTTCGAATTAGAGACCATAAGTTAACCGAAAGGCAAACGATTCAGTTGAAAAAGCCTGTTCAAAACCCACGGGAAGTGGCTGAAATCGTTGCGATTCAGGCCCTGAGCTTCGTGGCGGGCGATCCCGAGCGGCTGGGCGCCTTCCTGGCCGAGACGGGGATCGGCCCCGACACCTTGCGGAAATCCGCCGCCGATCCCCGGTTCCTGGCCAGCGTGCTCGATTTCGTGCTCGCCGATGACGCAACCGTGAAGGCCTTCGCCAAGGTCTCGGAGCTGCACCCGACCAACATCATGGCGGCGCGGCAGGTGCTGGGCGATCCCAAATGGGAGCGCGACGTGCCGTGAGCGAGATCGCGCCAGCGTCGGCGACCTGCTTCTGCCGGGACTGCCTCGCCGACCTGGACGCGCGGGCGCGGCGCTGCAACGCTTGCGGCTCCCCTCGCCTCGTCCGCCATCGCGCGCTTTCGACGCTGTCGCTTGCGCATATCGATTGCGACGCGTTCTATGCGACGGTGGAGAAACGCGACAACCCCGCCATCGCGGACCGGCCGGTGATCATCGGCGGCGGCAAGCGCGGCGTGGTCTCGGCGGCCTGCTACATCGCGCGCACCTATGGCGTGCGTTCGGCAATGCCGATGTTCAAGGCGCTGGAGCTTTGTCCCGACGCGACGGTGGTGCGGCCCGACATGGCCAAATATGTCCGGGTCGGGCGCGAGGTGCGCGAGGCGATGCAGGCGCTGACGCCGCTGGTCGAGCCGCTGTCGATCGACGAGGCGTTCCTCGATCTCGCCGGCACCGAGCGCGTGCACGGCATGATTCCGGCCAAGGTGCTGGCGCGCTTTGCCCGCGACGTCGAGCGCGACGTCGGCATAACGGTGTCGGTCGGGCTGTCCTGCAACAAGTTCCTGGCCAAGATCGCCTCCGATCTCGACAAGCCGCGCGGCTTTGCCGCGCTCGACCAGGAGGAAGCGCGCAATCTGCTGGCGGACAAACCGGTCGGCTTCATCTTCGGCGTCGGGCCGGCGACACAGGAAAGGCTGGCGCGAAGCGGTTTTCGCAGCATCGCCGACCTGCAGCGCGCCGACGAGATCGAGCTGATGAAGCAGTTTCCGTCCGACGGCCGCAGGCTGTGGCGCCTTGCCCGCGGCATCGACGAGCGCAAGGTCGTGGCCGACCGCGGCGCCAAGACCATTTCCAGCGAGACCACATTCGAGACCGACATCCGCGATTTCGCCACGCTGGAAAGGCTGCTGTGGCGGCTGTCGGAAAAGGTCTCCTCGCGGCTGAAGAACGCCTCGCTCGCGGGCTCGACCATCACGCTGAAACTGAAGACCGCCGATTTCCGCCAGCGCACCCGCTCGCAATCGATCGCAGGACCGACCCAGCTCGCCGCCAAGATCTTCGCAATCTCGCGCGAATTACTCGCAAAGGAGATCGACGGCACCGCCTTCCGCCTGATGGGCACCGGCGTCAGCGCACTGCAGCCGAGCTCGCAAGGCGATGACTCCGACATGCTCGACCGCCGCGCCGCACATGCCGAGCGCGCGATGGACAATCTGCGCAGGAAGTTCGGGCAAGGCGCAGTCATCCGCGGCATTGCCTATGACGGGCCGCAGAAGGCCGATTGAAGCCTCCCCCCTGCAATGAGGCCCACTTGCCTGCAGGCGGAAGCAATCCAGAGATCTTCGCGGGTCCTGGATTGCTTCGCTTGCGCTCGCAACGACGACGTTGCGGATCGCGTTTAGTAAGCCGCCCCTGCACTGGGCAGACAGGGCACGTCGCCGCTGTTCGCCCAGGGCGCGCCAGCAAACGCGCCGACGCGCGGCGCCGGGACGCAGTGATAGCCGTAGGCATAACCGGGACCGGCAAAGGCGGCTTCGGGCGCGGCGACGGCGACATCGCTGGCGACATGCCGCACGTGATGCTCACGCGCCATCGCAGGCGCGGCGATCACGGCCGCGGCGAACAGAGCAGCCGAGAGGAGTTTGAGGCTAGCCATTTTGTCTCTCCATTGGTGTAGGAAGCCGACACGGATTCAGCTTCATGAACGGAGATGAGAGACTCAGCCGGAAGTTTAAAGGCCACGGCCGCTCACGTTATTTCAAGGACGCGCGAGCGAGCGTCATTCAACTGACATGCGTCATGTAAAGGCGCGCCGGTGACAGGGCATCGCAGTTACGAAGGCATCTCAATTACAAGGCTTGGCGTCCTTGTTGTCCTTGATATCGAATTTGCCCATCGCGCCCGAAATGACGAAATCATTGTAGTCGAGCACGAGCGCGCGGGAGACGCCGTTTTCATACAATTCGAACGACATGGCATAGACCGGCGTCTGCTCGCCTTCCTTGGCCTTGGCGTCGCGGTCGTAATAGCTCACGGTGACCGGCCATCGCGTCAGCGATTTCATCTGGTCGTTCTCGGTCGACGGGTCGGGCTCCGCCACGGTCTTGTCGGCGGTGACCGGCTGGCCGATCACGGTCAGGGTGTTGTAGACCTTCTGGCCGTTGTCGGAGCCGTCATAGACGGTCAATTCCAGCAGCGACTTGCCCGCCTTGGCGGCAGCGATGATGCGCTGGATCTGCTCGGTCGGAAACACCGTCCCGCCGTCGAGGGTGAAGGTCTTGGTCTCCGGCTGCTTCAGCTTGACTGTGATGTGATCGCCGGTGCGCTCGGCAATGCCGTCGACCGGCGTGGGATCGGAATCATTGGTGCGGGTCTCGATCTTGAAACGGTAGCTCTTGCCTGCGCCGTCCTCCCACGACGTCGAGCGCAGGTCGGACAGCATCATCTTGCCCTCGCCGATCTCGAGCTCCGAGACCTGGCGGAATTCGGAGGTGTAGCCTTCGCAGGCATTGCCGGAGAAATTATAGAGGATGCGGCCGCGCGCGCTGTTGACGGGATTGGAGCCGCGCGACTTCACAAGGCTCAAATCGTATAGGGCCTGATGCGGCAGGAACGGCATGGCGCCCGCAGCCAGCGCCGCCGCCGGCCCGCAAGCGAGAGCTGCAAGCGCCAGCACACCAAGCGAAGTCCTGAACCGATGACCCATGATATCCATGGTTGGCTAATCCTTGGTTGGCCAATCCTTGGCTGGCTGATCCATCAACGAAAGATTCTGCACTGTAATGGCCGCCCTATTGCGTCGCAACTGGGGCGCCCTCACGGAAAAGTGCAAATTTCGGGCGCGCGTCCGAGCGTTTCCGCTGACAAAGCGCCGGACTTGCAGTCGTCCGGCCGGCTTGCATGTGATGGCGCAATCGGCCAAACAGGGCCGCGCCGGCCGTATCGGGCCCGGCCACGATGGTATCAAAAAAGCGAGGACGTCCGATGGCGGGCACGATCGAACAGAAATTGGCATCCCTTGGCATCACCCTGCATGCGCCTGCCGCGCCGGTGGCGAACTATGTCGGCTTCGTGCGCACCGGAAACCTGCTGTTCGTGTCCGGCCAGGTCTGCTTCGATGGCGCCGGCAAGCTGATCGCCAAGGGCAAGCTGGGCGCCGGCGTCAGCGTCGAGCAAGGGTCTGCGGCGGCGCGCGGCTGCGGCATCAACCTGCTGGCGCAGGTCAAGGCCGCCATCGGCGATCTCGACAAGGTGGTGCGCGTGGTTCGCCTCGGCGGCTTCGTCAATTCCGCACCGGATTTCCTGGATGGACCGAAGGTGCTCAACGGCGCTTCCGACCTGATGGTCGAAGTGTTCGGCGACAAGGGCCGCCATGCCCGCACCACGGTCGGCGTCGCCTCGCTGCCGGCTGACGCGTCGGTCGAGGTCGAGGGCCTGTTCGAGGTGGCGTAAATCTTGGGCGCACCCGATTGGCTGACGGCGCGGCCGGTCGCGCATCGCGGCTTGCACGATGCCGGCCGCGGCATCATCGAGAACATGCCAGCCGCGGCGCGAGCGGCCGTCGAGGGCAATTTCGCCATCGAGTGCGACATTCAGCTCTCGGCGGACGGCGAGGCTATGGTGCACCACGACGACACGCTCGACCGCCTCACCGAAGCGAGCGGCAAGCTGCAGGACAAGACCGCGGCGGAGTTGAAGTCGATCCCCTTCAAGGCGACTGGCGAGCGGATGATGACGCTCGCCGACCTCTGCGATCTCGTCGCGGGCCGCGTGCCGCTGGTGATCGAGGTCAAGAGCTCCTTCGATGGCGACCGCAAGCTGGTGCAGCGGATGGCGGAGGCGCTGTCGTCCTATCAAGGTCCCGCCGTCGGCATGTCCTTCGATCCCGACCAGGTGATGGCGCTGCGCGAGCTGATCCCCTCGCGCCCGCGCGGCATTGTCGCGGAGCGGCATTACTCGGCACAGGACTGGCCCGAAGCCTCGCCTGCGCAGCGGCGCGAGATGACGCATCTGCGGCACTTCTTCCGCACCCGGCCGGATTTCGTTGCCTATTATGTCGACGAGCTGCCTTCGCTTGCGCCATGGCTTGCGCGCAACGTCTTCCGCTGCCCGCTGCTGACATGGACGGTCCGGACGCCTGCCCAGCGCGCCCGCGCCGCGCGATATGCGGATCAAATGATTTTCGAGGGCTTTGTGCCGTAACCACATCCTCCGTCATTCCGGGGCGATGCGAAGCATCGAACTACGGTGCGCAATTGCGCACCTGAGAACCTCGAGATTCCGGGTTCGCCTCTTCGCGGCGCCCCGGAATGACGGAGGATGCGACGCGCACAACGCTCCCCCTTGAACTCCGTGCTGCAATGCACGATCTTTGAGCGAGATGGCGTCGTCCGAAATCACCCTTGAAGCCGTTCCCTCTGCCGCCGAAGTTTCGGCGGAAGACTGGAACGCGTGCGCAAATCCGCAGGCAGGCAGCCGACTCGATGGCGCCGACCCGCTGGCCGGCTCCTGTACGACCGCAAGATCCGCCTACAACCCCTTCGTCTCCCATGCGTTTTTCTCGGCCCTGGAAGCCTCCGGCTCGGCCGCGCCGCGCACCGGTTGGGGACCGCGCCATCTCCTGGCAAAAATCGACGGCAGGATCGCCGGCATCGTGCCCTGCTATCTGAAATCGCATTCGCAAGGCGAATACGTGTTCGACCGCGGCTGGGCCGACGCCTATGAGCGCGCCGGCGGGCGCTATTACCCGAAGCTGCAGGTCTCGGTTCCCTTCACGCCGGCAACCGGCCCGCGCCTGTTGATCCGCGACGGCGTGAACCACGAGGAGGTTGCATCGGCGCTGGCGAACGGCCTGATCGCGCTGACCGGCGTCAGCAAGGCCTCGTCGGCGCATGTGACCTTCGCACGCGAGGCGGAATGGAAGCTGTTTGCCGAGCACGGCTTCCTGCAGCGGACCGACCAGCAGTTCCACTGGCACAACCAGGGTTTTGCGAGCTTCGACGATTTTCTCGCCACCCTCAATTCGCGCCATCGCAAGGCGATCAAGCGCGAGCGGCGCGATGCGCTCGCATCCGGCATCACCATCCACTGGCTCACCGGCCGCGAGATCACCGAGGACGCGTGGGACGCCTTCTTCGCGTTCTACATGGAGACCGGCTCGCGCAAATGGGGCCGGCCCTATCTCAATCGCAAGTTCTATTCGCTGATCGGCGAGAGCATGGCTGGCGACGTGCTGCTGGTGATGGCCCGCCGCAATCACCGCTGGATCGCGGGTGCGATCAATTTCATCGGCTCGGACACGCTGTTCGGCCGGCACTGGGGCGCGGTCGAGCATCATCCGTTCCTGCATTTCGAGGTCTGCTACTACCAGGCAATCGACTACGCCATCAAGCATCGCCTCAAGGTCGTCGAGGCCGGCGCGCAAGGCGAGCACAAGCTCGCCCGCGGCTACGAGCCGCGCACCACCTATTCCGCGCATTTCATCGCCGATCCCGGCCTGCGCCGCGCCATCGACGAATATCTCAAGCGCGAGCGCAGCTATGTCGCCGAGGCCGGGCGCGAGCTGATGGAAGCCGTTCCGTTCCGCAAAGGCGCCGACGAAGCGCCTTGACCGCGCATCACGCGGAAGCGACATTGGCGCCGATTTTTCGCTGAGCCCGCCGGGAGCCGCCGACATGACCGCCTACGACAACAACAACGTCTTTGCAAAGATCCTGCGCGGCGAGTTTCCCTGCCACAAGGTCTATGAGAACGAGCATGTGCTCGCCTTCCTCGACATCATGCCGCGCGTGCCCGGCCACACGCTGGTGATCCCGAAGGCGCCTGCCCGCAACATCCTCGACATCAAGGAGGAGGATTATCTCCACGTCGGCCGCGCCACCCGCGTCATCGCGCGCGCAGCCAAGGACGCCTTCAAGGCCGACGGCATCACCATCCAGCAGTTCAACGAGGCCGCCGGCGGCCAGGTGGTGTTTCACCTGCACGTCCACGTCATGCCCCGCCATGACGGCATCGCGATGCTGCCGCCGGCAAGCCGGAAGGAAGACGTGAAGGTGCTGGAGGACAACGCGACGAAGCTCGTTGCGGCGCTGCAGGGGATGTAGGGGCGCGCCACATACACCGTCATTGCGAGCGAAGCGAAGCAATTTAGAGCCGCGCCCACCACTCTGGATTGCCGCGTCGCTGCGCTCCTCGCAATGACGGTTACTCCGTCTGAAAGTCCCCCGGCTGCGGCTGGGCCAATGGCGTGAACTCGCAGCGGTCGGGCTTGACGTCGAGCAGCGGGGTGCCGTCGAGGCAGTCGAGGCCGCGCACCAGGATGGTGTTGCCCTCGATGCCAACGAGCTTCACGATCGAGGTCCCGATCGGGTTGGGGCGCACCGGCGAGCGCAGCGAGAAGGTGCCGCGGGTCGATTTGTTGTTCTTCGGGCTCTGCAGCACGAGGTCGCGGCGCGACCGGTCGAGCCAGTAGATCACCTCGAGATTGGAATAGAAGTCGACGCCCTTGATGGCGGGCACCCAGGGCTCGAAAATCTCCAGCCGGCAGATCGGCCCGTCATGCCGGCCCTGCCGCGGCGTCTCCAGCCGCGAGGTCCAGGGCGTGCGGATGCGGCCGATGAAGACCAGCCCGGCGTCCCTGGCCTCCGGCATCTCCACTGCGAGCTCACCCTCGCGAACTTCGTTCTCTCGTACCATCTCTGTCAGTCCCGCATGTCCCGGCAGGAGTCTAGCGAATTGTGGCCGCGCTGCAATTGCGCCCGCTCAAAGCGTACGCCTACCCCCTCACCCCCATGTTCCGCAGCACGAAGCACGCGCCGCCGGCGCGGCGGATGCGGGTGCAGAGCTCGTCGGCTTCCGGCCTCGTATCGGCGCCGATGCGCACCTGGTAGAACGGACGGGTGCCGCGGTTGCGCATCACCGAAGAGAGCAGGCTCGGATCGCGGTCGCCGATGATGGTGGAGAGGCCCTTGATGGCGCGGCCATACATCGCCAGCGCCCTGTCGCGGTCGAAGCCTGCCGCGAGCTGCACGCCCCAGAGTTTTGCCGCGGCCAGCTCGACATGCTGCTCGAGCTGGGTGACGAAGGGATTGGGCGCGCGCTTCAACAGCGCGATCAATTGGCGGCAGCTGGTCGGCGGCGAGCTCGGCGGCGGCTTGGCGCCCTTGCCGACCTTCGCCCATTCGTCGATGGATGACCCCGTGATCGCCGCTACGTAGTTGCGGGTCTCCTGCGGCATCGATCCGGTGCCGGCGAGCCAATCCTGCACCCGGCGCGGGCCGGCATTGTAGGCGGCGGCCGCGAGGCCGAGATTGCCGAACTGTTCGCGCAGCTCGTTCAAGAACTCCGCCGATTTCGGCAACGCCTGCACCGGATCGAAGGGATCGAGCAGCCGCCGCTCGCTCGCCGTGCCCGGCATGAATTGCGCAATGCCTTGCGCGTGCTCGCCGCTCCTCGTCGCCGGTCCGACCGCATCGGGTTGAAAGCGGCTCTCCTGCCAGATCACGCGGGCGAAAAACTCCAGCGGCAGGCCGTTGGCACGGGCGGCCGATTCCACCATCAGGCAGATCGCCTCGCGCGTTCCGCTCTCTGTTTCCTCGGGCTTCAGCGGCGCGCTCGGGATCGCCAGCTCCTCGACGCTCGGAACCGCAACGCCGGTCCTGTCCCCGGCGTTGGCAGGCACATCATCGGCGGACGCCCCGCGATAGAGAAGTGGCAGCAGCAGTGCAACCAGGAGGCAGGACACGACACGCATCCCGACAGAAGTCTGCAACGCCATGCTGGTTCCCGGAAGCGGTTCGAGAGGACGGCAGTCTAACCATCCCGGGAAATCGTGCCATATCCTGCGCAGATGGCCGCGGCGCGTTGGCGCTGTTGATCATGCAGACGTCTTTTTCCGAGGCCGTGTCCCTCCTCACGCGGTCGCAATCGACTTTGCGGGCGAAGGCTCCGCCTCCTCGGGCGCGACCGTGTCGAGCGGCAGCGCGAACGGCTCGACCCGCCGCAACCGCGTCTTGTTCAGGAGCAGCCGCGTCACGTCGGGGCGTGAATAATGCCCGGCCGGGTCGGCGGCGTTCTTGGCAACCCCGATCGCGCCGAGATCGATCTCGGCCATCAGGAGGCCCTCCGCATCGGGCGGCAGTTTCTCGGCAAGCGAGCTGCCATCCGGGCCGAAGATCGCGGCATGGCCGCCGCCGGCATGCAACAGCGCATGCTTGTCGGGGCGGTCGCACAGCTCGTCGATCATGGCCTGCGAGACAGTGGCGCAGGGCGCCAGCACGAAGCAGGAGCCCTCCACCGCATAGACGCGGGAAGCGGCGTTGTTCACCTCGGCGCCCAAGGCCGGCGCAAAGGGATCGTAGAGCGAAAAGCTCGGCCATGAGGCGACATGGACCTGCTCGTTCTGGGCGTACATGGCGTATTTGGTCAGCGGCTGCAGATGCTCCCAGCAGCACAGGGCGCCGAGGCGCCCGATGTCCGGGCGGTCATGGACGGCGAGATCGCTGCCGTCGCCCTCGCCATAGACCGTGCGCTCGGCATGGGTCGGGCGCAGCTTGCGCCGCTTGGCGATGCTCTCGCCATCGGGCCCGATCAGCCATTGCGCGATGTAGAGACTGCCGCCGTCGCGCTCGGACAGGCCGATCACCGCGGTCAGCTTCGCCTTCTTCACGGCCGCCCGCAGCTTCTCGGCCTCGGGGCTGTCATAGGCGAGCGAATTGTCGAAATAGCGCTGCACAAAGCCGCGGCCGATCGCCCAGGCAGGCGAGTCCAGCCAGATATGCCAGGGATAGCCGGGGATGAACACCTCCGGGAAGGCGATCAGCTTGGCGCCCTTCTCGGCCGCCTCCTCGATCAGCGCGATGGTCTTCCTGATCGAGCCGTCGAGATCGAGAAAGGCCGGCGCCGCCTGCACCACGGCCACCTTGTATTTGGGATGCGAAATGCCCATCGGCCAACTCCATCACTTGCGGCCGACCCCGTCCGCCGGGTGGTTTCCCGTTGATCGGCGCCGGCATCCATTGCAGTCTGTTATGCCTGAGCGCAGGGCCGTAGCGCTCGTCTGCCCGGGAACAAGAATTCGACTGCCGAAGCAACAGCGGACGGGGGCGGAGCGGCAGGCCCGGTACGGATATTGCGTGCAGCCGATGTGAAGGGAGGCGCGATGCCGATCCATTTCACCACCGATGCCGCGCCGGGATACCGGCGGCTGGCGCTCTGGCAGGACATCGTCTGCGACGTCTATGTCGGGCTCGACTGCTCTTCGTCGCTGGGCAGCGATTTTCGCGGCGCGGTGACACGCACCCCGTTCGGCCGGGCCGCCTGCTCGGAGGTCTCCTCACGCGAGCAGCGGGTCGACCGGACGCCGGCGCGGATCGCCCGTTCGCATGACGAGTATTTTCTGATCGCGCTCGGCAAATACGGCAGCGGCGGCGTCGTGCAGGACGGCAGGGAGACGGTGATCCACGCCGGCGAGTTTGCGATCTACGACACCACCCGGCCCTATCAGCTGCAATTCGACGACGCCTTCACGCAGCTGATCCTGCAGGTGCCGCGCGACATGCTGCAGCGTCGCATCACCGGCACCGAGGCGGTGACCGCGATCAGCTTCGGTTGCGACGGTCCGCTGTCGAAGCTCGCGCATGATTTCGTCTATCAGCTCTGCCAGAGCGCCGACCGCATCGCGCCCGAGCAGGCGACTCGCCTGTCCGAGCAGGCGGTGGATCTGGTCGCGATGGCGCTCGCCGAGCGGCTGCCGGCGCAGCCTGCGGCCTCGACCCATCGCGCAGCGCTGCTCTACCGGCTCAAGGCCCATATCCGCGCGCACCTTGCCGATCCCGACCTGTCGCTGGCCGAGACCGCGGCGGCGCTGGGTATCTCGCCGCGCTATGTCAACGATCTGCTTTCCGACGAGGACACCTCGTTCCAGCGTCACGTGCTGAAAGAGCGGCTTGCGCAATGCGCCCGGGACCTCGCGTCCCCCATGCTCGCCCATCGCCAGATCGGCGAGATCGCCTTCGCCTGGGGCTTCAACGACCTCTCCCATTTCGGGCGGGTCTTCCGCGAGCACTATGGCGCCTCGCCGCGCGAATGGCGGCAGAGCAGGCTCGCGCATTGAGCCAGACTGCGGCCGAATTGTGCCGACATTCGCGTAAAACTTGCAGCCTGCCGGTTTACGTTAACACGAGCAAGCCGGCCGGCCGGCCTTCTCATGGCCTGCGGTCTCTGCCTACAGTCCACCGGAATTGCCGGAGGACAAGATGCAGGATCGGCGGGCAAACGCACGCGACAAGGTGCTTTTCGGCGGGCGAGCCGAAATCGACACGCGCCAGAGCGTTAATTGCGTGGTGCGCAATCTCAGCGACGACGGCGCCTGCGTCGAAGTCGATGCCTATGCGCGCGTGCCCGAAGAGATCAACCTCACCATCCTCCGCAAGGGCCGCTCCTACCTCGCGCGCGTGATCTGGCGTGAGGCCAACCGGCTCGGGCTTGCCTTCCGCACCATGATCACCGATCCCGGTGCATCCGATCTCGACGCGCGGCTGCGCGCCAGCGAAAAGAAGAAGCGCAAGCTGCAGCGCCGCATCAAGGAATTGATCGACGAACGCTGACGCCCGCGGCCTTCACCTGGCGCGAAGTCCGTTGATCTGGCTCAAGCCGGGTCCCGGCGGCTGTGCAACAGCTACCGCATGCCGGGAATCGCGATGCGAAAATTTGCACCCAAGGCGATCTTCGCCATCTTCACACTCCGGAAGACCGCCGCGGACAGACCGCAGTGGGACCGAATGATCCTGGTCTTCTCGACCGCGGTGACGCTCGGCCTTGTGGCGCTCTATGCCTATGGCAAGGCGACCTCGCGCTGGTAGGTGTGTTGCCATGAACAGGTTCTGCCTCATCGGTCTGCTGACGCTTGCGTGGAGTGCGCACGCCGACGCGCTCGATCGCGGGCTCGAGCATGGACGAGCCCTGCTGACGCGGATGTGCTCGAAGTGCCACGCGGTGGGCGAAACCGGACGCAGCCCGCACCCGCTGGCGCCGCCCTTTCGCAATTTCAGCGAGGAGAAGCTCTACGACGAGGACTTTCGCGAGCGCCTCGAGAACGGACTGAGCACCATGCATCCGGACATGCCGACCTTCCACTTCCGCGAGCAGGATGCACAGGACGCCGTCGACTATCTGAAGTGGCTGCGAGACCGGAAATCGGCGAGATAGACGACGCCGATCGGCGAAAGCTCCTCGGCGGGGTGACGGTGATGGAGATGGCCGCGCGGGACCCTGCCCCGCGGTTGACGCGAAGGCCGGCATGCGCTCGACTGCAGTGACCGTGGAATTCTCAAAGCGTCACGTATGCAAACAAGCTTCGTTCCGAACACCAGGGCCGCCCGCTCCCGCAAATTCGTCCCTGCCTGCATTGCGCTCCTCGCCCTCGCTTTTGCGTCCCTCGTCCCGCCGGCGCAAGCGCAGGCCACGTGGCTGATGGTGACGGAATATCCGCAGAGCACCATCTCGGGCACGGGCCTTGCGACCTTCGCAAGGCTGCTCTCCGCGCACACCGGGGGTCTCGTCACGGCGACGATTGCCTTCGACAATGAGGCCAAGATCACCTCGAGCGAGATGCCGCGCGCAGCCAGGGACGGGCGCATCGCCGGCGGCGATGCCTTCGGCGGAGCGCTCTCGACCTATGACGCGGTGTTCGGACTTTCGACGCTGCCCTTCGTGGTGCAATCGGTCGAGGCCGCACGCGCGGTCAATGCCCGGGCGCGGCCGCTTTACGAATCCGCATTCCGCGCCCAGGGCTTGAGGCTGCTGTATATCACGATCTGGCCGGCGACGGGGCTATGGTCCGAGCAGCCGCTCCATGGTGCCGACGACCTCGCCCATCTTGCCTTGCGCACCTATGATGACAGCTCGACCGCGGTGATGCGCGCCGCCGGTGCCGCCGCGCAAGTCGAGCCTCTGAACGACGCGGTCGCCGGGCTGAAGGCGCATCGGCTGAATGCCTTCCTCACCTCGGGCGATGGCGGCGCGGGGCGCAGACTCTGGGACTATTTGCCGAACTTCACCGCCATCAACTACGCCGTCCCCGTCTCCTTCGCCTTCGTGCGCGACGCCGATTTCGACGCGCTGCCGGAGCCGCTCCAGCGCGAGGTGATGGCCGCCGCCGCGGAGACCGAGCAGAGCCAGATCGATCTGATCGCCAACCGCACGGCGGAAAATTATGCGCGGATGCGCGCCAATGGCGTCAGCATCGTCGAACCGGCCCCGGCCGGCCTGATCGCGGCGCTGCGCGAGGCCGCGAAGGGTCCCATCGTCGCCTGGAAGGAGAAAACCTCGCCCGAGGCGATCGCGATCGTGGATTGGGCGATCAAGCAATAGAGGCCGTGCATGGCTGGGGAACCATGACCACCCTGCCCGGTTGGCCGTGCAAAGGCTATTTTGGGCAAACGAATCGGAAAAGGCCTGCTTGCACCAGCGAATGACATCGATCCCGGTTGAACATGCCGACGGCCTCCCGCTGCCGCAGCGCTATTGGGCGATCCTGACCATTGCGCTCGGCATCGTCATGGCGGTGGTCGACGGCTCCATCGCCAATGTGGCGCTGCCGACCATTGCGACCGACCTCGATGCGTCGCCCGCCTTCTCGATCTGGATCGTCAACGGCTACCAGCTTGCCGTGACCATCTCGCTGTTGCCGCTGGCCTCGCTCGGCGAGATCATCGGTTACCGGCGGGTCTATCTCGCAGGGCTCGTGCTGTTCACGCTGGCGTCGCTGTTCTGCGCGCTGTCGCATACGCTGTTGCTGCTGACGGTCGCGCGCATTCTGCAGGGGTTCGGCGCCGCCGGCATTCTGAGCGTCAACTCCGCGCTGGTGCGCTACACCTATCCGCACGACCAACTCGGCCGCGGCATCGGCATCAATGCCATGGTGGTTGCGACATCGGCGGCGGTCGGCCCGACGCTCGCGGCCGGCATTCTCGCATTCCTGAGCTGGCCCTATTTGTTTGCCGTGAACGTGCCGATCGGCCTCGTCACGTTCGCACTCGCCTGGCGCTCGCTGCCGCATACGCGGCCGGCGGAGCATGCGTTCGACTGGCAAAGCGCGGCACTGAGCGCCGTGACGTTCGGGGTCGGGATAGCGGCAATCGACAGCGTCGGCCATGGCGAGGCGCTCGTGACGTGTCTTCTGGAATTCGGCATCGCCGCCTGTGCCGGCGGTGCGCTGCTCTATCGCGGGACGCATATGACCACCCCGCCGCTGCTGCCGGTGGATTTGCTGCGCATCCCGATCTTTGCGCTGTCGATTGCGACCTCGATTGCCTCGTTCTGCGGCCAGATGCTGGCGTTCACGGCGCTGCCCTTCTACCTGCAGAGCCGCTTCGGCTACACCGCGGTGCAGATGGGCCTCCTGATCACGCCCTGGCCGCTTGCGGTCGGCGTCGCCGCGCCGCTCGCCGGCCGGCTGGTGGAGCGCTTTCCGGCCGGCCTTCTCGGCGGCATCGGCCTGCTGGTGTTTGCGCTCGGCCTTGCGACGCTGGCGTTTCTTCCGGAGCATCCGGGCGCCCTCGACGTGATCTGGCGGATGGCGCTCGCGGGCTTCGGCTTCGGCCTGTTCCAGACCCCCAACAACCGTACCATGATCGCAGCCGCCCCGCGCGAGCGCTCCGGCGGCGCCAGCGGCATGCTCGGCACCGCACGGCTGCTCGGACAGACCACGGGCGCCGCGCTGGTTGCCCTGTTTCTGGCGCGCTATCCGGCCGACGGCACGCAGATCTCGCTGCTGGCCGCCGTCGGCGCCGCGCTCATCGGCGCCATGCTGAGCATGCTGCGGCTATCGCCGGCAGGCGCCCGCGGCGCCGAGCACGTGCAGGTGCAGGAAGGCCAACGCTTGAAGGGCGAGTGAGTCAGCGCGGCCTTCGCCCGATCGCAGCAAAAAGGCCGGCTTTTCAGCCGGCCTTTTTCGATCTCTCACTCGCTCACCGCGTCACGCCTTGACCAGCGGCCCCTTCGAGCTCGGGCCCTTGGCGCCGCCGGACTTCGGCGGCTTGCGCTTGCGCGTGCCGGGGAGCTTTTCGGGCTTCGGCGTGACCGGGCCTTCGACGAATTCGAAGCCGATCTTGTCGAGCGCCGTCGTCTCGTCCTTGACCAGGACCACGCGGACATGGCCGCCGCCCTTGAGCTTGCCGAACAGCACCTCGTCCGCCAGCGGCTTCTTGATGTGCTCCTGGATCACGCGCGCCATCGGCCGCGCGCCCATCTGCTGATCGTAGCCGTGCTCGATCAGCCAGGCCTTGGCGGGCTCCGACAGCTCGATCGTGACGTCGCGGTCGGCGAGCTGGGCCTCCAGCTGCAGCACGAACTTCTCCACCACCATGCCGATCACGTCGACATTGAGGTGCGCGAAGGAGACGATGGCATCGAGGCGGTTGCGGAACTCCGGCGCAAACTGCCGGTTGATCGCCTCGTGGTCGTCGCCTTCCCGCTTGGAGCGGGTGAAGCCGAAGGCCTGCTTGGCAAGGTCGGCCGCGCCCGCATTCGTGGTCATGATCAGGATCACGTTGCGGAAGTTGACCTGCTTGCCGTTGTGGTCGGTGAGCCGGCCATGATCCATGATCTGCAACAGCACATTGTAGAGATCGGGATGCGCCTTCTCGATTTCGTCGAGCAGCACCACGCAATGCGGATGCTGGTCGACGCCGTCGGTGAGCAGGCCGCCCTGGTCGAAGCCGACATAGCCGGGAGGCGCGCCGATCAGGCGCGACACCGTGTGCCGCTCCATGTATTCGCTCATGTCGAAGCGGAGCAGTTCCACGCCGAGCGTCGCCGCCAGCTGCTTTGCCACCTCGGTCTTGCCGACGCCGGTGGGCCCTGAGAACAGGTAGCAGCCGATCGGCTTCTCCGGCTCGCGCAGGCCGGCGCGGGCGAGCTTGATCGAGGCCGACAGCGACTCGATCGCCCGGTCCTGGCCGAACACGACGCGCTTCAAGGTCTGCTCGAGATGCTTGAGCACCTCGGCGTCGTCCTTGGACACGCTCTTCGGCGGAATCCGCGCCATGGTAGCGATCGTGGTCTCGATCTCCTTGATGCCGATGGTCTTCTTGCGCTTGTTCTCGGACAGCAGCATCTGCGCCGCGCCCGACTCGTCGATCACGTCGATCGCCTTGTCCGGCAGCTTGCGGTCATGGATGTAGCGCGAGGACAGCTGCACCGCGGCCTCGATCGCCTCGTTGGTGTATTTCAGCCGGTGATAGTCCTCGAAATAGGGCTTCAGACCCTTGAGGATCGCGATCGCATCCTCGACCGACGGCTCGTTGACGTCGATCTTCTGGAAGCGCCGCACCAGCGCGCGGTCCTTCTCGAAATGCTGGCGGTATTCCTTGTAGGTGGTCGAGCCCATGCAGCGAATGGTGCCGGAAGCCAGGGCGGGCTTCAGCAGGTTGGACGCGTCCATCGCACCGCCGGAGGTGGCGCCGGCGCCGATCACGGTGTGGATCTCGTCGATGAACAGGATGGCGTTGGGATGCGCCTCCAGCTCCTTCAGGACCTGCTTCAGCCGCTCCTCGAAGTCGCCGCGATAGCGCGTGCCGGCGAGCAGCGTGCCCATGTCGAGCGAGAACACGGTGGCGGCCGCGAGCACTTCCGGAACTTCGCTGTCGACGATGCGCTTGGCGAGGCCTTCGGCGATCGCGGTCTTGCCGACGCCGGCTTCGCCGACGAACAGCGGGTTGTTCTTCTGCCGGCGGCAGAGAACCTGGATCGCGCGGTTGATCTCGGAGTTACGGCCGATGACCGGATCGATCTTGCCGTCGCGCGCCTTCTTGTTGAGGTTGACGCAATAGGTCTCGAGCGCCTCGCCCTTCTTCTTGGCGTCCTCGCTCCCCTTGGTCTCGGTCTCCTCGTCGACGCCGCGCACAGGGCGCGCTTCCGACACGCCCGGGCGCTTGGCGATGCCGTGGCTGATATAGTTGACCGCGTCGTAGCGCGTCATGTCCTGCTCCTGCAGGAAATACGCGGCATGGCTTTCGCGCTCGGCGAAGATCGCGATCAGCACATTGGCGCCGGTCACCTCTTCGCGGCCCGACGACTGCACGTGGATCACCGCGCGCTGGATGACGCGCTGGAAGCCCGCCGTCGGCTTGGCATCGTCGGCGCCGTCGGTGACCAGGTTTTCGAATTCGGTTTCGAGATAATTGACAAGGCTCGTGCGCAGCTTGTCGAGATCGACGCTGCAGGCCCGCATCACCGCCGCCGCATCGGAGTCGTCGATCAGCGACAGCAGGAGATGCTCCAGCGTCGCATATTGGTGGTGTCGCTCATTGGCAATCGCCAGCGCTCGGTGCAAGGATTGCTCAAGGCTCTGGGAAAAAGTCGGCATTCGCGCTCCTGTGGCCCCCTGCCATCATGATCGCCGTTGCCCGAGGAGGCAACAACAACCTTCGTCACCATATAGTTATTCAAGTCACGGCAAGAAGGCCTGTTCCGCCGCCCCTAGCCACCCGTCTAGGAGAGCCATCCCTGCACCATGCGACAATGCAAATCCCGTTCCGCGGGGCGGTCGGCATTGGCGACCATCAGATCATGGTGCGATCGCCGGCAATCGCGTCAGGATCTCATCTCTTTGTTCGAGCATGATCTTTTCGGAAAGCCGGTTTCCAACCGTTCCGGACCGTGCTCCACAGGCAGGCCGCCGACGTTGTTTTTCTATTTCTTTTCCATCACGCACTGCAGGGGATGCTGGTGCTTGCGCGCGAAATCCATCACCTGCGTCACCTTGGTCTCGGCGATCTCATAGGTAAAAACGCCGCACTCCCCGATCCCGTGATGATGCACATGGAGCATGATCTTGGTCGCGGCATCCGCGTCCTTGTTGAAGAATTTCTCCAGCACGTGAACGACGAATTCCATCGGCGTGTAGTCGTCGTTGAGGATCAGGACGCGGTAAAGATTGGGCCGCTTGGTCTTGGGCTTGACCTTGGTGATGACGGAGGTGGAAGGGCCGCTATTGCCGGGTGAGCGGTTCTCGTCATTGCTCATGCGAGCGGCATGATCGGCCGGGACAATTCGATGCGGATCAGAATTTGAGGTTGGTCTCGACATGGCACAAGCGTTCAAAGAATCCCCGACTGGAGGGCAGAGGGACGGCCCGGAGAGGAAGACTGGACAGCGGATCGCGCGGCGCAACCAAAGCTATCCCGGTATCCCCACTCAAGCTTTCCAATATCGCGACTTCCGCCCGGGCCGGCCGGTCCGCACGTTGCACATATGGGTCGGTCGCCGGCTCGCCGCAAGCGCGGGCCTAAAACCCCGCGCGTGCCGCAGGGCCGATTCCCGACCCGGCGATCAGTGTGGAAGGTTAATCAATCCCGCGCGGTTTGACAAAAGCAAATCGCAGCGCGCCCCCGCGACAATTTTTTGGCGACCGCGGGAACAGGGCGAGCGCGGCCGACCGTAAAACCACGGTGCAGGCGACGGCTGCACGCGCATTGCGGGGCGCCAAAATAAAAGCCCGGCAAACCGGCCGGGCTTTGAGCGACGACAGGCCTGGTAACAGGCCCGGGCAGCCTTTGGTTACTGCGCCGTCTGCGGCGCGAACTTCGAGATCACCGATTCGAACGGCTTGTACACCTGCTTGGCGAGATCGCCATAGAGGCTCGCGATCTTCTGCGAGTCCGCAACGAAGGTCTCGTAGGCGGTCTTGGCGAATTCGCTCTGGGCCTCGAAGGCCTTGTCCAGCGACTTCACGCCGGAAAGCTTTTCGACAAAGGACTTGGTGTCCTCATACGACTTCTTGGTGTAGTCGCCGTAGGCGCTCGCGATCGCGCTCAGGCCGTTCTGGACGGTCGTGGCCGAGGCCACTGCGGTCTCGAACTGCTCTTTGCCGTAGTTCTGAAAGTCTTCAACCTTGAACATCATGGAATCCCTTTTTCCCAGACTGCGTGAAGAGCCGGGAGAGCCCGGCTCCCCTGACGCAACGATGAACCTAGTGCAGCGCACAAAAATGTCAAGGAATCTTGTGCAATGCACAAAGATGCCGTAATTCCAGGCAAATACCGGGGTCGCAGGCAAGGGTTCCTTAAGGTTTTGGCAAGACTCGCCGCCTACCCTGATTCCCGGACCTGTTCACCCTTCCGCAGGCAGTGCAAAATCTGTTTGTGAACAGAGCCTTAGCTAGAAAAGCGGCCTGAACCTGCATTGCTGCCGAGACGCCAAAGCGGTGGTTTTGCAGGGTTCGCGCAGGGAATGGTCAGCGGCGGTCGGGCACAATTTCGCCTCACGAGCCGGTGATCAAGTCAGAAACTGGGACGGGGATTTCATGCTTTCCAAAAACTTGGCGTCCTCGCCTCTGGTGCGAGCTGGCGTTTTCGGGCTGGTTGCACTCACTTCCGCGGCGATCTCCACGACCGATGCGCAGGCGCGCCGGCACTATTATCGCCACCATCAGGTCTCGCATCAGCACGATTCGGACGACGGCGACTACAGCCCGAAATTCTCGTCCATCATCGTCGACGGCAATTCCGGTGCGGTGCTCGAAGCCAACAGCCCCGACGGCCTGCGCCACCCGGCTTCGCTGACCAAGATGATGACGCTTTATCTTCTGTTCGAGCGTCTCGACGCCGGCAAGATGAAGCTCGACACCGACATGCAAGTTTCGGAACACGCCTCCGACCAGGACCCGACCAAGCTGGGCTTGCGCCCGGGCCAGACCATCCGCGTCGAGGACGCGATCAAGGGACTGATCACGCGCTCCGCCAACGACGCCGCTGTCGTGATTGCCGAGGCAATCGGCGGCAGCGAGGACAATTTCGCGAAGATGATGACGCGCAAGGCCCATGCCCTCGGCATGAGCCGCACCGTCTATCGCAACGCCTCCGGCCTGCCGAACGACGAGCAGGTCACCACCGCGCGCGATCAATCGATCCTGGGCCGTGCGCTGCAGGACCGCTTCCCGCGCTACTATCGCTACTTCTCGACCACCGCCTTCAATTTCCGCGGCCACACCATCACCGGCCATAACCACCTGCTCGGCAGCGTCGAAGGCGTCGACGGCATCAAGACCGGCTACACCCGCGCCTCCGGCTTCAACCTCGTGACCTCGATGCACCGCGGCAACCGCTTCCTGGTCGGCGTCGTGATGGGCGGCCGCTCCGGCGGCTCGCGCGATGCCACCATGCGCAGCCTGCTGGCCGAGAATCTGGAAAAGGCGGCCACCACCCGCACCGCCGCGGCCATCACCGAGAACGCCGCTCAGGAGCAGACCGCGGATGCCGACGATGCCGGCTCCGACGCGCGTCCGACCATGGCCCAGGCTGCCGCCTCCGAGCCCGCCGCGGCGGCGCAGGCGCCGACACCGGTGCCGATGCCGGCCCCGCGCATGTCCGTCCTCGCCCAGGCCGCGGCCGCCGTGCCGCCGGCGCAGCCGAAATCGGAGCCCGCGCCCCTCACCTCCGGCGTGATCCAGAGCCAGGCGCTCGCCACCATCCCCGGCTCGACCGAGCCGATGAGGCCGGTCAAGGTCAAGACCGTCCAGGTCAAGGCCGGGGCGATGAAGCTTGCGTCCGCCGGTCCCGCCCAACCGGCGCCGCCAGTGACGAGTGCGATCCCCGCTCCGCGGGCTGACGTCGCCGAGACCTCCAACGCCGTGGTTGCCAGGGCCGAAACCAGCGAACCGGCGCCCGAGTTCGCGCGCAGCGATCTACCGCCGCAGCCGCCGGGCCACGGCACCGGCAACGGCATTCTCGGCGTGTTACCGGCCTCGAGCCTGCCGCCGAGCCAGCAGCCGCCATCCATGGCCCCGCAGCAGACCGTCGCCGCCCTCGCGCCGGCACCGCAGCCCGCCGCGGCCCAGCCGGCCGCGGCGCAGAACGCGGCGAGCGGCAAGATGGCCGTGCATACCGGCTGGATCGTCCAGGTCGGCGCGCTCGAGAGCGAAAGCGAAGCCCAGCAGCGCATCGAGGCGGCCCGCAACGGCGCCCATGGCCTGCTGGCCAAGGCCGATCCCTTCACCGAGCCGGTGGTCGCCAAGGGCGACCGCAAGCTCTACCGCGCCCGCTTCGCCGGCCTCGATCGCGACCAGGCCGAAGCCGTCTGCAAGGCGCTGAAGCGCTCGGACATTTCCTGCATCACGGTGAAGAATTGAGGCACGCTGCCCATCCTCCCCTGGAGGGGGAGGATCGCTCGCGTTGAACAAACGCGAGCGAGGTGGGGTGAAGCCGCATAGATGGTCTCACCGTCAACTCGGACGATCGCCTCCCGCCACCCAAGCACTGACGTCGCGGATGGACTGTCACCCCACCCCGATCGCGCATTTGCATGCACGATCGACCCGCCCCCTCCAGGGGCGGGTGGTTTTGCGGCGAGATCGCTGAACATCACAGTCGCGGGCTTTTTCGTCGGCGAGTGTTGCCGGCGTGGCACGGCCTGCAAACCTCTCGTCAAGAATTTACGGTTAAAACTTCGGGAAACACAACACGACCACGCCGCATGACGGCGGGCGACATCGGGCGTCGGGCCGGAGAAGCAGGTTCATCGGTGGTTGCGTTCGTTGGTGTTGCCGGAGTTAGCCGTTATGCGTGCGAAGCAAAGTATCCTTGGCCTCGTTTACACGGGCGGCGAGATACGTCGAGCCCCCCTGGTCGGGATGCAGTTTCTTCATGAGCGCACGGTGAGCGCGACCGATGTCGTCGCGCCCCGCGCCCGGTTGCAGGCCAAGGATCTGATAGGCCTCCTCTTCCGTCATTTTCCCGTTCGCCGGCGCGCGGCCGTGCCGCCCTGCCCCCTCGCCTTGCGCGTTCTGTCGCCAAGCGGGAAACCGGCGGTCCAGATAGCTTTCAAGTAAGGGAAGGCTCTCGGCGTCGAGGTTAGCCATCATCGCCGTGAGCTGCGGCAGGTCGAAAGAATCCAGCGCGCGGCCGGCATAGGGCCCGGCAATGATCGTGCCCTTCAGCTCGCCACTGTCGTGGTCGAGCGTCATGTCCAGAAACTGCGAGCGCACCTGCGAGCGCTGCCCCGCCGAGCGTGATTTCGCGCCGAAGATGTCGCCGATACCGCCGAAATTGCCAAAGACCGTCGACCCGCCGAACGGCGACCAGCCCAACAGGCCGGCGCCGAACACCCCGAGCGGAATGGCGACGGCAAGCTCGCCCCGCAGGCCGACAAAGGCGGCCACAGCAAGTGCCACGATACCGCCCGCGATCCTGAGCGCCCGCGCCAGCACGGTCGGGTTGGCGGCACGGAACATCTGCAGCAACAGATAGAGGACTAGGACGGCAACGGCGCCCGCGATCAGGGTCGGCATGACCGACAATATAATGAGATCGGCGGCAAAAGGCAGGACCTGTTCAAGCTTCAGTGCGCAAGCCGCCTCATTTGATCTGGGCGAGCAGCTTCGCTGCGCCTTTCTCGCGCGACGACAGCCGCCTCAACGCCTCGCGGCCGCCGGCGGCGTAGGCCGCGGCTGCGCGCAGCAAGTCGCGCAGTTGCGCGGCAGCGCCCGGATCGAAGCGGCACCACGCCCCGCCGGACAGGCGGGCGATCTCGCGGAACGTCTGCTCGGCGGTGGGGTCATGGCCCTCCTGGAACACGAACACGGGCACCTTGAGCATGCCGAGCTCACCGGCTTTGGTGCAGAGATCGTCGACCTCTTCCTCCATGGCGTCGCCGACAAAGACCACCGCGCGCACGCCAGCAGCCGCCGCCTCGCGACGCGCCTCGGACAGCACGCGGCCGATCTGGGTGTTGCCGCCGCGGCAATCGATCTTGCCCATCAGGCGGGCAAGCTCGGCCGAGTCGGAGATCCATTTGCTGGCGCGGCACTCATTGAAGCCGCGATAATAGACCAGGCGGATATCGAGGCTGCCGAGCGAGGCCGCCTCGCGGAACATGTCGGCCTGAAGCTGACAGGCCATGTCCCAGGTCGGCTGCCGGCTCATGGTGGCATCGAGGGCGAATACCATCCGCCCGCGGCTTCCCGCCGCGAACGGCGACATCGCCTTGGCCTTCTCCACGAAGGCGGCGATATCATCGGCGGTGGAGCGCTGGGCTTGGGGCAGCGAATCCGGCCGCCGCGTTGCTGTTCCGTCCGCAGATGTCTTGGTCGGCTCGCGCGACAAACGGCCCTCGCATGCTGATGAGCAGGCCTAATCTGGGCCGGCTTTGTCCAAAGCGCCAGTACCCCGAGCACCTTGCGCTTTCGCCATGGCTTCACGGCCTGGGCGGCGGGCTGGTCCAATTCGCCTGCGCCACCTTGTCGCTCCACGCCGACCCCACCGGCTGCAGCGTGACCCAGGTCTCGGCGAGCTTGCCGTTCTCGATCAGATAGGCCTGCAGGCCCGCACGGGTGCGGATCTCGCCGCTGACCCGATCGGTCCATCGCATGGTGAAACGGTACCAGGCGCGGTTGGCCTGCAGCAGATGATCGTAGACGATGATGCGGACGTCCGGGCGCTCGGCGCGCAGCTGCCTGAGCTCGGCCGCATAGGCCTCCCGGGTGACGGTGCGGTCGCCTGCCTCGTCATGCCTGACATAGTGCGCCCCGACGCAGTCCGGCACGAGATCATATCGGCCTTCATGCCAGACGCGCTCCCAGCGATCGAACAGGTCGCGCAGCTCGGAATTGTCTGCCATGCCCGGCCTGCTCGCGGTCAAGCGGCCATGCGCCGCATTGTTGTTTCAGCGCTTTCTTGTCCAGCGAGCGGCGGGTCGAGCCGGGAGCTTATTGCGTGAGCGACTTGTCCTTCTTCGGCTCGTTGCCGACGGGCGCGTAAGGGGCGACCGGACCGGGATCGGTCATTTTCGGCGTCGAGACCTCGACCGGCTTGCTGTCCTCTGTCGTATCGGTGTCGGCCAGGAACTTGTCCAGCATGCCCTGGATCGATTCCTTTGCCCGTTCCGAGCCCGTGTCGCGCATGTCGTTGTGCTGGAACTCGGTTCGGACCACGGTAATCCCTTCCTTCTCGCAAATGTCCTCGCTGGGAACGACGCCGGGGTCGGCCTTGAACTGCGGATCATGCGAGCGGAAGGAGAGGATCTTGAACTTGCCCGAGGTGACGAAGGGCACGCGCAGATTGTCGAGCGTGACGACCTTCTTGACCTCTTCGGGATACTGCTTGGCGAAATACATGGTGATGTCGCCGCCCATGGAATGACCCACCACGGTCAAATGGTCGTAGTCCGCATTCGGCTGGATCTGGCGCATCTCCTCGACGGCGAACTTGATGTTGGCGACACCGCGCTGGATCTGCTTCAGGCGCCCGACATAGAGCTCGCCCGCCTTGGTCACCATCGGCGGATCGGTCGGCAGGTCATGCTGGATGCTCATGACCATGTAGCCGCGCGCGGCGAACAGGTTGTTGATGAAGGAGTACTCAGTATTCTTGACGGTGTTGCCATGGTTGAAGACAACCACAGGCAGCTTGATCATGCCGGCCTCGGCCTGCATCAGCTTGTCGCGACGGACGGCGATGTCGACCGGCACGGGCCGGTTGTCGCGGGATGCGTCGTTGAACGTCAGGGACTCGTGCTTGATCGCCCACTTGCTGGCGGTGAAGTAACCCGCCACCATCAGGGCGCCGACCGACAAGAGAACCGTAATTCCACGCTTCATTTTCGTCCTCGGAGATGGGCGTGCAGCCCCGATCGAGTGTCTGGAAGTGAGAAACGCTCTGGTATCAGTATATGTAACGTCGCCGTGACAGGAAGGCCAAATATTGTGAAATCCGCGCCTGAACGTTGTGCGCTGCACCTAATTCTTGCGCAGCAACAAGAACCTGGACACCTGCCGCGTCTGTAATCTTCAGATGCTTCTTGTCAAAGCCGGGTTCAAATCCTGGCTAAACAGACGCTAAATAAAAAAGCCCGCTTTTGCGGGCTTTGCATTGAGCAAGATCAATCGAGGGTAGTAGCAACCTACCGCACCTATCCGGGAGCGATAAAGATCTAGTGTTGCGGCTCTGAACTTCATTCCGTCATTCCGGGGCGCCCGAAGGGCGAACCCGGAATGACACCGAGTGAATCAAGCGTCTGGGTCACAACACTAGGCGATGATGTCGTGCACCTCGAGCGGCTTGTCGACCTGGGTGAACCACTCGGCGCGGTTGGCGGCGCGGCGCCGGCCGCGCTCGTCCAGCGGCAGCTTGAGCTGGCGGAGCAGGCTCGTCACCTCCTCGCGCGCGGTGACGTGGCCGAGCGACGGGCGGGTGCCGAGCGTCGCCTCGTCGATATCGTCGAGCGCGGTCAGCCCCCTGGGAAAGAATTCGCGATAGACCACGCGTTCGGCAAAGCCGTCGATGGCGCGAAAGCCGAGCTGGAAGGACAGTTCCTTCAAGCCGTCGGCGACCAGCTGCTTGTTGCGCGAGCCGAGCATCGACAGGCGGTTGCGCACCACGATCCAGTCGGTCGAGGCGCCATCGAGCTGGCGGCGCTTGCGGCGGGTGTCCCGCACCATCTCGGCATAATGGCTGACGCCGGTCACGGCATAGGTTGCGGGATCGACCTGGCCCAGCACGTCGAAATCCAGGAAGCTGTCGTTGATCGGGGTGACCAGGGTATCGGCCATCGAATGGGCGAGCCGCATCAGGTAGCTGTCGGTTCCTGGCGTGTCGATGACGATGAAGTCGAAGGTGCGCTCCACCGCGCTGACCGCCTCGACGAATTGCTGGAATTCGGAGTTCTCGTTGTCGGCGATCTGCATGGTCTCGCCGAGCCTGATGCAGCAGTGCACCGGCAGCTCGAGATTGAGGCCGGTCCGCCGCGCCCAGGCGCTGCGATTGCTGATGTAGCGGGTAAAGCTCTGCTGGCGACAGTCGAGGTCGATGGTGGCGACGCGCTGGCCTGCCTTCAGGAGCGCAACTGCAATGTGCAACGCCGCGGTGGACTTGCCGGACCCGCCCTTCTCGTTGCCCATAACGACCACATGGGCCGAGCCCGATTGCCCTTGGCTAGCCTGCAGAAGCATGTTTCGACCCCTTGCACATCTTCGAGTCGCGCGCGTTTGCGGTCAAGCAAAATGCGCGCGGGCCGGATTAATTCGGAGCTCGACATTCTTAATGATGAATCGGCCGTCGACGTCGCGTCGTCTGCGATCGCGCGCACAAATTTTTTCGAGTGATGCGCGCATTCAACATATCGATCCCCCGCACGGCGCGTGGCGCGGCATTGTTGGTCTTGCTATTTTCATGCAACGTACAAATCCGTGCGCCGCCTGTCGGCGCAGTCTTCGTCCGGTGCCGCACAAGCACCGTTCCCTCCTCGAGAGCTCGCCGAGTCCAGATGCCCCGCAGCCCCCTGATCGTCCGCAACGTGTCCGCTTTACGGCGCGCCGTCGACAACCTCCGCAGCCGCAAGGCCACCGTCGCACTGGTGCCGACCATGGGCGCGCTCCATGACGGCCACGTGTCGCTGGTGCGCCTTGCCAAGCGCCGCGCCGACAAGGTCGTGGTCTCGATCTTCGTCAATCCGACTCAGTTCGCGCCGACGGAGGATTTCGGCGCCTATCCGCGGACCTGGAAGGAAGATGTCGCCAAGTTGACGGCCGAGAAGACCGACCTGATCTGGCATCCCGACGCCAAGGCGATGTACCCGGACGGCTTCGCCACCCGGATCGTGCCGGACGGACCGGCAACCGTCGGGCTCGAAGACCGTTTCCGGCCGCATTTCTTCGGCGGGGTCGCGACCGTGGTCGCAAAGCTGTTCACCCAGGTCCGGCCCGATGTCGCCATTTTCGGCGAAAAGGATTTTCAGCAATTGCGGGTGGTGACGCGGATGGCTGCCGACCTCGACCTTGGCGTCAAGGTGGTCGGCTCGAAGACGGTGCGCGAGCGTGACGGGCTCGCGATGTCCTCCCGCAACGTCTACCTGTCGGCAGAGGAACGCCGGATCGCGCCCGAGCTCCACCGCGCCATGAAGGAAAGCGCCCGCCTGTTGCGCGGCGGCACCGCGATCGAGACGGCGATAGCGATAGGCAGCGAGATCATCACGGCGGCGGGCTTCCTGCTGGACTATTTCGAGCTCCGCCATGCCGAGACGCTGGCGCCGGTTCAATCCACCAAGGACGGCCCGATGCGGATTCTGGTCGCGGCCCGCCTCGGCAAGACGCGCCTGATCGACAATATGGGGGTTTAGGGATCCTCTACTGTAGGTTGGCTGACCCGCTCGTCTTGCGCACCGCACTCTGTGCCCGAGGCACGCCCCACTCAACAGAGCTGGTCAGGTTCGCCGAACCAGCGCGACGCAGCCTGAGCGGCTTCCCCGAGGTCGAGAGCGCCATCGCTGGCCCAGGCTACGATGCCGTCGGGGCGTACAAGCAAAGCGCTCAAACCCAGCCGGTCCTTGGCGTCGCCGGCGACATAATCGATCCGGTTGCTCCAGCGGCCTGTAAGCGCTTCAAGCGGTGCTTGGGTTTCGAAGTCCAACAAGATGCCCTTGCCGGCCTCGAACAGCTCGCCGACCCTCCTTCCGTCGGCCAGCTCGAAGTCGGGAGTGCTGCGGCCCACGAGCGGATGGTCGCCACCGAGCTCGTTGCGGAGAGAGACGCCCCACACGCGCTCGGCGAAGTAGGTCGCGCCGTCGCGCGTTCCGGCCAGATCGCGGATGATGGCTGCGAGCGCGCGCGAGCTCCGGCTTGGCCGCATGATCGCGACCTGTGCGCGCGACCAGTCGAGGACGGCGGCGCCCACGGGATACCGTTCGCTGAAATAGCTGTCGAGCAGACCGTCCGGCGCATCGCCGCGGATGGTGGCAGCCAGCTTCCAGCCCAGGTTCATCGCATCGCCAAGCCCGAGGTTGAGGCCTTGGCCGCCCAGGGGAGAATGGATATGCGCGGCGTCGCCGGCGAGCAGGACGCGCCCGTTGCGGTAAGCGGTCGCCTGGTAGGCGCGATCCGTCCAGGTGGTGGCAAGCTTGAGGGCTGTCACGCTTATGTCGGTGCCGGAGACGCGGCGCAGGACTCCCTGCACGTGCTCGCGCGTGACCGGCAGGGTCCGGTTGAAGGCGCCCCCGTCGAAGTCGACCATGGCGATCGTCCCCGGCCGGGCATAGGTGTACACCCCATCGCGCGTGTAGTGATGGCCGGGCTGAAGCCTGTCCGGATCGGCCAACTCGACGTCCACGGAGTAGCCGGTGAACTCAGGCTCGGTGCCTATGAATTCGAAGCCGCCAAGCTTGCGAACGGTGCTGCGCCCGCCATCGCAGCCGACGAGCCAGAGCCCGCGAAAGGTCTCGCCGCCAGCGTGGACGACGACGCTCCCGTCCGATGTCTCGAAGCCGTCAACGCCGCAGCCGCGCCGGATCTCGACGGCCAAGGCCTCGGCCCGGACGGCCAGGATTGATTCAAGAGAGTCCATGTAGACCGCCATGCGGACGCCAGCGGGGCTTGGCAGACGATAAAGCCATTTCGAGGCATCGATATCGTCGTGGTAGAATTGGATGCCAGCGAAATGGCCGGCCGGCCGGCGCGCTTGTTGCATCCAATGTGGGGCGGCCAAGGCGTCATCGGGCGCACGTTGGGCCGCACTGCTCCCGTCCTCCTTCTCGTCCTCCTGGCCGCGACGATACAAGGCCTCAATGATGGGGCTTGTGGCCGCAATCTTCCGAACGTCGTCCAGCAAACCGCGACGATAAAACGCTTCGAGGCTAGGCGCCGAAAGACCGCGCAGGCCAAATGGAGTTCCTTTCAAAGGGGAGGCCGGCTGTTCCGCCTGCTCCAGCACCAGGACCGACCGCCCCGCGAGGCGAAGTTCGGAGGCGAGAAACAGGCCGACGGGTCCGGCTCCGGCGATCACGACATCATAGGTCACGGGATAAGCTCCAGTTGAACCGGCCCTGCAGGGCGGGATTGGAACGTCGTTCCATTTTGTCAAATAGCTGTTGGAACATCGTTCCATTCATGTCAAGCTGGGTCCTGTGAAAAACAAGATTCCGACGGAACGTCGCACGAACGCACTCTCGAAGGCGCGGATCGTCGAGGCCGCGATCGAGATCCTCGACCGCGAGGGCGAAGACGCGTTGACCTTCCGCGCACTCGCGGCGCGCTTGTCGACCGGGAGCGGGGCGATCTACTGGCACGTCGCCGACAAGAACGATCTGCTCGCGACCGCCACGGACCACGTCATTGCCCGTGTCACGACTAACGCGGTGAGAGGATCGACCCCGCAGGAGGTGATCCGCACGATGGCGCTGGGCGTATTCGATGCTATTCACGCCCACCCTTGGGTGGGCGGGCAGCTCTCCCGCAATCCGTGGCAATATGCCGTCGTGAGGTTGTTGGAAGGCGTCGGTGGTCAGGTTCAGGCGCTTGGTGTCCCCGAACACGCGCAATTCAACGCGGTCACCGCACTCATGAGCTTCATTCTCGGCCTCGCCGGCCAATACGCTGCGGGTGCCCGCCTCTTCCCGCCTGACATGGATCGGGCAGCGTTCCGGAAAACGTTTCTCGAGACAGTGGCCGCGCGCTGGTCCCGGCTCGACCCGACGGAGCACCCGTTCGTGCGCCAGCTATCTAAAGTGCTGCCCGAGCACGACGATCGTGAGCAATTTCTTGCCGGCATCGATCTTATCCTGGCCGGCATGGAAAGTATCCGATAGGCCCCGTATGGTGGATTCCACCGGCCAAGGCGTGAGTCAGAGCAATCCCAGCTCCCGCAGTTCCCGGCGCATCGGCTCTGGCATGGCGGCAAGCCCGGTCGCCGAGGTCCTGGACAGATCCGGCGGGGCATCGCCCTCCTTCAGGTAGCGCCAGCCCTGGAACGGGCGCATCGGCCGCGGCGACACCGGGATCACCTTGGGCTGCATCACGAGCCGGCAACGCCCGATGCCATCCTTGTCGCGGAACGGCTCGATGGCGATGATTTTCTCTCGCGCGGCGACCTCGCCGCGGATCACCCAATAGAGCGAGCCGCCGGCGAGGATGTCCTCGACGCGCTTGGGTGCCATCCGGGTGACGTGGATGTGGTGCTGGGGCAGGCCCCTGGCCTTGGCGAGCTTCATGCGCTCGGCGACCCATCCCTTCAATTCTTTGACGGAATCGCAGCCAACGGCGAGCTTGATCAAATGAAGTGGCATGACCCGGCGAACTTAACCGTCGCGAGCTGCCCGATCAATCGTTCGACGCCGCAGGCGCCGACGGTCCTGGGGATAGCAGTGTCGGTTGGGAAACGGCCGGTGCCGGATGCGGCGGCTGTTTGGCCGCGGATTTCTTGGCGGCTGCGGCAGCCACGGACGGCGCGGGCGATGGCGAGGCCGCGGGAACGGAACGTGTCGCCGCCGGCGCCGCAGCGGTGGCGGACGGCGCAGCGGCTCCGCGCGCGGGCTCGGCCGACATGATGCTCACCGGCGGGATCGAATTCGCGGACGGGAAGTCCATGGTGGTCGGCTTGCCCGAGGGAATCGATGGCGGATAGGCCGCAAGCGCGCCCATGCCCGGCGCGTTCGACGCCGTGGTCTGCGGCGGCGCGGTCCAGACCGTCGCGTAGCGGTTGACCAGCCCCTCATAGAGATGCTCGTCCATGTTGGTGATGATCTGGTGGTTGTCGGTCAGCGCGCGGAACACGGCGCATTCCGTCGGCGTGCAATGATGGCGCACCTGCAGCACCTGGGCCACCATGCCATAGCGATCGTGCTCGATCGCGCGGCGCAGCGCCTGCAGCTCCGGCGTCATGCTCCCGGCGGCAGTCGCGGCATCGCCATAGGAGGTCAGGCGCGAAATCTGGGCGGCAACATAGTTCACGGCAGCCGCGGTCGATTCAGCCGAGGCGAACACCGACTTCTCGCAGACCCCGAGCACCATGTCGCCGGCGAGATCGTCGAGACAGGCGAGCGCGGGCAAGCCTGCGGTCGCCGGCGGCATCGCGCGCGCTTCACCGGCGCTGTCGCGCATCGCAGCCGGCCCGTAGCCGCGAATGGTCGCGGCCACCGCAATGCCGACCGCCAACAGGGCGATCACGGTCAGTGCGCCGTTGGCGACCGATCTTTCGGCGCGCACCAGCGTGATCAGCATCAACAGCCCGAAGAAGGCTGCGGCGGCAAGCGTCAGCCACATGGGAAAGGCCGACGAGCGCCAGATCTGATCAAGAGATGTAGGCCATGCCCAATTCATGCGTCATCGTTCCTGAGCCAGCCTAAAACATAATCAACCAAGCCGGAGGCTCTCGCAAGTGCATGGAGCACTTGGCGGAATTGCTATGTACCACTTTTTCGACATGGGCGCTGCGCAGGCCCCGCCGCGCGTGCCACGCTGGCGGCGGTTCCCGCAACGAATGGAACACGGCCTCCCGCAATCCGCTTGCGGGCGCTTGCTGCCTGATCAGCGGCCTTCCGGCGAAACAAAGGGCGCTGACGGTTCAACCTGATCTCATCGCGCTTGTCGGCAGCTCTATGGTCGTCTGGTCGATCGTGCAACGCGCGGCTTCAGGACAGCGCGAGCTGGCTTTCCCTGGCAACCCGCTCGAACGCTTCCGTCGAACTCTTGATCCGGTATTGGCAATCATCGCCGTCGCTGGGCAACTGACGGATCACCTCATAAGTGCCGCTCGCGGCCGGACGCGAAATATTGCTCGCAGTGAAGTACACGGTCGATCCAACCGGGAATTTGTGCTTCAACGCCCTCTCCATCACACAACTAAAGTGGGCCGCTGCTGTTTTGGTCCCGTAGCCTGCGGCCGTCTGGATAACCACCCGGAGCGGGGTATAGCACGCGCCAACGCGAATTGGCCAGCTTCATGGCAGCATGGCAAATTCGAAAATCCTGCTTTTATATCAGGGCGATAGCCGGTTCCCTGGAGGTAACCGAGGCCGACCGCCGAGGGGGGCCGCGCCCTCCTCGGGAACCGGGCCGACTCAGGCCGTATGCGGCAGCCTGCCGTCGGGGCTCGCCTTGTCAACTGCGACCGGCAGCTGGTGCGCCAGCACCTCCGCAACCTGGTCGATCGGGATGTTGTATTTGGCGGCGATTTGCCGGACCGTGTCGTTACCGAGCACCTGGCGGAGCTGGTCGGCGGTGATCGGCAGGTTCTGACCGGTGCCGATCCAGGATTTGACCTGGTCACCGAAACCGGCCTGCTCGAGCTTGGCGACGATTGCAGACAGCCCGCCCTGGCTGCCGGTGCCCATGACCTCGCTCATCACCACCGGCAACACCGCCGCGCCGATCTGGCCGAGCGCACTCCTGAAAGCCGGATTGTTTTCGAGTGAATCGAGGATGCCCATGGTCATTCCCTCTGTCTGAACGCTGGCCGCTCGCCAACGACGATTGCCAAGACTATTGCAAAGGATTTGGGGGCGTTCGCGCGCATCCGTCAAGCCGCGAACACCGTCATATTGCCGTCGTCGCGCTTACGCGTTCTCGAACTTCGCGATTCGCAGCGTCTCGGCGAGGCCGGCCTGGGTCCATTCGCGGAACGCCGGCAGCGCCATCATCGTCTCCATGTAGGCCTTGGCGTCCGCGCCGACATCGATCGCATAGGTGCGGAAACGATGCACCACCGGCGCATACATGGCATCCGCGCCGGTGAAGGCGCCGAACAGGAACGGTCCGCCTTTGCCGTAAGCTTGCCGGCACTCGCGCCAGATCTCCTCCACCCGCGCGATATTGGCCTTGGCATCGGCCGACAGTGCGACCGGACCGACCGGCCGGTGCAGGTTCATGCCGCATTCGCTGCGCAGCGCCATGAAGCCCGAATGCATCTCCGCCGAGATCGACCGCGCATGCGCCCGCATCGCGCGATCCTCGGGCCAGAGCTTGGCTTGCGGAAACCGCTCGGCGAGATATTCGATGATGGCAAGCGAGTCCCACACGGTGATGTCGCCGTCGACCAGCGCGGGCACCTTGCCCGCACGCGAGAAGCTCAGGATGCGCTGCTTGTCGGCGGGATCGTCGGTGTAGAGCGGAATGAACACCTCCTCGAAGGCGATGTCGTTGGCGCGCAGCGCGAGCCAGGGCCGCATCGACCAGGAGGAATAATTCTTGTTGCCGATCACGAGGGTCAGGGTCATCCCGGACGAATCCTTTTACAGATATGATGACGACGGGCGTTTGAGCGGCGATGTAACACATCCGCAACGGGGCAGCGAGCATGGGTTCCTATTCGATCGACATTCTGGCCGTCGGCTTCTTCATCCTGGAATGGCTGGTCTACGCGGTCACGCTGGAACACACCGCCTATGGCCGCGACAGCCTGTCGGCGCGGATGAATGTCTATCGCGAAGTCTGGGTGCGACGGCTGCTCGACCGCGAGGCGCGGATGGTCGACATGCAAATCATGGGGTCGCTGCAGAACGGCACCGCGTTTTTCGCCACCACCAGCATCTTTGCCATCGGTGGAGCGCTGGCGCTGCTCCGCGCCGGCCCCGATGCCGCGCTCATCCTGGGCAAGCTGCCGGTCGATCTCAGCCCGTCGGCGCATCTGTGGGAGATCAAATGTGTCGGGCTGATCCTGATCTTCGTCTACACCTTCTTCAAATTCGCCTGGGCCTACCGTCTCTTCAACTATGTCGCGATCCTCTACGGCGCGATGCCGCCGGCCTCGCAGCGCGACACGGCGGAAGCGGAGGCGCATGTGATCCGCACCACCCGCCTGTTCGAGGCGGCGGGCCGGCATTTCAACCGCGGCCAGCGCGCCCTCTTCTTTGCCCTCGGCTATCTCGGCTGGTTCATCAGCCCGTGGGTGCTGTTCGTCACGACGGCTGCGGTGGTGATCGTGACGTGGCGGCGGCAGTTTGCATCGACGGCCTGGCAGGCGATGGAGAAATAGCCGCCTGAATTGGCCTAGCTGAAATCCTGCGGGGTGAAGGAGAGATCGAGCACCTTCCACTCGCCGTAGCGGTCCGCCGGCAGCATGTCATAGGGCTGGCAGGCCGACAGCGCCTGGATCGCGCTGCTCTTCAGCTCCAGCGCTTTCACGGATGCGGAGCCCTCGATCAGAAGCGGCTCGGCGGCGAGCCTGGCCTGCGGCGTCATCAGCACGCGCAATTTGACAAAGACGTTGTCGGAGCGCGCAACCGCCGCCGGAAGCTTTGAACACGTCCTCAGATGCTCGCGAAACTTCGCAACCAGGCTCGAGGCGATGTTGGCCGCGGACGAGGCATTGGCGTCGATCCCGTCGCCCGGCTTGTCGCCGGATGCGCCTGCCGGCGGCAGGGTTGCCGGCAGGCCGAGCATCACGCCATATTTGACGGTCACGTCGGGCTCGGGCGGCGTATAGGCCGGCTGCTGCTGCGGGGACGCCAGCGGCATCGTCGGCGGCGGCGTCGACGCCATGGGCTGCTGCGCGGGCTGTGGCTGGGCTTGCTGTGGCTGAGCCGGCTGCGGCTGCGCGGCGGCGGCCGCCTGGCGCTCGGGACGGGACGTGCGCTGCTGCTGTTGCTGCTGCTGTTGCGTCTCCGGCGCAGCAGGCGACGACCGCGACGGTGGCGGCGGCGAAGCGGCTTGCGGCGCTGTGACGTCGTCCTTCGGGATTTGCAGCTGCAGCCTGTCCTTGTCAGGCTGCGTCTCGTCCGGCTTCTTGTCTTGCGCTTTCGGAACCTCCTCCGGCGTGACCAGGTCGACGGCGATCGGCTCGGCCGTCACGGTGCCGAACGGATGCACCTCGCTGAACAGGACGATGAGCCCGAGCAAGAGCGCATGCGCGAGCATGGAGGCCGTGATGCCCGGTTGTATGAGCTGCCGAAGCTGCATTGTGCTCGACCGAATTGATCGCCCCGGAGACGCGATGCGTGCGGCGGCAATGATACAAGCTGCGCCAGCGGCCTCAATCCCATTTCGGCGCGAATCCAAAGTCGGTCAGGCGTCCCTTGGGATGATGAAGCGCAAAAATCTGCGCCATCTCCTCGTCGGTCAGCTCGAAGTCGAAAATGTCGATGTTTTCCGACAGCCGCTCGATCTTGGAGGTGCGCGGGATTGCCGCGACATTCTGCTGCACCAGCCAGCGCAGACAGACCTGGGCCGGCGTCTTGCCGTGGCTGCGCCCGATCCGCAGCAGCGTCTCGTCGGTCCTGATCTTGCCTTTTGCCACCGGGCTGTAGGCGACCAGCGCGAGACCGGCCTGCTCGCAGGCGGCGCGCACCTTGCTCTGGTCCAGATAGGGATGGTACTCGACCTGATCGCAGACCAGCGGCTCGGGGCACGCCTTCACCGCCTCGGCGATCAGCGCCACCGTGAAATTGGAGACGCCGATGTGGCGCGCAAGCCCCATGGTCTTGGCATGGGCGAGCGCGCCGAGCGTCTCGGCCAGCGGCACCTGCGGATTGGGCCAGTGCAGCAGCAACAGGTCGACATCCGGCTGGCGCAGCCTGACCAGGCTCTCCTTGGCCGACCGCTCCAGATCATGCGGGGCGAAATGATTGGTCCAGATCTTGGTGGTGAGAAATATCTCCGCGCGCTTCACGCCGGAGGCCCGTATCCCCTCGCCGACGTCGCGCTCGTTCTCATAGACCTGCGCGGTGTCGAGATGGCGGTAGCCGAGCTTCAGCGCCTGCTCGACGATGCGCGCGCAGCTGCGCCCGCGCAGCTCCCAGGTGCCAAGTCCGATCGCGGGGATTTGAGCGCCATTGGCCTCGATGACATGCATGACAGGAAACTCAGCCGCGGACTCGAAGATGCATTGCGGACGGTATTATGACCCGCGCCAGTTCCGCTGCCAACTGCGCCGCGAGCAGGCCTGATCAACCTTTTGACAAGGCGGCAAACACCGTGTCGGGCGCATGCGCGATGACCGCAAGCAGCGCGCGTGCGGGCCCGCGCGGCATGCGCTTGCCCTGCTCCCAGTTCCTGATGGTTTCGACGGGCACGCCGACCTTGGCGGCAAATTCCTGCTGGGTCAGCCGCGCGCGGCGGCGCAAATCGCGCACCGCGGGTGTTTCGAGGCAGGCCGCTTCGAGACATGTCGTTTCGAGCACGGGCGCTGCGGGTTCCGGCGCCTCGGCGGCCATTGCAGCATCCATCGCCGGCGCCAGCGGACATTCCTGCCCGTCGCGCAATTCGACAATCCGACCGTCTGCCTTCAGCCGAAACCGCTGCATGACCCAACCCCGCGCTGTTCCAGGTGCAGACCGGACTTGCTACCGCCGAACAAGACTCGAATTTGCCGATCGCGCCCGCTAAAAGCATCATCCGTCAAGCGGATTAAGGTGCGATTAACGATAATCGGGCGGCGATCCGCAGAAGGAGATCAGCTGCCTTGAACTGCCGCATCCTCATTGCATCGCTCGGTGTGTTGGCCGCATCAGTCGGAACCGCGCATGCCGCATCCACCGATTGCCCGCGCAAGGATGCGCTCGGCACCTCGCGCGTCCTGGCCGTCGATGCCGCGACCTTCCCGCGGGTGGGACTGAAGAGCTTTCCCCAGAGCCTGCCCTTGCGCGACAAGGAGGTCGTGCTGACCTTCGACGACGGCCCCTGGCCGCCGACGACCAGGAAGGTGCTGGCCGCGCTCGCGGAGCAATGCGTGCATGCAACCTTCTTCCTGATCGGCAAGCCGGCGTCCGAACATCCCGACATCGTGCGGCTGATCGCCGCCGGCGGCCACACCATCGGCCATCACTCATGGTCGCATCCGGACCTGTCGCGGATGCCGGAGCGTGATGCGATCAGCCAGATCGACCGCGGCATCGCCGCCGACGAGACGGCCCTGCACGGAACAGCGACGACGACGCCCTCGACGCCGTTCTTCCGCTTTCCCGGCTTCCAGTCCACGCCTGCCTTGCTCGATCTCATGCAATCGCGCGGCATCACCGTGTTCGGCGCCGATCTCTGGGCCAGCGACTGGCAGGAAATGTCGCCGAAACAGGAGCTGGAGCTGTTGACCCGGCGGCTCAGGGAGGCGCGCAAGGGCATCATCCTGTTGCACGATCCCAAGGCGCATACGGCAGCCATGCTGCCGGCTTTTTTGCGCTATTTGCGCGAAAACGACTATCACGTCGTGCAAGTCGTTCCCAAACAGGGCACGGTTGACATCAGCAAGGCGCCCTGATCTGACATCTTTGTGACATGGGGATTTGCGTGACCGGCCGGTTAATGCTGTGTTCATCGCCCAGCATGCAAACATGGTCCAGTCGGGTAGGAATGCGAGCGGAAGTGATGGCCGGTAACAGTATGATCAGCGTCCGTGTCGGCGTCCTGGCTGTGCTCGCATTCGCCTCGCTCCAGGTGCCGGCTGCACTGGCCGAGGATTGCCCCGGCCATCCCGACGCGATCGGCACCTCGCGCACCATCGTGGTCGATCCGACCGCGCATCCGCGCATCGGCACCATGCAATATCCGGAAACGCTCCCGCTGCGCGACCATGAGGTGGTGCTGACCTTCGACGACGGCCCGATCCCGAAGAACAGCAACCAGGTGCTGCAGACCCTCGCCGACAATTGCGCGAAAGCCACCTTCTTCATCATCGGCGAGCAGGCGCGCGCCTTTCCAGACGGCGTGCGCAAATACGTCGCCGCCGGCCACACCATCGGCACGCACAGCCAGACGCACCCGCTCACCTTCGAAAAAATGCCGATGGACAAAGTGCAGAAGCAGGTCGACGACGGCATCGCCTCGGTGACGGCGGCGCTCTCCGACCCGGCGGCGCTGTCGCCGTTCTTCCGTGTTCCCGGCCTCCTGCGCGGGGCGAATGTCGAGCAATATGCCGCCTCGAAGGGCCTGCAGATCTGGAGCGCCGATTTCCTCGCCGACGATTGGCGCCACATCTCCTCGGCCAAGGTCTACGAGCTCGCGATCAAGCGGCTGGAAGCCAAGCACAAGGGCATTCTGCTGTTGCACGACATCCAGGCCCGCACCGCGGCGGCGCTGCCGAAGATCCTGCATGAGATGAAGGTGCGTGGCTACCACATCGTGCAGGTGGTCGCGGCAACGCCGGACCGGCCGGCGACGCCGACCGAGCCGCAGGACTGGCGCATGCGCGCCGCGCCGGAGACGCTGCCCGTCGCCGAGCGGCCGAAGTTCCCGACATTCGTCCTGGCCGAGGCGGAGCAGCTGGTGACGCCGGTGGCGTCCGATTTCTCGACGCCCGACGGCAAATTGCTGTTGAGCGGAGAGCCGTTCGAGCGCGTCAGGCGGCCGATGCAGAATGCACCCGCAGCGCTGTGGCCGGCGCCTGTGACGGAGTCCGTAGGCAATGCCGCAGCGACGCTGCCGGCCCCAGCCGAGACCGTCTTCGCCATGCCCGAGACGACGCAGCCGCCGGTGCAGGCGGAAGCCGCGAAAGCAGGCGAGCCGCCCGCGGCAAGCGAGAGCGCAGCGCCCGCCCCGCGCAGGATCGCAGCCGGCAAGGCGATCCACGGTCGCGGCGCGCATGTCCAGAGACACGCAGCCCATGCCGGCCGGGCCGAGACGAAGCAGCAGGCCGAGACCGACACCGGCGCCAAGCCCGCGCCGCGCCGTCAGGTCAAGGTCGCCAGCCTGAAGAAGCGCGAGAAGTAGGCCTTCTATCCTCCGGCTCCGGGGCCCAGCGGCACCAGCGCCTTCGCGTTGTCCTTCGCGAATTCCCTGGGCACGTCGAACTTGCCGGTCTGCAGATCGTAGCGGCAGCGCCAGTCGTTGACGGTGCCGATCTGGTGGTGATGCCGGGTGGGCTCGACCTCGCCCGACAGGCTGACGACGAGGTAGCGGTTCTCGGGCCAGTCCACCTTCAACCCGCGATAATTGTCGTCGAGGCCTTTGACGAGGTTGACCGACATGTGGAAGTCGGGCTTCAGCACCTTGCGTGACTCAGGCCGGCCGTAGAAGAAGGCCCAGGCAAGACCGCCGAACGGCTTTGCGGTTGCGCTCTCGAACCCGTCCTTGCCCTGCCGATAGAGAAAAAGCGTCGCCTCGCCGGAGCCGGTCTTCTGCATCCGCACCAGGTAATGCATGTCGTTGCTGAAGCGGAAGCCGGCGGGATAATCCTGGTCCGGCTTGAGAAGCGTCGCCTTGTCCTTTGCATCCTTTGCGCGCAGCCACGCCTGCCAGGTCCAATTATCGTCCGCATCCGCCTTGTGATATTGCTCGATCGTGTAGGCGCCGTCGGGCGAGGTCTGCGTCGCCTCGGGATCGATGGTGTAGTCCGGCCCGGGCCCCGGCGGCTCGGCCGCGGCGACCGGACAGGCGGAGAGAAGACTGATCGCAGCTGCAAGACAGACGAGCTTCATGGGCCAACCGTTCGAAAAGGCGTGTTTCGCCGGTTAGTCCGCCGACGGTGCGATCAAGTTCAAGGCTCAGACCATTTCCGGTTCTGATTGAATCTCCGGCTTCTTGTTGACGCGTTTCTTCACGCGAAACGGCATCCGCTTCGCTCGAAAACGCTTCAGAACTGGAAGTAGAGAAACTCGACGCGCTGCCACATGCCGAACAGCGCCATCGCGAATGCAACGGCGATCGCCGCGGCCCAGCCGAAGCTCGGCCGCCAGACCACAAAGCCGCGGCGTTCCGGCTCACGGCGGTATTCGCGGTATCTGAAGGTCTCGGGCACGTTGGGCAGCGCCAGCGCGACCGCAAGCGCCGCGGCAACCGCGGCCCAGCCGATCAGTAGCAGCCGCCCCTCGCCGACCAGCAGCGGCAGATCCATCACGCGCAGGATGCCGTCGGATGCAAAGGCGCTGCCGGCGGTCTTGAGTCCCGCCAGGCTCGCCAGCATCGCGCCGGCGCCGGACAGCGTCCTGGCGCGAAAGAACACCCAGGCAATCACCACGGCGAAGAATGTGACGCCCCACGCGGCCGCCTGTCCCAACGCCCCTTCCGGCCATCGCCGCTTGTGGTCCCGCCATCGATGGTTCACGACGAGATAGAGGCCGTGCAGGCCGCCCCAGATCAGGAAGGTCCAGCCCGCGCCGTGCCAGAACCCGCCGAGCAGCATCGTCAGCATCAAATTGAGATAGCGCCGCCCGACCCCGAACCGGTTGCCGCCAAGGGGGATATAGAGATAGTCGCGCAGGAAGCGCGACAGCGTGATGTGCCAGCGCCGCCAGAACTCGATGATCGAGACCGCCTTGTAGGGCGAGCGGAAGTTGACCGGCAGCCGAATGCCGAACATCAGCGCGAGCCCGATCGCCATGTCGGAATAGCCGGAGAAATCGAAATAGATCTGCAAGGTGTAGGCGAGGATCGCAAGCCAGGCCCATTCGGTCGGCACGCTGCCGCCGATGTCCACATGCGCAAACAAAGGATCTGCGAATTGCGCGACATTGTCGGCGATCACGACCTTCTTGAACAGCCCGGCGACGAAGATGGCCCAGCCCTGCGCCGCAAGCCAGGCGGAGCGGCCGAGTTGCTCGCGCTTGAACTGCGGGATCATCTCCGCATGGTGCACCAGCGGGCCCGCGATCAGATGCGGGAAGAAGGAGACGAACAGCGTGAAACTGACGATGTCGCGCTCGACCCTGGCGCCGCGCATCACGTCGACCAGATAGGCGATCTGCTGGAAGGTGAAAAAGGAGATGCCGAGCGGCAGGACGACATCCAGATGGGCGATCTGCACGCCGCTGACGTCATGCGCGGTGTCGATGAGGAAGTTGGCGTATTTGAAGAAGCCGAGCACCGAAAGATTCAGCGCCACGCCGCAGATCCCGATCGCACGGCGCCGCTCCGGCTTCTCCATCGCGAGCCCGAGCAGGAAATTGACCGCAACGGATCCGAAGAACAGCAGCAAATAGACCGGCCGCCAGGCGCCGTAGAACACCAGCGAGGCCGCCACCAGCACCATGATCCCGGCGCGGGCCGAATGCAGGCGCGCGGCGGCGAATGCGAGAATAGTCGCTGGCAAAAACTCGAACAGGAAGCTGAAGGACGAGAACAGCATCGGCGACGGCTACCGGCTCAGCCGCGCCACCAGCGCGCGCGTATAGATCGGCACGCCGCGAGCCGTGACATGCATCTCGTCGGCATAGTCGCTTTGCGCAAGCGCTGTGATCTGCGGCAGGTTGATCACGTCAAAGCCGCAGGCGCGGCCGGCGTTCTCGACCAGCGCGACGTACTGATCATCCCTCTCCCGCCAGGTCGGATCGGAGGCGCGGTCGTAACGCGGCGCCCAGGGCGGGATCACCACGGTGAGCCTGGCGCTCAGCTTGGCCATGTCGCAGAGGGCGCCGGTCTCGAAGCGCGTTTTTGGCCCGGCGAGATCCCAGTTGGCATAGTGGCCGTGCGTCCCGATGCTCGCGGGCCAGCGATCCTCCGGTTGGGCGCGATCGATCACGACCAGCCCGAATGCAGGCGGCGCAGGCCCGCGATCGGCAACGTCCTGATCGGCAGCCAGGCGCGAGGCGAAGGCGTTGCGAATGAATCGGATCAGGGTGCCGATCCGCATGGGCAGAAAGCTCGCCATCTGTTGCGCCACCGGCAATTTCGCCGCCACGTCGAGCGGATAGATCGCGGCCGACTTGACGCCCTCGTTGAAGATGAACGGCGCGACGCTGGTGACCACGTGAGCATCATGGAAGACATCGGGCTCGCGGCGCATGGCGGCCAGCAGCGCCAGCGGCTCGCCCGCATCATAGGCGATATTGACGACGTCGCCGGGAGGCTTGTGGGTGAGCTGCGCGGCGAGAGCGGGATCGACCTGGTATTCGGTGCGGCTCTCGCCTGCGAAGATCAGCGACGGATGCGATTTCAGCAGCGGCAGCTTCTTCGCCAGCAGCGCCGGCACGTCGTCATGGATATGTCGCGCGAGCGACAGCAGCCCCGCCAGCGCCGCGAGCCAGACGAGCGCGCTCAGCGCCAGCGTGAGAAACAGCCAGCTCCTTGGCCTCGAAACAGCCCGCATCGGCGACGACGTGGAGGCCAAACAAGGCAGCATTGTGTTCGATGCTGCGCGAGAGAGGGAGCTGGAGGCAGGAGTTTGGGGTATGGGTTATGCCACTCCGCTGTCGCGCCAGAAACGCATCACCCACGCCCGCTGCTCGTCGGTATCAGGCACCGTCAATCCTCGCGAAGCTCCGATCCTCGCAAGCGCCTGACTTTCGCGGAGGGCAAGACGATTGGCAAAGCTCGGGCCAAACGCGCCGCGAGGACGAGGAGTCATGGATACGTCATTGCGAGGAGCGCCGGCTACGCGGGAATCCAGAGCGGCGCACTCGGCACTGGATTGCTTCCACTTGCCTGCCAAGAGCGCTTCGGCGAACGCGGTCGCCTATGCTCGCGATGACGGAGTACGGTGTTCGAGACTGCGCTCGCAACTCTCAACGAGGTCGGCCTGCGCCGGGACGACGGCTATATTCGTGGCTTCTCAATCCGTCGCGCCACCAATCATTCCCGCCCTTCATTCCGTCACGATCTTGGCGACGCAGAGCAGCACCACCAGCGCGAGGAAGAACAAGTCCATATAGGCCTTCAGCTCGCTGTCGCGGCGGAGCAAGCTGACATCGGCGATGGTCTGCTTCTTCAAGGGCGACACCGCGCCGCCTTCGTCGATCAGCGACACCAGGCGGCGTGCCTCGACCTCCATCCGTTCGATCTTCTGGTAGAAGAAGAACAGCCTGACCGCCGAGACCGCGCGCATGCCGGCATAGACCAGGATCAGCATCGCGAGGATGGCGCGGTTGTTGTACTTCTCGATGTAGTTCAGGCTGAAATACACCGCGGCCAGGAACGCGAAATTGGTGACGAACCGGTAGATGAAGCTCAGGATTCTCATGCGGGGTGCCCGTAAGGTGAATTGTGTCGTCCTGCTCGCATGCGCGCCTTCGCTTTCGGGCCACGCCACTTGCGGCCTGCCCAAGCGAATCCCGATCGGACTTACGTCAATGTTGTAACAGCAAGGCAACGGATGCGCGACCCGGGCCACCCTGTCCCCAACGCAACCCGGCCGGCCCGCCCATTTACGCGGGCGCGCATCGGCCTTCAACCCCAATTCCGGTTGCCTCGCCGGACACAGTATATGAATTATCTATTTTCTGCGGGCGCAGCCCGAAGCGAGGACCCAACATGAGGCGACGCGATATCTTCACCCTCGCCGGCGCGCTCGCCGTAACGGCCGCGATGCCGAAAGGCGCGTTCGCCGACGCCTATCCGTCGCGGCCGGTGCGCATCATCGCCGGCTTTGCCGCCGGCGGCGGGGTCGACATCACCGCCCGCCTGATCGGCCAGTGGCTGTCGGACCGGCTGGGCCAGCCCTTCGTGGTCGAGAACCGCACCGGCGCCGACGGCAACATCGCAACCGAGGCTGCGATCAAGGCGGACGCCGACGGCTATACGCTGCTGCTCGCCACGCTGCCCAACGCCGTCAACGCAACGCTCTATCCCAACCTGAAATTCGACTTCCAGCGCGACACCGTCCCCGTCGCCGGCATCATTCGTGTGCCGATGGTGGCGCTGGTGCATCCCGCGTTCGAGGTTGCCGACGTGCCGGCGCTGATCGCCTACGCAAAGGCCAATCCGAACCGGATCAACCTGGCCTCGGCCGGCACCGGCAGCGCGCCGCACATGGCGGGCGAATTGTTCTGCGCCATGGCGGGGGTTGCCATGACCCATGTGCCCTATCGCGGCCAGGGCCCGGCGCTGTCGGATCTCGTGGGCGGCCAGGTCCAGCTGCTGTTTGCCGCCGCGCCC
>Ga0209062_1000871_pt1 | contig 68264 bp, 50 predicted proteins | sample Coa_R2_2_FD_187158 | JGI IMG/M metagenome (GOLD analysis project Ga0209062, IMG submission 187158) | Surface soil microbial communities from Centralia Pennsylvania, which are recovering from an underground coalmine fire - Coalmine... | ecosystem: Environmental > Terrestrial > Soil > Unclassified... | reverse complement strand
CGTTCTTCGGCACGTATGTCGACGTGAAGCCGTATTCCCGCCTCGTCTGGACCAATGACGAAGGTGGCGCGGACGGCCCTGTCACCACGGTGACCTTCGAGGAGAAGGGGGCAAGACGCTGGTGGTCCTGCGCGAGACTTATCCGTCGAAGGAAGCGCTCGACGCTGCCGGTACCGGAGCAGCCGATGCAATGGTCGAGACGTTCGATCAGCTGGACGAGCTTCTCGTCGCCCTGGGCGGGAGCTCGGGCCGGTAACAGCGACGTGGACCTCGCGGTCGGCCGTCCGATAGTCCCGGTGCACTGGCCGGGGCTATCGGGCGGAGTCGCCGTCTACGCTCCATACCCGCCTACACCGCGCCGGGTTAAGAGATAAGCCCCCCGAACTTCACCCCCCCTGTCGGCCTAAGGGCTTAGCCTGCGCACCGGTGTTCAGGTCCCGGGCTCCCGCGCTCCAAGGTTCGGATTGCCAAATTTTCCGTAACGCCGAAGGCAACCATCTCGTGAACGTGGTGGCAGGCGAGCTTGAGTTGATTCTTCGCAAAGCCTCGGCCTATTTCGCGCAGCCGTGCCGGTTTGGTCCATCATAGCGATCACGGCGGGTCCCGGCGTACTGCCGCTAATGACCGAGCGGCGCCTCGCTGTGCAACCTCGCTATCTGCGCTTCCAGCTCCGGTGTCATCGCCTCTCCCACATCCTCGGCTTCGGCGACCTGCCGGACCTCGATCTCCCTGTCCTCCGGCCACACGTTTGGAATGCGCTTCACCCACTCGATCGCATCCTCCATCGACTTGGCCTCAATAAGCCAGAATCCAGCGACCAGCTCTTTCGTCTCGGTGAACGGCCCGTCGGTGACTGTCCGCTTCTCCCCCGAGAACCGAACACGCGCACCCTTCGAGCTCGGGAGCAGCCCCTCGGCCTGCAACAGCACTCGGGCTTTCACCTGCTCTTCGTGGAAGCTCACCATTCTCGTGATCTGGTCGTTCGTCGGTGGCAGCACTGGCCCGTTCGCGATATGCTGTCCCTCCCACTGGATTGCCATGAACCGCATAGTCCGAATCCTCAGCAAAGGTCAGAGATCAGGGATCGGAAGTGCCCCCCCGTATAGTGGCGTCGAACGAAGGTCGGGGAAATCGACAGACGGCCGTTCCTCGCCCGCCCTCCTCGAAAACAGATGGGTCGCTCGCCCCCTACCTGAAGGCGCTCACGGGTTTGACCCATGGGCCAAAACGTAGCGCTCCCTGGCATCCGCATAACTCGCAGCCGGGTTCCGGTTCATCGTCTTCACACCTGAGCCTGCGGCCGGGCAGGCCGGCGTCACTGGGCTCGCGGCGATGTCGAGAATCCGGAGCGCGGTTCGACGTCATCGCGTAGGCGACACTGACCACTCCCCTTTGCGCGAGGATTCCGACGATGTTGTCCATGGCGAGATTGATTGCCACGTCCGCCGCCGGTCTGGCACTGGCGTCAGCGGGTCCGGCCACCGTTCACACACCCGCAGCGTCGAGTTCTGAATCGGGGTACGCACCGGTGAATGGCCTAAAGATGTATTACGAGATTCGCGGAACGGGGGCGCCGGTGGTCGTGCTGCACGGCGGCCTTAGCAACACGGACCTGATCGAGGGCATTGTCGCTAACCTCGCGCGGACGCAGCGCGTGATCGCGGTGGATCTACAGGGGCACGGTCGCACGGCGGACATCGATCGTCCGTTCACCTGCGAAGCGATGGCGGACGATATCGCGGCGCTTCTCCAGTATCTCAAAGTCCCGAGAGCGGACGTCGTGGGGTACTCGCTCGGCGGATGCGTCGCGCTCCGCACAGCGATTCAACACCCCGAGATGGTCAACAAGCTCGTCGTGGTCTCAACGGTGGTTTCGCCGTCGGGCTGGTACCCGGACGGGCGCGCGGCGATGGAGCACCTGGGCGCCGGGATGGCCGAGGCGATGAAGCCGAGCCCCGCGTACCAGTCGTATGCCCGCATCGCGCCGCGTCCTGGAGATTGGCCCGTGTTGCTCGACAAGACCGGGGCGCTCCTGAGGCGCGATTTCGATTGGACGCGCCAGGTGAAATCGATCGCGGCGCCGACGTTGCTGGTCTTTGGCGATGCGGATGCGATACGGCCGGAGCACATGGTGGAGTTCTTCCATCTGCTCGGCGGCGGCACCAAAGATGGCGGCGTGGACGGGTCCGGGATGTCAAAGGCTCGGCTGGCGATTCTGCCGGGCACCACGCACTATGCCATCTTTGATTCGCCGCTCCTCCCTCCGTTGATCGTGCGGTTTCTCACGGAGGGCGAGTCTCGCACCGCGTCCAAGGCGGAGTAGCGTCCCGGCATGAGGGGTGTGGAAGAACACCCAAATTCGCGCACCTAAAAACACCCAAGCTCGCGCGGGCGGGGACTTGACGGTGCCTGAGCGGTAGGCACCCTCCGGGCCGGATGGCTGACCCGAGCCCGGACATGGCGAAGTTGGGGAGGGACGCGATTATGGTGGCAGAGCAGATGGTCTCGCGCGGTGTGTCCGTGCGGCAGGTGGCACGGCAGCTGGGCGTGGCGGAGTCGGGGCTGCGGTATCGGTTAGCCCGGGCGCCCGATGCGCCGGACGGGCGGACGGATCGAGCCGCCGCGCTGGACGGGTGGGATGCCGTCGTCGATGCGGTGCTCGCGCGGTTCGGCGACCGGCGGGTGCTGGGGGGGGAGGGGACCGGCGAGTGCCGGCCCTACCTGCTCCACGAGGTGCTGCGCCGCGAGCACGGCTTCGGCGGGAGCTATCAAGCGATCCGGCGCTATCTCCGGCGGCGCTTTGGCGCGGCGCCGGTCCAGGCGATTCGTCGCGTGGAGACCCCGGCGGGGGTGCAAGCGCAGCACGACTGGTTCGAGTTCATGGGGCTCATTGCGGGGGTGGCCGAGCGCCTCTATGGGCTCATCGGCACGCTCTCGCACAGTCGGGCGACCTTCGTCTGGGTGAGCCGGACGATGACGCAGCTCGCCTGGCAGACGGGCCACTTGGCGCTCTTCCTCCGCTACGGCGGGGTGCCGCTCTGGATCCGCATCGATAACCTGACGACCGCGGTGGCGTCGGGCGCGGGTCCCACGGCGGCGCTGACGGCGGCGTTTCAGACCTTCGCCCGGACGTGTCGCTTCACAGTGGATCCGTGCCGGGCCGCGACCCCGACGGACAAGGGCAAAGTCGAGCGCCAAGTCGGCAGTGCGCGGACCGCATTCGCCGAGCTCTTCACGCAGGACTGGCCCACGCTCGCGGCCTTTCAGGCCGGCCTCGACGCGCGGTCCGCCGAGCTGCACGAGCGTCGGCGCTGTCCGGCCACCGGGACCACCGTGGCGGCCGCGCTCGTGGCCGAGCGCACGGCGCTGCAGCCGGTGCCCATGCTCGGTGAGCCCTTTGATTGCGTCGTGGCGCGGCGTGTCACACGCGACTGTCTCGTCTCCTTCGAGGGGCGCCGCTATAGCGTGCCCTTTGCGTGGGTCGGCCGGACGGTCGAGGTCCGGGGCACGGCGCATCACGTGGTGATCCACGGCGCGGGCCAGGAATTGGCGCGCCATCCCCGGGGCACCCGTGAGCGCCTGCTGCTCGAGCCCACGCACTACGACGGACCCTCGACAGCGACGGTGCGCGCGCCGACCCCGCTCGGCCGGCGCGCCCAGCTCCAGCTGGCCGCCGTGCCGGGACTCCCGCCGACGGTGGGGCGCCCGCTCGCCGCCTACGTGACGCTCGTTGAGGAGGCCTGCCGATGAGCGCCGCGGCCACGGGCCCGAAGGCGAGTGCGCCGCCGCCGAAGGGCACCATCAGCTTGGATCCGATCGCGGCGAAACTCACCGCGCTGGGGCTCGAGTACCCCGCGACGCACTTGGCCGAGCTCCTGGAGGACGCGACCCGCGAGCAGCTCGCCCCGCTCGTCTTCCTGGATCGCGTGCTCACCGGGGAGCTCGAGCGCAAGGACGAGCGCCGCGTGACGACGATGCTCAAGCTCTCGGGGCTTCCGCCGGGTAAGACGCTCGAGGGCTTCGACTGGAGCTTTCAGCCCAAGGTCGATCGCCGGCAGATCGAGACGCTGGCGACGTGCAGCTACATCCGCGAGCGGACTAACTGCTTGTTTTTAGGTCCCCCTGGTGTCGGGAAAAGTCACCTGGCGTCCGCGCTCGGCGTCCAGGCGATCAAGAACGGCTTCTCCGTCTCCCACTTCGTGCTCGATGATCTCATGCACGTCTTGCGGGCCGACGCGGCGGTGCCGCCGGCGCGACTCCGGGCCCGGCGCTACTTCAACTGCGCCCTGCTCATCATCGACGAGGTCGGCTTTCGGCCGCTGGACCGCAGTGAAGCGAACCTGTTCTTCCGACTCGTGTCGGCGCGCTACGAAAAAGGCTCGATTCTCCTAACCTCGAACAAGCACGTGCGGGACTGGCCGGAAGTCTTTGCGGGGGATGAGATCCTCACCACCGCGATTCTCGACCGGCTGCTCCATCACGTGGCGGTCATCCACATTGACGGGCGGAGCTACCGACTGCGCGAACTCGGCGCGCTGCTCGGCCCGCGGCCCGACTCCGGCATGCACCCCCGGGACCAAACAGGAGGGAAAGCACCACTCACGACGTAACCCCGTCCGCGCGAACTTGCCTGTTCAGGTAGTGCGCGAGTTTGGGTGATCTTGCACAAGGGGCGGCCAGGATGGCCGCCCCCCCGAATTTTCTCGTGCGGACGACTGAAGGTTCCGCGGCGAACGGCGCGGCGAGAAATCACAAACACCACGACGATCGACTGGGACATCAGATGTGTGATACGCGACGGAGACGTGCACGCCCGCTCTGTGACCGCGTGCAGGGACGACCGAGTGCTCCGACCCGCGCCCGGCACGGAGCCCTATGCCCGGCTCTGCCCTGTCTCCCCCGACTTTTTCCGCACCATGGGGGATGACGCTCGTGCGCGGCCGCACGTTTACCGACGACGAGAACCGACTCAACGCGGTCCGGGTGCTAGTGATCAACCACGCCCTGGCAGACCGCTACTTCCCAGGGCAGAACCCGATCGGGCAGCACCTAACGTCCGGGTTCTTTCACGGCGGTTCCAACCCTGACAGCGCTGTGCATCCCAGCGGGGAGATCATCGGCGTCGCGGGCAATGCGTATTACGAATCGCTCAAGACCAGGCCCGAGCCAGCGACGTTCCTCGACGAGGCGCAGCTTCGCCACCGCCGCCGGGCTGCGGCTGTTGGGGCAGTCGCCGCAGAACTCGGCCCCCACGGCGCCGGAGCAGTTGTGAGGGTGACGACTTCGGGTCGTTAGCACCTATCCCGCCTACACCGCGCCGGGTTAGGAGATGGCGGGAAAAGTCACTTCACCTTTTTACGGGTGCGTGACTGTGGGTCGTCCAGATTTGGTCGCATCACAAATCTGTCCGTGATCGCGGATTCGAGAGTCAGGCATTGTAGCGCTTTCGCGGATTACGACCTATTACCTCGCGCGCGATCTTCTCTCGCAGCGACATCGCATCGGCTATCGGATCGTACCTGCTTCCAGGCGAGGTACGCGCGCCTGGCTTGACCGGCAAATCGCCACGGCGGATGCGCGGTGAGTGCCGACGTCCGTAATTGCGAATTTGTCCAGATCGTACTAGACGTCCAGGGTGCTCGGGCGAATAGCCGCTAATGTCTGCCGCCTTTGGCAATGTGAGCAGCTCATCGCTGACGAGACGGAGTGCCGCCTCCAGTTCGTCTGCCGCAACTTCATAAGCGTGTGCGGCTCCTTCTACCGCAGCACCGGCAAGGTGCCTCAGATCGGCGGCACGTTGTCTCCAAGCTTGCGGCAAGAGCTCCGGTACTACTTCGATGGTTCCTGCGGACACCATGTCTATCGCCGAAAAGCGTTGCTAGTCGCCGTACGTGTCTTCATAAATGTCGCTGAGTAACCGGCCATTATAGGTCCAGTGGTATCCAGGAGCTACAGGATAATCTGTGCCCAAGACCGCCTTGGTTGCCGCCGTTAGATAGAGCTCCTCATCGCCGAGGCGCACCCTTCGAGGATCTACTACGGTTACGGTTGTGTCGTTATGGGTGGAGTGCAGTACCGAGCCGATCGGGATCCCCATTTCAACAAAATTGAAATTCGGGCGTCGAGATCGCTGCTGTTCCGCCGCGGCCAACGACTCCTGGTCGATGCCAGACGCTTGCTCGCTCACCTCTGAAGTCTTGTCCTCTATGTGAAGCAACTTCAAAATCGCTATGGCTTGCTCCGGCTCTATGCGAAAAAACTCCCGCTTCGGGTTGATCCGGTACGGTGCAAAGGCGATGTGCAACGCCTCTTCGACTTGATTGGCGTCTGCAACCTTGGCTGCAAATTCGATCTGAAACGGTACTGGCACGCCGGTGGTGTAAAGTTGGGCGATACGCAGGTTAGCGTCCTCCTGCTCAGTACAGCCGATCTTGACGAGGCTTGGCATCACTGGATTTGTTAGGACGTACACGATGCTCATAAAGCCTCTTGCAATCGAAGATGTTGGCTACGGTCGGATTGGCTATCGTGGTTAGCCGCCACCGTCTAGGGGCGTCGGATCATTCGCGATAATCTGGCGATTGAGCGTCTTGTCGCCATAGGTTGTGAATAGCACGAATCTCTGTTGGCGAGATTAGGCGCCAGCCTGTTTCGCTCTGTGCGCTTAGGAGCTTCCGCAACATCAGTCGGCGCGTCGCCAGCGTAAAAGGACCTGGACCTGGTGTGCCGTTCCGCCGGCGCGAGCAGCGGGACGCTGGCATATCACGGATTCGTAGGATCCAGTCGCGCCAATCGAGCAATGGCTTCAATCTCTCGTAGCCATCGCGGATCATCCCCTCAGCAGCGCGGTCGCGTCTCACTACAGTGCAAGTCCAGCAGCCGAAGCGACCTTGGGCGCAGGGCGTTCCGCGCGGGTCTCGGACGATTGGACACTCCCCACCAGCAGCCCGATAGAGTTTGGTAAGCTTCACAACATCTATACAGCCAGGCTTTCGATGGTAAGCAAGCGTTGCCCAAACGTCACCAGCTGAATAGGTCAGCAGAGGGCTAAAGATGGTTACGTCTCGATTACCTGTCTGCCTGAGGTGGTGTGTGCCTGCTCGTCGATAGCGAGCAATTGTTCGGTCGCGCTCTGGACTTTCTTGGAGGCGAATGCCGAGCATGACCACACTCTTGCCGCATCCTGCATTTGACAGCACGCGACGGATCGGGTCAATCCGCAATCGGTCGGTGCACCATCTGAATTTATTCGTTGGAGGTGGGTAACCCCTGCCGATGACCTTTACAAAGTATCGATCGCTCTCTCTCGGTCTAGCAACCCGCACTCTGATGGGTATATGCTCCTCTGCTGCCTCGCGCGCCAGCCGCCGAAAGGTCGAACGTACGAGACCCACAATGAGGGGATTCTCAACTCCTGTATCGCAATAGAGCACACAAACGGGCTTCCGTCGATCGGCTGGCAAACCGGCTAAGGCGAGGTACGTAAGCTTTAGGAGCGCGCTCGAATCCTTGCCCCCACTGAACCCTAGAAACCATGGGGTGCTCGAAGTCAGCAGCTCATTCTGGATCAGGCTGATTGTTGCTTGATCTTTGGACCACGGGGCCGGAAGACTTTGGGCCGAGTGCTTCGTCGACGAGCTTTCGGAGCTCACTCCGGTCGAGCGTCGCAATGGCGTCAAGCTGGTCATTCGATAATCTCAGGTGCTTGGAAGTAGCCAACGGACAGAGCACGATAAATGTGAGAGCGTACACGCAGCACCATACGAGCACCCAAGTAGCGTGAACCTGAGGACAGAAAAACCCTAATGCGACAATATTCCCTGCGATGGCTGCGAAACTAAGAACTGCAATGTCTCCGCACGTGGAGACTATGGCACCGTTGAAATACACCAATTTGACGCGAGCGGCTTGAGACTGGTCCAGAAGCCGATAGAACACAGCGAAAAGCTGCTTTGGCGACAGTTGCCACGCGCTATTCTCTGCGGCAATCATCGCCCCCAGTCGCTTTTTGATGTTCTCGTTCACCTCTCCAAATAGCCACCGGCTGACGTAATCGCGGGGACCGAGTTGATAAAGAGCGCCAATAACAATCGCTAGCAACGTCGACTTCGATGCCAGGTCAACCATCGCTGAGATGCCTGATAAGACCAGAGGAGAGCATTGCAGCACGGTCAGGCCTACGAGGATGCCTATGATCCCCGGCGCTAGTAGGCGCCAGCGCTTTAGGTCTTCGAGACTCATCCGGATCCGTGACGATAGGGCGAGGCCAAACCCAACTCTTTGACTAAGTAAGGATCTTACGGCTCGGCGAGCACTGCCGACATGCAGGCGACCATGTCGTCGGTGATTTCGAGGGCGCGTGTTGCGCGGGTGTGATCAGCCGCGAATTGAGTAAGAGCGGCTTGCACCGGGCGTGATGGCTTCGATCGCTCGTTCCAGAGGTTGGCAACGGCTCGCTCGCTGATCCCGGCGACAGCCGCAAGGAGCGCTCGGGGAAGCTCCCGAAGAATGGGAAGCACATAGGCACTCCAAGAATCGGGACCAACCGTACCGTAGACCGTCAGTACCTCGCCCACGTCGGTCACAGAGCCGCCGCGTTCCGCTTGCCAGCCTCGATGCCTTCCACGACATCCGCGTGGTGCATTCCCATGGCCATTGGCCCACCCCAGATGTTGAATAACCGATGGTCCCGATACTCAGGAGAATGCTCGCCAAAGATCTCAAGAATCGTCGTACCGATATTACTTGCGACGATCTTATCCGAATCGTTTTCTGGCGCCGCTGCCACGTTGGCGTCTAGTTGCTGCAGTTCGGCCATGCGGCGGCGGAGCTGCTGGATTCCTCGATCGATCTCGGCTTCCGTGAGTCGCCGGATCTCGATAGGCGGTGGGGTACTTGACGCTCGGCGAGCCATTGATATAACGACCTCTTTTCGACCCTTGATGGACGTTTGGAGTAGCATTCAGTAGGCAAGACACTAAGAACCGCATCCGGTCGCACCGATCGGACCCGTCCGCACTATCTAGATAGGCTGCACACATTCTAAGTTGGGCACACGCCATCCGTGAGAATAACTGTTGCTCACCGAAGCCGACACCTGTAGGCGCTACGTCCTCCCGAAGCTCTATTCGGGCGGTTGGACTGATGAGCAAATTAGCGAGCAGGTAAGCTTTACCGACGGCCGCATTGTGGTTGTAGGAGCGAAAGCCAGGCGTCGCCCCCAAAAGCGTGCCGACTACCTCCTTCGGTACAGGCGCGACTTTCCAATTGCCGTTGTCGAAGCGAAAACCCTATACGCGAGTCCCGGGGATGGACTGCAGCAGTCCAAGGACTACGCTCAGATCTTAGGGCTTAAGTTCGCGTACTCGACGAACGGCCGCGGGATTGTCGAGCATGATTTTCTTACTGGCCGGGACAACGATCTCGAAGCCTTCCCAGGTCCCGACGAGCTTTGGAATCGACTCAGCGAGGTCGAGGGGATTGATAAGGCAGCAGCCGACAGGGTCTTAGCACCTAACTATCATCTGTCGGGCAAGTCGCCCCGATACTATCAGCAAATCGCGATCAATCGCGCTACGCAGGCGATTCTCCAGGGCAAGCAGCGCGTTCTACTCACCCTGGCTACGGGTACCGGGAAAACGATGGTTGCCTTCCAGATTTGCTACAAGCTGTGGCAGTCGCGATGGAACCGCATCGGAGAATATCGGCGCCCGCGCATCCTCTACCTAGCGGACCGCAACATTCTCGTGGATGACCCCAAGGACAAAACGTTCGCTCCGTTTGGGGACGCTCGATGGAAGATCCAGGGCAGCATTGTCCAAAGTCGCGAAATGTACTTCGCCACCTATCAGGCGATCGCGCGCGATGAACACCGCCCCGGTTTATATCGCGAGCTACCCCGCGACTTCTTTGACCTAATCGTCGTCGACGAGTGCCACCGTGGCAGTGCTCGCGACGAGAGCAACTGGCGCGAGATTCTTGAGTACTTTGCCCCAGCTTTTCAGTTGGGAATGACCGCCACACCACTTAGGCAAGACAACAAGGACACATACGCCTATTTCGGTAACCCGCTGTACACGTATAGTCTCAAGCAGGGCATCGAAGACGGTTTTCTAGCACCGTACCGAGTCCATCGCATCGTCTCGACGGCGGATGCCACCGGGTGGCGCCCCAGCAAAGGGGAGCATGACCGCTATGGTCGCCCAATTCCCGACGCCCACTACACTACCGCGGACTTCGAGCGCGTCATTGCACTTAAAGCCCGGACGGATGCAATCGCTCGCCATTTGAGCGATTTCCTGACGAAGACTGGTCGCTTCGGTAAGACTATCGTCTTTTGCGTCGACCAAGAACATGCGGAAGACATGCGCAAAGCCATTAACAATCACAACTCAGACATAGCGCGCGAGCACCCTGACTATGTCGTGCGCGTGGTCTCGGACGAGGGTCAGATTGGCCGCGGCCACCTTGACCGGTTCATGGACGTCGAGTCACTCGTTCCAACCGTTGTTACGACTTCCCAGATGCTCACGACCGGTGTCGACGTTCCAACATGCCGAAACATCGTGCTGGCCAGACTGGTCAACTCGATGACCGACTTCAAGCAGATCATCGGTCGGGGGACTCGGGTGAGGGACGATTACGGCAAGCTCTATTTCAACATCCTCGACTATACAGGCAGTGCGACCAAGCTCTTCGCGGACCCGGATTTCGACGGTGAGCCAGCGCTCATCACCGAAGAAGAGATGGACACTGCGGGTCAGCAAATCCATATGAAGATCTTCGCCGAGGATGAGCTAGGTGAACTGCCAGAACTAGACGTCGATCCTCGTGTTGACGCTGAGTCAGGAGCCAGTTGGTCCCCCAAGAAGTACTACGTTGACAATGGATCAATCGAGATTGCGGCGCACCTTGTGTTCGAACTTGACGCCACAGGCAAGCAATTGAGCGTCGTCAAGTTCACTGACTACACGGCCGCCAAGGTTCGAACCATGTGGCCCTCCGCGTCGGCCTTGCGTTCGAAATGGAGTAAGGCCGACGAACGCGCGGAGATAATCAAAGCTCTCGAAGAGCGAGGCATCTCATTTGAAGAACTCGCGGCGGCGGCGAAACAACCCGACGCCGATCCTTTCGACCTCCTTTGTCACGTTGCTTTTAATGCGCCGCTACGCACCAGACGTGAGCGAGCTGATAGACTCCGGCGGGATCGGCGCGAGTTCTTTGGTCGTTACGGTCCGGGAGCGCGAGAGGTTCTGGATGAGATGCTCAACAAGTATATCGAGTTTGGCACCGCCGAGTTTCAGCTCCCGGAGATTCTGAAAGTACCACCGCTGTCAGAGCGAGGCACGGTGCTCGAGATTGCAGGCTTATTCGGAGGACCAGAGCAGATGCGCGATGCAGTGAACGAGATGCAAGCACTTCTCTACGCCGCTTAGACATGGCAACGACGACGCGAAGCAAGCGGAGCGCTGAGCAAGTGTCACCGTCACAACAGCTCGGAAGCATCCTAAAGACATGTCGCAAGATCATGCGCAAGGATAAGGGTCTGAGCGGCGACCTCGATCGCCTCCCCATGCTTACCTGGATCATGTTCCTAAAGTTTCTCGACGATACCGAGGTTTTGCGCGAGCAAGAAGCGAAGCTGGCGGGACACCGTTATCGGGCCACTCTGGAGGCCCCATACCGTTGGCGCGACTGGGCTGGTGGCCTGATGGGTATGACAGGGCCCGAACTGCTCGCCTTTGTCAATCAGGATGAGGCGGTGCGTCCAGATGGCAAAAGAGGCCCTGGCTTGTTCGCGTACCTACGCGCCCTGCAGAGTACCAACGGTGATCGCCGAGATGTGGTCGCCAAGGTCTTCGAAGGAACCGTCAACCGGATGATCAACGGATATCTGCTGCGCGACGTGCTGAACAAAGTGAACGAGATTCACTTCACGTCTCAGAGCGAGATCCACACGCTTGGTCATCTGTACGAAAGCATGCTAAAGGAAATGCGCGATGCGGCTGGAGACTCGGGAGAATTCTACACGCCTCGTCCGCTGGTGAAGTTTATAGTCCAAGCGGTTGACCCGCGCCTCGGCGAGACAGTGTTAGATCCCGCTGCGGGGACTGGCGGCTTCTTGGTAGAAGCTTTCGATCACCTCGGCAAGCAATCCAAACGGGCAGAGGATTTCAGCCTGATCCAGACCGAAACGATCCGTGGGATTGAGCCCAAGCCGCTGCCATATCTACTGTGCCAAATGAACCTACTGTTGCACGGCATGGAAAACCCCGACATAGCCCCAATAAATGCACTCAACACGCCGTTGCGCGAGATCGGTGACCGAGACCGAGTCGATGTGATCGTTACCAACCCACCGTTTGGCGGAGAGGAGGAAGTTGGTATTCTCGCCAACTTTCCTGAGGATCGCCGCACATCAGAGACCGCGCTGTTATTCATACAGCTCATCATGAGACGCCTCAAGCGCGGAGGACGCGGTCGTGCGGGGATGGTTGTCCCAAATGGAGTCTTGTTTGGCGATGGCATCGCTGCTCGCATCAAAGCCGATCTGCTACGCGACTTCAAACTCCATACGGTGGTTCGGCTGCCCGAGGGAGTGTTTGCCCCCTATACCGACATTCCTACAAACCTGCTGTTCTTCGATACCTCGGGCCCTAGCGACCAGATTTGGTACTGGGAACAGCCTATGCCAGTTGGTCGACGCAAGTACTCCAAGACGGCGCCTCTTCAGTACGAAGAGCTTGACGAACTGGTCGCATGGTGGACCAACCGACGGGAGGGGCCCTGCGCGTGGAAAGTATCCGCCAGCGGCTTGGCGAAACGAGATGAGCAGGGCCGCGTCGTCGCCGTGAACCTGGACATCAAGAATCCGCATGCGAAGCAGGCAACCGATCACCGTGAGCCGTCGGAGATCCTACAGGGCGTCATCGAGAAGGAGCGAGAAGTGTTCGCTCTCTTGAACGACATGAAGCAACTTCTGGATCAGGGCGCTTAATCTGTGGCACCATCGCAGCTGGTTCCGTTGAAGGACCTCCTTACAAGATCCGAAGATTGGCTTAGCCTCGATCCCACAACCGAGTACCGCCAGGTTACGGCACGCTTATGGGGGAAGGGCCTTAAACTGCGTTCTCTCGTCCGGGGAGCGGATATAGCGGCCACCAAGCAGCGGCGAGTGAGGACAGGACAATTCGTTATTTCAAAAATCGACGCCCGTCATGGCGCCTTTGGCGTGGTGCCAAGGGAACTGGATGGCGCTGTCGTCTCGACGGACTTTCCGGCTTTCGATGTTAGGAGTGATCGCCTTTTGCCCGGTTTCCTCCGCTGGATCAGTAGTACCGAGAGATTTGTAGCGCTTTGCGCGAAGGCAAGCGAAGGTTCGACGAACCGTGTGCGGTTAAAGGAAAGCCGGTTTCTCGAGCAGCGCATTCCGCTCCCCCCCATTCCCGAGCAGCGCCGGATGGTAGCCGGCCTCGAAGCGGTGGCGGAGTATGTCGCAAGCGTGAAGCGGATATTAAGCGACATGAGTCGGGAGATGGACGCGGCAGTTAGCCGTGCCTTTGCCCTTGTCGTGAGCGACGCGCCGCGGGCACGGATGGCCGAGGTGGCACCGTTGGTGCGCAGAGCAGTGTCGATTCGCCCGGAAGCGATTTACACCGAAATTGGGGTACGTAGCTTCTATAGAGGTACTTTTCACCGACGCAGTATGAGTGGCGCGGAATTCACCTGGCAGAAATTGTTCACGGTCGTAACAGGCGATTTGATATTCAGTAACCTTATGGCGTGGGAGCAGGCGATTGCTGTTGCACAGGAGCGCGACAACGGATGCATAGGCAACCACAGGATCTTGACGTGTGCGGTCGATCCGACCCAGGCGTCGTCAGAATTTCTGTGGTACTACTTCACTACTCCAGAAGGGTTTGGGCAAATCCTCAGAGCATCTCCTGGAAGCATTGCACGCAATAAGACTCTGTCATCCGAGCAACTGAGGGACATTACGGTGCCGCTGCCATCAATCCGGGCGCAACGCTGGTTCGATCGACTCCAATCATTTGCACAGGAAGCCAAGCGTCGACACAACTTGATCGACCGCGAGATCGATCAGTTGGTTCCAGCGATTTTGGACCGACTATTTGGCGATTTACAATAAACCATGGTCTGTAGCCACCGCCTCTTAGTCTATCCACCGTCTCGCCGAGAAAGATCTAGCTAGAGCGCCGGTCTTTTGATTAAGGGCGCAGGTCGCAGCAGGGACAGCGGCGCTCACCGCGCATCCGCCGTGGCGATTTGCCGGTCAAGCCAGGCGCGCGTACCTCGCCTGGAAGCAGGTACGATCCGATAGCCGATGCGATGTCGCTGCGAGAGAAGATCGCCCGCGAGGTAATAGGTCGTAATCCGCGAAAGCGCTAAAATGCCTGACTCTCGAATCCGCGATCACGGACAGATTTGTGATGCGAACAAATCTGGACGACCCACAGTCACGCACCCGTAAAAAGGTGAAGTGACTTTTCCCGCCATCTCCTAACCCGCCTACACCGCGCCGCGGCCTTTGAGCTCGAGGTAGCGGTTGACGACGGCGGCGGTCATGGCCTGGGGGCGGACGTCGATCACGGAGACGCCGGCCTGACGCATCCGGCCCAGCGCCTCCTCGCGCGCCGACAGGAGCTCCTCGGCGGCGGCACGCTCGTAGACGGCGGTCGTCGTCGGCGCGGGACGGACGGCGGCGGCGACCAGCGCCTCGTTGCGCAGCGCCACCACCACGGGGAGATGCTGGCGCGCACCGCGCGTCGTGTGCGCGATCAGCGACTGCGATGCCCGGGGATCGATCACGTCGGTGTAGAAGACGATCAACGCCCGCTTCCGCTGCCGCGCCGCCAGCGTCCGAAAGGCGGTCCCATAGTCCGGCTCCGTCATCGTCGGCGCGAGCGGGATGAGCGCCGAGCGGATCGCCCGCAACGCCTCCCCCCCACGCGCCGGCGACACCCAGGCGCGGATCCGGTCGTCGAACGCCAGCACGCCCACATGGTCGCCCGAGCCGGACGCCACGTCCGCCAGCACGAGCGCGGATGACAACGCGTACTCGAAGCGCGGCAGATCGCCCGCCACCTGCGTCATGAGCCGGCCGCAATCGATCACGATCATCACCGTCTGACCCTGCTCGATCGAGAACTCGCGCGTGACGAGCGCCTCGCGCCGCGCTGATGCCTTCCAGTCGATGAACCGCGGATCGTCCCCGATCGCGTACTCCCGTAGCCCCGCAAAGCTCGTCCCCTCACCCCGCCGCCGGAGCAGCCGGACCCCCGCGTCACGCAGACGATGCTGCATCGCCAGCAGCCGGTAGCGGCGAACCCCGGCGGTCGACGGCGCCACCGTGATCCGATCGTCGGGCCGGAACCGATAGGTGCGCACCACCAGCTCGAACGGCCCGTGCACGCGAACGGCAATCTCGCCGAGCGGCCACTCGCCCCGCCCGCGCCCCACGATCGCTACCGGCAGCACCGCCTCGCGGAGCCGCCCGACCGCCCGCGCCACGCCGCCGTCGGCACGCCCGCCGGCCGCCACGCCCGCCCCCGACGCGCCGCCCAGCGCGAACCACTGCGGCATCGGCGTCTCCCGCCGGACGCCCGGCGGCAACGCGTCGTACACCCACCCGTGCCGCACCGCCGGCCATCGCACACCGACCCGGTACGATCCCTCGACCCGGTCGCCCACACCGACCGCCGGCGGCACCGACCGCTCGACCGTGACTCGCCCCCGCGGCGGCAAGGCCGCGGCGTCCACGGCCGCCGCCAGCACCAGGAGACCGACCGCCACGAAGCCGGCCCACACGCCGACCACGCGCGGCACACCCGGCACCCACGCCACGAGCCACACCGGCCCGGCGAGGATCACGAGCAACGCCAGCCGACGAGTCGGCGTGATCACGACCCGCCGCCCCACCCCGACCGGTGAGCGGCCCACACTATCGCGGTCCTGGCCGACCCACGACCCCCTGACCGGGGCCGCACGGTCATTGCGGCGCGCGGACGCGCGTCAGCACGCTCAGGATCACATCGTCGGCCGTCCGACCTTCGACCTCCAGCTCCGGCGCCACGATCACGCGGTGCCGGAGCACCGGCAGGGCGTAGTCCTTGACATCGTCGGGCGTGACGAAATCGCGGCCCGCCACGAGCGCCGCCCCGCGCGCCGCGCGAAAGAGCGCGACGCTCGCCCGCGGTGAGCCGCCCAGTGTGAGCGCCGTGTCCTCACGGGTCGCGCGCACGATGTCCGCCACATAGGCCCGCACCTCGGGCGCGACCCTGACCGCGTCCACGGCGCCCCGGAGCCGCTCGCACCCGGCGGCGTCGAGCACCGGCGCCACCGGGCGGGTCGACAGCCGGTCGGCGTCGAACCCCGCGGCGTACCGGTCCAGCAGCTCGAGCTCGGCCGCCTTGCTCGGGTACGCGACCCGGACCTTGAGCAGGAACCGATCGAGCTGTGCCTCGGGCAGCGGATAGGTCCCCTCGTACTCGACCGGATTCTGGGTCGCGAAGACGGTGAAGAGCGCCCCGAGCGGCCGCGCCACCGCGTCGGTCGTGACCTGGCGCTCCTGCATCGCCTCGAGCAGCGCCGCCTGCGTCTTCGCCGGCGCACGATTGATCTCGTCGGCAAGCAGCAGGTCCGTGAAGACGGGCCCGGCCCGAAACTCGAACTCCCGCGCCGCGCCACGCAGCACGCTCACCCCCGTGACGTCCGACGGCATGAGGTCCGGCGTGAACTGGATCCGCCCGAACCGCGCGCCCAGCGCGTCCGCCAGGGTCCGGACGAGCAGGGTCTTCGCCGTCCCCGGCACACCCTCGAGCAACACGTGCCCCCGCGCGAGAAAGGCGACCAGCACCTCCTCGATCACCTCGTCCTGTCCCACGATCCGCGTCCCGACGGCCTCGCGGATCCGCCGCAAGGTCTCCCCGACCTCGGCCGCCGCTCCGGAGAGCCCGCTCGCGGCGATCGGCAGGGCGCCAGGGTCGCCGCCCACGCCGCCCACGCCCCCGGGGTGCACGGGAGGGATGGCGGCCGGATCGGCGCCCGCCACGGTCGCGGGAATCGGTGGTGACGTCTCGCTCACGGCATGCCCTCGTCTGGGGACGGCAGGTCCTGCCGCCCGGTTGTCGCGGCGTGTGTGCCGCTCCCGCCAGGAAAGACGGCGTCGATCCGGTCGACGGCGTCGGCCACCGCCAGCAGCTCGGCCGGCGACACCGCCCGCCGCTCGGCCAATATCACACGCCTGGCGTCCGCCGCGACCTCCGGGTGCGCCGCCGCCACGGCCTCCAGGAAGCGCGCGTCCGCCTCGTCGACATGCCCGGCCGCCGTCACCCCGCCGGCCGGCACGGCTTCAGTCCCGATCGCCGTCCCGATTGCCGAGACGTCCGGACCCGCCGGCGCACGACCCTGCGCCCGCCACCCGCCGCGCTCGTGGCGGCGCCGCAGACCGCGGGCGAGCCGCCGGGCGGCCGTCCGCGTGCCATGGATCTGCTCGTACGCCCGCGCCAGCGCGTCGACGTGCTCGAGCGGCGAGCGCCGCTCGATCCGCGGGACGCTCCGCGGCGGGATCGCGCGCACGCCCAGGGCGAGCACGAGCACGAGGCCGCCGACGGCCCACTGGATGATCGTGTGGCCGAGCGGGATGTCCGTCAGGAACGCCCAGACCGCCCTCGGTAGTCCGGCGTGCGCCCCGAACCCCTGGTGGTACTCGTCGAAGATGAGCGGCGGGCGGCGTCCGGCCGACACCCAGGTCAGCCCGTCGATGACCCGCACGCCGATCCCCCAGCGGCACCGGCGCACGACGTCGTTGCGCAGCACGTCGGGGTCCGAGATCACGAGCACCCGCCCGCGGCCGAGTGGATAGCCGACCGTCGCCGGCACGACCGGCCGCGCACCCGTCGGTCCCCTGACCGAGAGGAAGACGGCGGTGTCGGGCGGTAGCGGCCGACGCGCCGTGAGCCCGTACAGGTTCACGCCTTCGGCGAACCAGAAGATCGTGAGCGGGAGCGCCTGACGCGGACAGGGAAGCGTGTCCCCCCACGCGAGCGCCGTGAGCGCCCCGCCGACGCCCCGCGTGAACGGGATCGAGTCATCGAGCGGCCCGCCCTCGCCGAGCACGTACACCAGCCCCGCCCCGCGCCGTACGGCGTCGAGCAATGCGTGCGCCTCGCGCAGCGACAGCGGCACCGGGCCCCCGAGCTCGGCGTACACGGCGTCACTGTCGAGCGCCACCGGCAACGGAGTGTCCTGCCGGCGCACCGGCCACCCCAGCCGGGCGGCGACGTCGTACAGGCCGCGGGCCGCGAACGGCGCCGCCGAGTAGGTCGTGAGCCGCTGATCCCCGCTCACCGCCGGTTCCGGCGTGATCAGGATCGCGACCATGAGCGCGACCACCAGCGCCGCGAGGATGACCCGCGGCCGGAGCAGGGGAGCGGCGCTCATCGTGCGGCGCTCATGTCCGCCGCGGCAGCATCCCGCTCGCCAGCGCATACAACCGCTCGTACCGCGGCCGGTCGCAGCTCCCGATGCCGTAGACCACGACTTCGTACGACCGCGCGAACTCCCGGAAGGGCGTCATGAGGGCCGACGAGCGGCGCCGCAGCTCGCGCGCGTAGTCACCGACCGTCTTCGACGGATGGACCCGCACGCGTTCCCGCTCCGCGAGGCTCGCCAGGAGCGCCGCGTACAGCGCGTGCGCGGCGTCCGTGTAGTTGCCGGCCGCCGCCAGTCGCTCCGCGTCGCTCAGCGGGTCCCCGGGCGACCCGCCGAGCCGGAGCCCCGTCCGGCCGTGCGCGAGCACCAGGTCGCCGGACAGGATGGAGAGGACGAGCCGGGCCGCGAGCAGCGCGACCGCCGCCACCACCAGCGCCAGGATCACGGCCCGCACGCCGCTCGACCCGGCCGCCGCCTGGTAGAGCTGTCCGAGCCACCGGATCACTTCGGCGACGAGCCGGCCCAGGAGCGACCGCGCCTGAATGGTCCGGTCGTACGCATGCTGGCGGAACACGGTCGCGATCGTGTCCCGCACGGCCTGCCTGTTCTCGTAGATGCCTTGAACCGGCGTCAGTGCCCGAAGCGCGCCTCGCAGAAGTCCCAGAGCCACGCTCCCAGGAGGTACCCGACGACGCCGCACACGACGAGGAGCCCGGCGATGCTCACCCAGAGCGGGCGCACCGCCGCCACGGTCCAGCGCATCCCCGGATCGCCCGCGTGCAGTCGCACGAGATGATACGCGACCGACACGAGGCCGGCGGGAAGCCCCCACCCGACCACCCCGTAGCGCCAGACGAACGCCGCCCGCCCGGCGGCGCGCGTGCGCGTCCACCGCGCGTGCGCGCGCTGCGTCACGATCTCGGGGCTCGTCCCGGTAGTCGTCATCGGCTCACCGCAGCAGCGCCTTGGCGATGGTCTGGAGTTGCATGTTGGACGTGCCCTCGTAGATCGTCCCGATCTTCGCGTCCCGGTAGAACTTCTCGACCGGGTAGTCGGTGGTGTACCCGTACCCACCGAACAGCTCCACGCAGACCGAGGTCACCCGCTCGCAGACCTGCGAGGCGAAGAGCTTCGCCATCGCGCCCTCGCGCACGATGTCCCGCCCCGCATCCTTGAGCCGGGCGGCGTTGTACACCATGAGGCGCGCCGCCTCGAGCTCGGTCGCCGCCTGGGCGATCTGGAATTGGATCCCCTGGAACTCGGCGAGCGGCTTGCCGAACTGCTTGCGCTCCTTGACGTAGGCGGTCGCCGCCGCCAGCGCGCCGCCGGCGACGCCGATCATCTGCGCCCCGATGCCGATCCGCCCCTCGTTGAGGGTCTCGATCGCGATCTTGTACCCCTGGCCGACCGGCCCGAGCACGTTCGACGCGGGAACCTCGCAGCCGTCGAGGATGAGCTCGACGGTGCTCGACGCTCGGATCCCGAGCTTGTCCTCCTTCTTGCCGACCCGGAACCCCGGAAACCCGCGCTCGACGACGAAGGCCGTGATCCCCCGGTACCCGGCCTCGCGATCGGCGTTGGCGAAGAGGACGAACACGTCGGCCTCGGCGCCGTTGGTGATCCACATCTTCCGGCCGTCGAGCACCCAGTGGTCGCGCCCGGCGGGCCGAGTGGCCGTCGTCTGCAAGCCGAAGGCATCCGAGCCCGAGCCCGGCTCGGAGAGCGCGTAGGCGCCGACCGTGTCGCTGGTGAGCCGCGGCAGGTAGCGCTGGCGGATGTCGTCGGTGCCGTAGCGGAGGATCGGGTAGTTGACGAGCGTGTTCTGCACGTCGACCATGATCGCCGCCGCGGCATCGACCCGACTGATCGCCTCCACGGCGAGCGCGACCATCATGAGTGAGCCGCCCGCGCCCCCGAACGACTCCGGGACTTCGATCCCCATGAGGCCGAGCGTGAAGTACTGCGGGATGAGCGTCGGATCGATGCGCCCCGCCCGCTCCATCTCGCGCACCCGGGGCCGCACCTCCTGCTCGGCGAAGTCCGCGATCGCGTCGCGGAACATCGCTTCCTCGTCGGAGAGCGACGTCAGAGGGGCGGGAGGTGCAGGGGTGGGCGGGGAGGACGGGGCGGGGAGGGAGGGCCGCACGCCGGCGAGCCCGGCCGCAATATCGGTCGCCACCCCGACAATCTAACCGACTACTTCGCCCACGTGACCGACTGGACGGCGGCGTCGATCCGGTCCTCGAGGATCGTGAGTGTCGGGGGCGGGAAGGGCGAGCTCACGTCGTGCCGCACGGTCTTGACGCGGTCCCCCTCGTGGAGCGACACGATCGCCACCGAGGTCTCGGCGAGGCCCTGCGGGTACGTCGCCGCCAGGGTGTCGTACCCGATCCGCCGGAACTCGCCGGCGAGCTCGTCGACCGTCGCCGGCGGGATCCGACCCGTCCAGCGACCCGCCTTGCTGACGTTGGCCTTGCCGTCGTAGATGACCGTGCCGTCGGCGTAAAAGGAGAGCTTGTACTCCCCGCACTGCCCCCGGCAGTCGGTGCGCTCGAGCGTGAAGACCGGGCTCGCCGGCGCGCCGGCGACCCGGGCGTGCGACAGCGTCTGCCGGACCGGATGCACGCTCTGCGCGCCGATCGTCCCCGGCCCCGCGAGGGCGGCCAGGGTCGTCACCGTCGCCGCCGCGAGCACCGCTCGGCGGCCAGCCGCCGGCCCGTTCGCTCCTGCCTGTCGTGCCATTCACGCTCCCGTCACTCCCGTGACGCGTCCCTGGGGGCTGCTGGGGGGGTGGGGGGTGGCGGGGCAGCCCCGCTCCGGTCCCTCTCTGAGACGAGGAAGGGAAGGCCCGGGTAAGGCCTCTAAGGGTCGCGCGCAGGTACGGCGCGGGCGGTCGCGGCCGCCTAGGCCGTGCTCCGGTGGCGTCCCCCGGCCGGTGTCGCGGCCCGACATCCGTCGCCGCAGGCGCCGCTCCGCCCCGCCGGGTCCCAGCAGCAAGCGTCGTCACCCGTGGCGTCGACGCGCGGCGTCCGCACCGGGGCGATGCCGGCCCGGGCGAGGACGACCGCCCCGAGCAGCTCGTGGACGCCAAAGGCGGGGGTGACCCGGTAGGCGACGGCGGGGTACGCCCCGGCGGCCTCGCCGACGAGGCGCGGGATGTCGGCGGTCGCGTGCTTCCCGGGTGAGAGCATGTAGGGGAAGGCGATCACCTCGTCCGCGCCCCCCTCGACGCAGGCGGCGAAGCCCTGCGCGATCGAGGGCTCCGCGATCTCCATGTGGGCGTGACGCACGATCGCGCCGTCCCCGACGAGATCCTGCACGAGGTTGGCCATGCAGGCGAGCATGTCGTTCGCCGCCGCCTTCCGCGACCCGTGGTCGATGAGGAGAATGGCCTTCATGGCATCCCCAAGTTAGAGCCCGGTGCGCGCGGGTCGGGAGCCGGGATCGCCCCCTCGAGGACCTCGAGCGCGAGGTCCACCTTGCCGAACGGCGCCGAGACCTGCACCCCCTGGACCCGGCCGCGCACCTGGCGCAGCATCTCGCGCGCGATCGCGATCCCTTCGGCCACGGCGTGCTCCTTGGAGCGCTCCCCGGCGCGCCGCATCCGCTCGATCACGCCCGGCGGGACCGTCACCCCGGGCACTTCGTTCGCCAGGAACTCGGCGTTGCGCAGCGAGACGAGCGGCCAGATCCCGGCGATCACCGGGATCGGCACGTGCCGCGCCGACTCGAGGAATCGCTCGAGCTGCTCCACATCGAAGACCGGCTGGGTGATCGCGAACTCGGCGCCGGCCTCGGCCTTCCACTCGAAGCGCCGCAGCTCGTGCGCCGGGTCGACCGCCGCCGGGTTCACGCCGACGCCGACGACGAAGCGCGTCGGCTCGCCGATCTCGTTGCCGCCCGGATCGAGCCCGCGATTGAGTCGGGAGGCGAGGTTGGTGAGGCCGATCGAGTCGATGTCGAAGACGGCCGTCGCATCGGGGTAGGGGCCCATCTTCGGCGGGTCGCCCGTGATCAGCAGCAGGTTGCGGAGTCCCATCGCCGCCGCGCCCAGCAAGTCGCTGAGCATGCCGAGGAGGTTGCGGTCCCGGCAGCAGTAGTGCGTGACCGCCTCGATCCCCACCTGCTGCTGAATGAGGATGCTGACCAGCACCGCGCTCATCCGGCTCTGGGCCCGCGGGCCGTCCGGGACATTGACGGCGTCGACCCCGGCGCGCCGGAGCGCCGCGACCTCGCGGAGCGTCCGCGCCGCATCGACCCCGCGCGGCGGCACGATCTCGACCGACGTCACGAATTCCCCGTGCGCGAGCTTGCGTCCCCAGCGCGACCGGTCGGCGAGCGGGATCGCCTCGACCCCCGCGAGCTCGACGCTCGCGACGTCGACGTGGGCGGCCGCCGGCGCCGCGCCGTCGCGTGTCCGGTCCGTTCCGGCCTGAGCATCGTCGCTCTCCGGGCGCGGTCGGACGCGACCCAGGCGTCCACCGCCCGCCGAACCGCGCACGGTCGCGTGCGTGGCGTCGCCGCCCGCGGGGGTGCGCTCGGACGCGGGTGCGCGACCGGGGACCGGGTCGGTCCGCGGCGCGAGCGGGCGCACGCCGTCGACCATCGCCCGGATGTGGGCCGGCGTCGTGCCGCAGCACCCGCCGACCAGCTTCGCCCCCGCCTGCACGAGGTGACGCGCGTAGGTGGCCATGTACTCGGGGCTCGCCATGTACATGCTGCGCCCGCCGACCTCGCGCGGCATCCCGGCGTTGGGCTGGGCGGCGAGCTTGCGGCGCGTCACCGGCACCATCCGCTCGACGGCGTCGAGGATCGCCTGCGGCCCGACGGAGCAGTTGAGCCCCACGACGTCGGCGCCGAAGCGGTCGAGCGCGCGCGCGATCTCCTCCGGCGGCACGCCATAGGGCGTCCGCCCGTCGACGCCGATCGTCATCTGGGCGACGACCGGGATCTCCCGGTCGACCTCGCGCGCGGCGAGGATCGCCTGCTCCATCTCGTCGAGGTCGGAGAACGTCTCGATGATGAAACAGTCGACGCCCCCATCGGCCAGCGCCGCCATCTGCTCCCGGAACATCGCCCGCGCCTCGGCGCGGCTCGTCGGGCCGTACGGCTCGATCCGGACCCCCAGCGGGCCGACGGCGCCGGCCACGAGCCGCCGCTCACCCGCCGACTCGCGCGCCAACCGTGCGGCCCGGCGGTTGAGCTCCGTGACCTGCGCCTCGAGCCCGTACTGGACGAGCTTCGCGCGGTTGGCGCCGAAGCTGTTCGTCTCCAGCACCTCGGCCCCCGCCCGCACGTACTCATCGTGCACGCCCTTGACGAGCGCCGGGGCGCGGAGATTGAGCTCGTCGTAGCACTGGTTGATGAACACGCCGCGCGCGTAGAGCATCGTCCCCATCGCGCCATCGAAGACGATGACCCGCTCGGGGTCGACCAGCCGCGCCACCAGGTCGGCCCGGGGCCGGGCCGCCGCGATCTCGGACACCGCGCTCACCCGACCGCCCCCGCCCCCGCCCCCGCCCCCGCCCCCGCCGCCGCCCCGGCCGCCTCGGCTCCAGCCTTGCTGCCATCGCCGCGCGCGTCGCGCGGCTCGCTCCCATCGCCACGCACGGCGTAGTACTTGGCGTCGGGGTGGTGCACGATGAGCGCCGCCGTCGACTGCTCGGGCACGAGCTGGAACGCCGACGTGAGCTGCATCCCCAGCGCCTCGGCGGCCGGCAGCAGCCGGAAGACCGTCGCGTGGTCGTCGAGATCGGGGCACGCGCCGTAGCCCCACGAGTACCGCTTGCCCTGGCCGTCGGGGAGCCCCCACTCGCGCCGGATGCGACGGTGCATCCACTCGGCGACCGCTTCGGCGGTCTCCACCGCCAGGCCGTGGACGTAGAACGCCTCCGTGTACTCGCCCGCCCGCTGGAGCGTCTCGAAGCGGCGGGCCGCGGCATCGCCCACCGTCACGACCTGGAGCGCGACCACGTCGACCTCGTCGGAGTCGACCGGCCGGAAGTAGTCGGGGATCGCGAGCCGCTCGCGCCCCACCTGGCGCGGGAACCGGAAGCGCGCCACCTCGCGCAGCGCGCCCCCGTCGCTCTCGTAGGCCGCGGGATCGTAGATGATGAGCGCCGTGCCGTCGGACTGCGCCGGGAAGGCGCCGTAGACGGCCTGCGGCACCAGCCATCCCTCCCGTTCGGCGGCGGCCGTGAGGCGCGCCAGCGTCGGCTCGAACTCCTCGCGCACCGTGCGCTCGAAGGCCGGGCCCGATCCGCGCCCGCCCCACTGAAGCCGGTACAGCTCGTCGAGGTCGAGCAGCGCGAAGACCTCGGGGAGCGGAATGTCACGGACCACGCGCGTGCCGAAGAACGGTGCGGCCGGGACGGGGACATCGCGCCGCACCTCGCTCCGCTCGCCGCCGGCCGTGCCGGCGGCCACGTCCTTGCCGACCGTCGTGTGCAGGAAGACATCGCGCCGGGCCTCGTCGACCGCGCCCGAGACGACCGAGGGCCGCCGCTCCGGGTCCATGAGCTGGTCCATCATCGAGAGCCCCTCGAACGCGTCCTTGCAGTAGAACACGCCCGCGGCGTACGGCCGCTCGCCGTCGACGAAGAGGGCGCGCCGGCCGAACCGGCGGTTGATCGCCGCGCCGCCGATCAGGACCGGATAGCCGAGGCCCCGGCGGTCGAGCTCCTGCACGCAGAGCGGCATCTGCTTCGACGTGGAGACGAGGAGCGCCGAGAGCCCGATCGCGTCGGCGCCCACCTCCTGGGCCTTCTCGATGATCGTGTTGACCGGGACCTGCTTGCCCAGGTCGTACACGGTATAGCCGTTGTTCGAGAGGATCGTGTTGACGAGCGACTTGCCGATGTCGTGGACGTCGCCGTACACGGTCGCCAGCACGACCTTGCCCTTGGTGTAGTCGGCCGACCGCTCGAGGAACTGCTCGAGGTGTCGGACGGCTCGCTTCATCACCTCGGCGCTCTGGAGCACGAACGGCAGGATCAGCTCCCCGGCCCCGAACTTGTCCCCCACCTCCTTCATCGCCGGCAGGAGGACCTCGTTCAGCACCCGTACCGGCTCGGTCCGGACGCCGGCCTCGTCGAGCAGGACCTCGATCCCCTCCTTCTTCCGGTGGACGATGGACCAGTGGATCCGCTCGTCCGGCGTGAGGCTCGCCAGCGGGTCCGCCGCCGGGTCGGACCCCGCGCCGCGCCGGCCGTCGCCGCCCGAGCTCGCGAAGTGCTCGATGAAGCGCTGGAGGGCGTCGGCGCGGCGGTTGAAGACGAGGTCGTCGGCGAGCGCGCGCTCCGCCGCATCCACCTCGGCGTAAGGGCGGATGTGCGCCGGGTTGACGATCGCGGCGTCGAGTCCCGCCGCCACGCAGTGGTGCAGGAAGACCGAGTTGAGCACGGCGCGCGCGTCCGGCGTGAGCCCGAAGCTGACATTCGACACGCCGAGGATCGTGAGCACCCGCGGGAGCTCGCGCTTGATGAGCCGGATGCCCTCGATCGTCTCGACCGCCGAGTCGATCCACTCGCGCTCGCCGGTCGCGAGCGTGAACGTGAGGGCGTCGAAGATGAGGTCCGACGACGCCAGGCCGTACTCGCCGGTCGCGATGTCGTGGATGCGGCGGGCGATCTCGAGCTTCCGCTCGCGCGTGCGTGCCATCCCCTGCTCGTCGATCGTGAGCGCGACCACGGCCGCGCCGTGGCGCCGGACGAGCGGGAGCACATCCTCGATCCGCTTGCGGCCGTTCTCCATGTTGATGGAGTTCACGATCCCGCGTCCCGGCAGCCGGGCGAGCGCGGCCGCGATGACGGCCGGCTCCGTCGAGTCGATCATGAGGGGCGTCTCGACGCTCATCGACAGGAGCTTGACGACCCGCGCCATCTGATCGGCCTCGTCCGCGCGCTCGGTGAGAGCGACGCAGACATCGAGGACGTGTGCCCCCGATTCCGCCTGGTCGCGCGCGACGCGCACGATCCCGTCGTAGTCGTCGGCGAGCAGCAGGCGCTTGACGGCGCGTGAGCCCTGGGCGTTCACCCGCTCACCCACGAGCAGCGGGGCGGGGTCCTGGTGCAGCGTGATCGCCCGCATCGCGCTCGAGACGCGCGGCACCGCAACCACCCGTCCCCGCCGGCCGCCGGTCGTCGAGCCGGCCGTCGAGCCGGTCGCCGAGGCGCCCGCGGCGCCATCGTCGCGCCCTGGGCGGGCGAGCGGGCGGACCGCGTCGACCACCGCCCGGAGATGCTCGGGCGTCGTGCCACAACATCCGCCGACCACGCGGACGCCGTAGTCGCGCACGAACTCGGCGAGCGCGGCGGCGAGCGGCGCGGGCTCGAGCGGATAGACGGCATCGCCCGTTCCGGTGTTGAGCGGGAGCCCGGCGTTGGGGATGACCGAGATCGGCCGAGTCGCATGGTCGCTCAGGTAGCGCACCGGCTCGCGCATGTGCTCCGGGCCGGTGGAGCAATTGAGCCCGACCACATCGACGCGCAGCGCCTCGAGCGTCGTCAGCGCGCTCGCGACGTCCGTCCCGAGCAGCATCCGGCCGCTGGTGTCGAGTGTCACCTGCGTCTGGATCGCGACGCGGCGCCCGATCTCCGCGAACAGGCGCTCGAAGCCGGCGATCGCCGCCTTGACCTCGAGGATGTCCTGCGCCGTCTCGACGAGGAGGACGTCGACGCCCCCTTCGACGAGCGCCTTGGCCTGCGCATAGTAGTTGTCGGCCAGCTCCTCGAACGTGATCGCCGAGAGCACCGGGTCGTCGCTCGACGGCAGCATGCCCGTGGGCCCGATCGAGCCGGCGACGAAGCGCCGATGGTCGGGGGTCGCGTGGGCGTCGCACGCCGCGCGGGCGAGGCGGGCCGCCGCGACGTTGAGGTCGTGCATCCGGTCCCCGATCCCCCATTCGGCGAGGCGCCGCGGCGTCGACTGGAACGTGCACGTCTCCACGACGTCGCACCCGACGGCCAGAAACGACTCGTGGATCCCCCGGATCACGTCGGGCCGAGTGAGCACGAGGTGGTCGTTGCACCCCTCGAGCGACCGGCCGCCGAAATCCTCGGCGCTCAGCCGGTGTCGCTGGATGTTGGTCCCCATCGCCCCATCGTAGATGAGGACGCGATCCGCGAGGGCCTCCAGGTACGTGGGAGGCGGCGCCGTGGCGCGCGACGGGGGAGAGGTGCTCATGTCACCGGGTTCGGCGTGGCCGGGGTCGCATCGATGGTCGGAGCTGGAGGGGTCCAGGGGTCCAGGGGTCCAGGGGTCCAGGGGTCCAGGGGTCCAAAACAAAACGCCCGGACGCTGACGCCGCCGGGCTGGCGGTTTAGCGGAATGTTTTACGTGGCCGCAAGTTGCCGTAAATCGCCACGGGAGCAGTTGTACTGGGGGCAAGCTAACCGCCGCGCCCGCGGCCCAACAGGGGCTGCCGTCCCGGCGTGCCCGGGCCCGCGCCGGGCATCCCGCCCGATCAGCCGTTCTGTCCGGGCGCGGCCCGCGCTGTCACGTCTTTGCCCTGGCGGGCTCGGCCGTTCGTATGTAGCGTGACGGCGTCGGGAGCAGTGCGGGAGGGGATGGCCATGCAGGGCCCGGCCGTCGCCCCCCGCGCGGCGATCGACCTCCGATGTCTCTGGGAGAACGGCAAACCCGGTGAAAGCCGGGGACGCAAAGCTACGAGGCTACCGTCCGCGCCCCTCAGCGCGGGCCACGCCAGTCGAGCCGCCGAACAGACTCGAGGAGGATCCATGCGAACGCAGCCGACCCGCGCGGCCTGGGCGCTCATCGCGCTCGCCGCCCTCGCCCTCAGCGCCTGCGCGCAGGGCAAGGTCATCACCGATCCGATCCTCTACCCCGCGATCCAGGCGACCGCCCACCCGGCGGCCCAGCGCTGACGGTCGTCTCGGGTGCCGAGGGTCAGTGGCGCGCTTCGGGCGGGGCCGTCGCACCGCGCTCCGCCCGGAGGTCCGCGCGCGCCGACACCGAGCGCACGAGCGCGACCAGCCGCTGCCGCTCCAGCGGGAGCGTGAGGTCGGCGAGCGTGATCCGCTGGAGCGTTGCCGGCAGCGGCATCGGTCCATCATCGCTGTCGTGGTAGAGCACGACCGAGCCACCCGGCGCGAGACCGGGTAGGCCGCCGCTGCGCACGGCCTCCACCGCCGTGCGCCGCTCGACGACGGCGATCAGGGGCAGGCCGGCTCCGGGTTTGGGAGCGATGTCGCGCGGAGCTCCGGCGATCGCGGTGCGACAGCCCGCAGCGGCGAGGGTTTGCGCCAACCCCTCGAGCAGTGTCAGATCCGATCCGATCAGGACGATCGACGACATACGCACCCTCGGCCATCCTCGGCCACCCACTGCGTGGAGCTACCGCCCACGCACCTGCGCCCACATGTGCCCCCGTGTGCCCACAAGTGCCCACATGTGCCCGCGTACGCCACGGCGGGTCCGCCGCGGCGCGGGAGAGTATCTCCTACGTCGCGCGGGCGAGCAAGCTCATCACGAGCGGTTGCGCGACATAGGCCAAAAGGAGGAGCGCCACGAGCGGAGTCACGTCGACCATGCCGAGCGGCGGCACGATGCGCCGCAGCGGCCGCAGGAGCCACTCCGTCAGCTGGTAGGACCAGCGCACCCAGCGTCCGTACGGCGCCACGCCCAGCCAGGAGCTGAGGACGCGGACGAAGATCGCGACCTCGAGCACCAGGAACGTCCACCGCACCAGCAGCAGTGCCACGCCGCGCGGGCCGCCGGCCGCGAGCTGGACGGCCGCCTCGGCGACCATCTGCTGCACGTAGTCGAGGATCGTCAGCAGTACCAGGCCACCCACGACCACCACCACGAGCGCCCACCACGGGGCGCTCGACGGCACCCCGCCCGCGCGGACCACGCGCCGCTCGATCGGCGCGAGCAGCGGATCGACCGAGCTCCGGAAGAAGCGGGCGATCGGCCCGAAGGGATTGAGTCGGCGCGTCCGTACCGCCCAATCGATGGCGAAGACGATCGCCAGGGTGACGGCGAGCCAGAAGAGCCCCAGCCGGACCAATCGGAGTCCTTCGGCCATCCCCGTCGCGAATGCGGTCATCTGTCGATCCACTGAGCGACTCCCCAGGCGAGCGCCACCGCGCCCACGGTCACGAGCCAGATCGGCCACGGCGCCGGCAGCGCGCCGGCGGCCCACGGGATGATACCCAGGGCGAGGGCGACAGCGAGCCCGGTCGCGGTGAGCGAGCCGGCCCGGCCCGCTCCCTCGCCGGGGGCAGTGTGGCCCGACCAGTATCCGAGCGGGAACGCGAGGGCGACGATCCAGAGCATCGTCACCGCCCGCGCATGGACCCCGAACACGCGCCCATCGTCGGCCACCAGCATTCGCCAGGCCTCCCAGAGGCCTTCGCCGACGCGCAGATGGGCGCGCCTGCGCCGTCCCGCGAGGTCGAGCGCCATGACCCCGGACTGGACCGTCGCGCTGAGCCGCAGGGTGTCGGTGGGCGCGGGTCCGTGCGGCAGTGCGCCGGTCAGCACGGCCGACGGCGAATGGAATCCCATCCCGGTGCTGCGCCGCCGCATGCGGAAGACGAGATCGTTGGCGCGGCGGCCGAGGACGAAGATCTCCGCCCGACGGTGATCGTAGACGCTGGCGATCGGCGCGAGTCGCGGGCGTGGCGTGCCCGGCAGGACGCGGGCGGCGACCACCGCGCGGCCGGCGAGCAGCGTGTCGCGCATGGCCATGCTGGCGTCGGCGGACAATCGGCCGCTGCGGAAGGGCTCGCCGTTGAACGTGGCGTCGAGCACCGTTCCGTCGAACACCGCGTAGTGCGGGAGATCGGGGGCCACCTGCTCGTAGTAGATGCTCGTCGGGAGTGACGGCGTCAGCGCATACTGCACGGCGACCGCGAGCACGCACCAGGCGAGCGCGCCACCAGCGGCGAGTCGGCCGGCGAGCGCGCGCGACGGGGCGAGCACCGCGCGGCGGAGATCGGCGAGGGCGAGCCCGACCGCCCCGCCCGACGAGTTCGCGATCAGATCGCTGAGATCCGACTCCCGCCCGGGGACGACGAAGAACTGGAGCGCTTCGATCGTGCCGCTGATCGCGACGACCGTGAGGACCACCGTCCGACGTCGCAGCCCCGCCAGCCGGAGCCCGATGCCGACCGGGACGAAGATCGCGAGGTTGAGGATGAAATCGGCCGTTCCGTCCTGCCCGCATGGGACACAGGTCTCGAAATGGCTCGGGAGCGTGCCGCCGGTCGGCCAGAGCGTGAGGCGCGCAATGAACATCAGCACCAGTGCCGTCGTGGCGACACCGAGCGTCTTTTGTTGCGCGTACGCTACATCGCGCAGCGTACGCCGGCGGCGGCCCGGCTCCAGCATGGATCGTCTGATACGTGGAGCGATTGCGGCGTCGTCAGATGGGCGGGACATTGGTCCGGCCGTGGGTGACTGCATAGCGTGGCATCGTACGTGCGAGCACGCCGCGATGTGATCCGGCGGCATCGATCCGAGTGATGTCCGTCACGTTTTACTACAGCCTTGCGGCCGACATGACCGCGCGAGATCCGGCGTGGACGAACGGGTAAGGCATTTCTTCACCGTCGACGTTGAAGAGTACTTTCAGGTCAACGCCTTCGACGGCCTCATCTCCCGGGAGAGCTGGGGGAGCTTTCCGAGCCGCGTTGGCGAGAACGTGGACCGGTTGCTCGACCTGCTCGCGGCCCGTGGGGTCACGGGGACGTTCTTCACGCTGGGCTGGGTCGCCAAGCGGCATCCCGGGGTCGTACGCCGGATCGCGGCGGCGGGTCACGAGGTGGCATCGCACGGGTGGTGGCACCGGAAGGTCACGGCCCTCACCGCCTCGGAGTTCCGCGAGGACGTGCGGTTGGCCAAGGAGGTGCTGGAGGACATTACCGGGCAGCAGGTGCTCGGGTACCGGGCGCCCAGCTTTTCGATCGTGCCGGGCCGCGAGTGGGCGCTCGATGTGCTCATCGAGGAGGATTACGTCTACGACTCGAGCATGTTTCCCGTGCGGCGGAGCGACTATGGCTACCCCGACTGCCCGCCGATCGCCCACGTGATGGAGCGTCCGAGCGGACGCATCTGCGAGTTCCCGCTGGCGACGACGGTGTGGAACGGCGTTCGTATCCCGGCGGCCGGTGGAGGGTACCTTCGGCACTTCCCGTACAACATCATCCAGCGTGCCTTCCGGGAGCACACCCGGGATGGGATCCCGGCCGTCTTCTACATTCACCCGTGGGAGTTCGACCCCGAGCAGCCGCGGCTGCCGGTGTCGTTGATGACGCGGGTGCGGCACTATCGTGGGCTCCGGGCCACCGCGCCCCGAGTTGCTCGGCTCCTCTCGGAGTTCTCGTTCATGGCGTTCCGGGACTCCCTGCCCAGGCCGAGTGGGTGGAGCGCTCCCCCTCCGCCCTCCGCGCGCGCGGCGGTCACCACCTGAGCCTGGCCTCGCAGGTGGCCGGCGCGCCGCCGGCGCTCGCCGTCGAGACGTTCGCGGGGAGCGCGACGGAGTGGGACGCGTTCGTCGACGGATGTGCGGACGCGACCCACTGCCACCGCTACGGGTGGCGCGGCGTCCTGGAGCGCGTGTTCGGGCACGAGTGCATCTACCTCGCGGCGCGCGGCGGCGCCGGGCGCCTGCACGGCGTGCTGCCGCTGGTGCGCGTCCGGAGCCCGCTCTTCGGCCACTTTCTCGTCTCGATGCCCTTTCTGAACTACGGCGGCCCGATCGGCGACCCGGCGGCCGTCGAGGCGCTCGTCGTCGCCGCGGCGTCGCGCGCGGCGTCGGATCGCGTGTCGCTCCTCGAGCTCCGGAACCGAGCGCCGATCGCGATCGAGCCGGCGAGCCCCGCATGGCACCGTTCCGCGCGCAAGATCACCGTCGTGCTCGACATCCCGCCGGACGGTCCATCGACCAGGCCGCCCGGGAAGGGCCGGAAGCGGACCGGTGGGGGCGCCGCGCCAGGCGCCGGCGACAGCGCCGGCGCGGATCGGGGCCCGGCGTCGGCGCTCTGGACGCGGATCGACGCCAAGGTGCGCAGCCAGGTCCGGCGTCCGCAAAAGGAGGGGGTGACCGTTCGGTTCGGGGCGGACCAGCTCGGCGCATTCTACCGTGTCTTTGCGCGGCACATGCGGGACCTCGGCACACCGGCCCAGTCGCGGCGGCTGTTCGAGGCGATTGCCGCCGCCTTCCCCGAGGACGTCTGGTTCGGCTGCGCGTACCTGGGGGACCAGCCGGTGGCGGCCGGGTGCGGCTTCCTGTGGCGGGACGAGTTCGAGATGACCTGGGCGTCGGCGCTCAGTGCGCACAAGCGGCTCGCGCCCAACATGCTGCTCTACTGGTCGTTCATGGAGCGGGCGGCCGAGCGCGGCGTGCGCGCCTTCAACTTTGGCCGGTGCACACCGGGCGGTGGCACGCACCGGTTCAAGCAGCAGTGGGGCTCCCGCGACGAGCCCCTGGCCTGGTACGATTGGTCGCCCGGCGCGGGCCCCGCCAAGACGCCATCCCCCGACGACAGCGCCTACGCCTGGGGGCCGCGCATCTGGAAGCACCTTCCCGTCCCGCTCGCCACCGCACTCGGCCCGCGGATCGTGAAGTACATCCCGTAGCAGCAACGCGAGCAGCATCACGCGACAGGTCACGCGACAGGTCGCGCGACAGGTCGCGCGCGCTCCGGGCCGATGCATCGAGGGCCAGCGTGCGCGCTGCGACGCTGGCCCTCGGTGTACGCAGGTCGCCGTCCGGCACGCACGCCGGACGGCTCGCCTGGTTAGCGCGTGCTGACGTACAGCTCGTCGAAGTCCCAGTACATCGTCGACGAGGGACTGTTATTGCCGCCGCCGTACGTGGGATCGAACATCAGATACGGCCAGCCCGCCTGGTTGCCGGGCGCGAGGAAGCGCACGTTGGTGTAGTGGGCGATCTCCGCGCCGTCGACCCAACCCCTGTACTGACCGTCGCCGGCCCCGGGCCTGGACTCGGGGACGAACAGGATCTCGATCGTGTGCCATGCCCCGTCGTTCAGGTCGGCGTTGGAGCTGTACAGCGGCTGCTCGAACAGATCCCGCGCCTGGCTATAGGGACCCTGGAGGAACGCCATCAGGAACGCGTGCCTGGACTGGGTAAGGAAATCGCTCATCGAGATGACGTGATTCTCGTTCGCGCCCGAGACGCTCCCCTGCTGCTGGGTGCGCGGTTCGCAGAACTTCAGTCCGATGTTCCCGTTCAACGTCCAGTTCGGGGAGAAGCGCACCTTCATCCGCTGGTAGTACCACCCGGTGCCTGGCGAGTTGATCGCCATGCCGAACCGCACGGGCGAGTATCCGCCGGCCAGGTCGGGGCGGTACGTGATGCGGAGACCGCTCCCGCCGGGCACGACACTCAGGTTGTCACTCGACTCGCCCTGCGACGACCTCGAGGACGAGCTGAACACCGCGAACGTGCCGGTGCTGCGGATCGGGCCCGTATTGATCTGCTCCTGCATCCCGCCCGGCTCGTGCGCGCCGCCGTGGCCCCTGCCGTTTCCGTTGCCGTTTCCGTTGCCGTTCCCGTTCCCCCTCCCGTTCCCATGCCCATTGCCGTTCCCATTGCCGTTCCCGTTGCCGTCACCGTCCCCGTTCCCCGAGGACGAGGGAGTGGATCCATTCCCGACGGTGACCTTGACGGTCCCCGTCGTGTTGCTCTCCGTCGTGGCCGTGATGGTGGCCGTCCCGTTCTTGTGTCCGACGACGTGGCCGGTGTTCTCCCCGCCCCAGCCGGTCATCGACACCGAGGCGACCGACGGATCGGAGCTCTTCCACGTGATGTCGCGGCCCATCCACGTGTTTTGGTTCGGTCCGATGAGCTTGGCGCGCAGCGACGTGTGGCCGCCGACGGCGAGCGAGACCTGCCCGGGTTGGATCCGGACCATGGGGTAGGCGATGCCCATCTCGACGGTCCGTACGGACTCGGACGTCAGCACGGTGTCGTGCGGGGCGGTGGCTGTGGAATCCGTGCATCCTGCCCAGAGTGCACCGCTCGCGATGGCGAGGAGGGCAGGACCTACGATAGTGCGGTGGACCGTGGCGGACCGGTTGGGGCGTGCGAAAGCGCGGCCCCAGTCGTGCGCAAAGCGCATGGCTGTACCCTCTGGAGTGTCCGTTCGGTAGCCGGACTAGCGTGGCCCGCACGTCGTGCTGTGCGAGCGGTAGCCTCCAGAGCTTTGCGCCGCCGACTTTCGCCGGGTTTGCCCTTGTCGCGGGCGCCCAACTGGGCAAGCCCTCGCGACGATCAACTGTGCGGGGTAGGATGGGCGCTACTTAGATGATGCGCAACCCCGAATTGCGATTTTTTCCGATTTTTTTTTCAGGCCTCCTTCATGACGATTTGGTGACCATGCGTCTTCGCCGGCTGCCGCCCGTCCAATCACCGATCGGCGCGCGCGCCCTGTTCGCCGCCGGAGCGGGCGCAGCCGCCGGAGTGGGCGATGTGACGCTGTACGACGCCGTGCGGGCATTCCTGGTAACGCACTTCGGCGCGGACGCCGTTGCGCTGACCGACAGCGGCACATCGGCCCTCGTGCTGGCGCTTCGCCTCGCGGTGCCGGCCGGGGGCACGGTCGCCCTCCCGGGCTACGGGTGCCTGGACCTGGCCGCGGCCGCCATTCGCGCCGGCGTCCGCGTGCGCCTCTATGATCTGGAGCCCGCTACGTTGAGCGCGGATCTGGAGTCGCTGCGCCGAGCGGCTGAGCGTGGCGTGGACGCAATCGTCGTCACACATCTGTTCGGGTACGCCGCCGATCTGGCCGGCGCGTGCGCGATCGCTCGGGCGGTGGGCGCGCGCGTGATCGAAGATGCGGCGCAGCACGCCGGCGGGCGCGTCGGTGGCCGGCCGCTCGGCGCCGGAGGCCCGCTCGCCGTGCTGAGCTTCGGGCGTGGGAAGGGCGTGACCGGCGGCCGAGGCGGGGCATTGCTGGCCCGGACGGGCGGCGAGCCGGCGTCGGCGACCGAGGCCGTGCGACATTGGGCCGCGAGTCAGGCGACGTCGCCGGCCGGGTGGGGCGATCTCGCGCGCGCGGCGGCCCAGTGGGCGTTCGGACGCCCCGCGCTGTACTGGCTCCCGGCCTCGATTCCGCAATTGCGGCTCGGGGAGACGGTGTACCGGCCGGCTGGGGAGCCCGGCGGGTTGTCGCGCGCCGCCGCCGCGATCGTCGCTCGCGCCTTCTCCGGACTCGAGGCGGCCCGTGACCGGCGTGCGCGCCGCGCGCGATGGTACGACGAGCACCTCACGGGCGCGCCGATGTTGCGCCTCGTGCAGCCGCGGGATGACACCAGCCCCGGGTACCTCCGGTTCCCGGTGCTCGACGACGCGTCGCGCGCACCGCGCCCCGATCTCGGGATCGTGCGGAACTATCCCCGGCCGTTACTCGAGGAGCCCGCGCTCGCTGACGTGGTACACCCGGGCGAGCCCGACACGCCCGGCGCGCGCGAGATCGCGCAACGACTGCTCACTCTCCCGACGCACGATGACGTGCGCGAGCCGGATGCGCGTCGGATCGCGGACTGGGTTAGCCGCCGCAGACACCACTGACGAGCGGCTGGAGCACGCGGCGGTTCGCGTCGCTCCCCGGCAGCCGGGCGAATCCATCGCCGCTCCCCCCGATGTGCCGGTCGAACTCCAGGGTGGCGAAGAATGCCGGAATGTCGCGCCATCGGATCGCCCGGTCGTCCCCTTCGATCCAGTTCCAGTCGGGATGCGGCGACGGCGCACGCAGCCGGTCGGACACCCAGACCTCGCGGGCGCGATCCCACGCGGCGACCGCGCGCGCGGCGAACAGCTCGCGCCAGCAGAAGATGCGCTCGTTGGCCGGCCGCAGCGCGACCCAGAACTCGAACGACGACGAGAGCGTGTCCCGGAGCGGGTCGTTCCTGATGAACAGGTCGACGATGTCCTGGTTGTCGAGCAGCGTGACGGTGCTGCCGGCCGCCGCCCCGCGGGCCAGCGCCTCGAGCCGCGTGAGTGCCGGCGCCCAGTGCCGCTCCACGCCCCGAGCGTCGTACGCGACAGCCGTGGAGAGGACGATGACCGCCGGGAACGCGAGCGCGAGCGTGCGAGCGCGTCGACGGGCCCACGCGGCGTCGAGCGCGTATGCGACTGCGACGAACAGGAACGGGAAGGCGGGAAGGTACCGTTCGATCGAGCTTGGCTCGAACAGCACGACGGCGAAGGCGAGGACCGGGGCGGCGGCAACGCTCAGGATCACCAGCACCCGCCAGGCTCGCAGCCGCGCGAGCGTCCACAACAGACCGGCCAGGGCCGCGTAGAACGCGCCCATGAGCGCGATGCTGCCGATGCTGCCGCGGACCAGGTCGGCCGTGCTGACCGGGGCGAACGGATCGCGGAACAGGTAGCGCTTCCACAGGACCCCGGCATCGCCGAGTGCGACACAGCACCTGGGCAGCCCCATGCCGAGGCGGAGCAGATTCGAGCGCTGCCGCCATCCGTGCCCGGACTCCCGAACCCAGGCGAGCGCCGCCTCGGGACTCCGGATGCCGAGGAGCCAGGCTGCGGCGCCGAAGAGGAGCACGCCCGCGAGTGCCGCCGCCGCGAGTGTCCGCGCCGCGCCGGAGGGGCGGAAGCCGCGCCCATCGGTCGGCGTTCTCCGCGACCATGGGAGCGCGGCGACCACCGCCGCTGCCGGAACGGCGAGCACGAACGGGAACCATGTTGCGGCCGCGAGCGCCAGCAGCACGCCAGCGGTCCACTGGCCGCGCTGGTTGCCGGTCGCGGCGGAGGCCGGACCGAGCAGGACCCGGAGCGCGGCCATGAGGAGCGCCAGCCCCAGCATGTACGAGCTTCCCGCCTGGGCCGTGTTGACCACGGCGTTGCACACCACGAACGTCGCGGCGACAGTGATCGAGACGACTGGCCGCACCCCGAGCCGCTCCGAGATCGAGTAGAGGAGGAGCGTGGCCAGGGCCCCGGCGGCGATGCTGATGTCGATCAGGGCTCGGACGGCGACCATTCGGTCGGGCCCGAGCGCGCCACCGGGCGCCCCGGCGCGCAAGGCGTCGAACGCGAGCCAGCCCAGCGGGCGCCAGAGGAGGTGGCCGAAATCCAGCATCGCGCGGAACGCGGCCGGTGACGGCCGCCGCGCCATGTCGAGGATCGGGTCGACGTAGAAGATCGTGTCGCCCAGGTCCAACGGCCGCGTGAGCATGATCACGGCCGCATAGATCGCGACCGCGACTGCGCCAGCGCTCCAGGCCGGGAGCTGGGTGCTCGCTCCGACCGGATCGTCGCGAGCCCGGTCGTGCGCGTCCGGCTCCGCCATGCCTCTCCCTCGTGGGTTCCGATCGGTACGGGAACTCTGCGCGCGTACACGCTCGCATCCGCGCGCCCCGACGTCTATACGGTGCTCGTCCGGCCTTGGCCGAGTGGTGCGTCATCCGCTCGAGGCCGCAAGGTCCCGCCTCGGGCAGGATGACCGAAATCAGAGCCCATGTCTCGTTCCTGACTATGGCGCTGTCCAGCCTGCTTCGCTAGGTTCCCGGCGTCGAGGCGTGGGGCAGAGACCGGCGGTCGGCGGCCGTACCCCGCGTGCCCGAAAGGTGAGACTGAGGCCGATCCGGACCCACCGGGCCGGCGCTACGCGTGTTCACCGGCACGATCGCTCGCCCCTCCCGGGGGCTGCGACAAAGGCAAACCCGGCGAAAGCCGGGGACGCAAAGCTACGAGGCTACCGTCCGCGCCCCTCAGCGCGGGCCACGCCAGTCGAGCCGCCGAACAGACCTGTGGAGGCCCCATGCGTGCGGCGATCTCTCGTCGAGCGGTGGCATATGCGTTGGTCCTCGGTGGCGCGGCGGCGACGGCGGGATGCATTGCCGGAAAGGCGCTCACCGATCCGGCGACGAATCCGTCCGTCGGCTTCAAGGCGCCGGACCCGCACGTCACGCTGATCACGCTCGCCCCGAGCCTCGTCCAGGGGCGACCCGGACAGACGGTCCAGATTCAGGCGGCCCCGCAGAACGGCACCGGCAATCCGGTCGCATCCAACGGGGTCGCCTGGTCCTCCTCGGACCCGAGCGTGGCAACCGTCTCCGGCTCCGGCATGGTGACGCTCCTCGCCAATGGGAAGGCCACGATCACCGCCGTCGAGGAGGGCGTGACGGCCTCCGTGGGCGCGGAGGTCGATCCGCCGCAAGCCGCGTCGTTGGGTCTCGCACCGGCGAGCGTGGCGATGCAGGCGGGCCAGACGCAGCAGCTGTCGGCAACGTTTCTCGACAGCTCGGGTACTCCTGTGGCAGGGCCAGCGGTCAGCTGGGGCTCATCCAACACCGGGGTAGCGACGGTTTCCGCAAGCGGACTGATCACGGCCGTGGCCGCGGGCGCGGCGACCATCACCGCGAACGCCGGCGCGCTGAGCGCGACGTCGACCGTCACGGTCGTGAGCGTGGCGCCGGTGGTCGTGGCCGTCAACGTGACCCCCGGGTCGTCCTCGCTGCTGACCGGGCACTCCGAGCAATTGATCGGCGCGCCCGTCGATGCGAGCGGGCGAGTGGTCGCCGGGGCGACGGTCGCCTGGTCGAGCTCCAATCCCGGGGCCGCGCCGGTCTCGAGCACCGGAACGGTGAGCGGCAACGCCCCCGGCTCGGCGACCATCACGGCCACCAGCAGCGGCCACAGTGGGACGGCGACCGTGTCGGTCGCCGTCGCGACCGTCGCCACTGTCAGCGTGAGCCCGGGGTCCGCCTCGCTCACGCCGGGGGGCACGGTGCAGCTCACGGCGACGCTCCGCGATGCGCTGGGCAGCATCATCGCGGGCTCGGTGGCCTGGACGACGTCCGACGGGAGCGTGGCGAGCGTGTCATCGGGCGGGCTCGTCACGGCCAACGGCGCGGGCTCGGCGATCATCACGGCGACGAGCAATGGGCACACGGCCACGACGGCGATCGTCGTGTCCGCGCCGCCCCCGGTCGGCTCCTATCACGAGCCCGCGGGGATGGCGGTGCAGGTCAACACGGGCGCGATGACGCAGATCCCCTCGAGCTTCTCGATCTTCAGTCCGGCGACGCCGAGCGCGGTCGGCGAGTCCAAGGGCAATCTCGGCACGGTGCCGGGCGGCACGGGGTTGCGCATCACGTACGCGCCGAGCCTGACGGGCGGCTACTCCCCCGTGCGCTTCGGCACGGGCATCGCGTCGGCCGGGACCGGTTGGTTCTACCTGCGGATGCGAGTGCGCTTCTCGCCGAACTGGACCCTCAATGGGAACGTCGGGCTCAAGTTCTGCGAGCCGCGGACGCAGCAGACGGGGAGCGGGTCGGGTGCGAACGAGAACGACGTCATCGCCATGCACGACTTCGCCACCCGGTCGACACACGCCTGGCTCACCGGGCTCCTGCAGGGCCCGAACGGCCAGGCGCGGGATCTGTTCGAGCAACCGACGCACAACCCGTTGGCCGACCTGAACGACGGCCAGTGGCACATGATCGAGGTCGTGTTCTCCCCCGAGTCCTCACCGGGGTCCGGCAACGGCGGTTACTCGGGATGGGTCGACGGCACGCTCGTCGAGCGCTACACCGATGTGATGTGGCTCGCGCCCGGCAATCAGGTGGGCTGGCCCTACCTGATGTTCGATCCCACGTACGGCGGGGGGAACAACAGCCCGCCGGCGACGATGTACTGGGACTTCGATCAGGTGTACGTCAGCACGAAGTGAGCTGGTTAAGTTCCCGCATGCTTTCTCCCCGGGCCGTGGCGGAGGCCGGACTGGTCTGGTCCGGCGTCACCCGGCTCGGGTTGCATCTGCGGCGCGGACAGACGCTCGTCCTCGCGTACCACAACGTCGTACCGGATGACGCGCCGCCCGCGGGCGATCGGTCGCTCCACCTGCGGCGTACCGGGTTCGCTCGACAGCTCGATCTGCTCACGGACTGCTGCGATGTCGTGCCGCTCGCGACCGCGCTCGGTCCGTCGCCGGCCGGCGGACGCCCGCGGGTGGCCATCACCTTCGACGATGCGTATCGCGGGGCCCTGACGCTGGCCGCGTCCGAGCTCGCGGCGCGGCGGCTGCCGGCGACGATGTTCGTGCCGCCCGGTCTCCTGGGCGCCGACGCGTTCTGGTGGGATGTGCTCGCCGGGACGCACGGGCTCGCGCCGGAGGTTCGCGACCGCGCGCTCGGCACCCATCGCGGCGACGGCGACGCCATCGTCGCAAGCGCGATCCGCGAGGGGCAGGTGCCGAGGGACCGATCGATTCCCGCCACGCATCGCCCGGGCACGGAGGCGGAGCTCGCGTCCTGGGCGTCGACACCGGGCCTCACCGTCGGCTCGCATACCTGGCGTCATCCCAACCTCACCCGCATACCGGCGGAGACGCTGGCCAGGGAGCTCGTGGACCCGCTCGCGTGGCTCGGGCAACGCGTCCCGGGATCGATGCTGCCGTGGATCACCTACCCCTATGGCCTATGCAGTGCGACCGTCGCGTCGGCGGCCCGCCAGGCGGGGTACGAGGGCGCCCTGCTGGTGAGCGGCGGCTGGATCTCGCGGCGCGGCGCCGACCCGTTCCGGGTGCCTCGGCTCAACGTGCCCGCCAGTCTGTCCCTGCGCGGCTTCCGGCTTAGATTGGCGGGGCTAGTCGGCACGGCTGCCGCATCCGTGCAACAGGCCGCGACCCCCGACGCCACCCAGCTCCGCTAACTTCATGGGGGGCTGTAGCTTGCCAGGCATCCGCCGGGCGGCGATCGAGGCCACCTCCTTGCAAGTGGGAAGCGCCGAATGAGGTCTGCCGCTCGATCCGCCCGGAGCGCCCCCGATCTGCGGCGGGTGCCGCGCGTCGCGCCCGCCACGCGGGCGGGTGCCGCGGCGCGCGCGTGGACCGCCGGCACGATGCGGATCGCCCGCGATCCGTTTCACGTCGCGCTGCTCGTCCTCATCGTGCTCAACATCAGTCGCCTGCACATGCAGTTCCCGGTGCTCAAGGCGATGCGGCCGGCGCTCATCATGACGCTGGTGGCGGGCGTGCTGGCGTTCATGCGTCCCGGCTCGCTCTCCCGGCGGCCGCTGCTGGCGACCTGGCCGGCCAAGGGGGTGCTGGCGTTCCTCGTTCTCGCCTGCTGCTCCGCGCTGCTTGGCATCTCGCAGGGGCATTCCGCCGTCTTCATCCTGAACGTCTACGGCAAGACGATCATCTTCGCGCTGCTGATCGTCGCCTCCGTGCGCACGGCGCGTGACCTGTACGCCGTCCTCTGGGCCTTCGTGCTCAGCGCCGGCTGGCTCGCGTACACGTCGCTGTTCGTCTTCAAGCTGGAGATGTATCACGGCTACGAGCGTCTCGCGAATCTCGATACCTACGATGCCAACGATGTCGGCCTCGTCATGCTCGTCGGGCTCGCCCTCACGTTGCTGGCGTTCCAGACGGCGCGGCGGCCCGGCAAGCTGGTGTGCGGCTTTCTCCTGGCCGGGATCGGCGCCACGATCGCCAAGTCGGGGTCGCGCGGCGCGTTCGTCGGATTGCTCGCCCTCGGGGCCGCGCTCCTCCTGCTCAGCGACCGCGTCCCGGTCGTGAAGCGGCTCGGCTTCGTCGCGGTCACCGCGCTCGGGATGCTCATCTTCGCGCCGCCGGGCTACTGGCAGCAGATGCAGACGATCGAGAACCCCAGGGCCGACTACAACTGGAACACGGTGAATGGCCGCCGCGAGGTGGCGATCCGCGGGCTGGGGTACATGGCGAGTTACCCGATGTTCGGCATCGGCATCAACAATTTCGCATTGGCCGAATGCACGATCTCGGTCAAGGCCAAGAACTACGTGGCCGGCGAAGGCATTCGCTGTACCCCGCCCCACAATGCGTACATCGAGGCGGCCGCCGAGACCGGGATTCCTGGTGGCCTGCTCTGGATCGCCATGGTGCCCGGCGGCGTCGTCTGGCTCCTTCGACTGCGGCGCCGCATCCCGCGAAGCTGGGTGACCGGTGACGCCGAGCAGCGCTTTCTCTACCTCTGCACCGTGTACGGCGCCGTCATGCTCGTCGGATACTCGGTCGGCTCCTTCTTCCTCTCGTTCACGTGGTACGACTGCTCCTACTACATATTCGCCTTCCTCGCCGGCCTGCAGGTCGCGATCGACGAGAAGATGCGCCGCTCCCTCGCGGTCCCCGTAGCGGCCTCCGCGATCCCGGCGGCTCCTGTGGCCCCTGTGGGCCCGGCGGCGCCGGTGGTCCCCGTGCCGGTCCCGCGCCCTGGTCCCGCCCGCCCGCATGACGCGCGTGCTGGTTACCGACGGTGACGAGCGCGCCGCCCTCGCCGTGGTTCGCTCGCTCGGCAGGGCCGGGTGCTCGGTGCACGTCTGCGGGGCACGCCGGCGGACGCTGGCGGCGCTCTCGCGCCGCGCCGTAGCCGGCGTCGCGACTCCCGATCCACTCCGCGCGCCGGGGCGCTTCGCCGACACCGTCGCGTCCTATGTCGCCGCCCATGGGATCGACGTCGTGCTGCCGATCGCGGAGCCCGCGCTGCTCGCCATCCTCGGCGCCCGGGAGCAATTCGGCGACGCGATCATCCCGTTCCCGGACCTCGACACCGTGCGCGCCATCAACGACAAGCGGGCACTTCGCTCCGTGGCGGAAGGCATCGGGATCGCCTTCCCGCCGCAGTGGGAGCTGGGCGCGGCGGCCGACTTGGACCGGCTCGGCGTTGACGCGCTCCCCTTCCCGGTCGTCCTCAAGCCGTCGCGATCGGTGGGCGAAGAGGATGGGCAGCGATCCAAGCAGACGGTCCGTCACGCCCGCGGCGCCGCGGAGCTCCGGGAACGGGTCGCCCGGCTCCCGCGCGCCGCGTTCCCGCTGCTCATTCAACAGCGCCTCGTCGGCCCGGGACGCGGCGTCTTTCTCCTGCGATGGGACGGGAAAACGATCGCGTCGTTCTCGCACGAACGCCTGCGCGAGAAGCCGCCGTCCGGCGGCGTCAGCGTCTATTCCGAAGCGGTCACGCCCGACGGGGCCCTCATCGCGCGCTCCGAGCGGTTGCTGGATGCGTTCGCCTGGAACGGCGTCGCCATGATCGAGTACAAGATCGACGCGGCGTCGGGTACGCCCTACCTCATGGAGATCAACGGGCGCTTCTGGGGCTCGCTCCAGCTCGCGATCGACGCGGGCGTCGACTTTCCGGCGCTGCTCCTCGACTGCGCGCTGGGCCGCGTACCGGCCACCCCGGCTCCGGCGCCGCCGACCGGCGGCGCCGCGTATCGGACCGGGACGCGGTCCCGGTGGTGGTGGGGTGAGGTCGACCACGTCCTCGCTCGGCTCCGCCGCTCCGATGCCGAGCTCGCACTCCCCCCCGGCGCCCCGTCCCGGGCCGCGACCCTCGCCCAGTTTTTCGCCCGCTGGCGCGCCGACGAGCGCGACGCGGTGTTCCGGCTCGCCGACCCGCTGCCGTTCCTCTACGAGTCCGTCCAGTGGCTGCGCCGGCGATAGCGGCGCAGGCGCCGCGCGGCGGGGCGGGAGCGGCGACGTCCCGGCGTCAGGCCATCGGCATTGTCCACGTGCACAGCGCCTACTCGCACGATGGACGCGACCCGCTCGACCGGCTGCGCGACCGCGCCCGGGCGCTGGGCATCCGGTTCGTCGCTTTGACCGACCACGCCGAGGACTTCGACCACGACCGCTTCGAGCGCTTCCGGGCCGAGTGCGCGGCGCGCTCGGATGCGACGGTCAGCCTCATCCCGGGGCTGGAGTTCCGCTTCGCCGGCTACCGGGGGCTGCACCTGCTCGCCTGTGGGCTCGAGCGATGGGTGAGTCCCGAGACGCCGGAGGCGTTCATCGCCGACGTCACGCCGGTCGCGGCGCTCACGGTCATGGCGCATCCGGTGCTGGCATCCTACCGTCCGCCCGCCGCCGTGCGCGCGGGGATCGGCGCGATCGAGGTCTGGAACGCCGCCTACAACACGCGCTACCTCCCTGATCCGCGCGCCATGGCCTTGCTGCGCGACATCCGCGCGACGCGCCCCGCCGTCGTCGCCGTCGCCGGCCTCGACCAGCACGACGCCGCCAACGACCGTCGGACGCGGATCGTGCTCCAGCACGAGGACGACCTCGCCGATCCGCTGGCGGCGATGCGAGCCGCCCGGTTCACGAACCGCGGTTTGACGATGTCCTTCGGGGCACGCGTCGACTGGCCGGCAGCGGGCCTCGCCACTCTCGCCGCGGCGCGCGCCGTGCTCGACGGCATCGAGCAGACGCAGGAACGCGTCACCCGCGCCTGGCGGCGCCGTGCGCGACCCACGCCGCCGTTGGGCCGGTAACGCGCATGCTGTTCAACAGCGTCGTCTTCATCTTCGGCTTCCTGCCGATCACGTATGGGGTCTTCTGGTCGCTGCGGTCGGCCCAGGCGCGGTACCGGTGGCTGACGGTCACCGGCTACGTGTTCTATGGGTACTGGAGCGCGCGGTTCTGCATCCTGATGGCGTTCTCCACGCTCGTGAGCTATCTCGCCGGACTCGGGTTCCTCCGGTGGGACGACCCCAGGCGCCGCAAGCTGTGCCTCATCATCCCGATCACGGTCGACCTCTCGCTGCTCGGGTTCTTCAAGTACGCCAACTTCGGTGCCGCGAGCGTCGCGCACCTGCTCGATGCGTTCGGCGCCGGTGTGCGTGCGCCCCATCTCGACATCGTGCTCCCGATCGGCATCTCGTTCTACACGTTCCACACGATCAGCTACATCGTCGACAGTTACCGGCGCACGATCCGCCCGACCCGCAACTTCTTCGAGTTCGCGGCCTACGTCTCGCTCTTCTCGCAGCTCGTCGCCGGCCCGATCGTCCGCTTCCGGCAGATCGAGGCGGATCTCGAGGCGATCGACCGGCGCGACCCGCAGCGCTGGCTCTGGACCGGGCTCTCCTTCTTCTGCGTCGGGCTGGTCGAGAAGGTGCTCATCGCCGACTCACTCGCGGCCTTCGTCGACCCGGCGCTGGCGAGTTACCACGCCCTCTCGACCCTCGGCGCCTGGCTGGCCATGATCGGCTACAGCCTCCAGCTCTACTTCGATTTCTCCGGCTACAGCACGATGGCGGCCGGCCTCGGGTACCTCTTCGGCCTGCACATCCCGCAGAACTTCAACTCGCCGTACAAGTCACTCGACCCGTCGGACTTCTGGCGCCGGTGGCACATCTCGCTCTCGACCGTGCTCCGCGACTATCTCTACATCCCGCTCGGCGGGAACCGGCACGGCACGTTCAACACGTACCGCAACCTCATGCTGACGATGCTCCTCGGAGGGCTCTGGCACGGTGCGGCGTGGACGTTCGTCGCGTGGGGCGCCTATCACGGCGGGCTGCTGTGTGCCTATCGGGTCGCCGGCCGCGCGTGGGACCGCCTGCCAGCGGCCGCTCGGCAGGTCGCGATGGCCCTCCTCGCCGTCCTCGGCTGGGTGCTCTTCCGGTCGACGGACTTCGGCATGGCGCGCCGGCTCTTCGGCACGATGTTGACCTGGACGCCGGGCACGGTGCCGGTCAACACCGCGCTCGCCCTCCCCGTGCTCCTCCTCGCGACCTGGTGGGCGATGGTCGGCCCGAACCCCTTCGAGATGCATCTCGCGCCACGGTTCCGGACGCGGCTCGTTCTGGCGGCCACGTTCGGCGCCGCGCTGGCGCTCATCGTGAGCTCGCGGCCATCCCCATTCCTGTACTTCCAATTCTGACGCCCGCGAGTCCGGCCGTGACGGTGGAGACCTCCGAGGATCTGCGGCGCGCCGACCCGTTGCCGCTCGCCGGTGTTGCCGCCGTGCGCGCGCTCGGGCGTTGGGCCCTGACGCTCCTGGTGGTGGCGGTCGCCTGTGAGGGAACCACGCGCGTCGACGATTGGGTCCGGTTCAGGACTCCGCTCACGTCCCCGATCGCGGTCGAGGAGGATCTCCTCGTGCGGGACGGGCTCGGCGAGCATGGACGCCCGGGCGCCCGATACCAGAAGTGGATCCTCAACAACGTCGGGATGCGCGGGCCCGACGTGCGCATCCCCAAGCCCGATCACACGCTGCGCGTCGTTACCGCCGGCGCGTCGGAGACCTTTGGCCTCTACGAGAGCCCCGGTCGCGAGTACCCGCGGCAGCTCGAGGACTCGCTGCGTGCCGCGATGACGCGCGACGGCTGCACCGGCGTCCGTGCCGAGGTCGTGAACGCCGCCATCTTCGGCATGTCGCTGCCGTCCGTCGACCAGGACCTGCGGACCCGCGTCGCGCCCCTCCGGCCCGACGTGGTTGTCCTCTATCCGACACCGGTCCAGTATCTCGCCGACGCCGTCCCGCGGCCGGCGCCGCTCGCCCCCGGCGTGGACGATGTGGAGCCCTGGTACGGCGTCCTCCGCCCACGGGCTCTCGCGCTGGCCCGCGAGCAGGCGAAGGCGATGCTTCCGAGCTGGCTCATGACCTGGCTGCGTCGCCGCGACATCGCTGACGCGATCGCCGGGGAGCCGCCCGGCTGGCGGTTCACCAGCGTACCGGCCGATCGTCTCGCGGCCTACGACCGGGATCTCCGCCACGCGATCGCCACCGTCCGAGCGATCGGCGCCGTGCCGATCGTCATGACGCACGTGAACCGTTTCATGGCGCCCGGCATTCGCGATTCGGCCGAGTTGACGACGTGGGGTCGGTTCTATCCGCGGGCGACGGAGCAGACGGTCGCTGCCTTCGATGCCGCGGCCGTCCCGGTGACCGTGCAGGCCGCCCGCGAGTCCGGTGCCGCGACCGTGTCGCTCGCCGACGCGGTGCGGCGGCAGCCGCCGGGGACGGGTGCGCGACTGTTCGGCGACTATGCCCACTTCTCGGACGCGGGCTCGGCGCTCGTTGCGGGTGCGCTCGTGCCCGCGATCGTGCAAACGGCGCCGGCTCGCGCGCTGTGCGCCACGACCAGGCCCGCGGTTGCCGCCGCTGCCGCTGCCGCTGCGACCTCCGCCGCCCCCACCGGCGCGGGTCGGCAATGAGCGCCCGAGTCGGACAGGCACGGGACGGCGGGCATGAGAGCCCGGGCGGAGCCGCACTCGTCTATCTCTGGGACGCCGATTATCCCTGGGACGTGCGGGCCGAGAAGGTCTGCGCGACCTGCACGAGCGCGGGATACGACGTCCACATCGTCGCCCGGAATCGCGCCTGGAGGCCGACCCGCGAACGCCTGGCCGAAGGCATCGTCCACCGTCTGCGGCCCTGGCGCTGGCTCGGGCGCCGGCTCGACGCGTTGCTGAGCTTTCCGGCGTTCTGCAATCCTCGATGGGTCCTGCATCTCTGGCGGGTGGTCCGGGGGGTTCGGCCATCGGTGCTGGTCGTCCGGGATCTGCCGCTGTGCCCGACGGCGATCTGGGTCGGGCGCTGGCTCGGCGTGCCGGTCGTTCTGGACATGGCCGAGAACTATCCGGCGATGATGCGCAAGAACTTCGAGGCCGGGCGGCAGCGCCCGATCGACTATCTCGTCCGGAACCCCGCGGTGGTCGCCCGGGTCGAGCGCTACTGCCTCCCGCGGCTGGACCGGATCCTCGTGGTGGTGGAAGAATCGGCCGCGCGATTGGAGCGACTCGGCGTCCCCGCACCTCGGGTGAGCCTCGTTTCCAATACGCCGCCGCTCGCCAGGGTGGACGGGCGGCCGCCCGTGCGGGCGGGTGATCAGGGTGGACCGCTGACGCTGGTCTATGTCGGGATCCTCGAGGTGCCGCGGGGCATCGCCGACCTCCTCGAGGCCGTGGCCCTCCTTCGCTCCGCACCACAGGCCGTCCGCGCGGTGGTGATCGGCACTGGCCGTGATGCGGCCGTCTTTCACGCGCGCGCGGCCGAGCTCGGCCTGACCTCGGCCGAGGTCACCTTTCACGGCCATCTCGCGTCGCACGAGGACGTGCGCCGACTCGTCCGCAGCGCGGACATCGGCGTCCTCCCGCACCGGGTCTCCGAGGCCTGGAACACGACGATCCCCAACAAGCTGTTCGACTACATGGCTGCCGAGCTCCCGGTGATCACGTCCGACGCCGCGCCGTTCGCTCGGATCGTGCGGGAGACCGGCGCCGGGGTCGTCTTCCGGTCGCGCGACCCCGCGTCGCTCGCCGACGCTGTGCGGGCGATGTCCGATCCCGCGCGCCGGCGCGCGTTCGGTGCCGCGGGACTGGCCGCCGTGCGGCAGCGTTACCACTGGGAGTACGACGCCCGCGCGCTCCTGGCGGCGCTCGACAGTGTCCGAGCGCGTGCCACGGCGACGGCCGGCACGGCGTCGCACACGCTGGAGCGTGCGGCCTCATGAGCGGCGCGGGTTTCGTCGCTCCCGAGGAGCAGGGGGACGGGGGAGGGGGCATCTCCGTCATCATTCCCACGTACAACCGTGCCGACCTGCTCCCCCGCGCCATCGCGTCGGCGCTCGGTCAGAGCCGTCCGCCGTGCGAGGTCATCGTCGTCGACGACGGCTCGACCGACGATACCGCCGCGCGGTGCGCCGAGTGGGGCGATCGCATCCGGTATCTGCGGATGACCAACAGCGGTGTGGCCGCGGCCCGGAACGCCGGGATGGCGCTCGCCGTCGGCGACTGGATCGCGCTCCTCGACTCCGACGACGCCTGGGAGCCGACCAAGCTCGAGGTGCAGATGGCGGCCCACGCCCGCACGCCGGAGGCGGCGTGGTCGGTCACCGGATGCGAGGTCGTCGACGCGAGCGACGCGGTCCGCGCCGGCCCTCGCAGCTTCGCGGGCGCCTTTCTCGTCTTTCAGGAGCTCGGGCGCGATCCGGAGGCGGCGTTCGACGAGCATCTGACGCGCGTCGAGGTGACCGCCGCCGGCGGCCGGCACCTCTGCTTCACGGGCGATCTCTTCGGCCTCCTCTTCCACGGCAACGTGTGTTTGCCCTCATCGGCCGTGATCCACCGGCGGGTGCTCGAGCGGCTCGGGCCGTTCGATCCATCGTTGCGTGTGGCCGAGGAGACCGAGTTCTTCCACCGCGTCGCCTCCGCATTCCCGGTGACGATCGTGATGTCACCGCTCGTTCGGTATCGCGCGGCCCAGGAGGGCTCGCTGACCGCCGGCGTCAACATCGGACGGCTCACGGAGGCTGCGCTCCACAGCCTCGACGCCGCCGCTCGGCTGCGTGCGCTCTCGCCGGTCGAGGAGCGAGCCCGGGTCGCGGGACGGCGGAAGCTGCTTCTCCGCCTCGCCTACGCGCAGCTCAGTGTTCGCGACGGAGCGGCGGCGCGCCGCACCCTGCGCCGGCTCGCGGCGGACCGCCTGCCCTTCGGGCGCCGGGGCGCCGCGATCTGGGCGGCCAGCCTGCTGCCCGCGCCGGCGCTGGCGGCCATGCACGCCGGGAAGCGGCTGCTGCGCCGCAGGCGCGCGCGCCGGGGCGCCTCGTGACCGGTCCGGGCTCGCCGCCGCTCGTGATCGCGCAGATGCTCGAGTCGGACGGGCCGGGCGGCGCCGAGGTGGTCGTCCTGCGGCTCGGCGAAGCGCTGCGCGCGCGGGGGCACGAAGTCGTTCCCGTGGGGCCGGCGCGCGGGTGCGGCTGGCTGGCGCAGCAGTTCCGCGATCGGGGCTTCGAGCCCGAGACGTTCGACCTGCACCGCCCGCTCGACTGGCGATGCCTGCGTGGGATGGTCGACATGCTGCGGCGGCGCCGCGTCGACATCGTGCACAGCCACGAGTTCACGATGGCGGTCTACGGGACCGCCGCCGCCCGGTGGATTCGTCGCCCGCACGTGATCACCATGCACGGCAACCAGCGCATGACGAGCCGGTGGCGCCGGCGGCAGTTGTTGCGTGGCGCCTTCCGCTGGAGCGACGCGACCGTCGCCGTGTCGCACGACACCAAGCGACACCTCGACGCGGAGATCGGGCTCGCCCCGCGCGTGGTGCGCATCGTCCCCAACGGGGTGCCGGTGCCCGCCGGCGAGCGCGGCCGACTGCGGGCGACGCTCGGCGTCCCGGAGAACGCGCTCGTGGTGGCCGCCATGGGCAGCCTCGTGCCACGAAAGGGACACGCCGTGCTGATCCGGGCGCTCGCCGCCGAGGCGGGGCTCCCCTGGCGCCTGGTGATCGCCGGCGGCGGTCCCGAGCGCGAGCCGCTCCAGGCACTCGCCCGCGAGCTGCGGGTCGACGAGCGGGTGCACCTGCTCGGACACCGCGACGACATCGGCGACATTCTCGCCGCCGCGGACATCTTCGCCATGCCCTCACTCTGGGAGGGGCTTCCCCTCGCGCTCCTCGAGGCGATGGCGACCGGCAAGCCGGTCGTCGCCTCGGCGACCTCCGGGATCCCCGAGGCCATCACGCCGGAGGTGGAGGGGCTCCTGACGCCGCCGGGCGACATCGACGCGCTCAGGCGCGCGCTCGGGCGCCTGTTGTGCGACCCGGTACTCCGCCAGCAGCTCGGCGCGCGGGCCGCCGGCCGCGCCGCGGCCGAATTCTCGATCCGGGCAATGACGGACCGGTACGAAAGCCTGTACTACGCCGTCGGTGGCTGACCTCAGCCCCGTCCGCTCGGGAACGCCTCGCGCCCGTGCGGCCGGCGGCGCGCGATGAAGGGGGCGAGCGGAGTGAGGAGCAGTCGGCTCAGCGCGCGCCCCCGCGAGCCGGGGAGCACGGCGGCACGCCAGTAGGCCGACGCGGCCGTCGCGACATGGCCGGCGTGCAGCTGATGGTAGCCGGCGGCGAGCCAGGCGCGTCCGAGGCGTCGGCGGAGGGCGGTGCGCTCCCGGCTATTGGTCACTGTCGCCAGCGTTCGGGTCAGCGCCTCGATGTCGGGGCGGATCTTCTCGAACGCGTGGCGGTAACTATTCCCACCATGGCGCCGCACCTCGACGAGAGGCTCAGCGATGTACGCCCCCGCGGCCACGCGGTAGACGTTCAGGACGTAGTACAGGTCCTGGCTGAGTCGCATATCCGGCGGGAAGGCGATGCCCCGCACCAGCGCTGCCCGGGCCAGCATCGTCTGCGTCCAGCAGGGGAGCTGCGGACAGCCGACGAGCGCCTCGAAGGCGCTGCCGAGGATGACCCGGCCCTCGCCCGCCCGTGATGGGCGAGTCGGGACGTGTCGGAGATGGGGGACGAAATCGAACTGCGTCTCGGCGTGGAAGCCGCTGGCGTCGAAGCGCCGGAAGTTGGTGAACACGAACCCGACGTCCGGCTCACTCTCGAGCAGTGCGAGCTGCTGGCGAAGCTTGCCGGGCCGCCACCGGTCGTCGGCATCGAGGAACCCGAGGTATTCGCCGCGCGCGAGGGATAGCCCGTGGTTACGCGCGGCCCCGACTCCCACCTTGCCGAGCGGCACGACCCGGAGGCGCGGATCCTGCACACGCCGCAGCCGAACGAGCGTATCATCCGTCGAGCCGTCGTCGACGACGAGCAGCTCCAGCCCGTCCACCCCCTGGGTGAGGACGCTCTCGACGGCCTCCTCGATGAACGGTGCGGCGTTGAACGCCGGCATGATGACGCTCACGCGAACGCCGGTGCCGGCGCGCGATGGCCAGTCCGGCCGCGACGAATCCCCCGGTTCGATCGTCACAGGAGAGCGGGCGCCTCATCGGCGACAGCGATCGGACTGCCAGTCGGGTCCGGGACTGGGTAGGTTTGCGTCGCAGTATGGCCGGTCATGAGTCGCGTGGGCTGCTACCCACACCAGGACGATCGTGCGAGTCTACGCGTTTGCCGAGTATTACCCGAACCCGTTCAAGCCGTACCTGGATACGCAGTTCGCGCAGACCGTCGCCGACGGTCACGAGCTGCGCATCTTCGCGTTCGGCTCGTGGGGCGATCCGGGGAACGCCACCATCGCCGAATACGGGCTGACCGATCGGACGCGCTATATCCCCGGGGCGCCGCGGCATCTCCCCCGTCTGCTCGCTCCGGCGATCGCCAATGGCCTCACCCGCCCCGCCCGCGTCGCGGATGCCTGGCGGGTCGCCGCCCTCCCCGCGCGCCGCCGACTCGTGCTGGCGACCCAGGCGGCGCTGCTGCCGCGCGAGGAGCCCGATCTCTGCCTCATCCACGACCTGGGGACGGCGGTCCGGCTCGCGGCGCTCCGCGCCATTTACCCGCGCGCCCGCATCGCCATGTACTACCACGGGGGCGAGGTCGCGCCCGGTGTCGTCCGGGGCGCGACGGACGCCCGTGAGGGGTATGCGCTCGCCGAGACGGTCTTCACCAACACCGCGTACTCGCGTGATGACGCGGTGGAGCGCGGCTGCCCGGCCGAGCGCATCCACGTGCTGCCGGTCGGCTTCGACCTGCGGCGTTTTGCGTTCGCGCCGTCGCGGAACGGCGCCGCGCTCGGGGCGACCGGGGCGGGGCCGCATACCCTGCGACTCGTCACCGTCGGACGGTTGAGCGCCGACAAAGGGCTGCATCACGCGATCGAGGCCGTGCGTCTCCTGCGCGCGCAGGCCGTGCCGGTCGAGTGCACCCTCATCGGCGACGGCGACGAGCGCGGCGCGCTCGAGCGGCGGGTGGCCGCGGCCGGGCTCCAGGGGATCGTGCGCTTCCCCGGGACCATGACGCACGAGGCGGTGACCGAAGCGCTCGCGAGCGCCGACGCGCTCCTGCTGCCCAGCGTGCCGCGCGGGACCTGGGCCGAGACGCAGGCGTGCGTCGTGCAGGAGGCGATGCTCGTCGGTGCGATGGTGATCGCCTCGGCGACCGGGGGCGTCCCGGAGTCGATGCCGGCCAGCATGCACGAGTTCCTCGTGCCCCCCGCCGATCCGGCCGCGCTCGCCGACGCCGTGCGGCGGCTGGGCGCGATGGGGCCCGAGGAGCGGGCCGCGCGCGCACGGGCGAATCGCGCCTTCTGCGAAGCGCGGTACGACATCCGTGTCCTCAATCCGCGCATGCTGGCGCTGGCGGTCGGCGGTCCCCGTCCGGACGCGAGCCGAGTCGGCTGATCGGGCGGCGCGGGCAGCGCTGGAGTGTAGTCGCGTCATGGTACGACCGGATCCGAGGTGCCCCGCTTGAGTCGTCCCGCACCCGTCTCCAGGAGATCGGCCGCGACGCGACGCACGCCCCGCCGTTCCGCCTCCGACAGGATCGGCAGCCGCCAGACCAGCGACAGATAGAGCGCGAACAGCACCGCCCGGCTCAGGATGTCGAAGCCGAGTGGTCCGGCCGGCAGTGTCACACCGGCGACGACGGTCGCGATCGAGAGCAGCACGAGGTAGATCGCCGGCGGCCAGGTGTACCGAACCGGCCAGAGGCGCTGGGATGCCCGGTAGATGCCGCCGTACCGAACCATGTACCCGATGACGGTCGCGGTCGCGGCGCCCCACGCCCCGTACCGCGGGATGAGCAGCGCGTAGGCGGCGAGCACGACCACCGCCGCGCCCCAGTTGGAGACGGCGATCCACTTCGTCCGCTCCGAGATGATGATCCCGATATCCTGGAAGCTGCTCCACGCCTGGAGCACGACGTACGGGAGGAGGACCGGGACGATCGCCGCAGCCGCCCAGTACGATGGGCCGGTCAGGATGTGCAGCACGCTGCGAACAAAAAGCGCCACCCCGACCGCGCCGCCCAACACCACGATGTTGAGGTAGACGAACACCCGCGCGTAGATCGCGTCCCGATCGCTGCGCTTGGCGACCTCGTGGCGCTTGGGCCCCCACACCATGTCGAAGGGGGTCTGGGTGAGCGCGACCAGCACGAACGCGAACCGGTAGCCGAGCGTGTAGAGGCCGACGTCGGTGAGTGTGGTGGCCGTCCGCAGGAAATATCGATCCCCGTAGGTGAGAACGAACGTCGCCACCTGCGTCACCATCAGCGGCAGGCCGAACCGGTAGAGGTCGGCCGCGGCCCGGCGCACGTACCGAAGCCCGACGTCGCGGAGGACGATCGTGCCGAGCACGCCGCCGACGCAGACGTTCGCGACCAGCGTGCTCAGGAACATCGACTTCGCCCCGAGGTGCGCCACGATCAGCAGCAGCGCGTTCAGGGTCACCTGGATCGCCAGTCGGCTGAGCTGCGCGGCGAAGATCACGCGGAACCGCCCCTGCGCCTGGAGATACGGCGTCGGGACGAAGGTCGGGGCCGAGGTCGCGATGGCGAGCGCGCCGAGCCGCACGAGGCTCGTGTACTGCTGCGTGCCCAGCACGAGTTGCGCGAGCAGTGGTGCCGCGAGGAACGCCAGGAGGCCGACGATCGCGTAGCTCCCGCAGACGGTCCACATCGCGGTCGAGATGACCCCGTGCCGCTCGTCGTCGGTCGTGGCCTTGTAGTAGAAGCGGAAGACGCCACCCAGCAGCCTGGACCCCGCGATCACGGTGGCGATGTCGAGGCTCATCTCGATCAGCTCGATGGCGCCGTAGTCTGCCGGGCTGAGATAGTGCGTGTACAGCGGCAGCATCACGAACGACACCGAGTTGCTGATCAGCGCCAGGGCGGTGAAGAGCAATGCGTTTCCGCCGAGCGATCGGAGCTGGATCGGTGGTGGCGTCGTCTCGCCGCTGCCGGACGGCAGGAGCGGATCGCCCCCGGCGGCGACGCTCGCCCCTTCCTGGGCCTCCGCCGCCTCGAGGCGCGGATCGATCTCGGGCATCGCGGCGGCGGCGCCGGGGGGCGATCCGCCCGCCGACTCAGCGCGGTTCGCCATGGACGATCCGGATCCCGGCGAAGCGCACGACGGGATCGAGCGAGTAGTGGGCCTGGAGCCAGCGGTCGACGACCGCCGGGCTCCGGGCGAGTCGCTGGAGCAGCCGCGTGCTCGTCACGAACCACACCGGATGTCCGGCGGCGCCCACCGTGCGCACACGGGCGGCGACGGTGGCCGTATCGGGAATGCCGTACGCTGCCGGGTCGTACGCGGCGTAATTCATGTCGACTGGCATGCCGAAGACGGCGAGCCCTCGCGCGCGCGGGGTGAGATAGTCGGTGAAGGGCAGGGTGCGATCCGGATCATAGACGAAGATCACGTCGCCCGGCTGCGCCCGGGCCGCGACGTACTCGGCCGCGCTCCGCCAGTCCTCTCGCTGGAGCCCGTGCGCCTCGAAGGTGACGAGCGTGACGGCGACGGCCGCGCCGACCGCGCCGGCCAGCCCGACGCGCACCGCTCTCGGACGGATGCGCTCGATCCAGTAGGCGTAGAGGAGCAGCACCGGCGGCACGGTCACGAGCACGTGCCGGGGTTGCACCGGCGTCACGTCGAGCAACCTGAGGGTGCCGAGCACACCCAGGGGCACCGCGCCCACGATCGTGAGCGCGACCTCCGCCCGCGTCCACGGTGTGCCGGGCGCGAGCGTGCGGGCGACCGGGATGAGGAGCGCGATGAGCACGATCACCAGCTCGGCGTGCGGCCAGGTGAGCGCCGTCGCGTCGGCCCCGAAGGCGCTCACGATCGTGCCGACGGTGCTCCAGACGGCGTAGCGGGGGTGCCCCGCGACATCGACCGCCGGGACGTCCACGGGATGCATCGCCACCTGCCGGAGCACCTCCGGGATGAGGGGCAGGAGGGCGCACCCGGTGAGGGCGAGCAGGCCGGTCAGCACGAGCACTCGGCGGCGCAGCACGAGCGCCGCCAACCACTCGCCGAGCAGCACGAAGCCCCCGTAGTAAAACGCGTAGAGCAACGCCGCGCTGGCGACGACGTAGCCGACCGCATCGGCCACGGCGACCCGGCCGGCCGCGGGTGCCGGCGATCCCGCGACGGTGGCGGGCGGATCGACGAGCCGGACAAAGAAGTACAGCGTCAGCGCGACCAGCAGGACCACGAGCGCGTAGCCGCGCAACTCGGCGGCCGCCCACACGATGCCCGGCAGGACGGCGGCCGCCAGGGCCAGCAGGCCCCAGTGCCGCACGCCCGCCCGCCGTCCGATGCCGGCCATCGTGACCACGACCAGCGCGGCCGCAATGGTCGAGAGCCCGCGCCCGAACTCCACCGTCCGGGAGATCCGCCGCCAGAGGTCCAGCACCGCGAAGTAGAGCGGCGGCTGGAGCTCGTAGTGCAGCGCGCGGTCGAGCATCGGGTGGAACGGCAGGCGCGTCGTGAACTCCGTGTACGCCTCGTCCATCCACATGCTCTTGTGTACCGAGTTCCACGTCGCGAGGACGACGAGCGCGAGCGCGGCCGCCCAGGCGGTCAGCCAACCGGCCGAGAGTCGGAGGGGCGCTCGCCCGTGCACCTGCACAGGTCCCGGCGAGTCGAACGGCGGCGCGCGCTTCGCCGCACCCGGCTGTGTCATCGCTGCGCAACCGGCGCGGACGCGGCCGGGAGCGCACCCGGCGGCGCGTACCGATAGAGGAAGCGCGGATACGTCTCCGGCGTGACCCACCGCCGCGGGAGCGTCCTGAGCGCCCCCCACCGCTCGCCGTAGTCGGCGGCGAGCCGATAGCGCGGCGCGAGCAGAGCGACCGGGGGCGGCAGGGAGTCGAGCGGGCGATAGCTGATGATGTACGCCTCACCGCGTGGTGCGACCACGGCAGCGAGCAGGGCGTACGCGCGCGCCCGGTCGGCGTCGGTGTGACCGGGCCCGCGCCCCATGTCCTCCAGGGCGACCCAGTGCGCGCCCGGGTGGAAGAGCGGCACGCCGTCGACCGCCGGCCCGATGTCCGGCGCGTACACGGGGCCCGGAAGGCCCCGCATCGTGGCCGCGAAATCCGCGAGCTCGGCGGCCGCCCGGGGCGACACGATCACCGTCTCCGGCGCGTAGATCAGCGCCGCGAAGGCAAGGGCGACGCCGGTTGCCTGGACGGCCCGCAGGGCCGGTGTGCGAGGCCGAACGAGCTCGGCGAGTCCGACCGTGCCGACGACGATCAGGAACCCGCCGAGCGGGATGAACACGTTGTCGGACGAGCCCCAGTCGAGCGAGCCCATGACCGCCGAGCACACCGCGGCGGCGAGTTGCACGTGCCACACCCGGAGCGCGTCGCGATCGCGCACCGCGCGCGCGATGGCGACGAGGGTGAGCGCTCCGGCCGCGATCGCGAGCACGCCGTAGTGGACCCAGAAGAAGCGCGCGACCCGGACGAACGTCTCGGTGTTGACGCGCGACCACCCACGCGGCACGTCCCAGGTGAAGTAGTGAAAGGCGGGGCCAAATGGCCACCGCGCGGCGGCGAGGTAGAGGCCCGGCCCGAGGATCGCGGCCACGACCCAGTAGGGCAGTGCACCCCGCCACCCTCGCCACCCTCGCCAGGCCGCCCACCCCCGCGGCTGCCCCGCCACCCGGTCCTGCCAGCTCTCACGCCAGGTGAGAAAGGCGACCCCGCCCAGCACGAACAGGGCACCGTGCTGCTTGAACCAGAAGGAGACCACGAGGACCACGACTCCCAGCAGACGGGCGCGGCGGGTGCGGGCGCGGTCGATGAGATAGGTGCCCGCGAGCGCCGTGCACAGGAGCCAGGAGTCGGCGTGCGCGTTGTCGAGCAGGGTGTCCATCGCGCGGTACGCGCTGGCGAACAGCCCGAGTCCGATCCATCCCCACCACCGCGAGCCGGTCCAGGCCCGCACCGACGCGTAGATGAGCAACCCGCTGCCCAGCGCACCGGCGATCGCGGCGATGCGGGCGGCCTCGAGGTGCTCACCGAAGACCCACGTGAACGGGACGCACAGATAGTAGAACAGGGGGTTGTAGGCCAGGGCCACATAGTCGGGCGTCGGCTCGGGGTATACGGGCAGCCCGTGCGCGGCCCGCGTGATGTGCCCGAGCAGCGTTTCCTCCATGACCTCGAGCTGAAACGGGAACGCCGCGTGATCCCACCAGAGGAAGACCATGAACCCGATCGGCACCGCCGCCCAGAGCGCGAGCGCCCCGCGCGCCAGCGGCGGCCGGGGCTCGGCGCCCGCGTCGCGTCGCCCGCGTGCGCGCCAGAGGTCGGCGGCGACACAGGCCAGGAGGGCCGCGAGCACGGCCGCGCGAAGGGCCAGGACTTCGCGTCGTGTATCCATCGGCACGTGAGGCGACCGGCGCGGCGCTAGAAGGTGAGGTCGTCGGCCGTGGTCACGAGGCGCACCCTCGTGGCAGCTCGCCTCGCGCACGGAGCGCGGCGAGCACTGCGCCCGCGGCCGCCCGATGGCCCTCGGCGTTCCAATGCCATGCGTCACGGTAGTACACGGGCTGCGGCTGGTGGCGCCGGAGCGTGTCGGTGAGATCCACGATCGGCACGCCGGCGGCGGCAGCGAGCGGCCGGAGCTCGGCGAGCGGGCGGTCGAGATCGTACGTGCCCGGATCGGTCAACGGAACGCCCGAGCGGGGGAGGTAGGCGAGGTCGGTTGGACGCGACACCTGGACGGCGCCCGGCACGAAGATGAGGAAGAGATCGGCGTTCGCGGTACGGGCGGCGTCGTGGATCGACGCCAGGAACGCGGCCATGCGGTCGATGTTGTCCGGCGCGTACAGTGGATTGGCGCCGCGGCGGTAGTAATCGAGCAGCAGCTTCCACCGCTGCCGCTGCGAGGGCCGTCCACGAACCGCGGAGCTCAGCGCGTCATAGTCCTCCGACAGGTGGGTCACGAGCTGCGAGCGTGACAGTAGCCCCAGGCGTCCGCGGTGCGCCGGCACCAGCCCGATGCCCCGCCGGCGGGTCGCGGAATCGATCCGGATGTCGGACCACTCGTTCACGTAGAACTGATAGATGACGACGTTGGGCCGCAGCAGGGGCACCAACTCGCGGATCTCCGGGCCCTCCTCGTTGGGGCCGTAGCCGGTGACGCCGCCGTCGATCACCTGGACCGGGTCGCCCTCGCCCTCGCCCGCTCCCCCCGGGTGGGCGCTACAGCGGGCGAGCGCCGCGGCGAGTCGCGCCGAGTACGAGGAGTCGTAGTCGAGCCCCTCGGGCATCGTGAACGCGTCCCCCACCGTCAGCACCCGGTACGTGCCCGGCGTCGGGCGCGCCGGCGCGATCTCGGGTCCCGGCAGGCCGAGCGCATTGGTGCGGACCACGTAGTCGTAGTCGTTGTAGCGCAGACGCGTGACGCGGTTCGGGATGAGGCCGAAGGCGCGCGTCGGGTGCACCATGAGCGCCGGCCGCTCGCCCCAGCCCCCGACCTCCGTGGGCGCAAACCGCGCCAGCGCGACCTCCGCGCCGAGGAGCAGCGCCGCCGCCGCGCCGAAGCCCGCCATCCACGCCCACGCCGGCCCGAGGCGTCCCCGCCGGTGGGTCGTCGAGAGGATGGTCGCGACCAGCGCCGCGGGCGCGCTCGCGAGCACGGCGAGATACCCGTACCCCGCCGGCAGCACGAACAGCGTCAGCACGGCGCTCGCGAGCGCCGTGCGCCGGAGGACCGACGACACGCGTCCGCCGTCGGCGTGCCGCGTCGTCCACTCCAACCACCCGGCGAGCAGCACGGCCGCCGCGAGCAGGAGGCAGAGCGCCCGCTGCGGCCGGCCATCGGGCGTCAGGTGCGGCTCGACGGCGACCAGGATGCTCGGGACCACGAGCCCAACGGCCCACGCCAGCGCCGCCGCGCGCCCCGCCACCCACCGGGCGACATCCCGCTGCACCCACGTCACCAGCCGCTCGATCCCCACCGCCCCGGGCACCGCCAGCGCGAGGACGCACACGGCGGCCACCGCGTGCAGCGCCGGACGTGCGTGCAGCGCGCTCGCCGTCCACCGCAATGGCTCCTGGTGGAGGAGGAACACCGCATACGAGATGACGCCCAGCCACACCACGGCGCGTGCGACGATCGGCGGCGCCGCGGCCCGGATCGCCGACCAGGCGGCGTAGAACAGCCCGACCAACCCGACCGTGACCAGGAGGTTCGAGACCAGGGCGCCCCAGAGGAAAATCGAGGCCCCGAGGCCGGCGACGTAGCAGGCGGCGCCCGCCATCCCGATCCGGAGCGCGCGCGGTTCCTCGGCCCGTCGCTGCGCGAGCCATGCCCCAGCCGCCATGCCCGCCGTGAACTCGGCGAGACGCGACCCGAAGAACATGCCGGTGAGCCAGTAGTAGCGATCGCTCGACCACTCGATGCCCGCCGCACGGGAGAGGAGCGTGACCGCGACGCTGCCCCAGAAGAACGACCCGAGCCCCAGGCGCCCGGCCAGTCGCCAGAGCACCGGGAAGACGACGTACAGCTGGATGATCAGCCAGACGAACCACCACGACGGCGAGATGGCGAAGAAGAGCGAGGGCAGGAAGCGCAGTCCCGTGAGGCTCAGGAGTGTCGCGGGGGACCCGAAGCTCATCGTCTCGGCCGGAACGGCGAGCGCCAGACCCAGGATCACGAAGTGCATCGCGATGTAGAGCGGATAGAGCCGGGCGGCCCGGCGGCGGTAGAACGCGCCGGCGTCCAGGGAACCGCCGAGCCGCCCACCCGCGCGCGCGCAGGCCGACAGGGTGAGCCCGAGTCCGCTCGCGAAGATGAACACGCCGGGACCGGCGTCGCCAAGCCAGCCGAGAAAGCGGATGCCGGCGACCACCGGGTTCGGGCCGGCCGGGAAGAAGGTGTGCAGTCGCGTGGTCAGCGTCGGCCAGGCGTTGTCGGGGTTCGTGAACCAGGGGCCGGCCGCGAACGACTCCACGAAGTGGTTGAGGAGAATCCCGACGAGCGCGAACGCCTTCGCGGCCTCGAGCCAGTCGAGGCGCTCACCCGTCCCGGCGGCCGCCGTCCCCACCGGTCGCGGACGCGTTGCCCGCGGCCGGACCGGCGCCGCGTAGCGCCTCAGTGGACCCGCGGTGTCCGCGCCCCGAGCCGTCATGCACCGGACCGCAACGCGGCGAGTCGCCAGGTCGCGGCGGGGCGCGCCGCGAGCGAGGTGGCGGGATGCGAACCGGCACGCTCGATGGCCGCGATCGCGCAACCGGTGACGCACGTGCCGGCGAGCTGGCGGACGGTCTCGAAGGACACTTGGTTGAATGCGTCGCGCGCGAACCGGTCGTTGAGAAAGGCGATCGTGTCGTCCACCTCACGGGCCAATCCCTGCTCGAGTGCTCGGAAGCCCGCGACCACGGAGTCGACGAGGGCCGCCGACGGCGGCTCGTGACCACGGCCGATCCCGGCATAGGCGACGTCGCCGTCCACGAACTCGCGCTCGTGGTACAGGTTGCACCCGTCGAACAGCGCCCGCGCCCGCGGCGCCAGCCGGAGGATCGCGTCGCGCCCCGCGACGTAGTCCCGGTGCGCCGTGCACATCATGATCCACTCGGCGTCCCCGACGGCCGCCCCGAGGTCGGACGTGAAGATCTCCGTCAACCCGAACTTTCGCAGGTTCTGGTCGTCGGCCCGCACGTACGGGTCGTGCAGCCGGACCGTACACCCTCGCGACCGGAGGAGCATCGCCAGGGCCAGCGTCGGCGAGTTGCGCGTGTCCTCGGAGTTGAAGCGATAGGCGGTCCCGAGCAGGGCCACCGTCCGGCCGTCCACCGGCCCGAATGCCCGCTCGGCGAGCTGCACGGCCGCGGCGGGCGAGGCGTCGTTGATCTCACGGGCGGCGAGGATGAGGCTCCGGCTCGTGTCCGCCCCGCTCTCGATCCGGCGCCACCAGAGGAGGATGCCGTCCTTGGGGAGGCAGTGACCCCCCACGCCGATGGTCGGCACGAGCAACCCGCCGCTCGGCACCGCCGTGGGATCGCTGCTCGCACGGTCGGCCTGCGCGAGCCGCGCGTTCACCGCATCCCGCAACGCGTAGAAGTCGACGTCGCGCGCATCACAGTCGCGGGCCACCTCGGCCGCGAACGCGATCCGCACGTCGCGGTAGGCGTTCTCCAGCGTCTTCACCACTTCCGCCGTCATGCTGTTCGTCGGGTACAACACCCCGCCGGTCACGATCCGGCGGTAGAGCCGGCCGATCAGCTCCGGCGTCGCCGGATGCAAGCCGGCCACGATCTTGTCCGATGTGCGCACGCGCTCGACCAGCCGGCCCGGCATCACCCGGTTCGGGCTGTTGCCGAGCAGGATGTCGCGGCCCTCCACGAGCCCGTACCGCTCGAAGTGCTCCCGGACGACGGTCGTCATCGACGAGGGCGCGAGCGTCGACTCGAAGACGATGAGCGGCACGTTGCCCGTCGGCCGCGCGCGGAGCGCCTGGGCGGCGCCCGTCAGGGCTTCGAACAGCGGGTCGTAGTCGGGCGCGAACCCGCGCTTGTCGGTCTGCACGCACACGAGCACGACGTCCGCATCGCGCACCGTCGACGGGTCGCTGGTCGCGCTCAGGAGGCCGGCCGCGACGGCGTCGGCGACGATCGCATCGAGCGCCGGCTCCACGCCACCGATCGGCGACCGCCCGGCGTTGATCGCGTCGACCTTCCACCCCGAGTTCCGCGATGCGCGCTGGAGCACGACCACGCGGGCGGGCTCGTCGGTCCCCTCCCGGATGCGGGCATGGGCGAGCAGGGCGGCCATCGGCATCCCGACGATGCCGGGGCCGATCACGACGATCTTGCGAACCTGCCAGGACTGAACGCCGTCGGCGCGGAGAGTGAGCGGCACGGAGCGATGTGAGAGAGAGAAGGGAATGGACGAACGGCTAGGCGGCAGCGTCGACGAACTGGCGGTACCACAGCTCGAGGTTCACCAACCCCCAGAGGCGGCGGCCGAAGGCCATCTCGTCGTCGAGCAGCCGCTCCACCGCGACCGGGTCGAAGATGCCACGCTCGCGTGCCCGCTGCGACAGGAGCACGTCGGCGAAGAAATCGCGCGAGGCGCCTTTGGCCCACAGGTGGAGCGGCACCGGAAACCCCATCTTGTCCTTCCGCTGGGCCACCGCCGACGGCAACAGGTTCGACGTCGCCCGCTTGAGGATGTACTTGAGCTCCCCGCCGCGGAACTTCATCCGTGGCGGCATGCTCGTGACGAGGTCCGCGATCCGATGGTCGAGCAGCGGCACCCGGGACTCGAGGGAGGCGGCCATGCTGACGCGATCCTCCACGTGAAGGAGCGCCGGCAGCCCGGTCACGAGATCGAAATGCGTCATCTTGTTGTAGTACGACTGCGTGTCGGGATGATTGAAGACCGACTGGAAGCGCGCGAAGAGCGCCTCGCGGTCGTACGCCGCCCGGAAATCGCCGCTGAAGAGATCGAGCGACCCGCCACTCCGATCGATCAGGCGGAAGTACCGGCGGTCCATCGGCTCGAACACGTCCCGCTGCCAGAAGTGCTGAAGCATCGGCGCGTACTGGCGCAACGCCGGCAGGTTCGGGATGATCGACTTGAGCGAGACGATGTGCTCGGCCTCCTCGTTGCTCTCGAAGATCGCGCCCTTGATCGCCTGCTCGAAGTAGGCCACGAGGTAGCGTGCGTACCCGCCGAAGATCTCGTCCCCGCCCTGCCCCCCGAGCACGACCTTCACATGATGGGCCGCGCAGCGCGCGACCATGAACTGCGGGAAGAGGCCCGGTCCGGCGACGGGCTCGTCCATCTGGTAGACCATCTGCGGGAGCAGATCCACGAACTGCTGCTCGGTCGGCACGATCTCGTGCACGCAGGCCCCGCATCGCGCCGCCACCTGGCGGGCGTAGGCGCTCTCGTCGAACTCCGGCCCGTCCCGGAAGACCCCGGTGAAGGTGTGCATCGGGCGCGACGCGTGCGGCGCCGCCAGCAGGGTCACGATGCTGGAGTCCATGCCGCCGCTCAGATACGCGCCGACCGGCACGTCGCTCCGGAGCTGGAGCCGGATCGCGTCCTCGAGCAGCCGGCGGAGCTCGACCGCGAAGTACTCCTCCGTGTGGTACGGATCGATCTGGAACCGCGGCTCCCAGTAGCGCCGCGTCTCGACCGCCCCCGAGGCGAGGTCGATCATCTGCCAGTGCCCGGGCGGCAGCTTGCGGACGCCGGCGAACAGGGTGCGGTCGCCGGTCACGAGCTGGAAGGTCACGTACTCGCGGACCGCGTCCTCGTCGGCCGTTGCCCGAACCGCCGGGTGGCGCAGCAGGGCCTTGACCTCCGACGCGAACAGGATGCGCCGGTCCGTCGCGTGATAGTAGAGCGGCTTGATCCCGAAATGATCCCGCGCCGCGAACACCGTTCGCCGCTCCCGATCGTAGAGGAGGAAGGCGAACATGCCGTTGAGCGCCTTCACGCAGTCGGGACCGTAGGTGGCGTACATCGCCAGGATCACCTCGGTGTCCGAGGTCGTCCGGAAGGTGTGCCCCCGCTGGACCAGCTCCGCCCGCAGCTCGACGTAGTTGTAGATCTCGCCGTTGAACACGATCGTCAGCGGCCCGGCCGTCATCGGCTGCGCTCCGGTCACGAGATCGATGATGGCGAGGCGCTTGTGGTAGAGCCCCACGCCGTCGGCGATGAATTCGCCCTCCCCATCGGGCCCGCGATGGTCGAGGGCGGCCGCCATCCCGGCGAGGGTCCCCTGGTCGACCGGCGTCCGGTCGCGGTTGATGATCCCGACTATGCCGCACATGGACGGGTCCTCAGGATGCGGCGCCGGACGCCGCACCGGACGCCGCATTGGACGCGGCGCCACCGGCGCCCGCGCGGGCCGGCCGGACGTCGGCGACCGCGGAGGTGACCGACGGCGGGGCGGGCGAGTGCGCCGCGCTGGCCACCGCGGCGTCCGGAACGCGAAGCGGCGTCTCCCGCGCCAGGATCGCCCGCGCATGGGTCGTCATGTCGACGAGCCGGAAGTGCTCGCCGAGGACGCCCATCACGCGGGCGAAGAGCGCCGCCTTGCGCCGGCCGGAGAGGTCCATGCCGGGGAAGAATCGCAGCGCCGGGGCCTGATCCCCGCCCAGCAGGTCGAGCGGGTGCAGCAGGAAGCTCGGCTCCGTCCCCGTCGCCCGGCACATCGCCAGCGCGAAGCGCAGGTAGCCCATCATGGCCACCTCGGAGATGCGACTCAGGTACAGGAGGTAGCTCAGATGGAACGGGGTCTTGAGGATCGGCGTCGTGGTGACCGGGATCTCCAGCAGGGTGCGGCCGGCCGGGAGGGCCCAGCGGTACGGCCGCACGGGCCGGAAGCCGTCGCGTGCCGATCCGAACAGCGCCGCCCGCTGTGCACGCTCCGCCGCCGTGAGGCGCGACGTCCAGAAGTAATAGGTCCGCGCCAATGGCCCGAGATAGGTCGGGAGCGTCGACGCATCGTAGAGATAGCCCCGATCGAGCAGGATCTCGAGGAGGGTCGGGCTCCAGCTGTATCCGGGCCCGCGAAACCCGACCGGGCGCCGGCCGGTCGCGCCGGTGATCGCCGACTCGGCGCGCCCGATCTCGGCCTCGAGCTGGTCCGGCGCATACCGGTGCAGCCACGGCTCGTGCTCGTACGAGTGGTTGCCGACGTCGTGCCCGGCCGCCACCATCGCCCGCAGCAACGGCTCGTGCGCCGGCACCGCCGCGTCGCAGCCGACGACGAAGAAGGTGATCCTGAGCCCCAGCCGCTCGAGGATCGGCAGCACGGTCGGGAAGAAGACGTCGTAGTACGACGGGCGCTGCTCCCACCCCGGATCGCCGTGCGTCTTGAGGTAGGACCAGAGATTGTCGACGTCGAGCGAGACGCTCGCGAGCGGGCGCTGATCGGTCATCGGTGACGAGAGAGGGACGCGCCTAGCGCTCGGCGGTGGTGGATGCTGTCTCCGTGACGGCCGCGGCCTGCCGGGACCCGGCGTAGGAGCCCCGCGGATCCGCGTCGGCCACTTCGGCGGCGCTGGCTGAACCGGGCCCCGGTGCGTGGGCGTGTCGACCGCGGGCCGGGGTGCTCCGGCGGCGGCCGTCCTTGGCGCCCCCGATGCTGCCGCCGCTCGTCCGGGTGGCGGGCCCGCCCGGCGCCGCCTGGGTGCCGAGGAAGAGCGCCAGCGCGGCTGCCTGCCGGGCGGCGAGACCGAGGGTCTCGTTCACGTTCAGCGTGCCGTAGGCGATCTGCGCCGAGTTGACGATGTAGACGCCGTCGACCGAGGTGCGCAGCGGTGGCAGCAGCGCGCGCGAGTAATCGAGCGTCGAGATCGCCAGCACTTCCCGCGCCCGAGCGACCCGGGTGGCGACGACGTCGGCCGGCCGGAAGCCGGGGTACATCCGCCCGAGCACGTCGATCGACTCGGCGACCAGATCCTCATCCGTCCGGTTCCACGTCGCGTCGTCCTGCGCCAAGTAGCGAGGCAGGTACACCAGCGAGTGACCGCCGAACGTCGCGGGGTCGACGAGCGCCGTCATCTCGATCACACCCGTGAATGGCACCCACCGATCGGTGATGTTCGTCACGTAATACCCGGAGAGCGGCCGCCGGAGGAGCAGCGACGGGCAGATCACGCCCTGGTACACGACGCCCCGGAGCCGTGACCGCTCCTCGGCGCTGAGCTGGGGACAGAGCGCGGCCACCTGGGAGCACGGCACCGTGAGCACGACCGCGTCGAAGCGGCGAGTCTCGCCGCCGGCGAGCTCCACGACCGCCCCCGCCCCCGCCCCCGCACCCGTTCCCGTCTCCGCGCCCCCACCCCCTCCCGCCCGGTCGGCGCGGACCGACACGACCGGCTGGCCACAGCGGAGCGCGACGCCGCGTGTCTGGACCCGTGCCCGGAGCCGCGCCAGCACCGCGTCGTAGCCCCCGTCGACGTAGCCGAACATCTCGCGCTTGAGCCCCGACCGTCGAGCGGCGTACAGGCGGGCGATGATCGCCCAGATGAAGGCCGCGCTCGCCTGCTCGGCGTGGTCGCCCAGCTTGCTGCGGAGGAGCGGCAGCCAGATGCGCTCGACCGTCCGCCGGCCGGAGAGTCGGGTCAGCCACTCGACCGCCGTCAGATGCTCGAGGGGGCCCGGATCCGTGATGCGCGCTGCCGCCAGGATCGTGTACGCCAGCCGCGCCTTGGACACTGGCCCGAGCGGCGGGAAGCGCAGGAAATCGAGCGGCGTCGTCATCGGGACGAGCCGGCCGTCGGTGAAGAAGCCGGTCCGGGTCGTCCGCCACTGGATCCGGTCGCCCAGCCCGATCTCGTCGAGCAACGCCCGGAGATGGGTGTCCGACAGCAACGTGACGTGGTAGAACCGATCCCAGGTCACGTCACCGATCCGATCGGCCCGGGCGAGCCCGCCGACCCCCGTGCCGCCCTCGAGCACGGTCACCTCGTGCCCGGCCTCGATCAGCCGGAGCGCGAGCCCGAGGCCGAGCATCCCGCCGCCGACGATGCCGATGTGCGACGCCCCTGCCGTCACCGGTCCCCCGTCAGACGCGTCGCGGGGCCGTGGCGCGGCGCATCGCGAGCCGCGCCAGGAGCCCGAGGTGGCCGACCACCGTGCGCAGCACCTTCATCTTCGATCGCCCGATCATCCGCACCTCGAGCGTGGTCGGGAACTCGACGATCCGCGAGCCGTGGAGGTCGAGCCACCCGAGCATCTCGGCGACGCCGAGGAAGCCGGTGTGCGCCACCCGGACTGCCGACGCCGCGCTCCGGCGGTAGACGCGGAAGCAGCTCGTGTACGTGTTGAGCTTGTGGTGCAGCACGAGCCGGTAGAGGTGGGAGAGCGACTTGGAGAGCCCGAGCCGCCACCGCGGGACGTTGCGGACCTGCCCGTCGGGATGGTACGGCGAGGCCGTCACGAGATCGACGCCGTCGGCCAGGAGCGGAATCATGCGCCCGAGCTCGTGCGGGTCGTACGTGCAGTCACAGTCCATCGAGCAGACGATGTCGGTTGTCGCCCGCTGGATGCCGGTGAGGATGCCGGCGGCCACCCCGCGATTCACCGCGTGCCGAATGAGGACGCAGTTCGGCTTGGCGCCGAAGACGCGATGGAGCGCGTCCCACGTCCCGTCCGTGCTGTGGTCGTCGACGAAGATGAACGTGAAGTCGTACTGGGTGAGCCGCGCCTCGACGCTCGCCAGCGTGTTGGCGAGGTATGGGAGGATCAACTCCTCGTTGTAGCACGGGATGATGACCGACACCGGCGTCGGCGCGGCGACGGCGGCCGTCGTGAACGCCGCGATCCCGCCCGTCTCCGCGAGTGTCTCGCCCCCGCCGCCCCCGCCGCGCCCGCCACC
>Ga0209062_1000870_pt1 | contig 68306 bp, 61 predicted proteins | sample Coa_R2_2_FD_187158 | JGI IMG/M metagenome (GOLD analysis project Ga0209062, IMG submission 187158) | Surface soil microbial communities from Centralia Pennsylvania, which are recovering from an underground coalmine fire - Coalmine... | ecosystem: Environmental > Terrestrial > Soil > Unclassified... | reverse complement strand
ACGACTATCCCGATGGCCAACTCGCCATCTTCGACGGACCGCGGCGCCTGGCCTCCTTCGATCCCGACGGGAACCTGATCGATGCATCACGCGCCGCTTAACTCCGCTCGGCGGCGCCCGCCCGTGGTTCTGTGGACAACGCTCCCGCGTTGCCCACAGCCCCACAGGCGCAACAGCAACAGCAGCGGACATTTGATGTGCTATGAAAGACGGACATCTTCACGCGCTACCGACAGCGGAGGATCGCCCGCTGCGTCCTGCCTCCGCCATTGGCATGAGAACGATCGTGCCTTAGAATGATCAAGCTATAGCATTGGTGGCCCAATATGACGCTAAATGTTGAGCAGCGCCGGGAAATCGACGGAGCGCGCGCGCTTCGCCACGAGACCCGCCGGGCCACCGTGCCGGCGCTGGAGGAAATCCTCTTCGAGCCGATCCCGGTGCTGAATCACGGCTTCATCCGCGTCATCGACTATATGGGCGACGATGCCGCGATCGTGCAGGCGGCGCGCGTCTCCTATGGGCGCGGCACCAAGAAGGTGCACGAGGATGCGGGGCTCATCCGCTACCTCATGCGCCATTGGCACTCGACGCCCTTCGAGATGGCGGAGATCAAATACCATGTGAAGCTGCCGATCTTCGTGGCGCGGCAGTGGATTCGCCACCGCACCGCCAATGTCAACGAATACAGCGCCCGCTATTCGCGCCTTACCGACGAGTTCTACCTACCGGAGCCGGAGCAGCTCGGAATCCAGTCCTCGGCCAACCGGCAGGGGCGCGGCGCCGCGATCGGCGCCGAGCAGGCGGCCGAGGTCCTCGCCATCCTGCGCGAGGATGCCCGGCGCTGCTATGACGACTATGTCCGCCTCCTCAACGAGGACGAGGACGGCCGGCCGATCGATCCCGGTCGGGCCGGCCTCGCGCGCGAGCTCGCGCGCATGAACCTGACGCTCGGCACCTATACCGAATGGTATTGGAAGACCGACCTCCACAATCTCATGAACTTCCTGCGCCTGCGCGCCGATGCGCACGCGCAATACGAGATCCGCGTCTATGCCGAGGCCATGCTGGAGACGCTGCGGCGCTGGGTCCCGCACACCTACGAGGCGTTCCGGGAATACCGCCTCGGCGCGGCGCAGATCTCGGCGAGCGGGCTCGCCGTCATCCGCCGCCTCCTCGCCGGGGAGACGGTCTCAGCCGAGGCGAGCGGGCTCTCCAAGCGCGAATGGCGCGAGCTGATGGCGGTGCTGGGCCGCGAGGACAAGTGAGCGGGACCGCTTTCGCGCCGAGAGCGTCGCGAGCGGATGGGCGGCGCCGAAACCCGGGTCCCGCGGGTATGCGCCGCCTGATCGGCGCGTAAAACCACTTGGACTGCGAACGTTGAAGGGGACCCACCATGCATTTTCGCTTTGTCCGGGCCGGCATCCTCTGCGCGGCGATTGCCGCCGCGCCACTGCTTTCGGGCTGCGTCGTCGAGCAGCGGCCGCCGGTCGCTGCCGTCGAGGTCATCGCGCCGCGCCAGCCGCCGGCGCCCAGGGTCGAGGTCATCCCGCCGGCGCCGCGCCCGCTCGACATCGTCGAATGGCGGCCCGGCCGCTGGCACTGGGATGGGCGGGAGTTCGTCTGGGTGCCCGGCGAATGGGTCGAGAAGCCGCGGCGCGAGGCGCATTGGGTGCCGGGGCATTGGAACGAGCGGCCGAACGGTACCTGGGTCTGGGTGCAGGGCCACTGGCGCTGACGATCCGCGGCTCAGGCCGCGGTCACGTGATTGCGGAAGCGGATGGGGGCGGCGATGTTGCGCATCGGCTCAAGATCGCCGCCGGTGCCGTGGATCGTCACCGTCCCGTAGCCGAAGATGCGGCCGGCGATCGACTGGTCGACATTGACGCTCTCGACCTTCGACATGTTCATCTCGACCGTGTCGCGGCGCAGCAGGCCGCGCTTGTAGATGATGCGGCGGTCGGTGACGGCGATCTCGGTGGTGCGGCGCTGAATGAAGCCGCGGAGCCAGGCGATGGCGGCGGCGAGCGCGAGCGCCGCGGCGAGCACCAGCGCGGCGAGTTGCCCCGTCGGGTCGATGAGTTGTAGCGCCAGCACGACCGCGCCGATCGCGAGGATTGCGAAGCCGATCGCGTGCAGATAGACGAACCAATGCAGGCCCGTCACATACCGCACCGTCTCGCCCGGCTGGAGGACTTTGGCGACGTAGCTCATCGGATTCCCCGCCCTTCCCGATGACGAACGATCGAGAAGAGAGACAGTATTGCGTCGCCCGCGCCGGCGTGTCGATGGCCGCGCAGCGGCTCGGTGCAACTGCACGGCCGAGCTGATAGCATCGCCGGGATGAAGGGTCTTTGCCTTGCCGCGCTGGCGCTCTGCGCCGGTTTCGCCGCGGCGCCCGCCGCGGCGAAACCGGAAACCCTGCTCTACAGCGCCACATGGGCGGGCCTCCCGGCGGCCGATATCGCGATGCGGCTCGAGGAGGGGGAGGGCGGCTATCGTTCCGAGATCGAGATCCGCACGAAAGGTTTGCCGCGCCTCTTCACGCGCTTTCGCGGGCTGGGCCGCAGCAGCGGCGCGATTTCCGCCGCCGGCTTCGCCGAGCCCCTCGAATACGACGCCTTCTATGATCTCCGCTCGCGCAAGGGCAAGCGCATCAGCCTGCGCTTCCTGCGCGAAGGCGGCCGCGTCATCGCTGAGCGCGGGCCCGAGGATGGCAGCAGTTCCAGCAACCCGCCTCTGCCGGCGGCGCAGCGCGTCGGCGTCGTCGATCCTCTGACCACCGTCGATTTGATGCGCGAGGCGCTGCGGACGGGCGCCGCGCGCGGGCGCGGCTTTCACATCCCCGTCTATGACGGCAAGCGCCGCTTCGAGGTCGAAGAGCGAGGCCTGACGAGGGAGCGCCGCCGCTTCGGCGGCAAGGAGGAGCCGGTCCTCCATCTCGCGCTCCAGCTGCGTCCCATCGCCGGGTTCCGGCCCGATGGCGAGGAGGGCAGCCCCGACGCCGCGCCGCGGCCGCTCGATGTCTTCTTCAGCGACGATGCGGCGCTCGTCCCGCTGCGCCTCGAAGTCGCGATCGCCTACTTCACCGTCGTCGTCGAACTGACCGGCCGCTGCGAGGGCGCGGTGGCCGCGTGCGGCGTCGCCGCACGCTGATGGAGGTCGAACCTTTCCGGCCGCAGCGCCGCCACCCATATTCTCCGCCTGCATCCCTTCGGGAGCCGTCGATGACCGCCTGCACTCTGCGCCTTGCCATCGCTCTCTCCGGACTCCTCCTGCTCGCGCCGGCGGCTTTCGCCGTCAATCAAACCGTCGAGCAGAAATGGGCCCTGATGGACCGGTGCACGAAAATGGCGCTGCAGAAATATCCCGACAACACGCCGGACAACTATGCCAAGCGCGACGCTTTCGCGCGGCAATGCCAACGCCAGTCGCGCGTGCCCGTGCGGCAGAACCTGGCGCCGCCGGGAACCGCGCAGGCGCCAGGCGCTCCGACGGAATGAAGGCCGCCTTCGTCACCCCGGCGAAGGCCGGGGTCCATGGTGCCGTCCGCGCTCTGCGACAGACATGGATTCCGGCTTTCGCCGGAATGACGCAACAGAAGGGTTTCGCCGGAATGACGCGACAGAATATGCCGGGGTGAGCGCAAGCGGATGTGCCGGCCGGATGCGTCATTGCCGGCGCGCTCTGGCACCGCGGCGCGCGCTTCCGTAATATCCCTCCATGCCTCTCCTCAGCGCCGAACGCCCTCTCGCCGATATCGGCCATCGCCTCACCGTCCAGTCGGAGTTCCAGCCGGCCGGCGATCAGCCGCAGGCCATCGCCGAGCTCTCCGAGGGCATCGCCAAAGGCGAGCGCGATCAGGTGCTGCTCGGCGTCACCGGCTCGGGCAAGACCTTCACCATCGCGCATGTGATCGAGCGGGCGCAGCGGCCGGCCATCGTGCTGGCCCCCAACAAGACGCTGGCGGCGCAGCTCTATGGCGAGATGAAGAGCTTCTTCCCGGAGAATTCGGTCGAGTATTTCGTCTCCTACTACGACTACTACCAGCCCGAGGCCTACGTTCCGCGCTCGGACACCTATATCGAGAAGGAATCCTCGCTCAACCAGCAGATCGACCGCATGCGGCACGCGGCGACGCGCGCCATCCTTGAGCGCAAGGACGTCGTCATCGTCGCCTCGGTCTCCTGCATCTACGGCATCGGCTCGGTCGAGACTTATTCGACGATGACGGTGTCGCTCAAAGCGGGCGGCATGATCAGCCGGACGAAGCTGCTGCAGCAGCTTGTCGAGCTGCAATACCGCCGCAGCGATGCGAGCTTCCTGCGCGGCACCTTCCGCGTGCGCGGCGACACCGTCGAGATCTTCCCGGCGCATTACGAGGACCGTGCCTGGCGCCTCTCGCTCTTCGGCGAGGAGATCGAATCGATTCACGAGATCGATCCCCTGACCGGCGAGAAGACGGCGTCGCTCCAATCGATCAAGATCTATCCCAACAGCCACTACGTGACGCCGAAGCCGACGCTGCTCCAGGCGATCGAGCAGATCAAAGCCGATCTGAAGCTCCGCCTCGACGAGCTCTACGTGGCGGGCAAGCTGCTCGAAGCGCAGCGCCTCGAGCAGCGCACGACCTTCGATCTCGAAATGATGGCGGCGACGGGGAGCTGCGCCGGAATCGAGAACTATTCGCGCTACCTCACCGGCCGCCGCCCGGGCGAGCCGCCGCCCACCCTCTTCGAATACTTGCCGCCGGACGCGCTCGTCATCATCGATGAGAGCCATGTGACGGTGCCGCAATTGGGCGCCATGTATCGCGGCGACTATCAGCGCAAATCGACCCTCGCCGAATACGGCTTCCGCCTGCCCTCCTGCTGCGACAACCGCCCGCTCAAATTCGAGGAATGGGACGCGATGCGCGGGCAGACGATCTTCGTCTCGGCGACCCCCGGCCCGTGGGAGCTCGAGCGGACGGGCGGCGTCTTCGTCGAGCAGGTGGTGCGGCCGACCGGCCTCGTCGATCCGGTCTGCATCGTGCGCCCGGTCGAGAACCAGGTCGACGACCTCATGGCCGAATGCCGCGACTGCGCCCGCAAGGGCCAGCGCGTCCTCGTCACCGTCCTCACCAAGAAGATGGCCGAGGCGCTGACCGAGTACCTGCACGAATCGGGCATCCGCGTCCGCTACATGCATTCCGACGTCGACACGCTGGAGCGCATCGAGATAATCCGCGACCTCCGCCTCGGCGTCTTCGACGTGCTGGTCGGCATCAACCTCTTGCGCGAGGGGCTCGACATCCCCGAATGCGCCCTCGTCGCCGTGCTCGACGCCGACAAGGAGGGGTATCTGCGCTCGCGCACCGCGCTCGTGCAGACGATCGGCCGGGCCGCGCGCAATATCGAAGGCCGTGCCCTTCTCTATGCCGACCGGATGACAGACAGCCTCAAATTCGCCATCGATGAGACGAACCGCCGGCGCGAGAAGCAGGAGGCCTATAACCGCCAGCACGGCATCACGCCCGAGAGCATCAAGCGCGGCATCGCCGATATCCTGCAGAGCGTCTACGAGCAGGACCATGTGACCGTCGGGCTCGGCGAGAGCGATGCCGAGCATTACCAGGGCGCCGACCTCAAGACGGTGATCGCCGATCTCGAAAAGCAGATGCGGGCGGCCGCCGCCGACCTCGAATTCGAGGAGGCGGCGCGGCTGCGCGACGAGATCCGCCGCCTCGAACAGGCCGATCTCGGCATGCCCGTCGCGGCGCCCGCGGGGGCCCGCCGCGGCGCGCCCGCCCCGGCGATGCCGGGGCGCTCGACCGCGGGACGCGCCGGCACCTCGGCGCGCGAGGTGACGCTCGCCAAGATCCGGGCGCGCAAGAAAGGCGGCCGCGGGCGATGACGAGGGGTGCCATGCCGCGCGTCGCGCTGGTCACCGGCGCGGCGCAGCGCATCGGCCGCGCCATCGCCCTCGCCCTCGCCGCGGATGGCTGGGCGGTCGCGGTGCATTACCGTGCCTCGCGCGCGGCCGCCGAGGAGGTGGTCCGGGCGATCGCGTCGCGCGGCGGGCGCGCCGTGATGCTGGCGGCCGATCTCGCCGACGAGGCGGCGGTGCGCGGCCTCGTTCCGGCCGCCGTCGCCGCGCTCGGCCCGCTGGGCTGCCTCGTCAACAACGCCTCGATCTTCGAGAACGACACCGCGGCGACGGCGACGCGCGCCAGCTGGGACGCGCATCTCGAGGTCAATCTGCGCGCTCCCTTCGTCCTCATGCAGGCCTTCGCCGCGCAGCTCCCGGCCGAGGCGGAAGGCGCCGTCATCAACCTCCTCGACGAGCGCGTCTGGAACCTGACGCCCTATTTCGTCTCCTATACGGTGAGCAAGGCAGGGCTTTGGACGCTGACGCAGACCATGGCCCTCGCCTTGGCGCCGCGCATCCGCGTCAACGGCATCGGTCCCGGCCCGGCGCTGCCGAGCCCGCGCCAGAGCGAGGAGCAGTTCGCCCGGCAATGCGCCGCCCTGCCGCTGCGGCGCGGCACGAGCCCCGAGGAGATCGCGGCGGCCGTCCGCTTCATCCTCGCGGCGCCGGCGATGACGGGGCAGATGATCGCCCTCGATGGCGGGCAGCACCTCGCCTGGTCGCAAGCGGGCGACCGCCCGCCGCCGCGCGAATGAGACGGGGCCGGTTTCGGCGCCGGAATGAACCCGCTGCGGGTGTCTGGTTAACCAGCGGATTCGGCGCAGGAATCTGCCTCGGCCGGGTCGCGGCGGCGGAGTTGTTCACAGGCGGGAATCGACCGGAACTGCGGCGGCCTCGGCAAGCTCAAGTTACCGACTGTTACAGTAAATTTACCGGCGATTTACGCTTGACATTGATAAAACCGAACTAAAACAATGACTTGCTCGATTTGCCTATTTTTTAGGCAAACCGATGAAACCCTAGGGTTGGAGCGCGGGTGGAGTGGCACGCAACTTTCTTTTCAACAGAATTTTCCACAGAGATCGTGGATATCCGAAAACGCGAATTCCCTCATGCGCGACCGGGAGAATGGGCTCGAGCAATGGAGCCGGGCGACACCCTGTCCATGCGGTCATCGAGCCGAGGGCTGCGCGCGCCGTCGCGGCACTGCGGGCGGGATGTCAGACCCGGACGATCTTCCCCGGATTCATGATGTTGTCGGGATCGAGGGCGCGCTTCAGGGTGCGCATGACCGAGAGCGCCTCGCCGTGCTCGGCTTCGAGGAACTGGATCTTGCCGTAGCCAACGCCGTGCTCGCCGGTGCAGGTGCCGTCCATGGCGAGCGCGCGGGCGACGAGGCGCTCGTTGAGGCGCTCGGCCTCGGCGACGTCCTTGGGGTCGTCGGGGTCGAGCATCAGGGTCAGGTGGAAATTGCCGTCGCCGACATGGCCGACGAGCGGCGCCAGCATGAAGCTCCCCGCGATGTCCTTTTTCGTCTCGCTGATGCATTCGGCAAGGCGCGAGATCGGCACGCACACATCGGTCGCCCACATCTGCTTGCCGGGGGCGAGCGTCTTGTTGGCATAGGCGGCATCGTGCCGCGCCTGCCACAGCTTCTTGCGGTCCTCGGGCAGGGTCGTCCAGGAAAAGTCGTTGCCGCCGAATTCCTTGGCGATCGCCTGCACCGCCTCGGCCTGCTCGGCGACGCTCGCCTCGGTGCCGTGGAATTCGAGCCAGAGCGTCGGCGCCTCCGGCACGTCGAGCTTCGAATGGAGGCGGATCGCCTTCATCTGCACGTCGTCGGCGAGCTCGATGCGGGCCACCGGGATGCCGCTCTGGATCGTCATGATGACGGTGTTGACGGCGTCCTCGATGGTGGCGAAAGAGCACATGGCCGAGGAGATGGCGGCCGGGATGCCGTAGAGGCGCAAGGTCACCTCGGTGATGACGCCGAGCGTTCCTTCCGAGCCGACGAAGAGCCGCGTCAGATCGTAGCCCGCCGCCGATTTCCGCGCCCGGCGGCCGGTGCTGATGACCCGGCCGTCCGGCAGCACGACTTTGAGGGCGAGGACGTTGTCGCGCATCGTGCCGTAGCGCACGGCGTTGGTGCCGGAGGCGCGGGTCGACGCCATGCCGCCGATCGAGGCGTCGGCGCCGGGATCGATCGGGAAGAAGAGGCCGGTGTCGCGCAGATGCTCGTTCAATTGCTTGCGCGTGACGCCGGGCTCGACCGTGACGTCGAGATCCTCGGCCGAGACGCGCAGCACCCGGTTCATCTCCTTGAGGTCGATCGAGACGCCGCCTTCGAGGGCCGCCACCTGGCCTTCGAGCGAGGTGCCGGTGCCGTAGGGGATGATCGGCACCTTGTACGCGGCGCAGATCTTGACGGCGTCGGCGACATCCTCGGTCGAGCGGGCGAAGACGACGGCGTCGGGTAAATGCGGCGCGTGATAGCTCTCGTCCTTGCCGTGCTGCAGCCGGATCGCCGCTGCCGTCGACAGCGCCTCCCCGAAGCGCGCCTTCAAGGCGTCGATCACGGCGGGGGCGAGGGTATCGTTGCGCAAGGCGGGGGCGGGCATAGTATCGTTCCAGCGGGTGGCGGCGTCGGGCGACGGTACTCCGCCGCCTTGCGCTCTTCAACGGCGCCGAACCAACTGCGCCGAGGCGCCAATGCGTGACGCCCTGCTTGCGCTCCTGCATTCCCGGCTAATTGCGAAACATTCGCATCTGCCCTCTCCCGCTTGCGGGAGAGGGCAAGGGTGAGGCAACGAAGACCCGAACGCCCTGCGGTTATCACCACCCTACCCTCTCCCCAGCGGGGAGAGGGTTTGAAGGCCTGATTGCGGGGCGCTTCGGACCGCTACTCCGCTGGCGCCGCTGCGGCGGCGCCGATCTCGGAGGTGCAATTGGGGCAGCGCGTCGCCCGCAGCGAGATGGTCGAGGCGCAGTAGGGGCACTCCCTCGTCGTCGGCATGGCGGGCGGCGCCGGCTTCTTGGCCAGCTGGTTGAGCTGGCGGACGAGCAGGAAAACGGCGAAGGCGACGATCACGAAATCGAGGACGGTGTTGATGAAGACGCCGTAATTGATCGTCGCGGCGCCTGCCGCCTTGGCCTCGGCGACCGAGTTGTAATGCGCCCCCGACAGGTTGATGAAGAGGCTCGAGAAATCGACATGGCCGAGCAGGAGGCCGATGGGCGGCATCAGGATGTCGTTCACCAAGGAGGTGACGATCTTGCCGAAGGCAGCGCCGAGAATGATGCCGACGGCGAGGTCGACGACATTGCCGCGCATCGCGAATTCGCGGAATTCCTTGAGCATCGGCTCCTCCCTGGCGGATGGTCTGGCGGAGGCAAGCTTAGCACGAACTGCCGCGGCGCGCGCGGGCGCGGGCGGAACGCATCGCGCACCGCGCCGTTTACCCGCCGCCCGCGGACAATTCGGCGGCCGCCATGCGCCTTGCCTTCGCCCTGCCCCTTATCGCGCTCGCCCTTCTCTTCATGGCGCCGGCGACGGCTGCGCCGCCGCCGGCGCAATCCAACAGCCGGATCGAGGCCGAGCCGCCCGACGCCTCCGCGCGCGAGGATGTCGGCCGGATCATGGAGCTGACGCTGCCGCTCCTCGATGGGCAGGTGCTGCGCTATTACGACGGCGACGGCAATTTCATCGGCCTCGCGCGCCGGCGCGGGCTCACCATCCGCTTCTTCGATGCCGAGGGCAATTACCTCGGCCGCGCCCGGCGCGTGACGCAGCGGCTGACGCGCTATTTCGACGCCGAGGACAATTACATCGGCCGCCGCATCGACCAGCATCTCGTCACCACCCATGCCGCGACGGCTTACCGGCACGATCCCGGATGGGACGAGGGCACGGATGCGGGGCAGTGACGACCGAAAATTGCGCGGCAGACCGAATGCTTCTGCGCGTCGCCGCTGCGAAGCCGGCGCGGCGGCAGGATTCTTGCGACTTCGACCGCGGGCGATAGGGGCGATTGTGCCGAAGCGGCGGCGCGATTAAGTAATTGTTGCGCCATCGTTCCTAAGATGGCGGTAAACCGGGCGGGGTCGTCATGGCGCTGGCCGCAGTCACCCTCGATGACAAATACACGGTCACATCCGGCCGCATCTATCTGACCGGGACGCAGGCGCTCGTGCGCCTCCCCATGATGCAGCGCCAGCGCGACGCGGCGGCGGGGCTCGATACCGCCGCCTTCATCTCCGGCTATCGCGGCTCGCCACTCGGCGGGCTCGACCAGGCCCTCTGGAGCGCCCGGCGCTTCCTCGAGCGGAACCAGATCCGCTTTCAGCCCGGCGTCAACGAGGATCTCGCGGCGACCGCCGTCTGGGGCTCGCAGCAGGTCGGACTCTTCCCCGGCGCCAAGCATGACGGCGTCTTCGCCATGTGGTACGGCAAGGGGCCGGGCGTCGACCGCTCGGGCGACGTCTTCAAGCACGGCAACGCCGCCGGCAGCGCGCCCCATGGCGGGGTCCTCCTTCTTGCCGGCGACGACCACGCCTGCAAATCCTCGACGCTGCCGCATCAATCCGAATACGCCTTCATGGATGCCTGCATCCCGGTGCTGAACCCGGCTGGCGTGCAGGAGATCCTCGATTACGGGCTCTATGGCTGGGCGATGAGCCGCTACTCCGGCTGCTGGATCGCCATGAAGACGATCGCCGAGACGGTCGACAGCTCGGCCTCGGTCTCGGTCGACCCGCAGCGCGCGCCCATCGTGCTGCCGACCGATTTCGAAATGCCGGCGGGCGGGCTCAACATCCGCTGGCCCGACAAGCCCCTCGAGCAGGAATACCGCCTCCACAAATGGAAGCTCTATGCGGCGCTCGCCTTTGCGCGGGCGAACAAGCTCGACAGGGTGGTGCTCGACAGCCCGCGCCCGCGCATCGGCATCGTCACCACGGGCAAATCCTATCTCGACGTCCGCCAGGCCTTCGACGATCTCGGCATCGACGAGGCGCATGCCGCCGAGATCGGCATCCGCCTCTACAAGGTCGGCATGTCCTGGCCCTTGGAGCGCGAGGGCATCCGCCACTTCGCCGAGGGACTCGAAGAGATCCTCGTGATCGAGGAGAAGCGCGCCGTCATCGAGAACCAATTCAAGGAGCAGCTCTACAACTGGCGCGAGGATGTGCGGCCGCGCGTCGTCGGCAAGTTCGACGAGAACCGCGTCTGGATCATGCCTTCGACCGGCGAGCTGACGCCGGCGATGATCGCCCGGCTCATCGCCCAGCGGATCGGCAAGTTCTATACCTCGCCCGTCATCGAGGACCGTCTCAAATTCCTCGAATCCAAGGAGCGGCAGCTCGCCAAATACGAGGTCAAGATCGAGCGGACGCCGCATTTCTGCTCGGGCTGTCCGCACAACACCTCGACGAAGGTGCCTGAGGGAAGCCGCGCCGTCGCCGGCATCGGCTGCCATTACATGGCGGTCTGGATGGACCGCCAGACCGAGACCTTCACGCAGATGGGCGGCGAAGGCGTGCCGTGGATCGGGCAGGCGCCCTTCACCGAGACACAGCACATCTTCGCCAATCTCGGCGACGGCACCTACTTCCATTCCGGCATTCTCGCCATCCGCGCCGCCGTCGCTGCCGGCGTCAACATCACCTACAAGCTGCTCTACAACGACGCCGTCGCGATGACGGGCGGCCAGCCGGTCGACGGGCAGCTCTCGGTGGCCGACATCTCGCGCCAGCTCGATGCCGAGGGGGTGAAGCGCATCGTCGTCGTCAGCGACGAGCCCGACAAATATCCCGCCGGCGCCGCCTTCGCGCCGGGGACCTCCTTCCACCATCGCGACGAGCTCGACGCCGTGCAGCGCAGCCTGCGCGAGATTCCGGGCGTCACGGTCCTCGTCTACGACCAGACCTGCGCCGCCGAGAAGCGGCGCCGGCGCAAGCGCGGCAAGATGGCGGATCCGCCGAAGCGCGTCTTCATCAACGAGGCCGTGTGCGAGGGCTGCGGCGATTGCTCGACGGCGTCGAACTGCCTCTCGGTCGTGCCGGTCGAGACCGAGTTCGGCCGCAAGCGCGCCATCGACCAATCGAGCTGCAACAAGGACTATTCCTGCGTCAATGGCTTCTGCCCGAGCTTCGTCACGGTCCATGGCGGCAGCCTCAAGAAGCCCGAGCGCGTCAAGGCCGATGCTACGGCCTTCGCGGAGCTGCCGGAGCCGGCGCTTCCGGCGATCGGCGAGCCTTACGGCATTCTCGTCACCGGCGTCGGCGGCACGGGCGTCGTCACCATCGGCGCGCTCCTCGGCATGGCGGCGCATCTCGAAGGGAAGGGCGTCTCCGTCCTCGACATGACCGGGCTCGCGCAGAAGGGCGGCGCCGTCTTCAGCCATATCCGCATCGCGAGCCGCCCCGAGGACATCCACGCCGTCCGCATCGCCGCCGGCGACGCCGACCTCCTCATCGGCTGCGACAGCGTCGTCGCGGCAAGCCCCGAGGGGCTGACGAAGCTGCGGCGCGGCAAGACGCGGGCGGTCGTCAACGAGCACGAGACGATCACCGGCGCCTTCACCCGCGATCCCGATTTTCCCTTCCCGGCGAGCGACCTTCGCCGCCAGATCACCGAAGCGGTCGGCGAGGACGCCGCCGATTTCATCGAGGCGACGCGCATCGCGACGGCGCTCCTCGGCGATTCGATCGCGACCAACCTCTTCACTCTGGGCTATGCCTACCAGAAAGGGCTGGTGCCGGTCTCCGCAGAGGCCATCCTCCGCGCCATCGAGCTGAACGGCGTCGCCGTCGCCTTCAACAAGGACGCCTTCCTCTGGGGCCGACGGGCCGCCCATCGTCGCGCCGAGGTCGAGCGCGCCGCGGCGGCGCCGCTGACCGCGCCGCGGCCGCTGGCGAGGACGCTCGACGACATCGTGGCGCGCCGCGTCGCCTTCCTCACGCAGTACCAGGACGCCGCCTATGCCGCGCGCTACGAGGCGCTCGTCCGCCGCGCCGCGGCGGCGGAGCGGGATAAGGCGAAGGGCCGCAGCGGCCTCGCGGAGGCGGTGGCGCGCGGGTTCTTCAAGCTCATGGCCTATAAGGACGAGTACGAGGTGGCGCGGCTCTACACCGACGGCGCGTTCCTCGCGGCCGTGCGCCAGCAATTCGCCGGCGATTTCACCCTGCAATTCCATTTGGCGCCGCCCCTCACAGCCGAACGGGACGCCACGACGGGGCATTTGAAGAAGCGCGCCTATGGGCCCTGGATGATGTCAGCCTTCCGCCTCCTCGCGAAGCTGCGGCGGCTGCGCGGCACGCCCTTCGATATCTTCGGCTACAGCGAGGAGCGGCGCACCGAGCGGCGGCTCATCGGCCAATACGAGGCGCTCATCGACGAAGTCTTGACCCGCCTCGACAGCGGCAACCATGCGCTCGCCGTGGCGCTCGCCGCCATTCCCGAGAAGATCCGCGGCTTCGGCCATGTGAAGGCGGCGAACCTCGCCGCCGCCAAGGCGCGCGAGGCCGAGCTCCTGAAGCTTTTCCGCGCTCCCGCGCCCACTCCGGCCATCGCCGCGGAGTAGCCGACGTTCATACCAGTCTCGGCCGCCATGGCCGGGCTTGGCCCGTCGATCGCATGAATGGTCCCTGCGGAGAGGCGTGGGTGCCCGGAACAAGCCGGGCACGACAGTTGAGATGAACCGCGATCAGGCGGGGCGGGCGTAGAGATCATCCCAGTCCGGGTTGTCGGCGGGGATGAGGCGGACCTTCCAGGCGCGCGGCCAATGCTTCATGTTCTTCTCGCGTTGGATCGCCATTCGGATGTCCTCGTGCCGCTCGGTATAGACGGGGCGTTTGAGACCATATTTCTTTGTGAAGCCGTCGATGACGCCCTCCCGATGCTCCCACGCGCGCCGGCGATATCACTCGTAACGCCGATATAGAGCGTGCCGTTCGGGCGGTTTGTCATGATGTAGACCCACCCGCCTTTCATTGAATCAGCCCATTCGCACCTTGATCGTCATGGCCGGGCTTGTCCCGGCCATCCGCCGCGCTTCGGAGACTGCGGGCCGTCATGGCCGGGACTCGGCCTTCGGCCGGTCCGGCCATGACGGTTGAACGATATGGATGCATGTCCAACGCGCCTCACCGCGGCGCGATGACGCCGATCTCGGCGAGCTTCGCGAGGCGTGGCGTCAGGCTCGTCAAAATCTCCGAGAATGCCGCGTCATGGGCCGCGCGCTCTTTCTTGCGGCGCAGCCACGCGCCGCGCCGTTGCGCATAGTCCCAGGCCCAGTCTGCGGCGCCCTCGCGCCCGGCCTCGGCCACGGCGAGAAGAACCAGCGCCTCGTCGCGCAGCAAGGGCGCCGGAATGCCGAGCGCCGGCGCCATCGGCAGGAGCAACGCGGCGTCCTCGACCGATTCGGCGAGGAGATGGCGGTTGAGGCGAAGCGGGATCGTCCAGTCGCGCGGCGCCTCGGTCACCGGCGCCGCAGGCCCCGCGAAGGGCACGATCTGGTTGCCGATCGCCAGCATCTGGATGGCCTGCGCGATCGCCTCGGAGGGGAAGGCCGCGAGCTCCGGGCGCTGCCGCAGCGCCGCGATCGTTGCGGCGCCACTGGCGAGAGCGCGCTGCAGCGCCGAAAAGAGCGGGCTGTCGAGCGCCATCGCCTCGCCGCCCGGCAGCGGGAGGGCGCGGCTCATCTCCGGGAAAGGCACGCGGCTCCCGAAAGCGAAATCCGCGAGCCGATCCGCGACGGCTTTCGCCGAAGGCCGCGGCGCCGCGCCTTTGACGAAGACGTCGCGGCGGAAGAAGGTGTTGTTGGCGTAGTCGCGGTGGAGCTCGGCGCGGAGGCGGTCCGTCTCCTTGAGGAGCGCCGCGGCGAATTCGGCGCGGACCGAGGGTCGGGCGTAATTGTGCTGGAGATCGGCGCTGCCGGCGAAAGCGAGGCCGGCGCGCGCCATCTGCGCCGCCACCGCCGAGAAGGGCAGCGGCGACCAGTGCGGCGAATAAATCTCATGGGCGACATAGCGGATGTCCTTGCCCGCCATCTCTTCGAGGACGCCGGCCGCGGTCGGATTCTGCTGGAAGAAGGCGGCGCCCTTCTGCCGCAGCTCCTTCAGATGGCGGAGCGTTGCGCGGATGCTCTCGATGGGGTCGCCCGGCATGTCGCGCGTGTAGTCGAGGAAGAATTGGCGAAGCGGCGCCACCGCAGCCCAGCCGGGATAGGCGTTGTAGCCGGCATAGAGAAGGCCGCCCGGCTCGAGGCGCTCGCGCACGATGTCGATGACGGCCTCGCGCGCTGCCTCGCTGATCCAGGCATAGACGCCGTGCATGCCGATATAGTGGCAGCGCGGCAAGTCGAGGCGCCGCCACGCCTCGAAGCTGCCCTCGATGAGACGCACATTCGCGACGCCGCCGGCCGCGGCAAGCGCCGTGCCTGCGGCCACATGGCCCGGATTGAGGTCGACGCCGAGAAAGCGGCTCTCGGGGTAGACCGACGCGAGCAGAATGATGGTGAAGCCGTCGCCGCAGCCGAGATCGAGATAGGTGAAGGGGGAGCCGCGCGGCACCGGCGGCGGCAGGCCGCCCAGCGCCGCCACGTAATCGAGATGGATCGGCGCCTGGTAGGAGTAGAAGCCGGAGGGGTAGAGGATGTCGAGCTTGTCGGGCATCGGGAAAGAATGCGCTTATATTAACCCTCTCCCCGGCAGGGAGAGGGCAGGGTGAGGGAGCTTCGCGTCGGTACTGCGCTCACGCTGGGGCTATCGAGCTCTTCCGCCGGGTCTTCAGATCGTATCGCAAACCCGAGCCCTTTCCCCCGCAAGCGAAGCGCACACCGAAAGGGAAGGCTCGCCACCGCTCCGGGCGGCCGGTATCATAGCAAGAATCGCAGCGCGAAAGCGCTTTCGGCGCGCATCGGAGAGGAAGATGACCGAGACCCTGCACCATTTCATCGCCGGCAAGATCGTGGAGGGGCGAAGCGGTCGTTTCGGCGACGTCTTCAACCCGGCGACGGGCGAGGTGGCGCGGCGAGTCGCCTTCGCCGATGCCGGCGAGATCGATGCGGCCGTGGCCGCGGCGGCCGCGGCTTTCCCCGCCTGGTCGGCGACGCCGGCGCTGACGCGCGCCCGCATTCTCTTCCGCTTCCGCGAGCTCCTCGAGCGCGACGCCGACGAATTCGCGGCGCTCATCACCGCCGAGCACGGCAAGGTGCTCTCCGATGCGCGCGGCGAGATCACCCGCGGCGTCGAGGTCGTCGAATTCGCCTGCGGCATTCCGCAGCTCCTCAAGGGCGAGATGAGCGAGCAGATCGGCCGCGGCATCGACAATTGGTCGGTGCGTCAGCCATTGGGCGTCTGCGCCGGCATCACGCCGTTCAATTTCCCGGCGATGGTGCCGATGTGGATGTTCCCGGTGGCGCTCGCCTGCGGCAATTGCTTCATCCTGAAGCCGTCGGAGCGCGACCCGTCGGCCGGGCTGAAGCTCGCGCAATTGCTGAAGGAGGCGGGCCTGCCCGACGGCGTCTTCAACGTCGTCAACGGCGACAAGGCCGCGGTCGACGCGATCCTCCACCATCCCGGCATCGCCGCGGTCAGCTTCGTCGGCTCGACGGCAATCGCCGAATACATCTACACGACGGGCGCCGCCGCCGGGAAGCGCGTGCAGGCGCTGGGCGGCGCCAAGAACCACATGGTCGTGATGCCCGACGCCGATCTCGACCAGGCGACGGACGCCCTCATGGGCGCCGCCTATGGCGCCGCTGGCGAGCGTTGCATGGCGGTCTCGGTCGCCGTCGCCGTCGGCAAGGTCGCCGACAAGCTGATCGACCGCCTGACGCCGCGCATCCGCGCCCTCAAGATCGGGCCCGGCACCGATCCCGAGGCGGAGATGGGGCCGCTGGTGACGCGCCAGCATCTCGAGAAGGTGCGCTCCTATGTCGATCAAGGCGTGAAGGAAGGCGCGAAGCTCGTCGTCGACGGCCGCGGGTTGAAGCTCCAGGGCTACGAGAAGGGGTTCTTCCTCGGCGGCTGCCTCTTCGACGAAGTGACGCCCGAGATGACGATATACAAGGAGGAAATCTTCGGGCCCGTCCTCTCGGTCGTGCGTGCGCCCGATTACGACTACGCGACGAAGATCATCAACGAGCACGCCTATGGCAATGGCACGGCGATCTTTACGCGTGACGGCGATGCGGCGCGGGACTTCGCGAGCCGCATCCAGATCGGCATGGTCGGCATCAACGTGCCGATCCCGGTGCCGATGGCCTTCCACAGCTTCGGCGGCTGGAAGCGCTCGCTCTTCGGCGACCATTTCATGTACGGGCCCGAAGGCGTCCGCTTCTTCACCCGCATGAAGACCATCATGTCGCGCTGGCCGACGGGCATCCGCGCCGGCGCTGAATACGTCATGCCGACGATGAAGTAGCGATCTTGCAGCGACGCGGTAGCGACCCCTCTCCCTTCGGGGAGAGGATGGGCGAGGGGGTGCTTCCACGAGCACGGCGCTGCGGGCCGAAGCTCCCCGCCACCCTCCTGCCACTGCGCGGCGGGCACCTTCCTCTGCGCGCTGGGGCGAGGGGATGATGGCGCATGGGCAATTCCAACTCCTCGGCACTCGGCGCTTCCTGCCGCTCTTCGTCACCCAGTTCTGCGGCGCCCTCAACGACAATTTCTTCAAGAACGCCCTCGTCATTCTCGTGACCTACGGCTTGGCGGCCGCTATCGGCGCCAACGGCCAGATTCTGGTGACCCTCGCCTCGGGCCTCTTCATCCTTCCTTTCTTCCTCTTCTCCGCCACGGCGGGGCGGCTCGCCGACAAGCTCGAGAAGCAGCGCCTCATTCTCGCGATCAAGGCGGCCGAGATCGCGATCATGGGCATCGCGTCCTGGGGCTTCGCGACCGGCAGCGTCGCGCTGCTGATGACCGTCCTCTTCCTGATGGGCGTTCACTCGACCTTCTTCGGTCCGCTCAAATACGGCATCCTGCCGGCGCATCTGGCGCAGAGGGAGCTGCTCGGCGGCAACGCGCTCATCGAGGCCGGAACCTTTCTTGCCATCCTCATCGGCACGATCGCGGGCGGCCTCTTGATCCGCACAGCGGCGGGGGTCGCCATCGTGTCGGTTGCGATCATCACGATTGCCGCTGCCGGCTTCCTCGCCGCCCTCTTCATTCCGCGCGCGGCGCCGCCGGCGCCCGGCTTGCGCCTTCACTGGAACATTCTCGCCGACACGGCCGAGCTCGTGCGCGAGGCGCGGCAGCATCGGGATCTGTGGCTCGCGATCCTCGGCATCTCGTGGTTCTGGCTGGTCGGCGCCACCTTCCTCTCGCAATTCCCGAACTTCGCCAAGGACGTGATCGGCGGCGACGAGCATGTCGTGACGCTGTTCCTCACCGCCTTCACGATCGGCATCGCCCTCGGCTCGCTTCTCTGCAACCGGCTGCTCAAAGGCGAGGTCAGCGCGCGCTTCGTGCCGCTGGGCGCCCTCGGCATCAGCCTCTTCACCATCGATCTCGTCAATGCGAGCGCCCGGGTGTCGCCTGCCGGCGGCGCGCTGATCGGATTTTGGGCGTTTCTCGGAACCTTCACCGGCGCGCGCATCACGGCCGACCTCATCCTCGTCGCGCTCTGCGGCGGTCTCTTCATCGTGCCGCTCTACACCTTGCTGCAGGCGCGGAGCGACGAGCGCCATCGCTCGCGCATCATCGCCGCCAACAACATCCTCAACGCGCTTTTCATGGTGGCGGCGGCCGTGGCGACGATGGCCCTCCTCGCGGCGCATGTCGCCGTGCCCGGGGTCTTCCTCATCGTCGCCATCGCCAATCTCGCGGTCGCCCTCTGGATCTGCAAGCTGCTGCCGGGAACGGTGCCGAAGGCGGCGCTGGCGGCGCTGCTGCGCCTCGTTTATCGCGTCGAGGTGAAGGGCGCCGAGAATTATCGCAAGGCGGGTCCCCGGGCGGTGCTCGTCGCCAACCACGTCTCTTTCCTCGATGGTCCGCTGCTCGGGGCATTCCTGCCGGGCCGGCCGATCTTTCCGGTCAACACTGCCATCGCGCGGCTGTGGTGGGCGCGGCCGCTCCTCGCGTTCGGCGACACGGTGACGCTCGACCCGACCAACCCGCTCGCCGCCAAGGCGCTCATCAAGGCGGTGCAGGGCGGGCGCAAATGCGTCATCTTCCCCGAGGGCCGCATCACCGTCACCGGCGCCCTCATGAAGATCTATGAAGGCCCGGGCATGATCGCCGACAAGGCCGATGCGCCGATCGTTCCCATCCGCATCGACGGCGCGCAATACACGCCCTTCTCGCGCCTCAAGGGCAAGCTGCGGCGGCGGCGCTTCCCGCGCATCACCATCACCATTCTCGAGCCGCGACGGATCGCCGTCGACGCGGCGCTGCGCGGACGCGCGCGGCGGCGGGTGATCGGCCGGCGCCTCTACGATGTGATGGTCGAGCTCATCTTCGCGACGGCGGATTACCGGCAGACCCTCTTCGCGGCGCTGCTCGACGCGCGGCACGTTCATGGCGGCAACAGGGCGATCGTCGAGGATACGGCGCGCGAGCCCATCTCCTATGATCGCCTCGTCGCCGGCAGCTTCGCGCTGGGACGGCGTATCCTGCCGCTCGCGGCGCGCGGCGAGCGCGTCGGCGTCTTGCTGCCGAACTCGATCGGCCTCGCCGTCGCCTTCTTCGCGCTGCAGGCGACGGGACGGGTCCCGGCGCTTCTCAATTTCTCGGGCGGCGCCGGCGGCATGCTGGCGGCGTGCCGCGCGGCGCGGCTCGCGGTGGTGCTGACCTCGCGGCGCTTCATCGCGGCGGCGAAGCTCGACGGCGCCGTCGCCGCCCTCGCCGAGAAGCTCCGGATCATCTATCTCGAGGATATCCGCGAGGACCTCGGCCTTGCTGATCGCCTCTACGGCGCCATCGCGTCGCGCTTTGCGCGAAGAGCGCATCGCCGCCTTGCCGGCGCGGCGCCGGGCGATCCTGCCGTCGTGCTCTTCACCTCGGGCTCGGAGGGAACGCCGAAAGGCGTCGTCCTCAGCCACGCCAATATCCTCGCGAACCGACACCAGCTCGGCGCCGTCGTCGATTTCAACCCGACGGACGCCGTCTTCAACGCGCTGCCGCTCTTCCACGCCTTCGGCCTCACGGGCGGGCTGCTCCTGCCGGTGCTGACCGGGGTCAAGACCTTTCTCTATCCGACGCCTCTCCACTATCGGATCGTTCCGGAGCTCGTCTACGACAGCAATGCCACGATCGTCTTCGGCACCGACACCTTCCTCACCGGCTATGCCCGCGTTGCCAACGCCTACGATTTCCACAGCGTGCGCTACGTCTTCGCCGGCGCCGAGAAGGTGCGCGATGAGACGCGGCGGAGCTGGTCCGAGAAATTCGGCCTGCGCATTCTCGAAGGCTATGGCCTCACCGAGACGGCGCCCGTCATCGCCACCAATACGCCGATGCATTTCCGCGCCGGCACCGTCGGGCGGCCGCTGCCCGGCCTTCGGCTCCGCATCGATCCGGTGCCCGGCATCGATGTCGGCGGGCGCCTCAGCGTTGCCGGCCCCAATGTCATGCTGGGCTATCTGCGGGTCGAAGCGCCGGGCGTGCTCGAAGCGCCGCCCGGCGGCTGGTTCGATACCGGGGACATCGTCGAATGCGATGACGAGGGCTACCTCGCGATCAAGGGGCGGGCGAAGCGCTTTGCCAAGATCGCCGGCGAGATGGTCTCGCTCGCCGCCGTCGAGGAGCTGGCGGCGCGCTGCTGGCCGGAGGCTCATCACGCCGCCCTGGCGCTGCCCGATGCGCGGCGCGGCGAGCAGGCCGTCCTCGTCACCGACCATGCCGAGGCGACGCGCGAAGCGCTGCTCGGCGCCGCGCGCGAGGCGGGTCTCAGCGAGCTTTTCGTGCCGAAGATCGTGCTCTCGCTGCCGCGCCTTCCGCTCCTTGCCACCGGCAAGACCGATTATCCCGCCCTCGCCGAGCGGGTGCGCGCCCGCCTCGCCGACGCCAGCGCACCCGCCGCCGAATAGCCGCGGGGGCAGCCCGGAACGACGCTTGGGACGCCTTGTTCTGCAAGCAGAGGGGCGGCTGCAGCGGAGCGTCACATGGTGGATACCAGCGTCAAGAAGATCGATTCCGGGAACTCGCCGAAAGGCGGCGCGGGCCAGAAATATCTCGCCGCCGGAAAGAACCTCTCGATGCGGCTCTGGGAGAAGGAGCCGCCGCAGGAGAAGGCGACGGTCCGGCGCGATTACGAGACGGTCGGGTTCGTCGTCGAAGGTCGCGCCGAGCTCACCCTCGAAGGCCAGGTCGTCAAGCTCGAGAAGGGAAACTCCTGGGTCGTGCCGAAGGGCGCGGCGCATTCCTACCGCATCCTCGAGCCGTTCACGGCGGTCGAGGCAACGTCGCCGCCGGCGGAGTTCCACGGCCGCGAGGATTGAGGAGGGCGATGCGGCAACGGCGCGCTCCTCGCCGCGTGACCGCGTCGCTTCGCCGAAACTTGAGGATGGGTGGACCTCGTCGAACGGCAGCGCCGGGCCGACGCGGCTCGGCTATTCCGCCGCCTTTGCCTCCGAGAAGTCCGGAATCATGCCGAGGGCGCGCTTATAGAGATCGAGCAGCGTCTCCTGCTCGTCGAGATCGTCCTTGTCCATTTTGCGGATGCGGATGATCTGTCGCATGATCTTGGTGTCGAAGCCGGTGCCCTTCGCCTCGGCATAGACCTCCTTGATGTCTTCGGCGAGCGCGCGCTTTTCCTCTTCGAGCCGCTCGATGCGCTCGATGAAGGATTTCAGCCGTTCCCCCGCGATGCCGCCCACGTCAGCCATGTGCTCGCCCTCGATGATGTCGGATGCCGGCGCCGCAACGGGCCGCCGTCAACGGACCTTATCGAGGCGGTCGGCGCGAGGCAAGGCGCAGGCGCGGCATCGCCTGTGAGCAGTCAGTGCGGCTGGCGCACCGCGTTGAGGAGGCGCTCCACCGTGTTCGTGGTCGAGGAGCCGCTGTTCTGGCTGCGGCGGAACTCGGCCTGGAGCTCAGCCGCGCGCTGGGCATGTGCGATGCAGGCCGATTCATTGCCTCTGTGCTGCGCCTCGCCGGCGGCGTCGAGCTCGGCGACGGCCGGCCGGTTGTTCATCGAGATGGTCGGCCGCACCTGCTGAATGGCGCTCTTGCAATTGGCGAAGGCCGGCGCCGCGGCCACGATGCCGATCGCCAGAACGATCACTCCCACGCTCCTCCGCATCATCGATCCTCCATCGCATTCCGCAGCGGCCCGCGCCGCCGCGGGTTCGGGGCCTCTCGGCAGGCAAACATCGCGACGGCGGCGAATGTCGCCGCGGCGGTGAGCAAGCCCGCCAGTGCCCGGCAAGCGCGGATGCGTTAGGCTCGTCGGCAAAGCCGTATTGGACGCGGCGCTGTAAAGGGAGGCCATGATGAAGGGGGTCGTGTTTCTCGGCGAGCGGAAGCTGGAGCTGCGCGAATTTCCCGATCCCGTTCCGGGTCCGGGCGAGGTCGTGATCGAGATCAAGGCCTCCGGCATGTGCGGCAGCGACCTCAAATTCTACCGCGCCGGCAAGGGGGGCGGCGCCGCGTCGCTCGGCCTCGGCGGCGGCGGGCCGGTCATCGCCGGGCACGAGCCCTGCGGGGTGGTCGTGGCGATCGGTCCCGGCATCGGCGAGCGCGAGGCGCGGATCGGCCAGCGCGTCATGCAGCATCACTATCGCGGCTGCGGCGTCTGCAAGCACTGCTCCACCGGCTGGATGCAGCTCTGCGTGGAAGGCGTGAAGGAAGTCTACGGCGTCACCGGCCACGGCGCGCATGCACGGTATCTGAAATGCCCGGCGCGGACCTTGGTGCCCTTGCCGGACGAGCTCTCCTTCACGACCGGCGCCGCCATTTCCTGCGGCACCGGCACGGCCTGGGGCGCGCTACAGCGCCTGGGGCTGCGGGGCGACCACACCATCGCAATCTTTGGCCAGGGACCGGTCGGCCTCTCGGCGACGCAGCTCGCCGCCGCCATGGGCGCCCGCGTCATCGCTCTCGACACCGGCACCGAGCGCCTTGCCCGCGCCAAGGAATTCGGCGCCGATCTCGCGATCGATCCCGGATCGGCGGGCGATGTGGTGGCCGCGATCCGCGCGGCTACGCATGGCGAGGGCGCGCATCTCGCGCTCGACGCCTCCTCCTCGCCGCAGGCCCGCGCCGAGGCCGTGCGCTGCGTCCGGACCTGGGGCAAGGTGTGCTTCGTCGGCGAGGGCGGCGAGGTCACGCTCGATGTCAGCAACGATCTTCTCCGCCGTCAGGTGACCCTGATCGGCTCCTGGACCTTCTCGACGGTGGGGCAGGCCGAATGCGCCCGCTTCATCGCCGATCGCGGCATCGAGGTCGATCGCCTCTTCACCCATCGCTGGCGGCTGGAAGAGGCGGAGGAAGCCTACCGGCTCTTCGACACCCAGACGACGGGGAAGGGAGTCTTCGTCATGTGAGCGGGAGTAGAAGGTGATTGTCAAAAAACCTCTCCCGCAGGGCTACCGGACTCACATCTTCTCTGAAGCGGTATGCACTTGTCGCCCCTCTCCGCCCCCTCCCGGGGGGCGGAGAGGTTCGGGTGAGGTGGGGGATTCCAGGGCGATTGCCGAGCAAGCGTCGCTACCACCTCACCCCCGCCTCTCCCCCACCTCGTGGCGGAGAGGGGCTCGTTGTGCCTCGGCGGAGATGCGCGAATGTCGTTCCCGGCAAGGGGAGACGGCTTTCAACGGTGTCGGTATCAGGCCGCCGCCTCGCGCGCCGGTAGATGGCCGAGCTTTGCGTAGAAGAGCGCGCCTTCGGTTTCCTTCGGCGCGTGGCAGGAGCCGACCGGGGCGCGGACCCAGGTGCCGGCGGGGTAGCGGCCATGCTCGTCGGCATAGGTGCCTTCGAGGATGAAAATCTCCTCGCCGCCGCGATGGTAATGCAGCGGATAGGATTTTCCGGCGTGCCAGCGAAAAAGGTAGACGCGCTCGGCGCCATGCTGGTGCAGCAGCATCTCGTCATAGGCATCGGTCTTGCCCGGTGCCCATGCCGCCTTGCGCGTGTCGAGGACGACGCGCCGCGTGTCGTCGGGAGCGAACTGCCGCAACTTGACGAAGAGGACGCAGCCCGCGGCGGTATAGGGCGCATGGCGCGACCCCGGCGGATTGCGCAGATAGGTGCCGGCGGGATAGTCGCCATGCTCGTCGGAGAAGACGCCGTCGAGGACGAGGATTTCCTCGCCGCCGCCATGCTCGTGCGCGGCAAAGCGGCTGCCGGGCGCGAAGCGGACAAGGCTCGTCGCCCGCGCCACCTCGCCGCCGTCGCGCTCCAGCATCTTGCGCTCGACGCCGGGCTCGGGCGAGGGGGTCCAGGGCAGCGCCGCGGTGTCGACGACCGCGCGCTCGAAGAGATCCGCGTTGATCCGCATCGCCGCACCTTTGCGTTGCCGGCCCGCGAGGAACACTCTCCCGCACCGGGCGGCCTGTCAATGGCCGCGCGAAGGAACCCCGATCACGCCGAGGGCCGGACCGTCATCGGCAGGCGATGCAGGCCGCGGATCACCAGCGAATCCGACCACTCCTCGGCCGCCTCGGTGAGCGCGAAATCGCCGAGCCGGCGCAGCAGCGTCGGGAAGGCGATCTCGCCTTCGAGGCGGGCGAGATGGGCGCCGAGGCAGGTATGGATGCCGGAACCGAAGGCGAGCTGCCGGCTCGCATTCGCGCGGCGGATGTCGAGCCGCTCGGGATCGGCGAACACCTCGGGGTCGCGGTTGGCGCCGGCGATGAAGAGGTAGACGCGCTCGCCGGCGCCGATTCTCCGCCCATGCAGCTCGATCGCCTCGCCGGCGATGCGGAGCTGCGCGATGCTGGGCCCGTCCCAGCGCAGGAGCTCGTTGAGCCCCTGGCGGAGCGCGGCATCGTCCGCGGCGGCGCCGGCGAGCGCCCCCCGCTCGCCCGGATGGAGGGCGAGCGCGCGCATGCCGTTGGCGATGAAATGCGTCGTCGTCTCGTGTCCGGCGAAGAGCAAGAGGACGCAGGAGGCGAGGAGCTCCGGCGCCGACAACCGCCCATCCTCGCGCTGCGCCGCGATGAGGCGATCGATGATCTCGGCGCCGGGCTTGCGACGGCGCGCTTCGACGAGGCGGCCGAAATAATCCAGCATCTCGGCGAGGCTCGCAGCGGCTCTCTCGTATTTGTCGGGGCTGAGGCGGCCCGCCAGGACGAAGGTCGCGAGCTCGTCCGACCAGCGCTTCAGCGCGCCGATATCGACGCGCGGCACGCCCAGCATGTCGCCGATCACCATCGCCGGCAGCGGATAGGCGAAATCGGCGATGAGGTCGATGCGCCCGCGCCCCGCCATCGCCGTCAAGAGGTCGTCGACGATGGCGGCGATCCTGGGGCGCAGCGCCTCGATGGCGCGGCGCGTGAAAGCCTGGCTGACGAGGCCGCGCAAGCGGCTATGCGCCGGCGGATCGTTGAAGACCATCCAGAGGCCGAGGCAGTCGCCGAGGCGCCGCGCCGTCTCGGGATCGGCGCGGCTTCGGCTCAGCGCCACGGGGCGGACGCGGTCGGCGGAGAAGCGCGGATCCTTGAAGGCGCGATCGACATCGGCATAGCGGGTGAGGCACCAGGCGCCGAGCCCGTCATTCCAATGAACGGGATCGTCGCGCTGCAGCCGGCGCAGCAGCGGGTAAGGATCGGCGATCGCCTCCGCCGAGCGAAAATCCACCGCTTCGTCCAAGACGCGGCCCTCCCTGCCGCGATCTTGCGGCGGCCCGGCCGCGCGCACAAGGCCGCAGGCGCGCCGCGGGCGGAGCGCGGCGCCGGCGGAGCGCCTCAGGCTGCCTGCACCTCCGCGCGCACTTTCTCTCCCAATTCGCGCTCGACCTTGCGCAGATCGTAAGCCTGTTGCATCGCGAGCCACAGCCGCGCCCCGGTGCCAAGCGCCGTGCCGATGCGCAAGGCTGTCTCGGGCGTGATCCCGCGCTTCCCCGCCACGATCTCCTGAATGCGCTGCGGCGGGACGCGGAGCTTCAGGGCAAAAGCGTTGGCGCTCAAGCCGCGCGCCTCGATCTCCTCCTTCAGCACGATCCCGGGATGCACCTCATGGAAAGCCATCGTCTCACTCATTTGCGATCCTCAGTGATAATCGACGATCTCGACATCGTGCGCGCCGTCGTCGCGGAAGATGAAGCCAAGTCGCCACGGCCCATTGATCGTCATCGCCCATTGGCCGTTGCGATCTCCGCTCAGCTTATGAAGCCCGATCGACTTCAAGGGCGGAATCTCGTCCATCGATCGCACGGCATCGAGGAGCTGAAGGCGAGCCAACGCCTTCAGCGGATCAAGGCCAGAGAAGCGCCCCTTTCCTTCGACGGCAAATCGCCGAGTGGCGCTGTTGCCCCAGCTCTTTATCATCGATGATCATGACATGTCTAGCATGGCATGTCAAAGGCGACACTCATGATAGACGCGAGGATCCTCGCTGGTCTAACTATCTACTCTACTCCGCCGCCGCCTGCTCCGCCTCCTCCTTGCGCCAGCGCAGCACCGGCTTGCGCGCCGCGCCCGTCTCGTCGAGGCGGCGGCGGGGCGTCAAATACGGCGCGCCGTGGAACCAGGCGGCGGCGTCGCCTCTCTTCGCGCGCTCGGCCAGCGCCCGGCAGACGGCGATGAAGCGGTCGAGGCTGTCCTTGCTCTCGGTCTCGGTCGGCTCGATGAGGAGGGCGCCGTGGACGACGAGCGGAAAATACATGGTCATCGGGTGGTAGCCCTCGTCGATGAGGGCCTTGGCGAAATCGAGCGTGGCGACGCCGGTGTCCTTGAGGAAGCCGTCGTCGAAGAGCGCCTCGTGCATGCAGGGGCCGGGGAAGGCCGGGGTCATCGCGGCGCCGAGCGCGGCGAGGATGTAGTTGGCGTTGAGGACGGCATCGCCCGAGACTTGCCGCAGCCCGTCCGAGCCGTGGCTCATCATGTAGGAGAGGGCGCGGACGAACATGCCCATCTGGCCGTGATTGCCCTTGAGGCGGCCGAAGGCCTTCTTCGCCGCGCCCTTCTTGCGCTCGATGAGGGCGAAGCCCTTCTTGCCGTGGACGATCCAGGGCAGCGGCGCGTAGGGGGCGAGGCTCTCTGCGAGGACGACGGGACCGCTCCCCGGGCCGCCGCCGCCATGCGGCGTCGAGAAGGTCTTGTGCAGATTGATGTGCATGCAATCGATGCCGAGATCGGCCGGCCGCACGCGCCCGACGATGGCGTTGAAATTGGCGCCGTCGCAGTAGAAATAGGCGCCGGCCGCATGGACGGCGCGGGCGATCTCGATGATCTCGTCCTCGAAGAGGCCGCAGGTATTGGGGTTGGTCAGCATCAGCGCCGCCACATCGGGCCCGAGCTTCGCCTCGAGCGCGGCGCGATCGACGCGGCCGCGCGCATTCGCCGGGATCGCCTCGACGGTGAAGCCGCAGGCGGCGGCCGTCGCCGGGTTGGTGCCATGCGCCGATTCCGGCACGAGGACGCGGCGCCGCGTCTCGCCGCGGTCGTCGAGCGCGGCGCGGATCGTCATGAGGCCGCAGAGCTCGCCATGCGCGCCCGCCGCCGGGCTCATCGCCACCGCCGGCATGCCGGTCAGCGTCTTCAACCAATGCGCCAGGCGGTCGATGAGCTCGAGCGCGCCCTGCACCGTCGATTGCGGCTGCAGCGGGTGGAGGTCGGCGAAGCCCGGCAGCCGCGCCATCTTCTCGTTGAGGCGCGGATTGTGCTTCATCGTGCAGGAGCCGAGCGGGTAGAGCCCGCTGTCGATCGCGTAATTCTTCTGCGAGAGCCGCGTGAAGTGGCGGACGACCTGCGGCTCGGAGAGGCCGGGCAAGCCGATGGGGCGGGTTCGCTTGGCGGCGCCGAGGCGGCTCGCCACCGGCGGCGGCTCGGGCAGATCGACGCCGCAGCGTCCGGGCGCGTCCTGCTCGAAGAGGAGCGGCTCCTCGATCTGGAGCCCGCGATTGCCGCTGTAGGTGCCGCCCTCTTTCGGCGGCGCGCTCGAGAAGGCGCTCAGCGCCTGGCTCCAATCATTCATCGCAGCACTCCTTCGAGCGTCGAGGCGAAGGCCTCGATGTCGTCATCGGTATTGGTCTCCGTCGCCGCGACGATGAGGAGATCGGCGAGGGCGGGATCGTCGGGGTAGAAGCGGCTGACCGGCACGCCGGCGAGGATTCGCTTCTTCGCCAGCTTGTCGACGATGGCGGCGGCCGGCTTCGGCAGGCGCAGCGTCATCTCGTTGAAGAAGCTCGCGTTGAGAATGCGGACGCCGGGGACGCGGCCGAGGCGCTCGGCCAGCTGCACCGCCTTCGCGTGATTGAGGGCGGCGAGCCGTGTGAAGCCCGCCTCGCCGAGAAGCGCGAGGTGGATCGTGAAGGCGAGGGCGCAGAGGCCGGAATTGGTGCAGATGTTGCTCGTCGCCTTCTCGCGGCGGATATGCTGCTCGCGCGTCGACAGCGTCAGCACCCAGCCGCGGCGCCCTTCGGCGTCCACCGTCTGGCCGGCGAGACGGCCCGGCATCTGCCGCACATATTTCTCGCGCGTCGCGAAGAGGCCGACATGCGGCCCGCCGAAATTAAGGGCATTGCCGAGCGACTGGCCCTCGGCGGCGACGATGTCGGCGCCCATCTCGCCCGGCGATTTGACCGCACCGAGCGACACCGCCTCGGTGACGACGACGACGAGCAGCGCGCCTTTCGCCTGGCATGCTCGGCCGAGCTCAGAATAGTCGCGGACATGGCCGAAGACATCGGGGTTCTGGACGACGACGCAGGAGGTATCGGCATCGACCCGCGCCATCAGATCCTCGGCGCCTTCGGGCGCCGGCGGCGGCGCGTCGAGGCGGAAGGGAAGGAAGCGCGCATAAGTCGCGGTCGCCTCGCGGTAATGCGGATGGAGGCCGCCCGAAAGCACCGCCTTCGAGCGCCGCGTCAGGCGGTTCGCCATCATCACCGCCTCGGCGCAGGCCGAGGCGCCGTCATAGAGCGAGGCGTTTGCCACCTCCATGCCCGTGATGAGCGCCACCTGCGTCTGGAACTCGAAGAGCATCTGCAGCGTGCCCTGCGACACCTCCGGCTGATAGGGCGTGTAGGAGGTGAGGAACTCGCCGCGCTGAATGAGGTGGTCGACCGCGGCCGGGACGTGGTGGCGGTAGACGCCGGCGCCGATGAAGAAGGGCACCGAGCCGGCGCTGACATTCTTGGCGGCGAGCGCCGAAAGGCTGCGCTCGACCTCGATCTCGCCCATCGCGGTCGGCAGGTCGACGGGAGCGTCGAGCCGCGCCGAGGGCGGCACGTCGCGGAAGAGGCTCTCGACGGAGGGGGCGCCGATCGCCGCCAGCATCTGCCGGCGATCGGCTTCGGTCAGGGGAAGGTAGCGCATGATCTCAACTCTAAGAAGAAACCCTTCGACTCGACCCTTCGGGCCGGCTCAGGGTGAGGGTCGATCGATATCGGCAACGTGCTACCCTCGTCCTGAGCCGTCCGCGCAGCGGACGAGTCGAAGGACAAAGGAGCGGCGCATCACGACAGTCCGGCGATGAAGCTCTTATAGGCGGCCTCGTCCATCAGCGCGTCGAGCTGCTGCGGATCGCTGAGCTTCAGCTTGAAGAACCAGCCGGCGCCTTCGGCCTCGGCATTGACCTTGCCGGGCTCGCCCGAGAGCTCGTCGTTGACGGCGGTCACCTCGCCCGAGACCGGGGCGTAGACCTCGCTTGCCGCCTTCACCGATTCGACGACGGCGGCCTCGCCGCCCTGCTCGACCTTCTTGCCGATCGCCGGCAGCTCGACGTAGACGACATCGCCGAGCTGGTTCTGCGCATAGTCGGTGATGCCGACGGTGGCGCTGTCGCCTTCGCGCCGGATCCATTCGTGGTCCTTGGTGTAGCGGGTCTCGGCCATGGACGTATCTCCTCCCGAACGGGGTCTCTCGTGGCTCACGCGCCGCGGTGGTAGCGCGGCGCGACGAAGGGCAGCTTGACGATCTTGGCGGGGCGCGGCGTGCCGCGGACGACGAGCTCGACGGCGGTGCCAGGCGCGGCGAAAGCCGTCTCGACATAGCCCATGGCGATGGGGCCGTTGACGCTCGGACCGAAGCCGCCCGACGTCACCTCGCCGATGCGCCGCCCGCCCGCGACGATCTCGGTGTGCTCGCGCGCCGGCGCCCGTCCCTCGGGCAGGATGCCGACCCGCTTGCGCGGCGCGCCCTCGGCGAGCTGCCGCTGCAGCACCGCCGCGCCGGGGAAGCCGCCCTCCACGCGGCGGCGCTTGCCGAAGGCCCAGGCGAGGTCGGCCTCGATGACCGTCGTCGTCGTGTCGATGTCGTGGCCATAGAGGCAGAGCCCGGCTTCGAGACGCAGCGAATCGCGGGCGCCGAGCCCGATCGGCGCAACTTCGGGCTCGGCGAGGAGCCGTCGCGCCAGCGCTTCGGCGCGGTCCGCCGGCACCGAGATCTCGAACCCGTCCTCGCCCGTGTAGCCCGAGCGCGTCAGGAAACAGGGAATGCCGGCGAGCGACGCGGAAGCCGCCGTCATGAAGGTCATGGCGGGCGTCTCCGGGGCGAGGCGCGCCATCACCGCCGCGGCGGCCGGCCCTTGCAGCGCGAGAAGAGCGCGGCCGCCCAGCACCTCGATCTTGGCACGGGCGCCGATCCGCGCCTCGAGATGGGCGATATCGGCGGCTTTGCAGGCGGCGTTGACGACGACGAAGAGATGGTCGCCGGCATTCGTCACCATGAGATCATCGAGAATGCCGCCCGCCTCGTTGGTGAAGAGCGTGTAGCGCTGGCGCATCGCGCCTAAGCCGCGGATGTCGCCGGGGCACAGGGTTTCGAGCGCCTCCGCCACGGCGGCGCCGGACAGCTTCACTTGGCCCATATGGGAGACGTCGAAGAGCCCGGCCTTGCTCCGCGTGTGGAGGTGCTCGGCGAGAATGCCCTGCGGGTATTGCACCGGCATCTCGTAGCCGGCAAACGGGACGAGTTTCGCGCCGAGGCTGCGGTGGAGCTCGTAGAGCGGCGTGCGCTGCAAGGGTTGGGACGAGAGTTCCGCCATCTCGGGCTCCGGAAAGCAGGGCCGCCGCACCGCAACCCATGCGCGATGCGAGCCCCCTCTGTCCCGGAACCTGAAAGATTGGCCGGCCGCATGGCCGAAGCCGTCGCGGCGCGGTTTACCTCTTCGGTGAGGCCGGGTTAACTCGACGGCCCGGCCTGCTTTCCAGAGCTGCCATCCTCCTCGCGGTCCTTTTGCCTGAGAGTTTCCGGGGCGGTTGCTCCTTCGGCTCCGGCGGGCGAGCCCGCCGGCCTCTCCCGCGAGGGCTTAACGGCGGCCGAAGGATGGTCCGTGTCGGGCGAGAAGTCAATGACGGCCGCGACGCGCCAACAACGCGCCGTGCTGCTCGTCCCAAGGAAGATCAGCGCACCAGGACGATCTCGAACCCCTCGATCGCCGCCCATGCCCGATCGGCGGTGAGCACACGGAGACCGCGGGTTCGAGCGGTCGCGAGGCAGGCCCGGTCGCCAAGAGAAAGCCCGAGATGTCTGGTCGGACCTCTCCGTCGCAAGCTTCGAGCACGACATCGGAGCCCGGGCGGATGCCTGCGGCGGCGCGCAATTCGGACGGTATCACCAGCCGTCCTTGCTCGTTCACACGCGCTCTGTATGCCGCCATGGCCGCCGCGACGGCCGTGTCACATGATCCAATAAGTGATATCGGCAAATGACAATACGCCGTCGCGCAAGCGACGGACTCCACATCTCGACGCCTCGGCAGACAGGCCGCTGCTACTCGCGGCGCTGCTTCTCGTTGAAGTCGATTTCCTCGGGGGTGAGCTGGAAGCCGAGAATGATCGTATGGTCCTCGGCCGAGGGCAGCGGATCGAGGGGCGAGCCGATCGGCTTCAGCGGGATGCGCTGCTCGAGCTCGTCGTCGAGCTGCGCCTGGCCCTTGTCCGAGAAGGCGAGCCGACTGGTGAAGTTGCGCTTGGCGACGATGTTGCGCTTGCCGTCGGTGATGGCGACGAAGTAGGTGACGTCGCCTCCCGGGAGCTTGGCGCCGGCGCGCCCGCGCTCGCCCTGAATCGATACCGTCATATCGACGACGACGCCGGCCTTGTCGTATTCGCATTGCGATTTGGCGTCGCTGATGCGTGCGGCATAAAGCACGTCCGACGGGTCGCGGCCGGGCCCGTCGGCGAATTTGATGAGGCGGCTCAGATCGTCGACGATCTCGACGCGCGGACAGCCGCGCGCCTCCTTCTTGCTGGAGCATGCGGCCAAGGGCATCGCCAGCGCGAGAGCGGCGCCGAGGACCGCGCCGAATCCCGAATACCGCCGCATCAGAGCTTGTTGTGGGTGCCGTCGCAGAACGGCTTGTCCTTTGTCGCCTTGCAGCCGCAGAGCCAGACCTCGCCCGATTTCTCGGCCGTGAACATGACCGGCGTCAACGCGGTCGTCTTGTGCGAACCGTCGCAAAAGGGTTGCGTGGCGCTGCGCCCGCAGGCGCACCAGAAATACGTCTTGCCCGCCTCGGCGGTCACGGCGTAAGGCGCCTTCTGGGCCGGGATGGCTCCGCTCATAATGTCTTCCTTAAAGGCTGAGACCTATACTAGTACTAGCTTGGCCTGCGGCGGCTCCGATGCCGCGGCGCCCGGGCGCGAGGACTGTATGCGACGGTCGCAGGCCGCACAAGAGCGGCGAGGCTCGCCGATCGCGCCCGGAAATGTCACTTTCGCGAGGACACGACAGATTATGCCGAAACCGGCGCTGACGCTTCTGCTGGCGAGCCCTCGGGGCTTTTGTGCCGGTGTCGATCGCGCGATCCAGATCGTCGAGCGGGCGCTGGAGCGGTTCGGCGCCCCCGTCTATGTCCGCCACGAAATCGTGCATAACCGCTTCGTCGTCGAGAGCCTCGAGCGCAAGGGCGCGGTCTTCGTCGAGGAGATCGATGCGGTTCCCGACGGCGTGCCGGTGGTCTTCTCGGCGCATGGCGTGCCGAAGAGCGTCGCCGCCGAGGCGCGCCGGCGGCATCTCGTCACGCTGGATGCCACCTGCCCCCTCGTCAGCAAGGTGCATCACGAGGCCGAGCGCCACCATGCGAAAGGCCGCCGCGTCATTCTCATCGGCCATGCCGGCCACCCCGAGGTCGCGGGGACGATGGGCCAGCTTCCCGAAGGCGCGGTGCTTCTCGTCGAGACGGTGGACGATATCGAGCGTCTCGCGCCGGCGCCCGGCGACGATCTCGCCTATGTGACGCAGACGACGCTGTCGATCGACGACACGGCGACGATCGTCGCCGCGCTGCGCCGCCGGTTTCCTGCCATCCACGGCCCCGGCAAGGACGACATCTGCTACGCGACGACGAACCGTCAACAGGCGGTGAAGTCGATCGCGCCGCGCTGCGATGCGATGCTGGTCATCGGCGCCCCCAATTCGTCGAACTCGGTTCGCCTCGTCGATGTCGCGCGGCAGAGCGGCTGCCCGCGTGCGACGCTCATCCGCGAAGCCTCGCGGATCGATTGGACGCTGATGGCCGGTTTGCGCCGGCTCGGCATTACCGCCGGCGCCTCGGCGCCGGAGATTCTGATCGAAGAGGTGATCGAGGCGTTCAAGGCGCGCTTCTCCGTCGTCATCGAGCAGATCGCCGTGACCGAGGAGCGCATCCGCTTCAACCTGCCGCGCGCCTTGAGCGCCTGAGCGCGGGGCGCGATGGCGGTCTATACCGACGTTCCCGACGACGATCTCCGTGCCTTCGTCGCCGAATACGATCTCGGCGAGGTCGTCTCCTGCAAGGGCATCGCCGAGGGGGTCGAGAATTCGAACTTCCTGCTGCGCACGGAAGCCGGCAGCTTCATCCTGACGCTCTACGAAAAGCGCGTCGATCCCAAGGATCTGCCGTTCTTCATCGGCCTCATGGAGCATCTCGCGGCCAAGGGCTTCGCCTGTCCGACGCCGATCCGCGCGCGCGACGGGATCGCCTTGCGGCGGCTGTGCGGGCGGCCGGCGGCGCTCGTCACCTTCCTCGACGGGATGTGGCCGCGCCGGATCAGGGCCTTCCATTGCGCCGGCGTCGGCAAGGCCCTCGCCGCGCTGCACCGCGCCGGCCGCGATTTCGCCATGCGTCGCCCGAATGCGCTGTCGCTGGCCGGCTGGCAGGCGCTCTTCGCGGCCTGCCGCGAGCGCGCGCACGAAGTCCGCGCCGGCCTTGCCGAGGAGCTCGAGGCGGAGCTCGCGGCGATCACGGCGGCGTGGCCCGCCGGCCTGCCGAGCGGCGTCATCCATGCCGATCTCTTTCCCGACAATGTCTTCTTCCGCGGCGAAGAGGTCACCGGCGTCATCGATTTCTATTTCGCCTGCACCGATTTCTTCGCTTACGACCTCGCCATCTGCCTCAATGCGTGGTGTTTCGAGACGGATGGGAGCTTCAACGTGACGAAGGCCCGCCTGCTGCTGTCGAGCTACCGCGCCGTGCGGCCCATCGCGGCCGAGGAGCTGGCGGCACTGCCGCTGCTGGCGCGCGGCGGCGCGCTGCGCTTTCTGCTGACGCGTCTCTATGACTGGCTGAACCACCCACCGGGCGCCTTCGTCCGCCCCAAGGACCCGCTCGAATATTTGCAGAAGCTGCGCTTTCATCGCAGCGTCACCGGGCCCGGCGCCTACGGCCTCGCGTGAACGGTCCCGTCGTCGACATCTTCACCGACGGAGCCTGCAGCGGCAATCCGGGGCCAGGCGGCTGGGGCGCCATCCTGCGCTACGGCGCCGTCGAGAAGGAGCTGTCGGGCGGCGCCGACCAGACCACCAACAACCGCATGGAGATGATGGCGGCGATCGCCGCGCTGGAAGCGCTGAAGCGCCCCTGCCGCGTCCGCATCCACACCGACAGCCAGTATCTGCGCGATGGCATCACGCGCTGGATCCGCGCCTGGAAGGCGCGCGGCTGGAAGACGGCGGAGAAGCAGCCGGTCAAGAATCTCGATCTCTGGCAGCGCCTCGAAGCGGCGATGGCCCCGCACGAGATCGAATGGCTCTGGGTGCGCGGCCATTCCGGCCACCCCGAGAACGAGCGCGCCGACGCGCTGGCCCGTGCCGCCGCGGCCGTGGCGCGGCGAGGGTGAGCAGCATCCGGGGGTATCTCACACGATCTAGTCCAACTAGCGGTTTTGGATCGAAAGATGGCGCCATATCTCGCGGATCGCTCGGGCGGAAATAGCATCGAAACTACGATTCTCGGGCGCAATCTGCGTATCGCAAGATCGGAAAAGGCCGGACAGCTTTCCCTGACGAAACTGATTTCGCAACCATGTCCCGTAACCGTGATGTAGCTTATAAAGCTCATTCTCTTTCAGGTTTCTGAGCGATTTGCGAATTTCTGCGCTGAGCAGCTCGACGAGAGTCTCGATGTCTCGTTGCGCTCCCGTTGCAAGATCGTCGCTGTTCATCATGACCCTTGTCCAAGTGCCGGCCATCGACTGTGAGCCCTCCGACTTCGCTCCGGTGAGGATGGCTGCGCGTGCCACTACGACGACGAGCAATGCCACACTCACCTCATCCTCACCCTGAGCGAAGTCGAAGGGCGCAGGATCGTGGGGCATTCCGATCGCGGCCACGCGCGAGTAGCCGGAGCGCATCGAAATCGCCTCGGATCAATGCTTCCTTCTTGGCGCGCGTCCAGCCTTTTACCTGCCGTTCCGCGGCGATCATGTCGGTAATACGATCGAATTCTTGATGGAAGAGAGGGTAACCGGACGACGCGTCGACGTGTGCCCGCCGAAGGTGCCGGCATTGTGCTGCGCAATTCGCGTCTCAAGAGAGCTGCGCGTCGATCCGACATAGTAAGAACCGTCGGCACAGCGAAGAATGTAGACATAGAATGCCATGATAGCCTTCAGTCGGCTCCTCAGAATTGCATTGCGATTGCGCGCCCTTGCCTTTCGGCGGTCCCGCCGCTATAACCCGCGCCTCTCCGGCGGCATGGCCGCGCTTCGGCGCCTGACGGGCATGCCTCGCCGCCGCAACCCGTCTCTGTTCCGAAAGGACCCGAAATGCCCAAGCTGAAGACGAAAAGCGGCGCGAAGAAGCGCTTCGGGCGCACCGCGTCCGGCAAGGTCAGGGCGAATGTCGCGCATAAGCGCCACCGCCTCATCTCGAAGCCGAAGCAGATGAAGCGCAAGGCGCGCGGGACGATGACCCTGGAAAAGGGCGACGCCAATCTCGTCCTCACCTACATGCCCTATATGCGGGGTTGAGCCATGGCGCGCGTCAAACGGGGCGTCACCGCCCATGCCCGCCACAAGAAGGTGCTGGAGCTGGCGCGCGGCTATCGCGGCCGCGCCAAGTCGAGCTTCCGCGTCGCCATCGAGAAGGTCGAGAAGGGGCTGCGCTACGCCTATCGCGACCGCCGGGCGAAGAAGCGCAATTTCCGCGCCCTCTGGATTCAGCGCATCAATGCCGGGGCGCGCGAGCACGGCCTCACTTATTCGCAATTCATGGCCGGGGTGAAGCGCGCGGGGATCGAGCTCGACCGCAAGATCCTCTCCGATATGGCGGTTCGCGAGCCGGAAGCCTTCAAGGCGATCGTCGCCACGGCGCAGGCCGCCCTCGCCCGATCGCCGGCCGCGCAATGACCGCGACGGCTTGCGCGCGCCGCCGATTTACGCGCGGGCCTCGCTGAGCCCCGCTCCAGGCCGCGCGCGCGATCCGGCGCCAGGAAGAGGAGGAAGGGGCCGATCACTCGGCCCCTTTTTCGTGACGGTTAGCTCCAATGAACGATTTCGAGACCATCCGCCGTGACACCCTCGCCGCCATCGCCGCCGCGTCATCGCGCGAGGCGCTGGAGCAGGTGCGCATCGCGGCGCTCGGCCGCAAGGGCGCGATCACCACTGCGATGAAGGGGTTGGGCGCGCTCGACCCCGAAGCCCGCAAAGCGGCGGGCGCCACCCTCAACCGCCTCAAGGACGAGGTCGCCGCGAGCCTCGAAGCGGCGGCGGCGCGGCTCGGCGAGGCGCAGCTCGCCGCGCGCCTTGCGAGCGAGCGCGTCGACGTGACCCTGCCGGTCGCGCCCGAGCCGCAGGGCCGCATCCATCCGATCAGCCAGACCATCGACGAGGTGGTGGCGATCTTCGGCGAGATGGGGTTCACCGTCGCCGAAGGCCCGCATATCGAAGATGATTTCCACAATTTCACGGCGCTCAACATTCCGCCCGAGCATCCGGCGCGGCAGGAGCTCGACACCTTCTACCTGCCGGAGAAGGCGGATGGCAGCCGCCTCGTCCTGCGCACCCATACTTCGCCCGTGCAGATCCGCACCATGCTAGCGCAGAAGCCGCCGATCCGCATCATCGTGCCCGGCCGCACCTTCCGCTCCGACCACGATGCGACGCACTCGCCCATGTTCCATCAGGTCGAGGGGCTGGTGATCGACCGGAGCACGCATATGGGGCATTTGAAGGGCTGCCTCGTCGAGTTCTGCCGCGCCTTCTTCGATGTCGCCGATTTGCCGGTACGCTTCCGGCCCAGCTACTTCCCCTTCACCGAGCCCTCGGCCGAGGTCGATATCGGCTGCTCGCGCGCCGGCGGCGAGCTCCGCATCGGCGCCGGCGGCGACTGGCTCGAAATTCTGGGCTCCGGCATGGTGCATCCCAAGGTCCTGCAGAATTGCGGCATCGATCCCGGCGTGTATCAGGGCTTCGCCTTCGGGATGGGGATCGAGCGGATCGCGATGCTGAAATACGGCATCCCGGATCTGCGCACCTTCTACGACAGCGACCTGCGCTGGCTCCGGCATTACGGCTTCCTGCCGCTCGACATGCCCTCGATGGTGGGAGGGCTGTCGCGATGATGCCGGATCGCGCCGATCGTCAATCCCCTCGCCCCTCCGGAGACAGGGTCAGGGTGAGGGGGAGCTGCGCCGCCGGCGCGGCTTCCTTCGGCGCTGCGGCGCCACACCCTGCTCTCTCCCCGCCGGGGAGCGGGTTCTCTTGCGCTGCCGAGCGAGGAGGGGTCGTTCGATGAAGACGACGCTCTCCTGGCTGAAGACGCATCTCGAGACCGAGGCGCCCGTCGAAGAGATCGTGCGCCGCCTCGTCATGCTCGGCCTCGAAGTCGAGAGCGTCGTCGACCGCGCGGCGGCGCTGGCGCCGTTCCGCACCGCCCATGTGGTCTCCGCCGAGCCGCATCCCAACGCCGACAAGCTACGCGTCTGCCTCGTCGATACCGGCACGGCGCGCGTCCAGGTGGTCTGCGGCGCGCCCAATGCCCGGGCCGGCATGCGCGGCGTCTTCGCGCCGCCGGGCACCGTCATCCCGCGCACCGGGCTCCTCCTCAAGGAGAGCGTCATCCGCGGCGTCGCCTCCAACGGGATGCTCTGCTCGGGCTACGAGATGGGCATCTCCGAGGACCATGAGGGGATCATCGAGCTGCCGCCGGAGACGCCCATCGGCGAGGGGTTCGCCAAGGCGATGGGCCTCGACGACCCGGTGCTCGACATCAAGGTGACGGCGAACCGGCCGGACTGCCTCGGCGTGCGCGGCGTCGCCCGCGACCTGGCGGCCGCCGGGCTCGGGCGCTTGCGGCCGCTCGATACCCGGCCGGTGCCGGGCCGCTTCGAAAGTCCCATCGCGGTTCATCTTGCCACCCTCGACGAGAAGGCCTGCCCGCTCTTCCTCGGGCGCATGGTCCGCGGCCTCCGCAACGGACCGAGCCCGCGCTGGCTGCAGGAGCGGCTGACGGCGATCGGGTTGCGCCCCATCTCGGCGCTGGTCGACATCACCAACTTCCTCACCTTCGATGTGAACCGGCCGCTCCACGTCTTCGATGCGGACCGCATCAAGGGCGACCTCGTGCTGCGCGAGGCGCGGCCGGGCGAGAGCCTCAAGGCGCTCAACGGCCGCGACTATGCGCTCGACGAGGCGATGACGGTGATCGCCGACGACGCCGAGGTGCTGAGCCTCGGCGGCGTCATCGGCGGCGAGAGCACGGGCTGCACCGCGGAGACGACGACCGTCTTCATTGAGGCGGCGCTGTTCGATCCGGTGCGAACCGCGGCGACCGGGCGCAAGCTCAATCTGCAGAGCGATGCCCGCTACCGCTTCGAGCGCGGCCTCGATCCCGCCTTCACGGCGACCGGGATGGAGATGGCGACGCGCCTCATTCTCGACCTCTGCGGCGGCGAGGCGAGCGAGGTCGTCGTGGCGGGCGCCGTTCCCGCTTGGCGGCGCCGCTACCGCCTGCGCGCCGGCCGCATCGCCGGCCTCGGCGGCATCGATGTCGCGCAAGACGCGGCGAAGGAGATCCTCGAGCGGCTCGGCTTCGCCGCCGCGCCAAGCGCCGACGGCGATCTGGAGGTCGAGCCGCCCTCCTGGCGCGGCGACATCGAAGGCGAAGCCGATCTCGTCGAGGAGGTGCTGCGCGTCCACGGCTACGACGCCATTCCCGCGGTGCCGCTCGAACGCGAGACGGCATTGCCGCGTCCGGCGCTCGACGCCGCGCAGCGCCGCCTGGGTCTCGTCCGCCGCACTCTTGCCGGGCGCGGCCTCGTCGAAGCGGTGACTTTCTCCTTCATTCCCGCCGGCGTCGCGGCGCTGTTCGGCGGCGGCGCTCCGGCGCTCCGTCTCGTCAACCCGATCAGCGCCGATCTCGACGCGATGCGGCCCTCGATTCTCCCGAACCTCCTCGATGCGGCGCGGCGCAACGCCGATCGCGGCTTCGCCGACAGCGCGCTCTTCGAGATCGGGCCACGCTACGACGACGACACGCCCGAAGGACAGAGGACGATGGCGGCGGGTCTTCGCCACGGGCAGAGCGGGCCGCGCCATTGGCAGGGCGGCAGCCGCCCGGTCGATCTTTTCATGGCGAAGGCCGATGCGCTCGCAGTCATCGCAGCGGCGGGCGGTCCGGTCGAGAATGTCCAGGCGAGCGCCGATCCGCCGGGCTGGTACCATCCGGGACGCGCCGGCACGCTCCGCCTCGGCCCCAAGGTGCTGGGCCATTTCGGCGAGGTGCATCCGGCGGTGCTGGCGCGCCTCGATGTGAAGGGGCCCGCCGTTGCCTTCGAAGTGGAGCTCGATGCCGTGCCCTTGCCGCGCAAGGGGGCGCGCGGACGCCCGCCTCTGAAGCTCTCGCCCTTCCAGCCGGTCGAGCGCGATTTCGCCTTCCTGGTTCCGGCGGAGCTGCCGGCCGAGACCTTGCTTCGCGCCGCGCGCGGCGTCGACCGCCAGCTCGTCAGCGAGGTGCGGCTCTTCGATGTTTACGCAGGTCCGGAAGTGCCGCCCGGCCGCAAATCCCTGGCGATCACGGTCGTGCTGCAGCCCGAGCGGGCGACGCTGACCGATGACGAGATCGAAGCCTTTGCGCGGAAGCTCGTGGCGCAGGTCGTGAAGGCGACGGGCGGCGAGCTGCGCGGGTAAAGTCTCAAAAATCGCTGCAGCGGCCGCCGACTTCCCAATCGCCGTAGCGCGTCGGCTCGGGGCCTTTCGGGCCGCCGATCTCGCGCGGCAGCGCGGGATCCGGCTTGCCCGGTGCCGGCGTCTCCGGCGCCGGCGCTGCCGGCGGTTCGTGCTGCGCATTCTCGCGATCGCTCATCCACGCAGGATATGGACGGCCGGATCGCGCTTGCCAAGATGCCGCGGCTGCGCCATAGAGGCGAGGATTGCAGACTCTTCCGCGACCGGCGCCGCCGGCAACAAGGAACAACGCGGAACCGTTCCCGTTCGTATTTTACTAAACAAGATTGGTGCCCGAGCGGTAATTCGCAGTAGCCTCTCACTCTGGCAGTACATTGATCCTCCATGGCAACCGCCCCCTCGGCCCGCAGCGTGGCCATCGATCTCATCGGCGCCGTCCTTCGCCGGAAGCGCCCACTCGATGACGCTATCGAAGACAATATCGACATGTCGGGCTTGCCGACGCGGGACCGCGCCTTCGCGCGCCTGCTGGTCGCGACCGTGCTGCGCCGTTTGGGACAGATCGACGCGCTGATCGCCCACTGCCTCAACACGCCCTTGCCGCCGCGTGCCGCCGCCGTCCACGACATGCTGCGCCTCGGCATCGCGCAGCTCCTCTTCCTGCGCACGCCGGCGCATGCGGCGGTGGCGACCACGGTCGATCTCGCCGAGGCGCGCGGCTTCATCTCGCATAAGGGGCTCGTCAACGCGGTGCTGCGCCGCCTCAGCCAAGAGGGGCCGGGGCTGGTGCAGCTCCAGGACGCGCCGCGACTCGATACGCCCGACTGGCTCTGGCAGTCCTGGAGCGCGGCTTATGGCGAGGAGGGTTGCCGCGCCATTGCGACCGCGCATCTCAAGGAGGCGCCGCTCGACCTCACGGTTCGCGCCGATCCGGAGGGCTGGGCCAAGCTGCTCGATTCGGTCCTGCTCCCGACCGGCACTCTGCGCCGCAATGCCGGCGGCGCCATCACCTCGCTGCCCGGCTATGCCGAGGGGGCTTGGTGGGTGCAGGACGCGGCAGCGGCGATTCCCGCGCGTCTCTTCGGCGAGATTTCGGGCAAGCGCGTCATCGATCTCTGCGCGGCGCCGGGCGGCAAGACCGCGCAGCTCGCCGCGGCGGGTGCGATCGTGACGGCGATCGACCGCTCGCAGCGCCGCCTCGACCGCCTCATCCACAATCTGCACCGCCTCGACCTCTCGGTCGAAGCGATCGTCGCCGACGCCGCTGTCTGGCAGCCGCGCGCCAAAGCCGCGGCGGTGCTGCTCGACGCCCCCTGCACCGCGACCGGCGCGATCCGGCGCCATCCCGACGTGCCGCATTTGAAGACGCCGGACGATGTGGCGCGCCTCGCCGTCGTCCAGGAGCGCTTGCTGGGTGCCGCGGCCGAGATGGTCGAGCCCGGCGGGACGCTCGTCTACTGCACCTGCTCGCTCGAGCCGGAGGAAGGCACGGCGCAAATCGCCCGCTTTCTCGCGCGCGGCGGACCCTTCCGCCGGGTTCCGATCGAGCCGGCGGAGGTCGGCGGCCTGACTGAGCTGCTGACCGCTGAAGGCGACCTCCGCACGCTGCCCAGCCATCTTGCCGAGCGCGACGGCATCGACGGCTTCTACGCTGCCCGCCTTCGTCGCGCGGCCTGAGCCGCGGGCGCGGCGCTTGCGGCACCGGCCGATCCTTGTTACGAGAGCGGCGTGCGTCGGCCGGTCCGCATAGCGCCTTCGATCCTCGCCGCCGATTTCGCCCGGCTCGGCGAGGAGGTCCGCGCCATCGCCGCGGCGGGCGCGGACTATCTCCACATCGACGTGATGGATGGCCATTTCGTGCCGAACATCACCATCGGCCCCGCCGTCGTGAAGGCGCTGCGCCCACATTCGGAACTCCCCTTCGACGTCCATCTGATGATCGCGCCGGTCGATCCCTACGTCGCCGAATTTGCCGCGGCGGGCGCCGACATCATCACCGTCCACCAGGAGGCGGGCCCGCATCTCCACCGGACCTTGCAGCTCGTCAAATCCTTGGGCAAACGCGCCGGCGTCTCGCTCAATCCGGCGACGCCCGCGGGCGCGCTCGATCAGGTTCTGGACATCGTCGATCTCGTTCTGGTGATGAGCGTCAACCCGGGCTTCGGCGGCCAGAGCTTCATCTCATCGCAGCTCGCCAAGATCGCGGCGCTGCGCGCCATGATCGACAGCACCGGCCGGGCCATCGATCTCGAAATCGATGGTGGCATCAATGCCGAGACGGCCGGCGCCGTCATTGCCGTCGGCGCCGATGTGCTAGTTGCCGGCACGGCGGCCTTCGCCGGCGGCGCCGCCCATTACGCCGGGAACATCCGTCGCCTGCGCGAGGCGCGAGGCGCGGCGCCGGCCGCGCGCTGATGACGCCCGGCGCCGCGGGGATTCGTCCGGCGCGACGATATCGGCACGGCCGGGGCGCCGAGGCGCCCTTTGCGCGGCTGCGTGCCCGACTCCTCGCCGCCGTAGCCGGGACGCGGCTCTATCGCCTGACCCTCGCCGCCGCGGCGCCGCCGCGCCTTGCCCTGTCGCTGCCGATCCGTTGGCCGGGCGATCCGGCGCGCGGCGCGGCGCTGCTGCGCGGCGAGTTCCGCCTTGCCGGCGAGACGATTCGGGATCCCACGCCCTTCGCCGACCCCGTCGGCGCCAGCGACGACTGGCGCCGTGAATTCCACGGCTTCGCCTGGCTCGCCGACCTTGCCGCCCTCGACGACGCGGCGGCCCGCGATGCCGCGCGCGCGATGATCGCCGCCTGGCTCGCGGCGGGTGATGGCTGGCGCCCCTTCGCCTGGCGCGCCGATGTGCTCGGCGCGCGACTGACGGCGTGGATTACCCTCTTCGATGTGTTCTTCGGCCCCGACCAAGCGGATGCGCAGCGCGGCCCGGTGCTGGCGTCGCTCGCGCGGCAGGGCCGGCATTTGGCGCGGGTCGCGTCGTGGGAGACGGCGGGCGCCGCCCGCCTCCAGGCGCTGAAGGGACAGATCATCGCGGGGCTGGCGCTCGGCGCCGGAGAGAGCAGGCTCGCGCGGCCCGTGGCGCGCCTCGCCCGCGAGCTGACGGCGCAGATCCTGCCCGATGGCGGGCATGTCGAACGCTCTCCCGCCGTGCAGCTCGCCGTGCTCCGCGACCTCATCGACATCCGCACGGCGCTGCGCGCCGCGCATATGGTCGTGCCCGAGGCGGTACAGATGGCGATCGACCGGATGGCGCCGATGCTGCGCATGCTGCGCCACGGCGATGGACGCCTCGTGCAGTTCAACGATACGGCCGAGGCGTACGGGGCGCTGGCCGATCTCGCCCTCACCCGGGCCGAGGTGCGCGGCCGCCCCCTCCTCAGCGCGCCCCATAGCGGCTTTCAGCGGCTGCAAGCCGGCAAGACCGTCCTCGTCGCCGATACCGGCGCGCCGCCGCCGCGCGGCCTCGATCGCCACGCTCACGCCGGGACGCTGTCCTTCGAGATGAGCTATGGGCGCGAGCGCCTCATCGTCAATTGCGGCGCCTGGCAGGGAACGAACCCGGAATGGCGGCGCGCGGCGCGCCAGACGGCCGCCCATTCGACCGTGATCGTCGCCGACACCAATTCGGCGGAGCTCCTGCCCGACGGCACCATCGGGCGCCGCCCGGTCGTCTCGCTCGCCGACCGCGTCGAAGAGGAAGGGAGCCAATGGATCGCGGCTTCGCATGACGGCTATGCCGCCGGCTTCGGCCTGGTCCATACGCGCCAGCTCTTCCTGTCGGCCGATGGCGAGCATCTGCGCGGCGAGGACGGGCTGGCGGGGCGCCCCGGCGCCGCTTTCGTCATCCGCTTTCATCTCCATCCGGCCGTACAGGTCTCGCTCGTCCAGGAGGGGGAGGCGGCGCTTCTGCGCTTGCCGAGCGGGACCGGTTTCCGCCTGCGCGCGCAAGGCGCCCAGCTCGCTCTCGCCGAGAGCGTCTATCTCGGCGGCGGCGAGGTGAGGAAGACGCAGCAGATCGTTCTTTCCGGCCATGTCGGGTCGCAGGGCGCGACGGTCCGCTGGGCCATCCGCCGCGAAGGCAAGAAGGCCGCCGCCGCGTGAGCTCGACCGTCTTGCGCCTCGTCCTCGCCGCGCTGCTGGTCTTTCCCGCGGCTTGGCTCGCGACCTTCCTCATGCTGCGCGTGCTGCGGCGCCGCGGCATGCTCGACCATCCGAACGCGCGCTCCTCGCACGCCGTGCCGACGCCGCGCGGCGGCGGCGTCGCCATCATGGCGACAGTGCTGCCGGCCTGGGTCGTCATCGTCGCGCTGGGCTACACCAATGGGGCGCCGCTGTCGGCGGCCGCGGGCGGCGGCGGCATCGCGCTTCTTTCCTGGTGGGACGATCGCGGCGGGCTCTCGCCCGCGCTCCGCCTCGTCGTCCAGGCCGCCGCCATCGTCGCCGGGCTCGCCGCGCTCCCCGGCGCCGGCGCGGTCTTCCAAGGCTGGCTGTCGCCCACCGCCGATCTCTTGGCTTCCGCATTCCTCTGGCTCTGGTTCGTCAACCTCTTCAACTTCATGGACGGGATCGACGGCATCGCCGGAACGGAAGCCGCCGCGATCGGCCTCGGCCTCGCGCTCCTCGCTCTCATCCACCCGGCGGCGATCGGCCTCGGCGCGGGGCTCCTCGGCGTCACCATCGCCGCCGCGGCGCTCGGCTTTCTCTGCTGGAACTGGCACCCGGCGAAGCTCTTCATGGGCGATGTCGGCAGCGTGCCGCTCGGCTATCTTCTGGGTTGGCTGCTCCTCGCGCTCGCGGCATCGGGGTTCTGGGCACCGGCGCTCATCCTTCCCCTCTACTTCCTCGTCGATGCGAGCTGGACCCTTGCCCGCCGCCTCCTGCGCGGCGAGAGAATCTGGGAGGCGCATCGCGAGCACTTCTATCAGCGGGCCGTGCAGAAGGGCCGCAGCCACGCGGCCGTGGTGCGCCGCGTCGCGCTCGCGGATGTCGCCCTCGTCGGGCTCGCGCTCTGGGCGGCAACAGGCGCGGCCTGGCCGGCCCTCGCGCTCGCCGTCGCCGTCGTCGGCCTCCTTCTTGCCGATTTGTCGCAGGCCCTGCGCGTCTCGCGCTCCGGCGCTTGATCGCGGGCGGCGCCCGGGCCTATCGTCGCCGCCCGCTTCGCCGACGCAGGGACGCCCATGTCCGACCGCTCGCTTTGCCGCATCGAACGCGCGCTCATTTCCGTCTTCGACAAGACGGGGCTGGTCCCGCTCGCCGAAGCGCTGGCGGCGCGCGGCATCGCCATCATCTCGACCGGCGGCACCGCGCGCGCCCTCGCCGCGGCGGGGATCGCCGTCACCGATGTCGCCGAGGTGACGCAGTTCCCGGAGATGCTCGACGGCCGCGTCAAAACGCTGCATCCAGCACTTCATGGCGGTATCCTCGCGCGGCGCGACAAGACGGAGCACCGCGCCGCGCTCGACGCGCACGGCATCGCCGGGATCGACCTCGTTGTCGCCAACCTCTACCCCTTCGCCGCGACGGTGGCGCGCGGCGCCTCCTGGGAAGAGTGCATCGAGAATATCGATATCGGCGGCCCCGCCTTGATTCGCGCCGCGGCGAAGAACCACGACTTCGTGACGGTGCTGAGCGATCCCGGCGATTATGCCGAGTTCATCGCCGAGCTCGCTGCCTATGACGGGGCGACCGCGCTCGCCATGCGCAGAAGGCTGGCGGGGCTCGCCTATGCGCGCACCGCCGCCTACGACGCCGCGATCGCCGGCTGGATGGCGCGCCAGCGCGGCGACACATTTCCGCAGACCCTCGCCCTCGCCGCGAGCCTCAAGCAGACGCTCCGCTACGGCGAGAATCCGCATCAGAGGGCGGCTCTCTACATTACCGACGAGCACTGCCGGGGCGTCGCGACCGCGGAGCAAGTGCAGGGCAAGGAGCTGTCCTACAACAATCTCAACGACACCGATGCCGCCTTCGAGCTGGTCTCGGAATTCGTCGCACCCGCCGTCGCCATCATCAAGCACGCCAATCCCTGCGGCGTCGCCACCGGCGCGACGCTGCTCGAAGCCTATGAGAAGGCCCTCGCCTGCGACCCGGTCAGCGCCTTCGGCGGCATCGTCGCGCTCAACCGGCCGCTCGACCAGCCCTGCGCCGAGGCGCTGGCGAAGCTCTTCCTCGAGGTGGTCATCGCCCCCGATGCCATGCCCGAAGCGCGGCAGGCGCTCGCCGGCAAGACGGCGCTGCGCCTGCTGCTGACGGGCGGCATGCCCGACCCGCGCGCGCCGGGGGTCGTGCTGCGCTCGCTCGCAGGCGGCCTTCTTCTGCAGACGCGCGACGGCGGCCGCGTCGGCGACGACGACCTCCGCGTCGTGACGAAGCGGGCGCCCGATGCGCGCGAGACCGCCGATCTCCTCTTCGCCTTCCACGTGGCAAAGCACGTGAAGTCGAACGCCATCGTCTTCGCCAAGAACGGCGCCACGGTCGGCATCGGCGCGGGTCAGATGAGCCGGGTCGACGCGGCGCGCATCGCCGTGCTCAAAGCCGAGGAGACGGGCCGCGCCGCCGGCCTCTCGATCCGTCCGACCGAGGGCGCGGTGGTCGCGTCCGACGCCTTCTTCCCCTTCGCCGACGGCCTGGTCGCCGCGGCCGAAGCCGGCGCCACCGCCGTCATCCAGCCCGGCGGCTCGAAGCGCGATGACGAGGTGATCGCGGCGGCCGACCGCCATGGCCTCGCGATGGTCTTCACCGGCATGCGGCATTTCCGGCACTGAGGCCGGCGGCGAGGGAGGCCGCGCTTCAGCTTTCGTCGGCGAGCTTGCCGGCCGTGGCCCAGTCCGATCTGGCGACTTCGGCGAAGACGATCTGCGTCGCTTCCGGCTTGGCGCCGAGGGTGCGGACGATCGCGTCCGTGATCTCGCGCGCCGCGCGCGCCTTCTGCTCGCGCGTGCGGCCGGGCAACAGCTCGATGCGCACCATGGGCATGACTCACCTCCGGTTTGGCCAGCCACGGTAGCGCGCCCGGATTTTTCGCGCCACGGCGGTGTTTTCAAAGACTTGGGCGCCGGTTCGGCGTGCATGGGTGTGGCGACGTCATGCGGCGGTTGGTCAAGATCGGTGGCTGGTTCGTTGTCGGGGTCCTGGTCCTCGTCGCGATCGCGGCGGGCGCGCTGTGGTTCGGCGGTTCTGCCGTCGCGGCCTGGGCGATCCAGCATCCTCTCAGCACGATGATCGGACGCCAGATCCGCCTCGATGGCCCGCTCACCATCGAATGGGGCGCGCCCACCAAGATCGTCGCCGATGCCGTCCATGTCGCGAATGCGAGCTGGAGCCAGGACAAGGAGATGTTCTCGGCCAAGCGCCTCGAGATCGACGTCTTCCCCGCGACCCTCATCCACGGCCCGACGCAATTGCCGCTGATCGCCCTCGACGGCGCCAAGCTGCGGCTCGAAACCTCGGCCGATGGCCAGCGCAATTGGGATTTCGGCCTCAGCGCCGCGACGCCGAAGACGCGGCATCAATATCCCAATCTGCAGCGCTTCGTCGTGCGCGACAGCAGCTTCGTCTTCCACAACGGCAAGACGAATGCAGAGACCCGACTCGGCATCGCCGATCTCGACCTCGACGCGCCCAATCCGAGCGCGCCGGTGAAGCTCGCCGGGGACGGCACCTTCCAGGGCCATCCGCTGCACATCGCCGGGACTGTCGGCCCGATCACCGAGCTGCGCAACACGACGAAGCCCTACCCCGTCAAGCTCGACGGCACGCTCGACCAGATCCGCCTCGCCGTCGACGGCACGCTGCAGAAGCCGCTCGACTTCGCCGGCCTTGATCTCCGGATGTCGCTGAGCGGCGAGAAGCTCGCCGAATTCGCCGCGCTGTTCGGCCTGCCGCTGCCCGAGCTGCCGAATTTCCGCGGCACCGCCGAACTGACCGGCGGCAACGGCAATTGGATGCTGAAGGCGCTGACGATCGCGCTCGGCAAGAGCAACCTCGAAGGGGGCATCGCCATCGACACCAACGAGAAGGTGCCGCACCTTCAGGCGAACCTCACCTCGAGCTATATCGACCTTGCCGATTTCAAGGGATTCTACGGCGGCCGACCTCCCAATACGGCGGCGCCGCCGAAGCCGGCCGACCGCACCGGCCGCGTCCTGCCGGATACGGCGATCGCCGTGAAGAAGCTGCCCGGCGTCGATGTCGATCTCAGCTTCGACGCGGCGCGCATCCAATCGGCGGGCGGCCTGCCGATCGAGCGAGTGAGCGCCGGCCTGCAGCTCAAGAACAGCACCATCACGCTGAAGCCGCTCCGCTTCCACACGGCGCGCGGCGACGTCGATCTCGATTTCCGCTTCACGCCCTTCACGACGAGCGGGCCGCCGCGGCTCCAAGCCGATGTCGACGTCCGCCACATCAATCTGCATGAGCTGCTCGGCGGCCCCGGCATGCCGGCGATCCTGAGGCGCACCGCCGGAACGGTCGGCGGCTTCATCAAGCTCGACACGACGGGCGTCTCGCTGCGCGACTTTCTCGGGCGCATGAACGGCGATGCCGGCTTCTTCATGGAGAATGGCGAGATCAGCGATCTCCTGCAGAATCTGGCGCCGCTCGACGTGCTGGGGGCGCTCGGCGTCTATGTGACCGGCGACCGGCCAGTCGAGATCAACTGCCTCGTCTCGCGCTTCGACATCAAGAACGGCATCGCGACCGCCTCGACGATGCTGCTCGACACGAGCGACACCGAGGTCATCGGCAAGGGCAACATCAATTTCGCGGACGAGACGCTGTTCCTGACTTTGACGCCTTACAACAAAAACCTCACGGCCGTGTCGCTACGGACCCCGGTAGATATCCGCGGCACCTTCAAGCAGCCGCAATTCCATCTGCAGACCGGCGCCCTCATCGCGCGCCTCGGTGCCGCCATCGGCCTCGGCATCGCCTTTCCGCCGGCCGCCCTGCTGGCGCTCGTCGACACCGGCCTCGGCGAGAACAACGCATGCGGGAAGGCCTTCGGCGGGCATCCGCCGCCCTCCGAGGCGGCGCCCACCGGGAGCAGCACGCCGCCGCAGCAGTGACCGAGGCGCGGTCAGACGCAGCGCCCGCCATCGACTTCGAGGGCGACGCCGGTCAGGAACTCGGCCTCGTCGGAGGCGAGGTAGAGCGCCGCGTTGGCGATGTCGCGCGGCGTCGACAGGCGGCCAAGCGGGATCGTCGCCTTGAACTTCGCTCGCAGCTCCGGCGTGTCGCTTCCCATGAAGATCGGCAGCAGCGGCGTCTCGCCGGCCACCGGGCAGAGCGCGTTGACGCGGATCCCGTCGGGGGCGAGCTCGACCGCCATCGATTTCGTCATCGTGATCGCCGCGCCCTTCGACGCATTGTAGACGGTGAGGCCCGGGCGCGGCCGGAGGCCGGCGGTCGAGGCGGTGTTGATGATGACGCCGCCGCCCTGGCGGCGGAAGACGGGGACGACGTGGCGCGCCGCGAGCCAGATCGCCTTGACGTTGACGGCGAGGATCTTGTCGACCATCGCCTCGTCGACTTCGAGCATCGGCATGTTGCGATGCGTGATGCCGGCATTGTTGACCATGATGTCGAGGCGGCCGAAACGCGCGAGGCACGCCTCGACCATCGCCTTCACCTCCGCGTCCTTGGCGACATCGGCGTGGACGTAGGTGGCGCTGCCTTGGCCCTGCGCCTTCTCGATCTCGCCGGTGACGCGCTTGCCGCCGGCGTCGTCGATGTCGTTGACGACGAGCTTCGCGCCCTCCTCGGCAAAGCGCTTGGCGATGCCCTCGCCGAAGCCCGAGCCGCTGCCGGTGACGATCGCGACTTTGCCTGCAAGACGCATGCGTTCCTCCCTTGGGTCGGCTGACGGCTCCGCGCCTTTGCGTGGCCGAGAGCTTGCGGCTTAAGAGCTCGGAGCTGCTACCCGTGCCGAATCGCGACTGTCTTCAGCGCGCTGAAATGATAGAGCGCCTCGAAACCCTTCTCGCGCCCGTGGCCGGAGCGCTTGACGCCGCCGAACGGGAGCTCGACGCCGCCGCCGGCGCCGAAATTGTTGATGAAGACCTGGCCTGATTTGAGGGCGCGCGCCAGGCGCATCTGGCGCGCGCCGTCCCGCGTCCAGACGCCGGCGACGAGCCCGTAAGGGGTGCCGTTGGCGATCGCGATCGCCTCCGCCTCGTCGCGGAAGCGGATGGCGCAGAGCACCGGGCCGAAGATTTCCTCCTGCGCCAGCCGATGATCGGGCGGCACCTCGCCGATGAGGGTCGGCTTCACATAGAAGCCGCCCGGCGGCACGTTGGGCGCGAGGGTTCCCTCGGCCAGGATTTTGAGGCCGTCGCGGCGCGCCAAGGCGAGATAAGACTCGACCCGCTCCTTCTGCCGGCGGTTGATGACGGGCCCGACATCGAGATCCATGTCGCTGGCGCCGACGCGGAGCGCCGCGAAGCGATCGGCGACCTTGCCGACGAAGGTGTCGTAGATGCGGTCCTCGACGAGGAGGCGGGAGCCGGCGGAGCAGGTCTGGCCTGCATTCTGGACGATGCCGCCGAGGATGAAGGGCAGCGCCGCTTCCTGGTCGGCATCGGCGAAGACGAGCTGCGGCGACTTGCCCCCGAGCTCCAGCGTCACCGGCCGGTGGTGCTTGCCCGCCGCCTGCTGGACCAGCGTCCCGACTTCGGGCGAGCCGGTGAAGGAGATGTGGTCGATGCCGGGATGCGCGGCGAGCGCGGCGCCCGCCTCCTCGCCATAGCCGGGGACGATGTTGAGCGCGCCCGGCGGCAAGCCGGCCGCGATCGCCAGCTCGCCGAGGAGGAGCGTCGAGAGGCTCGCATCCTCCGCCGGCTTGACGACGCAGGCATTGCCCATGGCGAGCGCCGCGCCGACCGAGCGGCCGAAGATCTGCGCCGGATAATTCCACGGGATGATGTGGCCGGTGACGCCGAAGGGCTCGCGGAAGGTCATCACCGTATAGCCGTCGAGATAGGGCAGCGTCTCGCCGTGCACCTTGTCGGCGGCGCCGCCATAGAACTCGAAATAGCGGGCCAAGGCAGCGATGTCCGCCCGCGCCTGGCGGAGCGGCTTGCCGGTGTCGGCGGCCTCGGCAAGGGCGAGCTCCTCGGCGCGCTCGCCGACAGCCCGGGAGAGCCGGGAGAGAAGCCGGCCGCGCTCGGCCGCAGGCAAGCGGCCCCAGGCGCCGTCGGCTGCCCGGCGGGCGGCCTCGACGGCGCGGTCGATATCGACCACGCCGCCCCGCGCGATGGCGCCCATCGTCACCCCGTCGCTCGGATTGACGACGGCGATGGTGTCGCCTCCGGCCGGCGCGTGCCATTCGCCTCCGGCAAGGATTTCCGTGCGTGCGCGCGGCGCCGGGCCGGTCATCGGGGGCTCCTCTCCTTGCGAAGGCCGCAGTTTAGCCGCGCTTTCGGCGATGCAGAAGCGGATTGGCGGGGCGCGGCAGCGCGCCCCGACCGGCTCAGGCGAGAATGTCGATGAGGCGGCCGCGGGCGGGCGCTGGTCCCGTCGCCGCTCCTGCACCCGGCACCGGCGAAGCCGTGGCGGGCGCGGCGGGTTCCGGCGCCGTCTTTGCTGCGGCGGCGCCGGCGATCGGCGGCACGCGGCCGACGGGCCGCGCCTGCAGGATGTTGAGATAGACGGAGGAGAGCGGAAGCTTCGGCGACTGAAGCGGCATTCCCGCTCGATAGCGGAGGAGGCGTGAAGATCGCGTTAACGGCGAGTGCAACCTCGAGTCAATATTCTCCCGATAAGTTGGTTGCATCGGCATGTCGATTATGGCATCCCGTTAACCTTATCTCCGCCTGTCGAGTGCTAGAAGAGTGCCCAATAGCCGCACTCGGAAGTTGAATATTGGTAATACGGGTGATCGGAAGCAGGACTCGATCCTTGAAGACGATCCTTGTTGTCGATGACGATGCGGACGTCCGTGATTACGCCATCTCGGTGCTGGAGGATTTCGGATACCGCGTCCTCTCGGCCGGCGACGGCGAGGCGGCGCTGTCGGTGCTGGAGCGCGACGGCAAGGTCGATCTGCTCTTCACCGACGTCGTCATGCCGGGCCTCGACGGGTTCGAGGTGGCCCGTCGGGCGAAGGCTTCGGTCCCCAATCTCAAAGTGCTTTTCGCGTCGGGCTATGCGACCGATCTGACGCAAGCCGGCCGGCTGCTGCGCAAGCCCTACCGCCCGCAGCAACTCGCGACGGAAGTCTCGGCGCTGCTGCCGAGCGACTGACTCGCCGCGGCCCGGGGCGGGCTCGGCGCGCGCCCGCCGCCGGCGCTTCTCCTTTTTTGCCACGGAATTTTCTTGCCGTTCCCGTTGTTTGGGGTGACAGCGAGCTTTCAACAGGGAAGTCCGGCAATGGCTGCCGGGCAAGCCGTATTCGGACCGATCCGGCCTCGGTCGCGCGAGCGGGGACAATTTGCGTGCAATCTCAGCCCCTTATCAGCATCGTCATCAACAACTACAATTACGGCCGCTTCCTGCGCCGCGCCGTCGATAGCGCGCTGCACCAAAGCCATCCCCGCATCGAGGTCGTCGTCGTCGATGACGGCTCGACGGATGATTCGCCCGAGATCATCGCGAGCTATGGCGACCGGTGCACGGCCGTCTTCGGCGAGAATCGCGGGCAAGGAGCCGCCTACAATGCCGGCTTCCGCGCCTGCCACGGCGACATCATTCTCTTTCTCGACAGCGACGACATCCTCTATCGCGAAGCGGCGGCGACGCTGGCGCGGGCCTGGCGCCCCGATACCGCGAAGGCGCAATTTCCGCTCGATGTGATCGACGCCTGCGGGCGGCCGCTCGGACATCGAATGCCGAATCTGCCCTTCGCCGATGGCGCGGTGCTCCCTCTTCTTCTCTCTTACGGCTACTATCCGAGCCCGCCAGGCAGCGGCAACGCCTTCTCCCGCCGCGCCCTCGAGCGCATTCTGCCGCTCGATGAAGAGACCTGGCGCGTCGGCTCGGATGGGATCGTCATCGGCCTCGCGCCGCTCTATGGCGAAGTCGTGTCGATTCGCGAGCCGCTCGGCGCCTATCGCCACCACGACAGCAATCACAGCGAGGCGAGCGGCACCAGCCTCGCCAAGATCCGGCGCGATCTCGCCAACGAGATCAACCGCGAGCAGGCGATCAGGGCACATGCCGCGGCGCTCGGCCGGCCCATCGCCAGCCAGGCGATGTCCTTGCGCATTCCCGGCCATTGCAAGGGGCGCCTTCTCTCGCTGCGCCTCGATCCCGCCGGCCACCCGTTTCCGGCGGACCGCGCCGCCGTGCTGGCCCTCGCCGGCATCGTCGCCTGCTGGCGCTTCCCGCACCACACCCTGGCAAAGCGCGTCGCTGCGTCCTTCGCCTTCGCGGTGCTGCCCTTCCTGCCGCGCGGGTGGCTGCAACGCAATCTCGAAGCGATGATCGTGGCGCGCCGCCGCGGTCCCGTGCTGCGCCGGCTCTTGCCCGAGCTCCTGGAACCCGAGCCGGTGCTGGCGCGCGTCGCCAAGCCGGCCGCGGGACCGCCGATACGCGCCGGCGTCAGGTCACGCGGAAGTTCTTGAACTGCCAGGGATCGTCGGCATCGACTTCTTCCGGGAAGAGGCGGCCGCGGTCGCGGAGCGGGGTCCAGTCGCCATAAGCGCCGACGACATTGCCGAGATAGGGCAGCGAGATTTCGAGGATGCGGCGGAAGTCCATCTCATCGGGCTCGACGATCCCCGCGCGCGGGTTCTCGATCGCCCAGACGAGGCCGGCGAGGACGGCGATGGTCACCTGGAGGCTCGTCGCGTTGTTGTGCGGAACGAGCCGCCGCGCTTCCTCGATCGAGAGCTGCGAGCCGTACCAATAGGCGCCGCGCGCATGGCCCATGAGGAGCACGCCGAGCTCGTCGATGCCGGCGATCGTCTCCTCCATCATCAGGCGCTTTTCCTTCTGCAGCGTCCAGTTCTTGCCGGCGAGCTCGTGGATCGAGAGCACGGCGTCGTCGCAAGGGTGGTAGGCGTAATGGACGGTCGGGCGGTAGACGGCCTCGCCCCCTCCGTCGCTCAGCGTCAGGTAATCGGCGATCGAAATGGATTCGCCATGCGTGATGAGGAAGCCGTGGAAGGGACCTTCGAGCGGCGTCCAGGTGCGCACGCGCGTGCTCGCGCCCGGGCGTGACAGCCAGATGGCGGAGCGGCAGCCAAAGGTGTGGCGGTTGCCGTCGGCCGGGAAATGCCGCTCGTGCGTACCCCAGCCGAGCTCCGCCGGCTGCGAGCCTTCGCTGACGAAGCCGTCGATCGACCAGGTGTTGACGAATTCGCCGACCCGCTTCGGCCGGTCGGCGACCTGGGTGTCGCGCTCGGCGATATGAATCACCTTGACGCCGAGCCGGCGGGCGAGCTCGCCCCAACCGCTGCGGTCGGTCGGCGCGGTCGCGTCCTCGCCCGTGTCGCGCGCGAGATCGAGCAGCGCCTGCTTGACGAAATGCGAGACGAGGCCCGGATTGGCGCCGTGCGTCAGCACAGCGGTAGGGGCTTGCGCCGCGCCCTCGCGCAGGGCGAGCGCCGCCTCGCGCAGCGCGTAGTTTGAGCGCAGCGCCGGCGAGATCGAGGCGTCCGTATACCCGCCCGGCCATGGTTCGATGCAGGTGTCGAGATAGAGCGCGCCGCGCTCGCGGCAGAGCTCGATGAGGGCGACGCTCGCGACCTCGACCGAGACGTTGAGGAGAAAGTCGCCGGGCCCGAGCAGCGGTTCGAGGACGGTGCGATAGTTCTCGCGCGTCAGGGGCACCTCGACGAAACGGATTCCGTATTCATGCGCCACCGCCGCGCCGCGCTCTTCGGCGGTGATGATCGTGATCTGCTGCGGCGTCATCTCGACATGGCGCAGGATGAGCGGCAGCACGCCTTGTCCGATGCTGCCGAAGCCGACGATGATCAGCCGGCCGGAAAACGTCACATGTCGGGTTGTCGGAATCATGGGCGGGGTCCGTGGGGGCGCTTGGGATCGACGAGCGCCGTGCGGCGCGCGGTGCGGATCGGCGCTCGAGACCGCCGACCGTCCGGCAACGCCTAGGGCGCTCGCATGGTGCTTGTCAAGGCGCGGGCGCTCGCGGCGCAGCGATGCCGCGTCGCGCATGCGCACGGGAAATTTCGCTGGACGGCCCCTTGCCAATTCGCAGCTCCGGTAACATCTCTCCGGGTGGTGGGGCCGGTATGCCGGATCTCGGGCTATTGCGGCTCCGATGTCTCCGCGTCTCATTTGAATGCAATGATCGCGACCGTCGTATGGCATGGCGGCGGCCGCTCGAAAGGACTACCAACGTGGCTAGCGGAACCGTGAAATGGTTCAACCCGACCAAGGGATATGGCTTCATCAGCCCGACGGACGGACAGAATGACGTCTTCGTCCACATCTCTGCGGTCGAGCGCGCGGGTCTCTCTACCCTGAACGAGGGCCAGCAGGTGCAATACGAGCTGGCCCGCGGAAATAACGGCAAGTTCTCCGCGGTCAATCTCAAAGTCGGCTGAGGTCGGCCTGCCGGAGCCCCTTGCGGGCTCCGGCCTTCAACGCAAGATCCGATAAAGCCTGAACGGGCCGCCATCGAAGAGGAGGGCGAGCCCGTTGTTCTTTCCGAGGGTCGCGCGCTCGGAGTAGAGCACATAGACGTAATCGAAATTCTGCCGCCAATTGGCCCAGGGCGAAGCCGGGGCATTGGCGGCGCTGGCGGAGTCGAGCAGCGCCCCGATGGGCGGCGGCTCACCCTCGAAGAGCGAGACCGCACGGAATTGCGGCGCGACGCGCAGAATCTGCTTGCCGGGATGGGTGAACGCCAGGGATTCGAGGCTCGACCGCTCGATCATGACGAGGCAGGGCATGTGCACGATCATCGTTTCGCGCGTGTAGCTGCGCGGCCCGTCATAGCTGCCGGCGACGAGGACGCGGCTGCCCGGCGTGATCTGCGCGAAGGAGCGCTCGAACTGCGCGACGTTGGCGTCGTAGCGGTGCCAATAGACGCCGATCATGGCGAAGCGCGCGAGGGCGAGCGTCGCGACGGCGAGACAGAACCACTGCGCGCTGCGCCGCGTCGGCATCTCCCAGCGCGCCATGCCGATGAGAATGAAGAGCGCCGCCGCGGGCAGGCGCATATCGGCGATGCCGGAGCCGAAGAGCTTCGTCGGCATCGCGAGATAGACGAGGGCGAAGGCCGCGAGGGCCGTCCAGCCTGCCGGGTGCAGGACGAGCCGCCGCCGCGCCAGCGCCCACAGCCCGATGAGGGCGCAGACGGCGCCGAAGGCGAGATCGGCCGGCGCCCAATAGGTCTTGACGATGAAGTAGAGGCCGTCGAGCTTTCCATGCAGGCTCCAGACCGTCTCCAGCGCGTAGTTGCTGGTCGGGCTCGCGGCCATCAGCGAGAGGACGGCAACAAAGGGCAATGCGAAGGCGGCGGCATCGGCCGCCGCGCGCCGGCCGCGCGGCAGACCGTTTCCGCCGAGGCGCCAGGCCTCGTAGCAGGCGATGGCGAGGCCGTAGAGGCCGAGCGCATAGAGATGGCTCGCGAAGAGCGCCGCCGCGAAGAACAGCGAGACGACGCCGCGCCGCGACGCGCTTCCCTCGCGGCCGCCGATCCAAGCCGCGATCGCCCAGAGCGCGAGGCCGATGCCGAAGACGTAATTGATGAAGCCGTAGAGGAAGATCCAGTTATAGAGGAAGAGGAAGGAGACGAGCGGCCACAGCGACCAGCGGCCCCACAGCGCGCGGTGGAGGGCGTGCGTCCCCGTCAGGATCAGCGCCATGCTGACGAGGACAAAGATCTTGCCTGCGAGATAGATGCCGACGAGCCGGGCGAGGAGCGGCACCACCGCATCCATCGCGAGGTTCGGAATGACGCGCCAGACGACGGAATAATACTGCGCGAGCAGCGGGTCGCGATCGTGATTGGCGATGACGAAGATGCGGCCCAGATGGTTGAAGAAGTCGATCATCACCGGCGTCTTCACCAGCGCGATCGGCAGCGCCGCCGCGAAGAAGAGCGCGGCGAAGAGCGCGGGGAGCGCCGGCGCGAAGAGGCTCGGCGCGGCGCGCAGCGCGGATCGCCGCGGCGAGATGCCGGCGCCGAGTTCGCTCAACGCCGCTTGACGGCGGCGCCCGCGAGCGCCGGTTCGATGAGGTCCGACCAGACCGCGCGCTGCTCGGAGCGCGGCAAATCGGCGAAATGCACCGGCACGGCGAGGCGCGAGCGCTGGGTCGCGATCGCGTCGATGAGGAAGAGCGGCCGGCGCTTCGATTCGATGAGAAGGCGTCCCAGATATTCGCCGATGATTCCGAGGACGAAGAGCTGGATGCTGCCGAGGAGCAGCACCGTCGCGATGAGGCTCGTCCAGCCGGTGACGACATAGCCGCCGAGCCAGCGCGCAAGCGAGTAGGCGAGAAAGACGAGGGCCAGACCGGCCGTAACGAGGCCGATATGGCTGGCGAGGCGCAGCGGCGCGATCGAGAAGCTGGTGATCGCGTCGAGCGCGAAGCGGATCATCTTGGCGAGCGGATACTTCGTCGTGCCGCTGTGGCGCTCGGCGCGATCATAATCGAGCGGCACCTGCGTGAAGCCGACCCAGCTCACCATGCCGCGGATGAAGCGGTGGCGCTCGGGCATTCCTTGCAGGGCGTCGACGACGCGCCGGCTCATCAGGCGGAAATCGCCGGTGTCGAGCGGGATCTCGATATCGGTAATGCGGCGCAGCAGGCGATAGAAGGCGGCGGCGCTCGCCCGCTTGAACCAGCTCTCGCTTTGCCGCGTCCGCCGCCGTCCATAGACAACATCGGCGCCCTCATCCATCTTGCGCATCATCGCTTCGAGCAGCTCGGGCGGGTCCTGCAGGTCGGCGTCGATGACGAGGACGCGCTCGCCGCGGCCGAGCGACAGCCCGGCCGTGACGGCGAGCTGATGTCCGTGGTTGCGCGCGAGATGGACGCCGATCAGGTGGCTGTCGGCCTCGGCCAGGCGGAGTATCTCCGCCCAGGTGCCGTCGCGCGATCCGTCATCGACGAGGATGATCTCGTAGGCGTCCCCGGCGGCCGACCGGCAGGCGGCTCCGACCCGCTGATGCAGCGCCGCCAAGCCGCTCGCCTCGTTGTAGCAGGGCGCGACCACCGACACCGCCACCCGCCCCGCCTTGGCGGCGGGCGCGACCCGAAACACCTCCTCCACCGGCGAGTCCTCGTGCAGCGACAGGCAGTCCTCCCTGGAAGGCGCAGAGCGCGTCACTGGAACAGGATGGTGATCGAGATGGTTCCTGAAGTTCAATCCAGGAGATTGAAAGTGATTTGCCGAAATACCTCAGATTTACACGCCCGGTGTAAAGGATCCAAGAATTTCGCGGTCTCTTATTAACCCGATAGTTACTGTGTCAATTTCGTGTCTGTCGTGATTCTACTTACGACAGAAACGCCGAAACATAGCAGTTGCATTCTCGTGCCAGCGCGGCACTATCGCCCTCGGGGACCGAGGCCGTGGAAGGACGCGGCTCGCGCCGTTGTGGGGACGGGGGAGACGGGTGCTGCTGTCGATCGTCAGGGGGCGAGCGAAACGGTTTTCCTGGGATGGCTACCATCCGGCCAAGACAGACTGGTCCGAGCTGGTCGACCTCACCACCGTTGTGCTCCTCGGCGCCTTCATCGCCTCTCTGGCGCTTCTCTTCATCCCCGGCGATCAGGTCGGCGCGATTTTCTATGCGCTCGGCCAATGATCCGCCTCGCCGTAATTGTCCGGGTTTCCACAATGCCGCTCTGCGGAATGGAAGAAATTTTGGAGCATTTCGGCCCGCGATGAGTTAGCTTCACGCGAGACGTGCATCCTCGGCGGTATTTGCCGGGACGAAGTGCACGGCTAAGAAGAAAAGCGAGAGCGGCGAGACGCCGCCCCGTGCCTAGGCAGATTCGGGAGGTACGCGAATGTCCGCAAGCACATCATCCAGCGCCAGTCCTGCGACCAATCGCTGGCTCCAGCTCATCACCGGCATCGTCTGCATGGTGATGATCGCCAACCTGCAATATGGCTGGACGCTCTTCGTCAATCCGATCGACCAGAAATATCATTGGGGCCGGGCGGCGATTCAGGTGTCGTTCAGCATCTTCGTCGCCACCGAAACCTGGCTCGTCCCCATCGAAGGCTGGTTCGTCGACCGCTTCGGGCCGAAGATCATCGTCGGCATCGGCGGCGCTCTGGTCGCCCTCGCCTGGACCATCGATTCGATGGCGAGCTCCCTGCCGATGCTCTATCTCGGCGGCGCGATCGCCGGCATCGGCGCCGGCGCCGTCTACGGCACCTGCGTCGGCAACGCCCTCAAATGGTTCCCCGACCGGCGCGGCTTGGCGGCGGGATTGACGGCGGCGGGCTTCGGCGCCGGCGCGGCGGCGACGGTCATTCCGATCCGCGAGGTCGTCGCCGCCTATGGCTATCAATCGGCCTTCCTTTGGTTCGGCCTCGCCCAGGGTTTCGTCGTCCTGGTGCTGTCGCGCTTCCTGCTGGCGCCGGCGCCGGGCGCCGTTCCGGCGGCGGCGCCGGCCAAGGTGCAGCAGACCGGCCGCGACTTCCGCCCGCTCGAAGTGCTGCGCACGCCCGTCTTCTGGGTCCTCTACGTCATGTTCGTGCTCGTGGCCTCCGGCGGCCTCATGGCGACGGCGCAGGTTGCGCCCATCGCCCGCGACTTCAAGATCGCCGACGTCCCGATCGATCTCGGCATCTTCGCGGCGAGCACGCTCTCGATCGCCCTCGTCGTCGACAACGTCCTCAACGGGCTGGCGCGGCCCTTCTTTGGCTGGGTCTCCGACCATCTCGGGCGCGAGAATACGATGGGCGGCGTCTTCCTCCTCGGTGCCGCCAGCTACTGGCTGCTCGGCACGGTCGGGGCCAGTCCCGTCGCCTTCGTGATCTGCGCCGGCATCGTCTACTTCACTTGGGGCGAGATCTACAGCCTCTTCCCCTCCGCCTGCACCGATGCGTTCGGACGGAAATACGCGACGACAAACGCCGGGCTGCTCTACACGGCGAAGGGGACGGCCGCTTGGCTGGTGCCGCTGGCCAATGTGCTCAAAGGCTACACCGGCAGCTGGCACGCAGTCTTCGTCGTCGCGGCGCTCTTCAACGTCGCAGTGGCGCTCGCGGCCATTTTCATTCTGAAGCCGATGCGCGCCGCCCATATCGCCGCGGCGCAGCAGGCGCCGCTGCCGACGGCGGCGCCGGCGCGCGAGCTCGGCCGCGCCTGACGCGCGACATCGGCCCGGCGGAGCGCCAGCCCCGCCGGGCCATGTTGCGATGGCAGTCGTCCAGCCCGTAATCTTCGCGCCGGAAGGGGCGGCGTCCCGACCGCCACGGGGGAGGGCGTGAGCCGAGAGCGGGGGGCGATGCGGGGCTCGAGCGCCATGGGAATGCGCCGCCGCGATGGCTGAGCTCCATGCCGCGAGCCGCGCGCGCCACCGGCGGCCGACCGCGCTCTCGCCCTTCCGCTATGCGATGTTCCGTGCCGTCTGGATCGGCACGCTGTCGGCGAATTTCGGCCAGTGGGTGCAGTCGGTCGGCGCCGCCTGGCTCATGACGATCATTGCGCCATCCCCGGACATGGTGGCGCTCGTCCAGGCCGCTTCGTCGCTGCCGACTCTCGCCTTCGCGCTGCTCGGCGGGGTCCTCGCCGACCTTCTCGACCGCCGGCTCGTCTTCATCGCCGGCCAATCCGTCATGCTGCTGGCCGCGGCAACGCTCGCCCTCTGCGGCCAGCTCGGCCTCCTCACGCCTTGGGGCCTCCTCTTCCTGACCTTCGTCCTCGGCTGCGGCTCGGCGCTGCGCCTGCCGGCTTACCAGGCGCTCGTCAACGACCTCGTCCCGCGCGAGGAGGTGCCGGGCGCGGTCGCCCTCAACAGCGCCGGCTTCAACCTCGCGCGCTCGACCGGCCCGGCGCTCGGCGGCTCGATCGTCGCCGCCGCGGGCGCGCAGGCGGCCTTCCTCTTCAACGCCGTCTCGAACCTCCTCATCATCCTCGTGCTCGTCTTCTGGCGCCGCCGGCAGCGGCCGCAGCTCCTGCCGCGCGAGGGCATCGCGGGTGCCATGATTGCGGCGCTGCGCTATGCGGGACAGGAGCGGACGACCCAAGCCGTGCTCCTGCGCGTCGGCGTCTTCGGCACGCTCGCGATTTCGAGCTGGGCGCTCCTGCCGCTCATCGCCAAAGAGGAGCTGAGCGGCGGTCCCGTGACCTATGGCCTCCTTCTCGGCAGCCTCGGCTTCGGCGCGCTCTTCGGCGCCGCGGCAATGGCGTGGCTGCGTCGAACCATCGGCACCGAGGCGACGGTGACCGCGGCGATGATCGTCTTCGGCGCGGTTACGGCCTCGCTCGCGCTGCTCTCGACGCTCATCCCGGTGATGCTCGTCTTGACCCTGGGCGGCGCCGCCTGGCTCCTCACCATGTCGAGCTTCAACGTCGTCATCCAGATGTCGGCGCCGGGCTGGGTCAAGGCGCGCGCGCTCGCCGTCTACTACACGGCGATGTTCGGCGGCATGGCGCTCGGCAGCTGGTTCTGGGGCCGAGTCGCGGCGCAGTCGAGCGTCGATCTCGCGCTTCTCGTTTCCGGCGCCGGCATCATCGCCGCCGCCCTCCTCGGCCGCCGCTTTCCGCTGCCGGAGAGCGCCGGCCTCGATCTCCGGCCGGCGCGAACCTGGCCGAAGCCGCAAGTGGCGCTCGATTTCGATCCGGCGGAGGGGCCGGTGCTGGTCACCATCGAATATCTCGTTCCGCGCGAGCGCGCCGCCGATTTCGTCGCGGCCATGGATGGGCTGCGCCGCATCCGCCGCCGCGACGGCGCGCTCCACTGGGAGCTCTACGAGGATGTGGCGCGGCCGGAGCGCTGGCTCGAAACCTTCACTCTCGGCTCATGGCTCGAGCATCTGCGCCAGCAGGAGCGCACGACGGTGGCCGATGCCGCCATCGAGGCCCGCGCCCGCGCCTTTCACACAGGAGCGGCGCCGCCCGCCATCTCGACGCTCATCGTCCACCGCCCGGGACGGTCCGACGTCGGGCGGTTCTGATTGCCGCCTCAGTCGCTTGCCGCGCACTCATCTGGCTCCATGACTCGAACTTGGCGCCGACCCGCTCACGATCCCGGCCGGTCGCGGCGCGCGGCGCTCGCCACGGCGCCGACGAGGCGGGCCGTGCGCCAGCGTTCGGGATTCGCCAGCGCCTCGGCGGGCGGGGCGCCGGTAAGCGACATCCAGCGCGAGCGGTGCCAGGCCGTGGCGGCGACTTCGAGCCGAAGCTTGCGGCTCGCAGGAGGACGGGCGAGGCCGAGCGCGGACCAGGGCAGGAACGCCTCCGCCGTGATCCGCGGCTGGTCGGCGCCGAAATAGACGGCGCGGGCGCCGGGCACGGCGGCGCAATCGGCCTCCGTCGCCGCCTCGCCGGCGCAGAGCACGGCCTTCATCGGCGGATGGTCGCGCAGCTTCGTGCGCGGCGGCACGAAATAGAGCGTGAACCGGCGCGGCCCCGCCCCGCCATCGATGCCGAGGGCGAGGCGATAGGCTTCGCCGAGCGGGAAGGCGCCGTCATAGGCGAGGAGGTCGAGATCGTAATAATCCTGGCCGATCGTGGCGAGCGAGAGCCCCGCCTCGTTCCAGGCGAGATAGGCTTCGCCGAACGCGACCTCGCCCGCCGGCGGGATGAGCGGCGGCAGCAGGCTCGCCGGCTTCGGCCAATCCGCGAGGGAGCGTGCGGCAAGATCGATGCGCGCTTCGGGGACGGCGATGTCGCGCGCCGTTCGCGCCGGCTCGATGCGGGCCGCGGCGTGAATTGCCGGCAGGCGATGGTTGGCCGCGGTGAGCGCCGCCGTGAGCCGCGCATAGGGACGGTTCTCGATATCGACGAGGCCGAAATCGTAATCCTCGCCGTCGCTGCGGCCGCCCGCTGGATGGTCGGAGAACTGGAACCAGTGCTCGCCGACAATTTCGGGAATGCGGGCGAGGTTGGCGGCTGCCGCGGCGGCGCCGCGCGCCCGCTCCGCCTGCGTCTCGACGGTCATCAGATGGCCATTGTTGCGGTTGCCGGTATGGTTCTCCATCGCTGCGAAGAACCATTCCGAGACGATGGCCGGCTTGCCGCCCGAGAGTTGGCGCAGCCCGTCGAAGAAATAAGGCGCGACCCAGCCATCGGGGCTATCGATGTTGTAGTTGACCGCGATCGCGTCGACATGCCGCGCCATGGCGCGCACCGCGACCGGGTCGTAATAGATGGGCAGGCGGTCGCCGAAGATGAGGGCGTCCGGGTCGGCGGCGCGGAGCGCGCGCTCGACCTCGCTGTAGTAGCGCTCGGCCAGAATGCCGGTCCAGCGCCGCACCGCCGCGATGCCGGCGCCCCCGGGCCGCAGCTTCGTCATGGCCTCGGCGCGCAGCAGCCCGTCCCAGTCGGCGACGCCCGCCGGCGGCACGAAATCCGCGAGGAAGCGCCGCCAGTCGCCGCCATATTGCTCGCGCAGCATCGCGACCCAGCGCTGCTTCGTATAATTCGCCGCCGGCTTCATCGAATAGAAGACGAAGAGCGCGCCGCCCCACCAGCCGACCTCGTTGTCGCTGAAATAGCCGATGCGGTAGGGGCTGCCCTTGTAGGGCGCGACGAGAGCCCGCGCCTCGCGCCTCATCGCCGCTTCCGTTGCCGGGTCGAACGGATCGAACCAGTGGAAGCGGGAGAGGCGGCCCAATTCGAGGTTGGGAATGCTCGGCAGTTCGAGATAGGCGGGCGGCAGCGACCAGGCGCCGGCGCTGTTGAAGCCCCAGCCGCCGATGCGCGCCAGCGTGTCCTCGCGCCAGGCTTCGAGCGAGGGATAATAGCGCCGCCAGTCGTAGCGGATGCGGCCGGGCACGGGCAGCTTCGGAATCTCGCCGTCGAGGACGTTGACGCCGATCGAATAGAAGCGCTCGCCGCAGGGGGTGACGAGCCAATCGACGCCGTGCTCGGCGCGCAGCGTCCAGCGCGAGGAGGGCGCCGTGGCGAGATCGGGGCAGGCTCGGGCGGTGGATAGGAAGAGCAAGAGCGCGACGACCGCGTACCCGATCATCCCCGCCCCGACCCTCCCTCGCGGAGTCCGCAAAATCCCTCTCCCCTCGGGGAGAGAATAGGCGAGGGGGAAGCGCCGCGGTAACGGCGCTTCCGGCGGCTCCCCCTCTCCCGGCCTCTCCCCAAGGGGACAGGAGATGGGAATGCGAGAATGGCGCACGAGCTTTGTCGGCGGGGGGGGTCAGGCCGCGGTGCCGCCGACGGTCAGCCCGTCCATGCGGAGCGTCGGCTGGCCGACGCCGACGGGCACGCCCTGGCCGTCCTTGCCGCAGGTGCCGACGCCGTCATCGAGCTTCAGATCGTTGCCGATCATCGTGATCTTGGTCAGCGCGTCGGGGCCGTTGCCGATGAGCGTCGCGCCCTTGACCGCGGGGCCGATCTTGCCGTTCTCGATGAGATAGGCCTCGGAGGCGGAGAAGACGAACTTGCCCGAGGTGATGTCGACTTGGCCGCCGCCGAAATTGACGGCGTAGAGCCCGCGCGGCACCGAGGCGATGATCTCCTCCGGCGTTTTGTCGCCGGCCAGCATGTAGGTGTTGGTCATGCGCGGCATCGGGGCATGGGCGAAGCCTTGCCGGCGGCCGTTGCCGGTGGGCTGGACGCCCATCAGCCGGGCGTTGAGACGGTCCTGCATGTAGCCCTTGAGGATGCCGTCCTCGATGAGGACGTTGCAGGCCGAGGGCGTGCCCTCGTCATCGACGGTGAGCGAGCCGCGGCGGTCCTTCAGGGTGCCGTCATCGACGACGGTGACGCCGGGCGAGGCGACGCGCTGCCCGATGAGGCCGGAGAAGGCCGAGGTCTTCTTGCGGTTGAAGTCGCCTTCGAGCCCGTGTCCGACCGCCTCGTGCAGCATGACGCCGGGCCAGCCCGAGCCGAGCACGACGGTCATGGCGCCCGCCGGCGCCGGCACCGAGCCGAGATTGACCAGCGCCTGCCGCAGCGCCTCGTCGACCTGGGCGCGCCATTGCGCCGGGTCGAGATAGCGCTCGTAGCTGACGCGGCCGCCGCCGCCGTGCGAGCCGGTCTCCATCCGCGCGCCTTCGCCGACGACGATGCTGACATTGAGGCGGACGAGCGGGCGGATGTCGCCGACGCGGCGGCCATCGGCGCGGATGATCTGCACCGCCTGCCAGACGCCCGAGAGCGAGGCCATCACCTGCTTGACGCGCGGATCCTTCGACCGGGCATAGGCGTCGATCTCGGCGAGGAGCTTCGTCTTCGCCGCGAAATCGACGGCGCCCAGGGGATTTTCGTCGGTATAGAGACGGCGGTTGGTGCCGATCGGGTCGGCCATCATGGTGCCGCCATGGCCGGAATGGACGGCACGCACCGTGGCGGCGGCGCGGCGCATCGCCTCTTCGGAAAGATCGGAAGCATGCGCGAAGCCGGTCGTCTCGCCCGAGATGGCGCGGAGGCCGAAGCCCTGCGCCGTGTCGAAGGAAGCGCTCTTGATCCGCCCGTCGTCGAGCGCGACGCTCTCCGACTGGCTGTATTCGAGGAAGAGCTCGCCGTCATCCATCCCGGCGAGCGCCTCGCCGACGAGGCGTTCGACGCGGCTGCGCTCGAGCCCGCTGCGGGTGAAGAAGAGGTCGTCCGTGGCGGCGAGGTCGCTCATGAGGCTCCTTTCGAGGCGAGCGACGTCGCCGCCGCTCGGCATCCAGCATATCCGCCACAGGATATGGTGGCGACGGCCGCGGTTGGAACCCTGGGCCGACGCCGCCCTCGGCTGCAAGCCGAGCGCCGGCACTCGCCTTATGCGGCATAAGGTCGCAATCCGTGCCGCGCCGTTGCCAGGGCCGCACCGGCTGCGCGACGACACTGCGGCGCGTCGCCGCAAAGCGCGGCGCCGCGGTCGTTGCAGTTGTGGTGGCCGACGGCTTTGTTGTAGTTTCGCGCCGCATTCGGCCGGGCCCGCACCGGCCGCGCCGTCCGAGGCGGCGAGAACCGGCCGATTTCGCAGACGAGGGGCAAAAAGGGGATGGGGTTCAAGGAGCTATTCGGCCTCGCAGCATTGCGGCGCGCGCTGCTGTCGCTCGCCGTCACCTTGACGACGGCGCCGCTCGCCTTCGCCGCCGAACATGTGGTCGAGCCGCATGACTGGCAATTCGGCTTCCAGGAGGCGGCGACCCCGGTGAAGGAGCGCATCGCCGGGCTTCACCACGAGCTGCTGATCATCATCACCTGCATCGCCGCGCTCGTGATGATCCTCCTTCTCTACGTGATGGTGCGCTTCAACGCGCGCGCCCATCCCGTGCCGTCGCGAACCTCGCACAACACCTGGATCGAGATCGCCTGGACGGTCATTCCGGTGCTGATCCTGCTGGCGATCGCCATCCCGTCTTTCAAGCTCATGTATTACATGGACAAGACCCAGAAGGCCGATATGACGATCAAGGTCACCGGCCATCAATGGTACTGGACCTACGAGTATCCCGACTTCAAGGATGTCAGCTTCGACAGCAACATCATCCCGCCTGAGGAGGCGGTGAAGAGCGGCAAGAAGCGGCTGCTCGATGTCGACAATCGCTTGGTCGTGCCGGTCGGCGAGAATGTGCGCGTCCTCGTCGCCGGCACCGACGTGATGCATAGCTGGTTCGTCCCCTCTTTCGGGGTGCAGGAATACGCTGTGCCGGGCCGCCTCAACGAGAGCTGGTTCAACGTCGAGAAGCCCGGCCTCTATTACGGGCAGTGCAACCAGATCTGCGGCGTCAACCACGCCTTCATGCCGATCGTCGTCGAGGCGGTCTCGAAGGAGGATTTCCAGAAGTTCATCAGCGCCAAGGAGAAGGCGGCGGCGAACGGAACGGCGCCCGTCGCCACGGGGAAGACAGCGGCCGCCGGCGGTGCGGTGCATCTCGCGGCCGCGGCAGAGTAATTGCGGCAGAGTCGTTCAGGCGTAATCGGCGTTCAGGGGGACAGAACAAATATGGCAAGCCCATCCACCCATGCGCATGGCGCCCACGATCATGCGGATCATGATCATGGCCACTATCCCTCCTTCTTCAAGCGCTGGTTCTGCTCGACGAACCACAAGGACATCGGCACGCTCTACCTGATCTTCGCGGTGGTGGCGGGGCTGATCGGCGGCCTCTTCTCGGTGCTGATCCGCGCCCAGCTCATGCATCCGACGGGCGGCGTCTTCGCCGATCACCAGACCTACAACGTCGTCGCGACGGCCCACGGCCTCATCATGATCTTCTTCATGGTCATGCCGGCGATGATCGGCGGCTTCGGCAACTGGTTCGTGCCGCTCATGATCGGCGCGCCCGACATGGCCTTCCCGCGCCTCAACAACATCAGCTTCTGGCTGCTCGTCCCGTCCTTCCTGCTGCTCCTCGGCTCCTCGCAAGTGGGCGCCGGCGTCGGCACCGGCTGGACCATCTACCCGCCGCTCTCCGGCCCCATCGGCCATCCCGGCCCGGCGATGGATATGGCGATCTTCTCGCTGCACCTCGCCGGCGCCTCCTCGATCCTGGGCGCGATCAACTTCATCACCACGATCTTCAACATGCGCGCCCCCGGCATGACGCTGCACAAGATGCCGCTCTTCGTCTGGTCGATCCTGGTGACGGCGTTCCTGCTGCTGCTGTCGCTGCCGGTCCTCGGCGGCGCCATCACCATGCTGCTGACCGACCGCAATTTCGGCACGACCTTCTTCGACCCGGCGGGCGGCGGCGATCCCCTCCTCTTCCTCCACCTCTTCTGGTTCTTCGGCCATCCCGAGGTCTACATCCTCATCCTGCCGGGCTTCGGCATGATCAGCCAGATCGTCGCGACCTTCTCGAAGAAGCCGGTCTTCGGCTATATGGGCATGGCCTATGCGATGGTGGCGATCGGCGTCGTCGGCTTCGTCGTCTGGGCGCATCACATGTTCACGACAGGGAT